>Ga0105237_10004328_pt1 | contig 16462 bp, 12 predicted proteins | sample KBSC24metaG_FD_81520 | JGI IMG/M metagenome (GOLD analysis project Ga0105237, IMG submission 81520) | Corn rhizosphere microbial communities from Kellogg Biological Station, Michigan, USA - KBS C2-4 metaG | ecosystem: Host-associated > Plants > Roots > Rhizosphere > Soil | place: Michigan, USA... | reverse complement strand
AATCAGAACAATCTGCATGATTATTTTTCTTTCCGGTTCCTAAACGCCTGTTATTCCGCAGAAGACTGGAACCTGGCAAAGAAGGTGTCGGCTTCGCTGAAAAAAGACCTCAGTCAGCAGATGCGATATTATAAATCGCTGGGAGAGAATACGACTGATGAGCAATTGGCGATCAATGCGCAGATGTTGATGCAGGGGAAGGGGGGTAACCTGTCCGACCGGCAGATGAAATTTACGCAGGATATTCTTTCGACCTATCAATTGTCCATGCAATTGGCCGAATGGGAAAAACAATATTCGAAGGGGGCGCCGCCGCCGCCGGCGAAAGGAGAGCTTAAATAAATTAAAAAAAAGAGCCATGTGGCTCTTTTTTTTTGGCTATTACGGACAAACTATTATCTTTGTCCATAATAATGGTAGACAATATAATGACCAGATCATTTCCTTCCATACTGAATCAATCCTCTTATAACAACGCCTGTTGTTGTTGCTGTTGATCATTGTCTATCCGCCAAGCCTTCGCCAGATACACATCTTTCGAAAACAACCACCACCAATCGGATCATGAACAATTCAACAACAGCCATACAGGATACGCCGCATCAATTACTCCACCTAATTAGTGGATTATCCATTCCAGATACATTAGCCTTACTGACAGACCGGTTCCCGGGTGCGGTAACCTTCTCGACCAGCTTTAGCATTGAGGACCAGGTGATTGCCCATCATATCCTCAGGGCCGGAGTTCCGGTCTCCATATTCACGCTGGACACGGGCAGGTTATTTGCCGAAACGTATTCCGTATGGAGCAGCACCAATAGCAAGTACGATACGAAGATAAAAGCCTATTACCCCAATCGCGATCTCCTGGAGACCTATCTCAATGAAAAGGGGCCCAATGCCTTTTACGAGTCAGTTTCCAACCGGAAGGAGTGTTGTTATATCCGCAAAGTAGAGCCGCTGAAAAGGGCCTTGCAGGGTCAGGCCGTATGGGTGACGGGTCTGCGGGCGGAACATTCTCCCGAACGGAAAGACCATGCAGTGGTAGAATGGGATGAGGGCAATAAGATCATCAAGTACAATCCAATATTACATTGGGATACAAATGCTGTTAAAGAGTATATCAATCAGCACGACGTCCCCTATAATCCCCTGCACGATAAAGGTTTTGTAAGCATCGGGTGTGCGCCCTGTACGCGTGCCATCCGCGCCGGCGAGGATTTCCGGGCCGGGAGATGGTGGTGGGAAGACAATAGTAAAAAAGAATGTGGATTACACGCGACGAATTAAAAAAAGAGAGTATGAGCAAAGAACATAACCATCAGTTAGATTATCTGGACCAGTTGGAGTCGGAAGCCATCCATATTCTGCGGGAAGTGGCGGGGCAGTTTGAACGTCCGGCCCTGCTGTTCAGTGGCGGTAAGGATTCCATTACTTTGGTGCATCTGGCGCTGAAAGCCTTCCGGCCGGGGAAGTTTCCTTTCCCGCTGGTGCATATCGATACGGGGCATAACTTCCAGGAGGCACTTGACTTTCGGGATGCGCTGGCGGCGGGCATCGGCGAGAAACTGATCGTACGGAAAGTGGAAGATACCATTCAACAGCGGCAGCTGACCGAGCCGGGTGGCAAATTCGCCAGCCGCAATGCCCTGCAGACCTTTACCCTGCTGGACACCATCGCCGAATTCGGTTTTGATGCCTGCATTGGCGGAGCGCGGCGGGACGAAGAGAAGGCCCGTGCCAAGGAGCGGATATTTTCCGTCCGGGATGAGTTCGGGGGCTGGGAGCCCAAACGGCAGCGGCCGGAGCTTTGGAATATCTACAACGGCCGGATCCGCAAAGGAGAAAATGTACGTGCGTTCCCCATCAGCAACTGGACCGAGCTGGATATCTGGAATTATATCCGCCGGGAAAAGATCGACCTGCCTTCTATTTATTTCGCGCATGAGCGGGAGGTGATCGATTTCGAAGGTCAATGGGTGGCGGTATCGCCCTTCATCCGGCTGGACGCATCCGACCGTGTAGAGAAGAGACAGGTCCGTTACCGGACGGTCGGAGACATGACCTGTACGGCGGCGGTGGAGTCTTCCGCGTCGGGCATCGATGATATCATACGGGAGATAACGGCTACACGCACATCCGAACGGGGAGAGACCCGCATTGACGATAAAGTGTCGGAAGCCGCGATGGAGGATAGAAAAAAGAATGGTTATTTCTAATGGCCCGGGCGGATGGATGGGTCAACAAAAAAATAAAAATGGACTTACTTCGATTTATAACAGCAGGCAGTGTAGATGACGGGAAGAGCACCCTCATCGGGCGGTTGCTGTATGACAGCAAGAGCATACTCGCCGACCAGTTAGCGGCTCTCGAAAAACAAAGCAGGAACAAAGAAGACGGCGAGATCGACCTGGCCTTGCTGACCGATGGTTTACGGGCCGAACGGGAGCAGGGCATTACCATCGATGTAGCCTATAAATATTTCTCTACGCCCCGGCGCAAATTCATCATTGCGGACGCACCAGGCCATATTCAATATACGCGAAACATGGTTACCGGCGCCTCGAATGCGAATCTCATCATCATTCTTGTAGATGCCCGCAATGGCGTGGTAGAACAAACCCGTCGTCATTCCATCATTGCCTCCCTGCTGAACATTCCACATGTAGTCGTTGCCATCAATAAAATGGACCTGGTGGATTATTCACAGGACCGGTATAATAATATCATTATTGATTATGCGGAGATCGCCCGTACGCTGGGATTGAAGGACGTGACCTATCTGCCGATCAGCGCCCTCAAAGGCGACAATATCGTCGATAAGTCTACCAGCCTTCCCTGGTATGATGGGCCAACCTTACTTGAACTGCTCGAAACAACAGAGCTGGATGCAGACATCGAGCTCAAACGCGGCCGGCTGGGTGTGCAATACGTTATCCGTCCTCAGACGGAAGAGCACCACGACTACCGCGGTTATGCAGGAAAGATAGCCAGCGGCATTTACCGCAAAGGAGATACCATCACGGTATTACCTGCCGGGCTGACAAGCAGGATCAAAAGCATCGAGACCGGCGGAAAAGAGGTAGAAGAAGCATTTGCGCCGCAAAGTGTGGTAGTGCAGCTGGAAGATGATATCGATGTCAGCCGGGGCGACCTGTTGGTCAATGGCGAGCGGCCGCCACAGGTGGAACAGGAGTTCGATGTCCTGCTGTGTTGGATGGATACCAAGACCCTCACTCCCGGAAATAAATACTTAGTGCAATTGGGTAGCCGGACGGTAAGAGGCATGGTGAAGGATATAGAATACAAATTAGATGTGAATACGTTGGAGAAGTTGCCGGCGCCGGGTGCGGCGGGTCTGAATGATATCGTGAAGGCTACTATACGGACGGCTTCTCCCCTGCCCTTCGACAAGTACGCTGACCTGCCGGTCGGTGGAGGGGCCATTCTGATCGATGAAACGAGTTATGTAACGGTAGGCGCCTGCATGGTGCAATAAACAGACAGAACCATTATGCACAGTGTAAACCATATCGGAAAGGTAATCCTTGTGGGAGCAGGGCCGGGAGATCCGGAACTGCTGACCCTGAAGGCGCTGCGTCATCTGCAGGCCGCGGATGTGGTCATCGCCGACCGGCTGGTAAGCCCTGCTGTTCTGTCAGATCATATCCGGCCGGAGACCCTGGTCATCCCCGTCGGCAAACAGTGCCGCAGCGGCGCCAGTACGCCCCAGTCCGACATCAACGAATTGCTGGTAGAACATGCTCTGCAGGGAAAACGGGTCGTCCGGCTTAAGGGCGGGGATGTCTCCATTTTTTCAAACGTACTGGACGAACTGCAAACACTTATCCGTCATAATATTCCTTATGAGCTCGTGCCGGGTGTTACTGCTGCCCTGGGTGCGGCCGCCTATGCCGGCATACCGTTGACAGCAAGAGGATATGCTACGGCCGAGCTCTTCCTGACGGCTTACCGGAATGATCTGCTGGATACGGCCTACTGGCAGGAACTGGCCCGGACAGAAGACACGCTTGTATTTTATATGTCTTCCCAACCGCTGGATGAACTCATTGGTCAACTGATACAGCACGGTATAGCGGATGATCGCTGGGTGGCGGTGATCGAGCAGGCTACGACTCCGCAGCAACGCGTAACGGCCCATCCCATACGGGAATACCGGGCTGCTGTGCAGGGACGGTCATATGCCTCTCCTTCCCTGATCATCATCGGAAAGGTAGCGGCACTGCATGCCGCCTTTGGATGGAAAGCAGACAGTCAGGATGGGGAGCTTTATTTTCCGCCTGTGTATACCAACGCAGATCAACAATTAAAAAAGAAATTAGTATGCTGACAACACCGAAATTGACGCAGATACAGGAATTGATTGCCGGGTCTTCACGGGAAGAGCTGGTATGGCTGAGTGGATATCTGGCCGGGGTTGTAGCGGGTCAGGCACAGGGGCATGGGGCGACGCCTATAGCTGAAGTGGCGGCGCCTGCTGTGAATAAGATCACGATCGCGTATGGTACCGAGACAGGCAATTCCAAGAAACTGGCCAGTGATTTTGCTGCCAAAGCAAAAAAGAAAGGCATCAATGCGAAGCTGGTCGGTCTCGAACAATATCGTCTGGGGGACCTCCTCAAAGAAGAATACTTCTTCACCGTTATCAGCACGCAGGGGGATGGCGAGCCGCCTGCCGCTGCCAAAAAGTTTTATGATCATATACACCAGGGCGGGCTAAAACTCGACCGGTTGAAATACGGGGTGCTGGCGTTGGGAGATACATCCTATCCGCTGTTCTGTAAGGCAGGGGAAGACGTGGATCAGCAATTACAAAAAGCAGGCGGGCAACGGATCGTTTCTCTTCAAAAATGTGATACGGATTATGAAAGCGAGGCAGGCAGCTGGTTTGATGGTATCCTGCAACAATTGAGTGCGACCGCGGGTAGTGCGGTGGCGTCAGCAGGTACGGGAGCAGGTGTGACGTCGCCCGCAGCGGGCGGTGGAGTTGCAGGCACGAAACCGGCAGGGAAAAAAATTTACACAGGTACCGTACTGGCCAATATCAATCTGAACGACCGGGGTTCGTCAAAACAGACCCATCACCTGGAGATAGCTGCCGAAGGGCTTGACTACCAGCCGGGGGATGCCCTTGGGTTGGTGCCGGAAAATCCTGCCCACACGGTAGAGGCCATCATTGGTCTGACGGGTATCGATCCGGCAAAGACGGTGTCTATCCGGCAGGAAGAAGCAACGGTCGGCCATCTGTTGCGGAAAAAATTGAATATCGTTTACCTCCCGGAAAGGGTGGTCAAGAAATATGCGTCCATTGTAAAACAGGACATTCCGGAGACGAGGATCGGTCTACTCGATCTGCTGAAGATATACCCTGTGCGCGATGCGGCGCAGTTCCACGAAGTCATTTCTGTGCTGGAGCCGACGGCGCCCAGATTGTACAGCATTTCCTCCTCTCCCGAAGCGCATTCCGGCGAGATACACCTGACGGTGGCGAAGGATAGATTTGCTGTGAACGGAGAGGTCAAGCACGGGTTATGCTCCGATCTGCTGTCTCAGCTGTCCCCGGATGAAAGCTTCGAATTTTATATTCACAGGAATTCGCAGTTCAGGCTGCCGGCGCCGGAGAAAGATGTCATCATGATCGGACCGGGTACGGGTGTCGCTCCCTTTCGCGCTTTCCTTGCGCAACGGGACAATGTGGGTGCGACCGGGCGGAACTGGCTTTTCTTCGGAGATCAGCATTTCACAACGGATTTCCTTTATCAGACCGAACTGCAGAACTGGTTGCAGACGGGTGTACTCACCAGGCTCAACACGGCTTTTTCCCGGGATCAGGCGGAGAAGGTCTATGTGCAGCACAAGATGCAACGGGAAGGAGCGGAATTGTTCCGCTGGCTGGAAGCAGGAGCGCATGTCTATGTCTGTGGCGCTAAAGCACCGATGAGCGTGGATGTGGAAGACGCCTTACTGAGCATCATTCAACAAGAAGGGAAAAAAACATTGACCCAGGCAGAAGCTTATCTGGATGAGCTGAGAGAGGCCGGGCGATACGTAAAAGACGTTTATTAATTAGCAATATGAGCGAGAACAAGAATTTATCGGCGGTCGAAAAGATCAAGGTAAAAAGCGACGGGTTGCGTGGCACCCTGGCGGAGGGTCTGCAGAATGAGGTGACTGGCGCCATCGCGGATGACGACACGGCCCTGGTGAAATTCCACGGCATGTACATGCAGGATGACCGCGACCGGCGGGACGAAAGGGCGGAAAAAAAACTGGAAAGGCTGTATTCGTTCATGATACGGCTGCGGGTGCCCGGTGGGTTCTTCACTCCCGAGCAATGGATCGCTACCCATCATGTGGCCGGAGAGTATACCACCGGCGTCATCAAGATCACTACCCGTCAGACGATCCAGCTGCATGGCATCCTGCGCAGCAAGATCAAGCCCACACTGAAAGCCTTCAGCAAGGTGCACCTGGATTCGATAGCCGCCTGCGGGGACGTGAATCGTAATATCACCGCCTGCGCCCATCCCCTGGAATCGGAGCTGCATGCCCAGGTACACGCTTATGCCGCCCGCATCAGCTCCTTATTACTGCCAAAGACCAGGGCTTTTTATGAGATATGGCTCGACGAAGAAAAGCTCACCGATAAAAAAGAAGAAGAGGATCTGTTATACCAGGACCGTTATCTGCCCCGGAAATTCAAGATCGGCATTGCCATTCCACCCAATAACGATATCGATGTGCTGACCAACGATCTGGCCCTCATCGCCATCATCGAAAAGGGTAAGCTGTCGGGGTTCAACGTGGCCATCGGCGGCGGATTGGGTACGACACATGGCAACGCGGAAACATATCCGCGGCTGGCCACTGTCCTGGGCTTTGTGCCGGCCGATGAAGAGCGGCTGATGAAAACCATCTATGAGATCGTCACCATACAACGCGACTATGGCAACCGCAGCGACCGGAAGCTGTCCCGGCTGAAATATACAGTAGATAAATACGGGGCGGAATGGTACAAGGCAGAATTGGCAAAAAGAACCGGTTTTGCGCTGGAAGAAGCCCGGCCCTATGTCTTCACCAACCGGGAAGACCATTATGGCTGGCAGCAGAACCACCAGGGGCTTTGGTATTATACCCCCTTTATCGAGAACGGCCGGATACTGGATGACGAGAAACTGGCGTTGAAATCGGCCATGCTGGAGATCGCGCAAACGGGCCTGGCCAATTTCCGGTTCACGGGCAACCAGAACCTGATCATTTCTGATATAAATAAAAAGGACAAGGCCGCCGTCCAGAAGCTGTTGGAAAAATATAAGATCATCGAACACACCGATGCGGCCTCCGCTGTCCGGAAAAATGCTATCGCCTGTGTGGCCTTGCCCACCTGTCCGCTGGCGCTGGCCGAAGCGCAGCGTTATCTTCCGGAATTGATCGGTCGTATCGAGCTGTTACTGGATAAACATGAACTTTCCCAGGAGAATATCATTGTCCGGATGACAGGCTGTCCGAATGGATGCGGAAGACCGTATGCGGCGGAAATCGGTTTTGTCGGCACCGGTCCGGGGCATTATAACCTGTATCTGGGGGGAGACCATGAAGGGACGAGGCTGAATAAGGTCTATAAAGAGAACCTCGACGAGAGTGCCATTTTAAAAGAGCTGGACCTGTTGTTCTGGCTGTATAAAAAAGAGCGGATCACCGGAGAGCGTTTTGGTGATTTCGCGCTGCGTCAACGTTGGTATAAAGTATGACCTGAGCCCTGTGCCGGCTGGCTGCAGGGCAATTTTTTCTCATAAAAGTCTACTAAATTAATAGGATAATAATTATATTTGCGCGTTCAATTACTCTACAAAAATAATAGACTAATAGCTTATGAAGCATCTTACCGCAGTACTGACCTTTTTAGCCATCCTCGCCGGGACGGCCCTGCATGCCCAGGACCCCTATATCATTTCGGGTAAGGTCTATGACTCTTCGGGCAACCAGCCCCTCAGCGCAGCGACCATCCGTATCAAAGGTTCGTCGGCAGGCACCACCGCCGCGGAAGATGGCAGTTTTCATCTGAAGACGGCGCAGAAGCTGCCCATTACCCTGATCATCAGCTCCATCGGATTTAAAAGCCAGGAATTCACCGTCAACAGCAGCAGCGCGCAGAGCCTTGCCATCGCCCTGAATACGCGGAGCGTACTGGTAGACCAGGTGGTAGTGACGGCTTCGCGCGTTTCCGAAAGCATCCTGCGCAGCCCGGTGACGATAGAAAAGCTGGACCTGCGGGCCATAAAAGAAAGTCCGGCGCCAACTTTTTACGATGCGCTGGAGAACGTTAAGGGGGTACAGATGACTACCCTCAGTCTTGGCTATAAGGTGCCGAACACCCGGGGTTTTAGCGGAACGACCAATTCCCGTTTTTTGCAGATGGTAGACGGCGTCGATAATATTTCACCGGGCATCGGGGCGCCGGTCGCCAATGCCGTCGGTCCCACTGAGCTGGACATCGAGAGCGTCGAGTTGATACCGGGTGCGGCTTCTGCCATTTACGGTCTGAATGCCATCAATGGTATTGCCAACCTCAAGACAAAGTCCCCTTTCCAGTACGAGGGGTTTAGTGTATACCAGAAGATCGGGGTCAATCATGTGAGCGATAAGGACCATGCTGCCGCCCTGTATTCAGAGTCGGCTATCCGATGGGCGAAGGTGCTGAGCCCGAAGTTTGCGTTCAAGATCAATGTGGCGCATTCGGAAGGCACCGACTGGATCGCCAACAACCAGCATGACCAGTATTTCGATGCAGGGAACAAGACCAATGCTTCGGTAGCCGGTGTCAACCCTGCGGCCGACCTCATCAACCGTTATGGCGACGAGTACAACAGCGATCTCAAGACCCTGACCCTGGCGGGCAAGAAATACGACGTCTCGCGCACGGGCTATCTCGAAAAAGACCTGACTGACTATGCTGTAAAAAATACCAAGGCCGATGCCTCGCTGCATTTCCGGCCGGCCGAGGGAACGGAGATATCCTATACTTACCGTATCGGTCTCGTCACGAATAATTATCAGCGGGGCAATCGCGTACGACTGGACGGTGAGCGTATCCAGCAGCACGCGCTGGACATCAAAACGCGTGACTTCACGCTCAAGGGTTATTATACCAACGAGAACACGGGGAATAACTCCTTCAATTTCCGGCCATTGGGGGAGAATATCGATATGGCCTTTAAGAAATCGTCCCAATGGTGGAACGACTATACGACCGGGTTCAACAATGCCTACAATGCGAGCGGCACGTCCACCTATCAGAATGTAGAGGGCTCGCTGGATGCGGCGCGAAATTTCGCGGACAATGGCCGTTTCCTGCCGGGCACAAGGGCCTTTGACAGTGTCCGTAACAAGATAATCCATACCAACAACTGGGATACGGTAGGTGCGCAGATGTTGCTGAAGTCCTCTTTCGTACACCTGGAAGGTCAATACGATTTCTCGCGCCTGATCCCCTTTATACAAATATTGGCCGGGGCCAACTACCGCAATTATATCGTCACCCCGGACGGCAACAATTATGTCAATCCGAATGCTTATGCCGACCCGAAACAGGCGGATAAAAAATTCGACTATCATACTTATGGTGCATTTATACAGGCCACCAAAAAACTATTCGAGGAAAAGCTAAAGATAACCGCGAGTCTCCGGGCCGATAAGACGGAATATTTCAGCACGAAGCTGAACCCGAGGGTTGCGGCGGTCTATTCTCCGACCGTGCAGCATAATTTCCGGATCTCTTTCCAGAATGGCTACCGCTTCCCCACCCTGTTCGAAGGCTTCGCCTACGTCAACAACGGCGGTGTACGCCGGCTGGGCGGGCTGCCGGTGATCGCGGAGCACACGCAGGCCTTTGAGAATTCGTATATCAACTCTTCGGTCACCGCGTTCAGGAATGCCGTGAATGCTGATCTCAACAATGGCAGCGGCATGAGCCAGTCGGCAGCCATACAGAAAGAGGCGGGTCTGCTGGTGCAAAGCACTTATAATTATATCCAGCCGGAACACATCAATTCCTTTGAAGCGGGATATAAGGGTGTGTTGCTGAACAACAAGCTTTTCGTCGACATCGACTACTATTTCAGCGCCTATGACCATTTCATCGGGCAACTGGATATTACGCAGCCGAAAAGCGGCACCATCGGCGGCGGGACGAATGTCAATACCGCTGCGGAGGTGTACAGCGGATCGGTCACCAAGTACAAGATGTGGACCAATTCCAAGAGCGAGGTGACCAACCAGGGGGTCGAGTTAGGCGTGAACTACAATTTCTATAAAAAGTTCACCATCACGGGCAATGCCAGCTATGCGGCAATTGTCAGCGCGGAATCAACCGATGCTTTTACCCCGGCTTTTAACACCCCCAACTGGATCACCAATCTGTCCTTCGGCAACCGCGAGATCCTGAAGAACACGGGGTTCAATATCGGCTGGCACTGGCAGAATGCATTTTACTGGAATAGTCCCCTGGCGGCGGGGAGAGTTTCTGCTTACAGCACTATCGATGCACAGGTGAACTATCGGATACCGGAATTGTTTAGTACACTAAAATTGGGGGCTACTAATCTCCTGAATAAAAAATATAACCAGTATCTTGGGGGGCCATCGATCGGCGGATTTTATTATTTCACGATCGTCTTTGATACCAATACCAGGAAAAAGTAATGAGCATATCGAAAACAAATGTACAGACAGACTCCGAGAATAGATTGTTTCCGGTGTTCCTCAAACTGGAACGGCTGCGTCTGTTACTGGTGGGCGGCGGTAAGGTAGGGCTGGAGAAGTTACATGCGGTATTGCAGAATGCGCCGGCGACGGTCATTACCATCGTTGCGCCGGAGATCAGCGAGGACATACGCGAGCTGGCCGGTCAGTTTGCGGGGATCAGGTTGCTGGAAAGGCCATATCACCCCAATGACCTGGAGTATGCGGACCTGGCGATCGTGGCGGTCAATGACAGGAGCGTCAGTGAAAGGGTCGCGCAGGATGCGCGGGCCAGCGGCGTCCTGGTGAATGTAGCCGACACTCCGGATCTCTGCGATTTCTATCTGAGTTCGGTGGTACGGAAAGGTCATCTTAAAATAGCCATTTCCACCAATGGCAAATCGCCTACCATCGCCAAGCGTTTAAAGGAAGAAATAGGAAGTCTGATCCCCGATGAGATGGACAATGTGCTGGAGAACATGCAGACCATCCGGCAGGGTCTTAACGGGGATTTTTCGGAAAAGGTCCGCCAGCTGAATGATCTGACGAAAGTGCTGGTAGCGAAACAATCCGTCCCGGCGCCGGACCTGCTCGCCAAACCCCGGCCGGCAAAATGGCAGCAGGTGGTCAAATGGTGTTTATTTGCTTTTCTGTTCATGATATTGGGGCATGGGCTGTTGTCGATGGTGCCTTTTGGCGGTATGGTCGACTATGTAAGGGGTTTGCCATTTGACAGCACCGGATTCCTGATCATGACGCTGGCAGGCTTTTTAGCCCAGATGGTCGATGGGTCGATGGGGTTGGGGTATGGAACGATCTCCACCACCTTTCTGCTGGCCTATGGGGTAAGCCCGGCCATCGTGAGCAGCCGGGTGCATTCGGCAAGGGTATTTTCGAGTGGAGTATCCGGCTATAGTCATCACCGGTTTGGCAATATCAATAAAAAGCTTTTTCGCGCCATCGTCATTCCCGGCGTAGTCGGGGCTGTTATTGGAGCGGCCCTGGCCTTTTTCGGAAAAGAATATTCGCAATGGGTGCGTCTTCCATTGTCCGTCTATACGATCTACCTGGGGTATTATATCCTGCGGAAGGCATTTGCCAAACGTAATCCGAAGAACAAGGTAAAACGCGCAGGCTGGCTGGCGTCCGCGGGTGGGTTTATGGATGCGTTTGCGGGTGGCGGATGGGGAACGCTGGTCACCAGCACATTGATCTCCAAGAGAAGAAATCCCCGTTATGTTATCGGATCGGTCTGTTTAGCGGAATTTTTCGTCGTGTTGTCAAGTTCTATCACCTTCTTCATTTTGCTGCGGAACATTCCGCTGCTGGACGTGGCGGGTATGATCCTGGGCGGAGTGATCGCCGCACCGATTGCGGCCAGGCTGGTCGGGAAGCTACCGGTGAAGACCATGTTCGTTGCGGTTGGCATGCTGGTAATACTAACGAGCGGCTGGACGTTGTGGAAAGCGGTGATGGCGGTGTGGCACTTTTGAGCAGTGCTGGCGGTGTTACACCACCAGCAGGCTGCAGCCGCGAATATCGCTGTTGTCTATCCTTCCGCCGACTTCGAAATGACCAGCGGGGCCGATGCGACCTACGTCATCGGTGGCAATAAAAGCACAGGACCATATATTGGCCAGATCGATAATATTAATAATCCCCTCTCCTTCGGCGCTTACATCCAGCGGATCGTCCTCTTTCCGGACCAGCACCTTCATCCAGGGCGGACAGCTGAAAAGACCATTGCCTCCGGAATAAGCCTGGGACAACAATTCGGTCATGCCATACTCCGCGTGGATGGTTTTGACCCCCAGGCGATGGGTTAAAAACCCGTGCAGCTCGGGCCGGGTGATCTCTTTGCGGCGCCCTTTCATGCCGCCTGTTTCCATGATAACGGTATGGTGGAGATGCATGGAGTATTTTTCTGCAAAATCCAGCAGGGCGAATGTGACCCCGATGAGCAGGGTCTTTTGCCCCCGCTGTTCCAGCCGCAGCAAAAGGTCGTGTAAAGCCTCGTATTCATAGAGGTAAAAACCGCTCTCCGGATGTCCGCTGGCCGTTATCAATTCGTGGACCATGAGCACCAGGGAAGAATGGTTTCTTTCCAGATAGGCGGGCAGCAGCCCGATAACGCACCAGTCGTTTACCGGGCCGTAAAAACGTTCAAAAGCAGCGGTAAAACTGCGCCGGTACAGCCCGAGGTCCTTTATGGCATGCCGGCTGCTGACCATGCCGGTGGTTCCGCTGCTCTCGAATACGGTTTGCGGCAGCCATCTGGCTGTATTCCCGGTGCCGTCCGGCGTTTCGCTTCGAACGGTATGTGTCTTAAAAAAACTCACCGGGAGAAAGGGAATGGCCTCCGGAGTTTGCACTGCTGACGGAGCCACTCCCAGCGTTTGAACATATTGGCGATAAAGGGCATTTTCAGCATATTGAAAACGGAAAATATCCAGCGCCCGGGTGGCAAAACTGGTTTCGGACAAGGAAAACAGGCCTTCTGTCAATGTCGGATGGGGATTTGGGTTCAAAGTTCAACGGCCTCATTATTGTTAAAAAAATACAAAGGCCGGTAACAAAATTACCCCCTTTTAAACAAAATTAGGTAGGTTTGTAGGTAACAAATCAGCATCATGAAGCCTGGTTCTTTCCTGATACCCGCCGTCATTACAGTTTCTCTGATAATTTTCAGCTGCAGCAAGAATGGTTCCGGAGGCAAACCTCAGATCAGCCTGGAATCTATCGATAAGAACCCGATAGGTCTGAAGGATTCGATGGTGGCTCATTTTAAGTTCACCAACACGGGCGGCAAGGTAGAGAACCGGGTGTTTGTTTCGATACGCAACCGGCTCAATGAAAGTCCGGCTTCTGATCCATCGGGCAATGATACCCTTGTCAATCCCATCCCCGATTTTGAAGGTGCTTCAAAAGGTGAATTCCGGTATTCCCTTCCTGCAAGTGGTTATTTGAGTCAGACCAGCAGTGCGCACCAGAACGATACGATCATCATGAAATTTTTCGTACTGTCTTCCACGGGTGTTTCCAGCGATACGATATCTTCTCCAAAATTGGTAATTTTGAATCCTTAATCAATTGGAATAACCGGAGTTGTGTTCAGAAAAATAGTCGATCTCTTTGTCTTCAGCAGTCTCTATATTGCCATATGCGCCATCGTGATGATCTGGCAGACTACCCGTTTGTTATTAGGCACAGCTCCATCCGGAAGGTTGATGGGATTTGTTTTCTTTTCCACGATATGCAGTTATAATTTTCATTGGTGGCTGACGCCGAGATCGGTTAGTCCTTCTCACCGTATACACTGGACAAACCGGCATAAGGCCCTGCATTTTATTCTATACCTGACTGGGGCCGTAGGAGCGGCTGTTTATTTTTTTTACCTGTTGCCTTTTCTACCGGCCCTGTTTGTCGGGGTCCTGCTTACCTTTCTGTATTCAGCGCCTAAGCTGCCGCAGCGTTTTTTTAGTCAGTTGCAGAAGATAGCGGTGGGGAAGACGCTTTTTCTCGCGTTCGTATGGGTCTATATAACAACCGTATTGCCGGTGATCGTGGCGGAAGCGCCATGGAAGTTCTCTTTTATATTGTTTACCGCCAGCCGTTTTTTTCTCATATATGCCATCTGTATCGTGTTTGACTACCGGGATCGGGACGATGACAAGGCGCAGGGTATCCGGAGTCTGATCACTTTGCTGGATGAGAGAGGGATCGACCGGCTTTTTATTCTTTCGATAGGGTTATTCTTTGTTACGAGTATCGGGCTGTCATTTTTTCATTATCCTGCCTTTTATATTTTGCTTTTGCTGGTGCCGGGGATCATTACGGCGGCTCTATACAAGGAGGCTAAGCGAAACTTTTCCGATGACCTCTATTATATCGTGCTGGATGGATTGATGATGTTTTCCGGGCTGCTGATGTTGATTTTCAGGATTTAGTTACATTTGTGCCCTCAATTAAGATAAAAAATGGCTAAAAGTGTGAAAAGCGGATCTGGGACAACGGCCTCTCTTCTTACGGCTAAGTCCTGGGATTTTTTTAAAAAATATATCGATAATGCTTCGCCCGTGGGTTTTGAAAGCAGCGGGCAGAGGCTCTGGCTGGATTATCTGAAGCCTTATGTGGATACCCATTTTACCGATCCTTATGGGACAGCGGTGGGTGTTGTCAATCCCAATGCGCCCTTTAAAGTGGTTATTGAGGCACATGCTGATGAGATCAGCTGGTTTGTCAACTATATCACACCGGAAGGGCTGTTGTATCTGAAACGCAATGGTGGTGTCGACCACCAGATAGCTCCGGGGATGCGTGTTTTTATCCATGGAAAGAAAGGAAAAGTTCCGGCGGTGTTCGGCTGGCCTGCTATTCACACGAGGCTGGGCAACCCGGATTCCAAAGAACCCCAACCCAAGGTAGACGCCTTATTCCTGGATACAGGCGCCCGGAGTAAAAAAGACATAGAGGATCTGGGTGTGCACATTGGCGCCGTCGTTACCTACCAGGACGGCTATGCCGAGCTGGCGTATGATTATTTGATAGGCCGGGCATTTGACAACCGGGTCGGCGGTTTTATGATCGCTGAAGTGGCGCGTCTGTTGCATGAGAATAAAAAAAAGCTGCCTTATGGGTTGTATGTGGTCAATGCCGTTCAGGAGGAAGTCGGTCTGCGGGGTGCGGAGATGATCGCCCGGCGGATCAAGCCTGATATCGCGATCATTACGGATGTCACCCACGATACGACTACGCCGATGATCAATAAGATCATAGAAGGGGATATCGCCTGTGGTAAGGGGCCATCCCTGGCTTTTGGTCCGGCGGTGCATAATAAGCTGTTGAACATTGTGCAGGAGACGGCGGAAAAGAATAAACTGGCGGTGCAAATGCGGGCGGTGTCGCGCAGTACAGGTACGGATACCGATAGTTTTGCCTATGCAAATGACGGTTGCCCGTCAGTGCTGATCTCCATTCCGCTGCGGTATATGCATACCACCGTTGAGATGTTACACAAAAAAGATATCGACGAGACCATACGGCTGATGTATGAAACTTTACTTACCTTAACTCCTAAAACCAATCTGAGTTATTTTTAAAAATCCAAACCAATGACTATGGTGCGTAATAACTGGACGCTAAACGAAATAAAAGAAATTTACGATACGCCTTTACTGGATCTCATCTATCGTGCGGCTACTATTCACCGGCAGTACAACGAGACCGGAGAGGTGCAGGTCTGTACCCTGCTGTCCATCAAAACGGGCGGTTGTCCGGAAGACTGTGCGTATTGTCCGCAGGCTGCGCGGTATAACACGGGGGTTAATGTACAGGCGCTGATGAAAAAAGAGGAAGTGCTGGAATATGCGGCGAAGGCGAAAGCGGCTGGTTCGACGCGGTTCTGCATGGGAGCTGCCTGGCGCGAAGTAAGAGACAACAAGGACTTCGACCGGGTGATCGACATGGTGAAAGGGGTGAACGAGATGGGGATGGAGGTCTGCTGTACGTTGGGCATGCTCAACGAGGACCAGGCCAAAAGACTGGCGGATGCTGGTCTTTATGCGTATAATCACAATCTGGATACTTCGGGCGAATATTACAGCGAGATCATTTCAACGCGTACGTATGACGATCGGCTGGCTACGCTTGACAACGTGCGCAAGGCTGGCGTTACCGTCTGTTGTGGCGGGATCATTGGTTT
>Ga0105237_10004327_pt1 | contig 16462 bp, 15 predicted proteins | sample KBSC24metaG_FD_81520 | JGI IMG/M metagenome (GOLD analysis project Ga0105237, IMG submission 81520) | Corn rhizosphere microbial communities from Kellogg Biological Station, Michigan, USA - KBS C2-4 metaG | ecosystem: Host-associated > Plants > Roots > Rhizosphere > Soil | place: Michigan, USA... | reverse complement strand
CGTCCCGGCACAACGATGCCAGCGAGCGCCTCTACACAATGGGAGATATCATCATGGGCCAGTTGTCCTTCAGTAAAAAACTGTGGCTGCCACTCGGTTTGAGCCTCATCGCACTGCTGGCGATATCCATCTTCAGCGCCTACATGGTGCGCGATGTGCGCCTGGAAGAGCGCAAGAACGACCTCACCAACATCGGCCAGACCGCGCTGTCCATGGTCAAGGGCTATGGCGCGCTGGCCGAATCCGGCGCGCTGACCAAGGAAGAAGCGCAAAAACGCGCCAAAGCCGCCGTGAAGAGCCTGCGCTACGGCACCGACGGCTACTTCTCGATTTCCACCTCGGCGCAGATCATCATCATGCACCCGATCAAGACCGAACTTGACGGCAAGGACCTGACCAACTTCAAAGATCCGGCCGGCAAGAACCTGTTCGTCGAGATCACCAAAGCCGGCAGCCAGCCCGGCGGCAGCTTCGTCAATTACCTGTGGCCCAAAGTCGGGGCGGCCGAACCGGTGCCCAAGACCTCCTTCGTCATCGCCTATCAGCCCTGGGACTGGAACCTGACCACCGGCGCATACATGGATGACATCAACGCCGCCTTCCTGCGCACCCTGACGCAGATGGCCATCCTCTTTGCCGTGGTGGCGGCGGCCCTGGTAGCGCTGGTGATCGTGATCAACCGCGGCATCCTGCGCACCATCGGCGGCGATCCGGCCAAGGCGGCCGAGGTCGCCAACCGCATCGCCCAAGGCGACCTCACCCCCAACATCGACACCGCACCGGGCGACCGGAGCAGCCTGCTTTACGCAGTACGCAGCATGCGCGATTCGCTGCTGAGTACCATCGCCAACATCAAGACCTCGGCCGACACCATCGCCACTGCCAGCCAGGAAATCGCCAGCGGCAACCTCGACCTGTCGAGCCGCACCGAGCAACAGGCCGGCTCCATCGAGGAAACCGCCTCGGCCATGGAAGAACTGACCGCCACCGTCAAGCAGAATGCCGACAACGCGCGCCAGGCCAACCAGCTGGCTGAATCGGCATCGGAAGTGGCGATCCAGGGCGGCAGCGTGGTCGGCCAGGTGGTGCAGACCATGGAAGGCATCACCGACAGCTCGCGCAAGATTGCCGACATCATCGGCGTGATCGACGGCATCGCCTTCCAGACCAACATCCTGGCGCTCAACGCGGCAGTAGAGGCGGCGCGCGCCGGCGAGCAGGGACGCGGCTTTGCGGTGGTGGCCTCGGAAGTGCGCTCACTGGCCCAGCGTTCGGCCTCGGCCGCCAAGGAGATCAAGTCGCTCATCGATGACTCGGTGGCCAAGGTCGATACCGGCAGCAAGCTGGTCGAACAGGCCGGTGCCACCATGACCGAAGTGGTGGCCAGCGTGCGCCGCGTCACCGACATCGTGGGGGAAATCAGCTCGGCCAGCCAGGAACAAAGCGCCGGCATCGCCGAAGTCGGCCGTGCCATCACGCAGATGGATGAAGGGACGCAGCAGAACGCCGCCCTGGTGGAGCAAGCCGCGGCTGCGGCGCAATCGCTGCAGGATCAGGCGACCACCCTGGCCGGTCTGGTCGGACGTTTCCAGATTGATGGCAGCCAGGCGCGCACCGTTCCGGCTGCAGCGGCGGCGGTCAAGCCGGCCGCACGCCCGGCACCTGCCGCATCAGCGAGCGCTGCGCCGCGCAAGCCGACGGCGGCTCCGGCGGCACGTGCGACCATTCCAGCACCCAAGGCCGCCCCGGCCAAACCCGCTGCAGCAGCCGCGCCCAAGGCGGACTCTCCCGCAGCCAAGCCCGCTGGCAAACCGTCGCGCCTGCCTGCGGGCGACGATGAAGGAGATTGGGAAACCTTCTGAGCCCCCTTGCCTTGCGCACCACCAGCCCGCTTCATGCGGGCTTTTTTCATGGGGACGCCATTCAGGCCAGGGCGGCGCGGCTTTCCCCCACCAGCCGGCTGATCAGCCCGGAGTCGGGTGCCACCGCCAGTGCGCGCGCCGTATCCTGCTTGCCGCTGGCCAGCAGGCCCTGCTCATTGGGAGCAATGGTGTATTCGCTATGGCAGGCCGGGCAGTACAGCGTATCGCCGGCCACGGCTTCCCGGGGCCGTACGATGATCGGGCCGCATGAGAGGCAGCGCTGCAGAGGAATGCCCTCATCGCTGTGGCCCACGATGTGGGCCAGTTCCGCATCGGCCTGCAGGCCGATGAAGCGGCGTCCCAACTCGGCATCGAACTGCTTGCCGAGCTCACCCTCGATGATTTCCATGGCCCGTGCAATCGGCATCCCGCTGCGATAGGGACGCGTGCTGGTCATGGCGTCGAAGGCGTCGCAGATGCCGACGATGCGCGCAGCCAGCGGGATGTCCTCACCGCGCCGTCCGAAGGGATAGCCGCGCCCGTCCGGTGTTTCGTGATGCAGCAGCACCGCCTCTTCGGCCAGGGCTGCCAGCGGGTGGCCCGCCAGCATGCGGTGGCCGATCTCGGGATGCGTCCTGATGACCGCGTATTCGGCTTCATCCAGCCGCGATTTCTTGCCCAGTACGGCATCGGGGATGCCGATCTTGCCGAGATCATGCAGGAAGGCACCGATGGTGATGCGGGCCACCTGCTCCGCGGGCAGTCCGGCGGAATGCGCCAGCAGACGCGACAATCGCGCCACCCGCCACAGATGCCCGCCGGTATAGGGATCGCGCGCCTCCACCGCCCAGGCCAGCAGGAACAGGCTCATCAGCAGTTGCTCGTCATGCGCCGCCTGGCGCGCAGCTTTGTTGCGGGTGGCGCGCTGCCACAGTGAAAGCAGATTCATCCGGCAGCTCCTTGTCGGGCAGGCTCATCGTAGACCAGGCGGATATCGACCTCGCGATCAACGAACTGCCATTCGGCACTCCGGCGCAATCGCGCGACCAACTCTTCGAATGCTTCAGCGTGTTCCGGCGCGTACTCGAACCAGGTCAGGAAATCGAAAGGCTGGCCCAGTTCGCGCGCATGGTAGAGACGGCGTGCAATCGGTGGCAGGTACTCCAGCCCGATGGCGATGTGGTGCGACTGCTCCTCCAGGATCGCGCGGCGCTCATCCTGCGCCAGCGCCCACCAGGCCGGGTTCTTGCGGATCGGGATGAGGGCTGCGCAGCGCGCCTCGGGTCGCCCCAGACCCTGTTGCACCGCGCCCAGCGTATCGAGTTCGTCCCGCGTTGCATAACGCGCATGACCGGTGGCACCGTCCAGGCGCCACTGCACGCCGGGCGTAGCGGTGGACTGCGCCTCGCCGGGACCGGCGACGGCAAGCCTTCCCGCCATTGCCAGCGATTCGCCGACCACGGCGTCGACGCGCAAGATGCGCCAGCCTCCACTGAGACCTGCGACGAATGCGGTATGGATCACGCTCATGCTCAATCTCTCCAGGACTTACCAGCGCAACAGGCGCGGACCCAGCAGCAGGCCAAGTGCTGCCGGAATGAGGATCCCGAGGAAATACCAGATTCCCCAGAACGGCACGCCCATCTCCGGGCAATGCAGGCAATACACCATGGTCGCCGTGGCACCGGCCAGCAGGCCAGCCACCGCACCACTCAGGCGCAGCCGGGTCGGGGCCATGCCGCGCACGGCCCAGAAGATGCCGATGAAGAGTGGAATCGACAGCAGCGCGATGTTGAACGGGCAGCTGCGCCAGCTGATCCCCATCAACAGCGGCAGCCGCTGGGCTACCGGTGCACTGAGCAACACGGCTGCGCCACCGAGCCACACTGCCATGGCAGGCAGGGCGATGCCTGCCCAATTGGCACCCACGCGCAATCCCGGACGCACCAGGCGTCGCAGCACCAGCATGGCCCCCACGGCCAATGTGGTGGGAAAGGCCAGCTTGATCCAGAACAGCGGCACGCCCAGCATCACCGCCAGATCGGGACGCAGCCCGTAGATCTTCAGCATCAGCAACAGCGAACCCAAGCCGCCCAGCACCAGGGCCTGGGCCATCTGCTTGACCGGCAAACGCCGGTCCACCGGTGCCACGCCGCTGGCCATCATCGAAATAAGGTCTTCAGTCTTCATGCTTGCAGTTTCTCCCGGATCTTCAGGGCCAGGGCCTTGAGGCCACGATGGATGCCGACTTTCACGGCCGATTCCGACATCCCGGTCAGTTGTGCCGTCTCGGCCACCGACAGGCCTTCCAGCTTGACGTGAACGATCGGCAAACGCTGCTTGTCGGGCAATTCCTCCAGCAGCGCACCGACATCGCGCCGCGCCTGGGCCGGTTCATCATCACAGGTGGTGAGCAGGTCGTGCTCTTCGTCCAGCGGGTCGTTGAAGGCTTCGCGGCGCGAACGGGCGCGCAGGAAGTCCATCAGCTTGTAGCGCGCGATGGCATGCACCCAGGCCGTCAGCGGCTGATCGGGGCGATAGGTATGGCGGGCGTTGTGGATGGCCAGCAGGGTTTCCTGCACCACATCCTCGACGTCATCCTGCAGATGCACCAGGCGCTTGCGCAGGAAGGCGCGCAGGCGGCCGCTCAATTCGGCCAGAAACTGGCGATAGGCCACGGCGTCGCCGTCGAGACCGGCCAGCAGCAGCATGCGCAGGCGCTCCTCGGCGGGATGCGAGGGCTTGCCGGGACGGCCTGCCACCTCATCCGGCAAGGCCGGTCCGCCAGTCGCCAACAGGAAAGGACTTTCAGTCATGGGCACGCCACCAGATCACCAACGAAGCAGCCATGGGCCGCACAAGGCGCCGGCCCCCGTCGGCAGCGCCACCCCCAGTACATACCAGACACCCCAGAACGGCGGCGCCATCTCCACGCAATAAAGCGAATAGACTAGCACGCCCTGTGCGCCGGCCACCAATCCAGCCACCGCACCCGCCGCACGTAATTGCGTGGGGGCCATCCCGCGCAGGAACCACAGCATGCTCGCCAGCGTGGGCAAGGACAGCAAGGCCACATTGGCCGAACACACTTCCCAGCTGCTGCCCAGCAGCAGGTCCAGACGCTGCGAAGGCGGTGCCAGGGCCAGCCAGCTGCCACCGGCCAGCCACAGCAAGGCCGGTGGCAGCAGCAGTCCTGCCGCCGGAGCCAGCCCCATGCGCATGCCCGGCAGCGCCAGGCGCGAGGCAGCCAGTTGTCCGGCCAGCAGGGCCGCCAGCGGGAACGACACCTTCATCCAGAACAGCGGCTGCTGCAACAGTTCACGCAGGTCGCTGCGCACCCCATAGAGTATGGCCAGCAGCAGGGCCGCACCCATCAGGCCCAAGGCCAGCGCCACCGCCATGCGCGCGGCCACGTTGCGCACCAGGCTGCGCTGGACGGGGCCGGGGGGCTCGCCCGTTCCCGTTGCCAGCATATTGACCAGTTCCATCGTTTTCATTCACATCCCCTTTGTGCCCCTGCGGGCGGACTGCGCAATGGCGCGCTCTCTTTTGTATTCGTTCACAACAGCGCTCCGGTTACAGCAGGCGCGAAAAATATTTCTTCAAAAAATCTTCATCGCGCTGTAACCGGCCAGCCACTCCCTGCGAATTAACAAGCAGATCGGACGCAAAGCAGCAGCAAGCGAAACGCCGGTCAGTGTCATCTTCCACTTCATCCATTTTCAGGAGCACACCATGAACCACTTCGTCGCCACCGCCGCACTGACCCTCGCCACCCTCGCCTCCGGCGTCGCCATGGCCCAAGACAAGCAACCGATGAACAAGACCGCCGTCGAGAAGTGCTACGGCGTCTCGATGGCCGGCCAGAACGACTGCAAGGCCGGTGAAGGCACCACCTGCGCCGGCACCGCCAAGATGGATTACCAGGGCAATGCCTGGAAGAACGTCCCGGCCGGCACCTGCACCTCGATCAAGACTCCGCGCGGCATGGGCTCGCTCAAGCCGGTCTGATCGTTCCGGAGCCATCGGCCATGACAACGTCACCCCTCACCGCCGGCCTGGGTCTCAAACCCCAGCATTTCGATGCAGCGCTGGCCTGCAAGGCAGCGGGACTGTGGTTCGAAGTCCATCCGGAAAACTACCTGATGGACGGCGGCCCCCGCCTGGCCTGGCTGCAGGCGATCCGGGAGCATCATCCGGTGGCCCTGCACGGGGTGTCGATGTCACTGGCCGGGCCCGACGCGCCCGATCCCCTGCATCTTCGCAAACTGGCACAACTGGTGTCGCGCATCGAACCGGTGCTGGTCTCCGAACACCTCGCCTGGTCGCGCATCGGCGGCCACTACCTGCCCGACCTGCTGCCGGTGCCGCGTACCAGCGACACACTGGCACGCCTGGCTGACAACATCAGCCGCACCCAGGATGTTCTGCAGCGCCGGATCGCGCTGGAGAACCCGTCGCATTACCTGCACATGGAACAGCACAGCTGGAGCGAGCCGGACTTCCTGCGTGAACTGGTGCGCCGGACCGGCTGTGGCTTGCTGGTCGACGTCAACAATGTGCACGTGAGCGCCTGCAATCTCGGCACCGACGCGCACCACTACCTGGACCAGTTGCCGTTCGATGACATTCTCGAAATCCATCTGGCCGGCCACAGTGCCGATGCCAGCCTGCCCGGCCTGCTGGTCGATTCCCATGACGCCCCGGTTGCGGCAGCGGTCTGGGAGCTCTACGCGCATCTGCTGGCACGCACCGGGGAACGTCCCACCCTGATCGAACGGGATGGCAACGTACCCGCGTTCGACGTGCTGCTGGCCGAGCGCAACATGGCCGGCACCTTGCTGCATCCGGCAGCGACCACGCACGAGGAGCAAGCCGCATGAATGCCCCCGACCATCGCTACTACGCCAGCTTCCTGCAGGCCCTGCTGAACGGGCAGAGCGACGACCCAGGCGTTGCCGCGCTGCTGGCGCAACCGGCCTTCGCGATCTATCGCAATACCGTCTTCAAGGGCTGCGTCGACGCACTGCTGGCCAACTATCCGGCGGTGCACCGGCTGGTCGGCAGCCCCTGGATGGAATCTGCAGCGCAAGCCTTTGCGCGCGAGCACTTGCCACAAGAAGCCAGCCTCATCTGCTATGGGGCGGGCTTTGCCGATTTCCTTGCCACGCTGGAAGCAGCACGGGAATTGCCCTACCTGCCGGGCGTCGCCACCCTGGACCGCTGCTGGACCGAAGCGCACCTGGCCGCCGACGACCCGCTGCTGGACGTGTCGGCCCTGCACACGGCGCTGGCCGCCGGCCAGGACATCAGGCTGGTACCGCATGCCGCCAGCCGCTGGCATCACGATCCGCAGCATCCGGCCTACGCCATCTGGAGCATCAACCGCAGCGATGCTGACGACACCGAAATCGCCCCCGAATGGCAGGGCGAAGGAGCCCTGCTCACGCGGCCGCACGGCCAGGTGCAATGGCAGCCGCTGAGTGCGGGCGCATCAGGCTTTCTCGATGCCTGCCGCGATGGCTGCGGCATCGCCAGCGCTGCCGGCCAGGCGCTGGCCCGGGAGCCCGGCCTGGAGATCGGCACCATGCTGGGCCAGTTGATCCAGGCCGATGCCTTTACCTCGTTTCACTGAACGGAGACTTCCATGAACCAGCCCGCCACCCTGCCTGCCGACGTGCAGCCCTCTCCCTCGCTGTGGTCGCGCGCCGCCGACCTGGCCACGCGGGTGATCAGCGACAACGTGCTGACGCTGGTCGCCCGCGTGGCGATCGCAGCGATCTTTTTCCTCTCGGGCCGTACCAAGGTCAGCGGTTTTCTTGACATCAAGGACAGCACCTATGTCCTGTTCCAGGAGGAATACCACCTGCCGCTGGTACCGCCCGACCTGGCCGCACACCTGGCGACCTATGCGGAACACTTCTTCCCGCTGCTGCTGATCCTCGGCCTCTGCACCCGGGGCGCGGCCCTGGCCTTGCTGGGCATGACCACCGTCATCGAGATCTTCGTCTATCCCGATGCCTGGCCCACACACCTGTCCTGGGCCGGCTTGCTGCTGCTCCTGATAGCGCGCGGTGGCGGTGCCTGGTCGCTGGACCGGCGCCTGGGACTGCGTTGATCACGGGGAGAAAAGCATCATGTTGACCAGAATGAAGCTGCGTACCGGCCTGATGCTGGTACTGGGACTGTTGACGCTGGCGCTGTGGCTGGCTGCCGGCATGGCCTGGCAGGGTGCGCGCTCGGCCAGCCGCGCCACCGTCGCGCTGATCGAACTCTCGGACCGCCACATCCAGCCGCTGCATGACACCGAGCGCCTGTTCCTGAACACCCTGATCAACATGGACAATGCCTACATCAACCTGGTCAAGGGCGATGAAATCAAGTCCAACGACTACAGCCGGCGCGCCTCGGCAGCCCTGCAGGACGCACGCAAGGCCTTCGACGGCTATCGTCAGGGATTGACGCCATCGGCACTGGCGGAACCGGAAGCGCTGCGCGTTTCGGCCGCCTACGACAGCTACATCAAGGTATTGAACCTGCGCGAGGTCGCCCTCTATGACGTATCGCTGGAGGACTACGCCGCCGCCACCGTCAGCGCCGAAGCCGCCGACCGCGAATTCGCCGCCACGCTGCGCGCCGTGATCCAGCATGCGGAACAGGTCAAGGATGGCCTGCGCCTGGCCTCCGAACGCCGCTCGGACCAGGCCACACTGCTGGCCGTGGCCATGCTGGCGGCCTCGGTCCTGCTCATCGCCATCTGCTGGCTGCTGTTTGATCGCCTGCTCTTGCAGCCGCTCAAACGCGCAGCCGACCATTTCGACCGGATCGCCGATGGCGACCTGAGCCAGGCGGTGCAAGGCATCTCCGGCAATGAAATCGGCGTCCTGCTGGCGGCTCTGCAGCGCATGCAGCATGGCGTGGCCCTTACCGTGGGCGACATTCGCGAAGCGACCCGGGACCTGCATCACGGGGCCGCCGACATCGCCCAGGGCAACGGCGAACTGGCACAACGCACACAAGCCCAGGCCAGTACGCTGGAGACCACCGCCGCGACACTGGAACGGCTCTCCGGTGCCGTGCGCAACAATGCACAAAATGCCGAGCGCACCAACGCGCTGGCCGCCGCTGCCGCCAGCGATGCCGAGCGCGGCGGCCAGGTCATGAGCGGCATCGCCGGGGCGATGGCCCAGGTTACCGCCGGGGCGGGACGCATTTCCGACATCGTCAGCCTGATCGACGGCATCGCCTTCCAGACCAACATCCTGGCATTGAACGCCTCGGTCGAAGCCGCCCGTGCCGGCAGTCAGGGCCGGGGTTTCGCGGTCGTGGCATCGGAAGTGCGCTCGCTGGCACTGCGCAGCGCCGAGGCCGCTCGCGAAGTCAAGGACCTGATCGCCGCCTCGATCGGTTCAGTCGACCAGGCTGCGCAACAGGTCAAGGAGGCCGACCAGGCCATCGTGCAGATCGTGCAGTCCTTCGGCAACGTCATGACCACCGTCAACGAGATTGCGATGGCAACGCGTGAGCAGGCCGAGGGGATTTCCCAGGTCAGCCTCAGCCTGGCCGAGATGGATCGCGCGACCCAGCAGAATGCTGCCCTGGTCGAACAGACCGCTGCCGCCGCCGATGCCCTGACCGAACGGGCGGCCACACTCACGGCGTCGGTGGCGGTGTTCACGCTGACCGCACCGCAAGTCATGGCGCTGGCCGGCACGGGCGGCAGCCCCGCCTTGCCACATCATCCGCTGGCCGCGTTGAGTCAATGAATTCACCTCGCATGACCGATACCAAGAGAAGGAGCGAACCCATGCCGTCTACCGGGGTCCTGGAAGAGCTGATTGAAGAAAGCTTCACTTCGGCCTTCAACCACCATGCTGCGGGCCGCCTGCAAGCTGCCGAGGAGGACTATCGCCTGGTCCTCGCCATGGAGGAGCAATACGCCCCGGCCCAGCACTACCTGGGCGTACTGCTGCACCAGTGCGGACGGCATGAGGAAGGCCTGGCGCTGATGCACGAAGCCGCGCGCACTGCACCGCCCGATGCCGACTGGTGCAATGATCTGGGCAATGTCCTGTTCGCCTGCGGGCGCTTCGACCAGGCAGAGCTGGCCTATGGACAAGCCCTGACCTTGCACTCCGACGATGCCCAGCTGTGGACCAACCTGGCCGCCGCACGGCGCGCGCAGCACCAGCCGCAGGCCGCCATCGCCGCCTGCGAGCAGGCCCTGTTGCGAGATCCGCATTGCCTCCCTGCCCTGTACCAGCTGGCTGACCTCTACGCTGCGCTGGGCGACCGCATGCAGAGTTCGCGTTACCAGTGCCTGGCCTTCGTGCTGCCGCCGCATGAGGGCAAGTCTCGCGAGCTGCTGGCCATTTCCTTCTACTTCCTGGGACGGATGGAAGAAGCGGCGCAAGTCTGCCGACAGTGGCTGCAGGAAGAGCCGGGCCACCCCATCGCCAGCCACATGCATGCGGCGTACGCGGGTCTGCCCAGCCACAGCGTGCCGCGCGATTACATCGTGCGGCGCTTCGACGAATATGCCGATCACTTCGACAGCAATCTGGTCAGCCACCTGGACTATCGCGGACCGGAAGTGCTGGGCATGCTGCTCAACGCCTTCCTGTCGGAGATAACGCCAAGTATGGTGCTGGACGCCGGCTGCGGCACCGGGCTGTGTGCGCCGGTCCTCGCGCCTTACGCGCTGGCACTGGAAGGCGTGGACCTCTCCCCCAACATGTTGCGTCATGCCGCGCAACACCCGCAGTACACGGCGCTGGAACAGGCGGACGTGGTGGAATGGATGGCAGCCCATCCGGCACGCTATGGCCTGATCGCCGCCTGTGACGTGCTGATCTACTGCGGGGAGCTGGCGTCCTTCTTCGCAGCGGCGCGACGCTCCCTGCAGCCGCAGGGCCATCTGATCTTCACGGTGGAACTGGCTGGCGAAGAACACGCCGCTCCCTACACGCTCCATCCCAGCGGCCGCTTTCGCCACCAGCGCAGTTATGTCGAACACTGCCTGCAAGCGGCGGGCCTGGAGGTGCTGCTGGTGCGCGAAGAAAGCCTGCGCGTCGAAATGCAGCAAGCCGTGCCGGGACTGGTGGTCCTGGCACGGGGGTGAACGATCGCGCCGGAACGCCGGCGCGACTTGGCCGCGCTCAGCCGATCGCGCGAGCGATGGCCGGCAACATGTCCGACGGTTCCGGACGGCGGGTGTAGTCTGGATTGACTTCGGCATAAACGATCACGCCATCCGGCGCGATCACGTAGCGGGCCGGCATGGGCAGCGTCCAGCTGGCATCGCCATTGAAAGCCGGCAATTCATTCTTGAGCGAGCGATACAGCTCCACCAGATAGTCCGGCAACGTGAAGCGCAGTCCGAAGGCGGCGGCCACCTCATTGCCCGCGTCCGAGAGGATGGGGAATTCCAGCCCGTTCTGGCGCATCGCCTTGCGGCTGTTGGCCGGCAGCTGCGGCGAGATCGCCACCAGGCTGGCTCCGGCCTGCTGCAACTGCGGCAGGACTTCCTGCAGCGCCTGCAATTCCATATTGCAGTAAGGGCACCACACACCACGATAGAAACTCACCGCCAGCGGTCCTCGGGCCAGCAGCTCGGCGGAGGAGACCGGCTTGCCATCCGGATCGGCCAGCGTGAACTGCGGTGCACGGTCACCCGCCTTGAGCGCCCGTGCGGCCGCCCCTGATGCGATCAGTTCATCGGTGGCGCGCTGCATGGTGGCAATGACCGGTGCGGGTACATTGTAGGGTGGCTTGCCGGCCACGAAGTCGGCTTTGAAGGCGTCCAGCTTGTCTTGCAGAGTCATGATGAGGCTCCTGTCATTGAGGTCGGTAAATGGGATAAGGCTGCTCGGCGGTGTTTCTCACCACCGATGCAGCGCATTCTGGTCCTCTGCTGACGGGAATGGCAGACAGGCAATGGCTATAATGCTTATTCCACTTTGGAATAAATGAGATCACTATGGATCGCTTGCTGGCCATGACGGCCTTTGTACGGGTGGTGGAGGCGGGATCGTTCTCGGCGGCGGCGCGGGTGCTGGGCGTGGGACAGCCGGCAGTCTCCAAGACCGTGGCGCAGCTGGAAGACAAGCTCAAGGTCAGGCTGCTGCTGCGCTCCACCCACGGTCTCACGCCGACCGAAGCGGGGATGCGTTTCTTCGAGCGCGCCCGCGTGGCCATCCAGGAAGCGGAGGAAGCCGAACTGGCCGCACGCGGTGCCGGCGCAGGCCTGGCCGGACGCTTGCGGGTTTCGGCCGCCCCCACCTTTGCGCGGCTGTTCGTGATTCCCTTCCTGCCGCTGTTTCTGGCACGTCATCCGGCACTGGAGGTGGACGTGATCCTGGATGACCGCACCATCGACCTGGTGGCCGAAGGCATCGACGTCTCCCTGCGCATGGGGAACCTGGCCGATTCCGCCAGCGTCGCGCGCAAACTGGCCACGACACGGCGCTCGGTGCTGGCTACCCGCGCCTATCTGGAGCGGGTTCCGGCACCACGGGTACCGGCAGATCTGGCCAGGCACGAGACCCTGGTCTTGAGCCAATTGGACAATGTCTGGACCTTCACCCGTGCCAGTACCGCAGTCTCGGTCATGGTGCAGGGGCGGGTGCGTTTCAACGCCGCCGAGGGCATCCGCGCGGCCGTGCTGGCCGACATGGGTCTGGCCATTGCCTCTGACTGGATGTTCGCCCCTGAACTGGCGGCCGGCAGCGTGGTACGCGTCCTGGAAAAATGGACGCTGCCGGACATCGCCCTGTGGGCGGTCTTTCCCACCGGCAGGCTGGCCAGTGCCAAGGCGCGTGCCTTCGCTGATTTCGTCGAGGAGATCATGCTGCAGCAGCAGATCCTGACCTGAAGCACGCGTCGATCAGGGCGCGTGGCATGGATCCTGCATCGCATCGCGGCAAGCCTGCCGACCCAAGCATGCCAGGACGGCAACGCAGGGGCACGAGCCATATCCACCGTGCAACACGGATGAAGAAAGTTTCACTTTTTGTCGCACTTTTAGACCAAGGTACAGTCGTACCGGCATCCGGCATGGCTTAGAATAGCCAAAGCTCACGACGTAATCGATTGGTACGCACCGGCTTGATGCGCGATGAATTTCCCCTTTTCGTCGCCCTGGACAGGCCGCCAAGGTGCGACATCTGAAAAGGAAACGTAATGACGCAGTCACCCAAAAACATCTCGGCCCTGATGTGTGAGCTCAGCGTGGCGCTGGCGGAATTGTCGGAGAAGATGAGCAATCTCTCGGTCACGCTGGAAAATTCCTACCTGGAATCCAACGCCCCGGAACCGGCCGCCCTCATGGAAGCGGCCCGCGAAACCATCGAGAAGGCGCGCGGCAGCTGAGTCCACGCCGCGCCAGCATCTCCCTTCAACTCATCCTCATCCGGCAGCCGGATTCATTCCGGCCTGCCCGGCCAACCGGCCACCCAGCCACAGCAGCGGCCTCCCTCATCAAAAGTCATATTTCAGCTCGGCAAAGACCGTGCGCTGCGGGAAGGGATGGAACAGGAAGTAATCCCGGTTGGTCAGGTTGTCCACGCCCACCGCACCGCTCCAGTGGCGGTCGATGCGATAGCGCACGCGGGCATCGAAGACGGTATAGCCATCGAAGCCCTGATAGGTGTGCGTGTTGATGTCGGTATTGTCGACGGTCGCGTAGACCCGCCCGCTGTAGCGCCCTGCCACCGTATAGGTCCAGCGGTCATCCGGCTTGTAGCTGGCCACCAGCGTGGCGCGCCATTCCGGCACGTAGGGCGTGCGCTTGCCCACCGAGGTCGCGCCCGCCGTGGTGGCGACATAGCCCTTGTTTTCCAGGATGCGGGCATCCACCCAGGTCACGCTGCCGTTCAGCGAGAAACCGCGCACCAGCAGATCGTTGCGCTCGAAGGCCGCCTCGATGCCGCGCTGGCGGGTGCGATCCACGTTCTGCGTGAAGGAGGCCACACCGCTGCCGATGGTGGAACTTTGCGAAATCAGCGCATCCGACACCCGCTCTTCGAACAGCGAAACGCGCCACTTGCCCTGCCCTTCCTGCAACTGCTTTTCGATGGCCAGTTCGGTGGACCAGACTTTCTCGGGCTTCAGGTTGGGATTGGCCTGCAGATAGACGCCATTGAGCAGCACGTTCTGGTACAGCTCGCCCACGGTCGGGAAGCGCAGCGCCCGGCCGGTGGAGAGCGTCGTCACCCAGTCGTCCGCCAGGGCCCAGGCCAGCGAGGCTTTGGGCGAGAGTCCGCTGTGGCTGACCTCCGGCTGGTTCACCGCGAAGACGGTGCTGCCTGAGGTCGAGACATTGCGGCCATCGAAGGCACGCCACCATTCGTACCGTGCGCCCAGCGTGGCCTTCAGGGAAGACGACAAGCGCCACACATCCTGTGCCCACAGCGCGGAAGTCTCGGTCTTGCCGCGCGAGTCGGAGGCCACCGTGCCGTTGCCACCGCTGATCCAGTTGCTGGTGTTCCAGGTCGGCGTGGCCAGGGTGTAGCGATCCAGATGCGCACCAAAGCTGATGACCTGGGCACTGCCCTGTGGACGCCAGATGCCCTTGGCATCGACCGTGCTCCAGCCGGTGCCGCTGGCATCGGCGATGGTGCCGACCCCGCCGCTCTGGCCGGCCGGGAAGGTGGCCGTCGAGGTGCGCGTCAGGTCACGCGAGGCGGACAAGGTCGACGCCGCCAGTTGCCAGTCCCACTCGCCCCCGGTCTTGCTGCGCAATTCCAGCGATTGCATCCATTGCTGCTGGTCCACGTCGTTGCTGGAAAAGCCGCTGGTATAGGCCGTGGCGCCACTGGCGGTCTTCAGGAAACTCTGCGGATTGGCGCTGGCCTGGTTCTGCCAGAAGCCCAGGGTATAGGTGGCCGTGAGCGCCGGCGTGAAGTCGTAAGAAACCTTCAGCCGCGCCGTGTCCTGCACCGTATGGGTTAGATTGCCTGCCCCCAGCACATACAGGTTCTTGCCGGTACGATCCTGCGCCAGCACCGCGCCGGTAGTGCCGGCCGGCAGGCTGGTGGCGGTGATGTAGGTCACCGGCTGCGAGTAGCTGTCCAGATGATTGACCGAGAAGCGCCAGGCCAGCGCCCCGCTGCGATTGCCCAACCCGACGTTGTACTCCTGCGCGCGATAGGTACCGGACGCGCCGTACTGGCTGAAATCCTGCTGCGCATATTGCGCCTTGATGCTGGCCTCGAACTGCTGCGGCATGCGCGTGGTGATCTCGGTGACCGCACCGTAGGAATTGCCCGGATACTCCGCCGCAAACGGTCCATACATCACGTCGATGTGCTCGATCTCTTCCGGTGCCACCATGAACCAGCGCGGCGAGCCATTGCCATTGTTGTTGTTCACCAGCGCCGAGAGCAGGATGCCGTCGGCATAGATCAGGCTGCGCGCACTGGCGTTCACGCCCGTGGTGCGAGTGGCCAGCGGGGATTGCGTATCGCCGATGTAGCGCTTGCGCACCGAGAGGCTGGGCAGATACTTCAGCGCATCCGAGCTGTCGGTGACGTTGATGCTGTTGGCAGCGGTATCAGCAGTGACGCTGGCCGTGGTCTGCGGCAGCTGCTTGCGCTCGGCGACCGAGCCACTGCTGCGCACTTCGATGGTGGGCAAGGTCGCGGCCTCGCTGCTGCCGTCACTGGCGGCGGCCTGCTGGGCCAGGGTGCTGCCGCTCCAGGCGCAGAGCACGGCCAGCAGCAAGGGATGCAGGCGCAGCGGACGGGAGACGGCAGAAGCCGGCGAAGACGGAGACAATGAGGAGCAAACAGGCAGCGTGTTCATGGCGAGGATGTCTGGCTTTTCTTGGTGTTGTGAGGGAAGCGCGCGCAGCCGCACCCGCGACCGCCATGACGTTCGCACTCCCTGTTTTTTTCATCGGCGCAATCTATCACGCAGCCTGTGCGCTGCAATCCCGTGGCCGTGCTGCCGTCCGGCAAGAGCGGCTTGCGGATCCGAAGAAAGTCCTTTTGGCACAAGCAGTTAGCGGCAGCGAACAACAAAAAAAATGGGCTGCGACATATTGCCGCAGCCCGCAAATACAACAGAGAGGAGGTGTGATTGGACCCGATTTCCGTCCCCCGTCCCTTAATCCACATCAAACACGCTGCGCGGATCCTTGCCCTTTTACCTTCACGCACAACATGCGGTCACGCCACCAGAAGCCGCAGGTGAACTACGCATCGCTACGCCTGCGCCGCTTCTTGCGGAAATAAAAAAATCCGGCTTCTTGCGCGAAGGCCGGATTTTTCATTCATCGATTCCAGAGATGAATCAGGTGCGCATCATCAACTGCCGCGATAAGTCGAATAAGCCCACGGCGACACCACCAGCGGCACATGATAGTTCTGCGAGGCATCGGCCACGCCGAAGGCAATCACCACTTCATCGACGAAACGCGGTTCCGGCAGGCTCACGCCCTGTTCCGCAAAATAATCACCGGCCGCAAAGACCAGTTCGTACTTGCCGGGCTGCAGCGCCTCGCCTTCCAGCAGCGGCGCATCGCAACGGCCATCGCTGTTGGTGACGGCGTGCTTGAGCAGCGTCTTGCCGCCGCCAGTCACCGCATAGAGCGCCAGCTT
>Ga0105237_10004324_pt1 | contig 16470 bp, 14 predicted proteins | sample KBSC24metaG_FD_81520 | JGI IMG/M metagenome (GOLD analysis project Ga0105237, IMG submission 81520) | Corn rhizosphere microbial communities from Kellogg Biological Station, Michigan, USA - KBS C2-4 metaG | ecosystem: Host-associated > Plants > Roots > Rhizosphere > Soil | place: Michigan, USA... | reverse complement strand
GCCAGCATGCGCTTGGTGTACTCGCTGCCATCCACAGGCAACAGAACTTTCATCGTCATCTCCTCAAGGTTGGGAAGGCCCGGCCTGCTGTGCAGGGCCGGCCTGCGACGCCGCCTCTTCGGCGAGGCCTGCGGCGACGAGCGCGCCGGTGGCGCATACCAAGGTCAGCGTGAACGCCGCGATGCGCGGCCAGAGTCGTCCTGTCATGGCCAATCCTTTGCAGTGGCTTGGGAACATGACGGCAGTCTGGGCGCTGGGCGCCCGCCGCGGGTTGACGCGGATCAAACGGCGAGGCTGCGGCCGCCCGCGGCTGTCAATGTCCGCTGGCCCCGGCGGCCCCGATGCCGGTTTCGGAGCGCACCTGCTGAGCCTCGAACCCTTGCTTGTCGACCTTGCCGCGGGCGCTGCTGTCGAGCACCGAGAACAGCCAGATGCCGATGAATCCGATCGCCATCGAGAACAGGCAGGGCGAGGTGTACGGGAACAGCGCAGAGCCCTTCGGATGGCCCAGCGTCGCTTCCCACACGGACGGGGACACGACGGTCAGTCCGACCGACGAGACCAGGCCGAGAAAGCCTCCGATCACCGCGCCGCGGGTCGTGCAGCCTTTCCACAGCACCGACATGAACAACACCGGAAAGTTGGCCGAAGCGGCAATCGCGAACGCCAGCGACACCATGAAGGCGATGTTCTGCTTCTCGAACACGATGCCCAGCAGCACCGCCAGCACGCCCAGCAGCACCGTCGTGATGCGCGAGACGCGCAACTCCGGTCCGCTGTCGGAGCGGCCTTTCTTGACGACGGTGGCGTAGAGGTCGTGAGAGACCGCCGATGCGCCGGAAAGCGTCAGTCCGGCGACGACGGCCAGGATGGTGGCGAACGCCACCGCCGAGATGAATCCGAGAAAGATGTTGCCGCCGACCGCGCTGGCAAGGTGGATCGCCGCCATGTTGCCGCCGCCCCTCAAGGCACCTTTGGCGTCGAGGAACTCGGGATTCGTCAGCACGAACGTGATCGCGCCGAAGCCGATGATGAAGGTCAGCAGGTAGAAATAGCCGATCCAGCCGGTGGCCCACATCACCGACTTGCGTGCCTCCTTGGCGCTGGGCACGGTGAAGAAGCGCATCAAGATGTGCGGCAGTCCCGCGGTGCCGAACATCAGCGCCATGCCGAACGAGATCGCGGAGATCGGGTCCTTGACGAAGTTGCCCGGTCCCATGATCGACTGGCCGATGCTGGCCGCGACTTCGGCGGTCTTGCCATCCTTCAGCGCCAGGTCGGTCTTGATCGCCACCGCCCCGGCGAACATCGCCTCCGGGCTGAAGCCGAAGTGCCACAGCACCGACAAGGCCATGAACGACGCCCCGCCGAGCAGCAGGCAGGCCTTGATGATCTGCACCCAGGTGGTTGCCGTCATGCCGCCGAACAGCACGTACACCATCATCAGCGACCCGACGATGACGACGGCAATCCAGTACTCGAGACCGAACAGCAGCTTGATCAGCTGACCTGCGCCCACCATCTGCGCGATCAGGTAGAAGGCCACGACGACCAGCGTTCCGGAGGCGGCGAAGATGCGGACCGGGGCCTGCTCGAAACGAAACGAGGCGACGTCGGCAAACGTGAACTTGCCCAGGTTGCGCAGCCGCTCGGCCATCAGGAACGTGATGATCGGCCATCCGACGAGAAATCCGATCGAGTAGATCAGGCCGTCGTAGCCGGCCGCCATCACCGCGGCCGAGATGCCGAGGAACGATGCTGCCGACATGTAGTCGCCCGCGATCGCGAGGCCGTTCTGGAAGCCCGTGATGCCGCCGCCGGCGGTGTAGAAGTCTGCCGCCGACTTGGTTCGCGCAGCAGCCCACTTGGTGATGAACAGCGTGCCGACCACAAACAGCGCGAACATGGTGATCGCGGTCCAGTTGGTCGGTTGTCTTTGTGCCTGGCCCAGGTCGGCACCCGCAGCGTGTGCGGCCGCCGAAACGGCGAGCAGGATGGTCAGGGTCGACGTGCGTCGTGTCGCGTTCGCGATTGCCTTCACTTGAGCGCCTCTTTCTTGATGGCGTCCGACAAGGTGTCGAACTCCGCGTTGGCGCGCACGACGTAGTACGCGGTGATGGCGATCGTGAAGAGGATGACGCCGAATCCGATCGGCATGCCCAGCGTCATCGTGCCGGAGCCCAGGCGCTGCGCAAGCAGCGGCTTGTCGAAGGCGACCAGCAGCACGAACCCGTAGTAGACGATCAGCATCAATGCGGTCAGCGTCCAGCCGAAGCGCGTGCGCCTGGCCTTCAGTTTCTGGTACTCGGCCAGCCCGCTGATCCGGCGCACAAGGTTGTCGTCCATGCTGTCTCCTTACTGGGAGCGCTAGTAGAAGCCGTGAAATCCTTCATCGCCTTGCGCTAGCGCAAGGTCCGTCGATCCGAGGCAATCGACGATTGCGGTTGACCCTCGCGCCGGCGATTCGCCTGGCATCCAAACCCAGCAAGGAGACCCAGATGGGCAAATCAGAGCAGGCGCTGCAACCCGGGCACTACGCTGCGCCGGCGGCGTTGTCGAAGACCGCGCATATCGCCGGGCGTGCCGCCTACGACGCGCTTGTCGCCGAAGCCGAGGCCGACTACGAAGGCTACTGGTCGCGCCTCGCGCGCGAGTTCATCGAGTGGAAGACGCCGTTCGCGACGGCGCTGAACGATCGCGAGGCGCCATTGTTCAAGTGGTTCGAGGACGGGACCTTGAACGTCTCGTACAACTGCCTGGATCGACAGGTTGCGGCGGGCCTTGGCGAGAAGGTCGCGATCATCTTCGAGGGCGACGACGGGGCGGTCACACGCACGACCTACGCCGAGCTGCTGTCCCGAACGTGCCGCATGGCCAACGCGCTGAAGGCGCTCGGCGTGACGAAGGGCGACCGGGTCGTCATCTACATGTCGATGTCGGTCGAGGCCGTGGTGGCCATGCAGGCCTGTGCGCGCCTGGGCGCAGTGCATTCGGTGGTGTTCGGCGGGTTCTCGGCGCATTCGCTGCGCGATCGCATCGCCGACACGGCGGCAGTCGTTGTCATCACCGCCGACGAGCAGCTGCGCGGCGGCAAGGCGCTGCCGCTGAAGGCGGTCGTGGACGAGGCGCTCGCGCTCGGCGGCTGCGAGGCGGTGCGCAACGTGGTCGTCTACCGGCGCACCGGCGGCAAGATCGCCTGGCAGCCGCGTGACCGCTGGATGCACGAACTCGTTGCACAGCAGAGCGAGACCTGCGAGCCCGAGTGGGTCGGTGCGGAGCATCCGCTGTTCCTGCTCTACACGTCGGGATCGACCGGCAAGCCCAAGGGCGTGCAGCACAGCAGCGGCGGTTACCTGCTGCACGCGGCCGTCACGACGAAGTGGACCTTCGATCTGCACGACGACGATGTCTTCTGGTGCACCGCGGACATCGGATGGGTGACAGGCCACACCTACATCACCTATGGACCGCTCGCGATCGGGGCGACCCAGGTCGTGTTCGAGGGCATCCCTACCTATCCCGATGCCGCCCGCTTCTGGCGCATGATCGAGCGGCACAAGGTGAGCGTGTTCTACACCGCGCCGACCGCGATCCGCTCGCTCATCAAGGCGGCCGACGGAGACGATGCGGTGCATCCGAGGCACTACGACCTCACGAGCCTGCGCGTGCTGGGCTCGGTGGGCGAGCCGATCAACCCGGCCGCGTGGGAGTGGTACCACGAGCACATCGGCGCGGGCCGTTGCCCGATCGTCGACACCTGGTGGCAGACCGAGACCGGCGGTCACATGATCACGCCGCTGCCGGGTGCGACGGCACTGGTGCCCGGCTCGTGCACGCTGCCGTTTCCGGGAATTGCCGCAGCCATCGTCGACGAGACCGGTGCGGACGTGCCGAACGGGCAGAGCGGCATCCTCGTGATCAAGAAGCCGTGGCCGAGCATGATCCGCACGATCTGGGGCGACGACGCGCGCTACCGTTCGAGCTACTACCCGGCCGAACTGCGCGGCTACTACCTGGCCGGCGACGGCGCGGCCCGCGATGCCGAAACCGGCTACTTCACGATCGGCGGTCGCATCGACGATGTGCTCAACGTGAGCGGCCACCGGATGGGCACGATGGAGATCGAGTCCGCGCTGGTGTCGTGCAAGGAGCTGGTGGCCGAGGCCGCGGTGGTCGGTCGACCCGACGAGACGACCGGCGAGGCCATCTGTGCCTTCGTCGTGCTGAAGCGGCCGCGGCCGACGGGCGAGGAGGCCAGGAAGATCGCCACCGAGCTGCGCAACTGGGTCGGCAAGGAGATCGGCCCGATCGCCAAGCCGAAGGACATCCGCTTCGGCGACAACCTTCCCAAGACGCGCAGCGGCAAGATCATGCGGCGGCTGCTGCGCTCGATCGCACGCGGCGAGGCGATCACGCAGGACACTTCCACGCTCGAGAATCCGGCAATCCTGGAGCAACTGGCGCAGCCGCTCTAGCGGCTTTCCGCTCGTCGGCGCGGATGCCCCACGGCTTCAACTTCGCGGCCTCGCCGTTCGACTGCCTGAACGGCGCCGAGCGCCAGCTCGTGCGCGACAACGTCGATATCGGCTACTACCGCGAAGGGTCGAGCATTCTCGAGCCGGGCGTGCAGCCGCAGCATCTCTTCGTCGTCATCAAGGGCCACGTGCGCCAGCTCGACGGGCTCGAACTCGTCAACACCTTTGGTCCCGACGACTGTTTCGACGGGCGCGCGCTGGTGGCCGGCAAGGTCGGCAGCCGATTCATCGCGGCGGAAGAGGTGCTGGCATACCAGCTCTCGACCCGGACCGTCGGCGATCTCGTGCTGCGCAACGCGACCTTCGGCGCGCTGCTCTTCGCCGATCTCTCGAAGAAGCTGAGCGCGCTGGCGCAGCGCGACGGCCAGCACGAGATGCAGTCGCTCAGCCTGGCGCGGGTCGAGCAAGCGGTGGTTCGCCCGGCCTTTGTGGTCGACGGCGAGACCGACATCGTCTCGGTGGTCGAGCTGTTTCAGGCACGGCGCACGGGCAGCGTGCTCGTGCGCGACTGCCGCAGCGAGCCGCCCCGGTTGGGCGTCTTCACGACCAGCGGGTTGCAGCGCGCGATCCTTCATCCCACGCCGTTGGCGCAACTGCCGGTGCGAGAGCTGGCGAGCTTCTCGCTCGTCAGCGTCCGCCCCGGCGATCACCTGTTCGACGCGCAGGCCTTGATGATTCGCCACAAGGTGCAGCGCCTCGTGGTGGCCGACGGGGAGCGCATCATCGGCTTCCTCGAGCAGGTCGACCTGCTGAGTTTCCTGTCGAACCATTCCTACCTGATCACGCGGCGGATCCTCGACGCGCAGGATGTGGACGCATTGGCGGATGCCGCCCAGCAGATCACGCGACTGATCGGGCTGCTGCACCGCGGCGGCACCAAGGTGAGCTCGATCGCGCGCCTGGTGCAGGAACTGAACGCCAAGCTGTTCGAGCGGACATGGCAATTGCTCGCGCCGCCCGAGCTGGTCGCGAACAGCTGCCTGTTCGTGATGGGCAGCGAGGGCAGGGGCGAGCAGCTGCTCAAGACCGACCAGGACAACGGGCTCGTCCTGCGCGAGGGATATTCGTGCGAGCAGGATCTTGCGCAGATCTGCCAGGCGTTCTCTGATGCGCTGTCGCTGTTCGGCTATCCGCCCTGCCCGGGGCGCATCATGGTCAGCAATCCGCAGTGGTGCCGAGGGGCCGGCGAGTTCGGCCAGCAGGTCAGGCGCTGGCTGCTCGAGCCGAGTCCCGACAGCCTGATGGCGCTGGCCATCTTTCTCGATGCGCGCGCCGTGTGCGGCGACGCCGCGTTGCTGGAGCAGGTTCGCGCCGACCTCTTCAGCCTCGTGATCGACAACGACGCACTGATGGCCCGCTTCGCCTCGGCGATCGAGGCCTTCGCCGGCGAAGGCGGCTGGTGGAACCGGGTGTTCGCCGCCGGCGATGCGACCAGGGACAGGCTCGATCTGAAGAAGGCGGCCATCTTCCCGCTGGTGCACGGCGTGCGCAGCCTCGCCCTGGAGATGCGGCTGCCGCAGACCGGCACCGTGGCGCGCATCGAGGCGCTCGAGGCGCAAGGCAGGATTGCACCGGAGCTCGCGCCTGCGCTGGTCGACAGCCTGCACTTCTTCATGCGGCTCAAGCTGGAGGCCGGGCTCGAAGCGCAGGAGCTGGGGCACGAGAACGGTCGCGCGATCGACGTCGCGAAGCTCAGCAGCCTGGACCGCGATCTGCTGAAGGACACGCTGGGCGTGGTCAAGCGCTTCAAGTCGATGGTGCGCCAGCGTTACCGGCTCGACATGCTGTGAGCGCGCTGATCACGCGGCCGTCGCAGTGGTGGCAGGCACTCAGGCGCGAGTGGCTGCTCTACCACCTTGGCGACGAGCGGTTCCGCTTCATGTGGGAGGCGCCGCCGCAAGGCGAATGGGTGGCGCTGGACTGCGAGACGACCGGCTTGAACGTGCACCGCGACGAGATCATCTCGATCGGCGCCGTGCCGATCGTCGGCGACACCATTCGCACCAGCGAGCGACTCGAGCTTCTCGTGCGACCGAACCGGAGCATCTCGGCCGAGTCCGTCCGGGTGCACGGCCTGCGCGAGCGCGACGTCGCCGAAGGGCTGGATCCGGACGAGGCGATGATGCGCCTGATGCGGTTCATCGGAAGCCGTCCGCTGGTCGGGTACTACCTCGAGTTCGACGTGGCGATGATCAATCGCGCGGTCTTCCCGCTGCTGGGCGTCGGCCTGCCGCAGCGCAAGATCGAGGTGTCGGCCATGTTCTACGACTACAAGCGCCGGCAGCTGCCACCCTACGGGCCCGATGCCGACATCGATTTGCGCTTCGCGGTCATGATGCGAGAGCTGGACCTGCCGCTGCGCGAGGCCCACATCGCCCTCAATGACGCGGTCATGGCGGCGCTTGCCTTCATCAAGCTTCGCCATCTGCTGGGCTGGGGCGAGCAGCGCTGACACGCGTGCCTTTCAGGCGCGCGATCAGTTCGCCGACGACCGAGTCGTCCGGCTGCTGCAGCAAGCTGGCGTGCAATCGCTGGCTGCGCTCGAGTTCGCGCATGCGCCATTCCAGTTCGCCGATCAGGGTCACGATCTCGGCGTAGACGCCCGGATCCCGCAGGGCGGCCAGCTCGGCAACCAGCAGCTGCGTGTTGCTCGCATCCAGTCCCGTGCTCGAGAAGGAGGCCTGGATGCGCTGCATGCGCTGCAGTCCGGTCTCGAGCACATGGCGCAGAGCCGGCGCGGAGCCGGCGATGCGCTCGTCGATCCAGCTGCGAGATTCGGCGAACCGCCGCAGCGTATCGGCCACGCGGACGATGCGCGGCACCGCCTCGTCGAGCGGCGGCGCCGCGGAGAGCTCGATTGCCGCATCGGAGGCCTCGCGGGCGCCGGCCGACACGGCTTCCAGCACGGCGGGGCTGAACTCTCCCGGCACCAGCTGCGCGGCCATGCGAGCGCGCATCAGCGGTGTCGAGTCAGTCTCCACCAGGGCCATCAGCCATTCGGCAGCGGCCAGGACCTCGCCGGACAGCGTCATCGCGTCGCCGTGGACGCCCCGCGGGTAGCCGAACCCGTCCAGACGCTCGTGATGCAGAAGCACGGCATTGGCCACCTCCTGGCCTGCACCCGCCATGTCGCGCAGCACGCGATGCCCGACCAGGGGGTGGGTCACGATGTGACGCCACTGCTCGGCCTCGAGGCGCGTCCCCTTGCGCAGGTAGGCCGGGTCGATGTAGAGCTCGCCCACATCGTGCAGCAAACCCGCCGTGGCCAGAACACGATGCCGGTCGGTGTCGCCTGGCATCAGCGTGCGCGCGAACGACAGCGCAAGCATCGCGACACCCACCGCATGATCGAGGCGCTCGTCGTGCGACTGCGCGTACACGGTCAGCAGCGACTGCAGCGGCATCGACAGCGAGAGGGCGGCAAGCGACGCCGGCGCGCCGCGCACGTTCTTCGAAGCACACAGCGCGCGCATCAGCGGGTGCTTGTCGAGCAATGCATCGCCGATCGGCGCCAGGCGCGCCGAGATCGCACCGCCGGCCACCTGGACGCAATTCTCCAATGGCCTGCGCAGCTTGTGCTGAAGCAGCCGGTCGCGCGTTGTTGCATCGATGCGTGCACCCTTGGCCAGCAGTTTGATGCCGTTGCCGGCGACGATGTCCTCGGCGACCTCGATCTCGTGAGATTGCGCAGCGCACACCACGTGATCGAGATAGTGAGGATTGGTTGCCTGCGCAGTGTCAGCGTTCATGTTCGTCGCCTGGTTTCGAGCCCCCTATCCGGCTGCGCCCGCGTCGCGCGCGAAGACGGCCACCGCCCGGCCGAGTTGCGACGTCTGCAGCTTGAGGCTCTGCGCGGCGGCTGCGGATTGCTCGACCAGTGCCGCATTCTGCTGCGTCGCCCGATCGAGCTGGGAGACCGCTTCGCTGACCTGCGAGATCCCGGCGGTCTGCTCGCGGCTCGCCGTGCTGATCTCGTCGACGAGTGCGTTGACCTGCCTGACCTTCTGGACGATGCCGGCCATGGCGCAGCTGGCTTCTTCGACCTTCTTGCCGCCGCTCTCGATGCGCTCGACATTGCTGCCGATGAGCGTCTTGATCTCCTTGGCCGCCAAGGTGCTGCGCCGGGCCAGCGAGCGCACTTCAGTGGCGACCACCGCGAAACCGCGTCCCTGATCCCCCGCGCGGGCCGCCTCCACCGCCGCGTTCAACGCGAGGATGGTGGTCTGGAATGCAATGCTGTCGATCAGGCCGATGATGTCGCTGATCTTCCTGCTCGACGTCGTGATCTCTTCCATCGTGGCCGTCATCTGGCTGACCGCCGAGCCGCCGCTGGTCGCCGCGGCCGTTGCGACCACGGCCAGCTCCGCCGCTCGGCTTGCGGCATCCGAGTTGTTCCTCACGCTCGAGCTCATCTGTTCCATCGACGCCGCAGTTTCCTCGAGGCGCGCGGCCGCTTGTTCTGTACGTGCGCTCAGGTCGCTGTTGCCTTGCGCGATATCGCCGCTGACCGATCGAACCAGGCGCACCTGGCCGCTGACATCGTCGATGATCCAGCGAAACATCAAGCCCATCTGATTGATCGTTCGCAGCGTCAGGCCGATTTCGTCGACGCGATCCAGGTGAAGGCTCTCCGAGGTCTGGCCAGTCGAGATTCGCTGTGCCTGCTGGAGCACTTGCTCCAGAGGACGGGACACATCCCGCTCCAACCAGATCATGGCGATGCCTGCGATCAGGCCTTGCAGCGCGAGCGCCGCAGCAGTCGAAGCCATCGAACTGCCTGCAAGCAGTGCGGCGGCGGTGCTCGCCGCGAGCATGGCGAGCACCGGCAGGCGCAGGCGCCAGCGGACGGGCAAGGTCTGCAGTACGCTCGCCCAGCGCATGACACCTGTTCGTCTCACGAGCCCCTTGTGCAAGCCGCAGGATGCATTCGTCTCGTCGCGCAGGGCGCGGTACAGGATCTCGGCGCGCGCGACCTCCTGCCTGCCGGGCCTGGTGCGCACCGAGAGATACCCCACGATGCTGCCGCCGCGCACGAGCGGGGTGACGTTTGCGCGCACCCAGTAGTACTCGCCGTTCTTGCGCCGGTTCTTGACGATGCCGGTCCATGCCTCGCCTGCCTTAAGCGTTGCCCACATGTCGGCAAAGGCCCGCGCCGGCATGTCGGGATGGCGCACGATGTTGTGCGGCTGGCCCAGCAGCTCGTGCTCTTCGAAGCCGCTCACCGCGATGAAGGCAGCGTTGGCGTGGGTGATGCGGCTTTGTGCGTCGGTGGTCGACATCAAGGTGACGTCTTGCGGCAAGTCGAACTCGCGGTCCACGACAGGTAGATTCGAGCGCATGGTGCGTTGGTCCCGGATTGGATTGAGGCGGGCGCCCGCATGATCGGTCGGGCGCACCTGCACGATCTCGGCTTGTTCGGCGAGTCCTGGAGTGCCGGTCGGCGCTGCCTTGATCTGGATCAAGTTCGTGGGGGCCGATCGGGTCGTCGGCTGGATCGAGGAACTCGACGGACGAACCGGCACCTGTCAGTTCTCACAGGTAGTTACGCTGACCCGATCCTGATCTAATCGCCAGACTGATTCCGCAAAGGTGGCCTCAACCAATGGGAGACGACTCGCCGGAAACGCTTGCGCTCATGGCGAGCGAATCCCCCGATGCGCTCGTGCTGCTCACGGCACAAGGGCGAGTTCTTCAATGGAGCAAGGGCGCGCAAGCCGTGTTCGGCTACCGCAGCGACGAGGCGCGCGGCCAGTTGTTCAGCGACCTGGTCGTGCCGCCCGATCACACCGACGAGCAGGCGAGGCGGCTGAGCGAAGCGCTGGCCAGCGGCGTCGGCACCTACGAGTCGGTTCGCCGCCGCAAGGACGGTTCGTTGCTCTACGCCGACGTCTCCACCCGGCTGGTGCATGGCCCGGACGGAGAGCCGCTCGTGCTCACCGCCGAGAAGGACGTGACCCACATCAAGGTGCTGCGCGACGCCAAGCTGATGGAGGCGCGCTTTCGCGACCTGCTCGAATCGACGCCCGACGGGATCGTGATGGCCAATCCCACCGGCCACATCGTCATCGCCAACAGCCAGGCCGAACGCCTGTTCGGTTACGCAGACGGCGAATTGCGCGGGCGCTCGGTCGACAACTTGCTGCCCGAGCGCTACCGGCGAGCGCATGTGGGGCACCGCTCCAACTATTTTCTGCAGCCGCGCAAGCGGTCGATGGGGTCGGGGCTCGACCTTGCCGGCCTGCGCAAGGACGGCAGCGAGTTCCCGGTCGAGATCAGCCTGAGCCCCTTGCGCACCGAGGAGAGCGCGTTCGTGATGAGCGCGATTCGCGACATCAGCGAGCGCAAGCGGTTCGAGCATGCCCTGCGGGAGAAGAACGAGGAGCTCGCGAGCGCCAACCAGGCGAAAGACCGCTTCCTGGCCAGCATGAGCCACGAACTGCGCACGCCGCTGAACGCCATCATCGGCTTCACCGGCACGCTGCTGATGAAGCTGCCCGGGCCCTTGAACGACGAACAGCAGAAGCAGCTGCAAACGGTCCGCACGAGCGCCCGGCACCTGCTGGCGCTGATCAACGACCTGCTCGACGTGTCCAAGATCGAGGCCGGCAAGGCGGAGCTGACGCTCGAGGTGGTGGACTGCGCCGCGGTGGTCGACGAGGTCGTCGCGACCCTGAGGCCGCAGGCTCACGACAAAGGCCTGGATTTCGCAGTCGAGCTGCCCGGGTATCCGCTCACGTTGCGCACCGACCGGCGTGCGCTGAGCCAGATCGTGTTCAATCTGGTCGGCAACGCGATCAAGTTCACCGAGCGCGGCCATGTGCACCTGAACCTGCTCGCGAACGAACAAGGAGGCACGTCGGTCACCGAAATCCGCGTCGAGGACAGTGGCATCGGCATTCCGCTCGCCGAGCAGGACAAAGTATTCGGCGCGTTCACCCGCGTCAACAGCGCACGCCCCGGCGCGCCCGAGGGCACCGGGCTGGGGCTGCACCTGAGCCAGAAACTTGCCGCGTTGCTCGGCGGCAAGATCGTGTTTCACAGCGAGAGCGGCAAGGGCAGCAGCTTCTCGCTGATCCTCCCGGGGCCGTGACATGACAGCGCGCATTCTCGTCATCGAAGACAACGCCGCCAACCTGGAGCTGGTGCGCTACCTGCTGACGTACAGCGGCTACACCGTGCTGCCGGCATCCGACGGTGGGCAGGGCCTCGCACTCGCGCGCCAGGAGCGGCCGGACCTGATCATCTGCGACCTGCAGATGCCCGAGCTCGACGGCTACCAGGTGCTCGAGCAGTTGCGCGGGGATGGCCGCGGTGCCGGCCTGCGGATCGTGGCACTGACGGCGTTCTCGATGCCCAAGGACCGAGACAAGGTGCTGACGGCCGGCTTCGACGGCTATCTCTCGAAGCCGATCGAGCCCGAGGCCTTCGTGGCCCAGATCGAGGCCTATCTGCCCGCGGAACTGCGACAGCCACGCCTGTCGACCCGCAGCTGAGATAGCATCGACGCGCCATGGCGAAGGTCCTCGTTGTCGACGACTACGCATCCAACCGCGAGCTGATCCTCACGCTGCTGAAGCATGCGGGCCATCGCTCGTTCGAGGCAGCCGATGGGCACGCGGCCCTCGCGCAGGTGCGCGCCGAGCGGCCCGACCTCGTGATCTGCGACATCCTGATGCCCACGATGGACGGCTACGAGTTCGTGCGGCAATTGCGTGCCGATCCGGTGATCGCCGACACCAAGGTGATCTTCTACACCGCGATGTTCATGGAGCGCGAGGCGCGCACGCTGGCCGAGTCGTGCGGCGTCTTGAATGTGCTGATCAAGCCCAGCGAGCCGGAAGAGATCCTTCGCGTCATCGAGCATGCGCTGACTGCCGCGAAGACGCCGCCGCCACTGGCCGACAACGCCGAGTTCGACCGCGAGCACCTGCGCCTGGTCACCAACAAGCTGGCGCTGAAGGTGAGCGAGCTGGAGAGCGCCAACCAGCGGCTGTCGGCGCTGACGCAGCTCAATCTCCAGCTCGCGTCCGAGCGCGACCCGCGCCTGCTGCTCGAGAAGGTGTGCCGGGGGGCTCGCGAACTGCTCGGTGCCCGCTACGCCGCGCTGGCGGTCAGGGAGAAGAACGGCGGTGACGCCGTGCACCTGGCGACCTGGGGCCTGAGCATCGAGCAGACGGCCCGCTTGAGGCAGCACCCGAACATCGACAGCGGCATCCTCGGGCGCGTGATGAACGACCGCCGGGCGCGACGGTTCCTGAACCCCGGGGGCGTTGCGCTGAGCGTCGACCTGCCGCCCGACTACCCGCCGGCGCAGTGCGGGCTGATCGCGCCCATCGTGTCGCTGCACCGCACCTATGGGTGGATCCTGCTGGTCGACAAGCTCGGCGCCGACAAGTTCTCCGACGAAGACGAACGACTGCTGGCCATCCACGCCGCCCAGGCCGGCCGCATCTACGAAAACGGCAGCCTCTACAGGGAGGTCATGCACACGGCCGAGGAGCTGCGCGTGGCCAACGACACGCTGGAGCAGCGCGTCAAGCAGCGCACCGCCGAGCTGCACGAGATCATCGACGGGCTGGAGAGCTTCAATCGCAGCGTCTCGCACGACCTGCGCGGGCCGCTCGGCGGCATTGCCGGCGCGGCCCGGATGGCGCGCGACTTCATGGCGGAGAACAACACCGAGAAGGCAGATCGCTTTCTCGAGATGATCGTCACCCAGGCCGACGTCACGGCGAGGATGGTCGAGGCCTTGCTGCAGCTGGCCCGCTCCAGCGACGTGAGCCTGCAGGCAGGGCGCGTCGACATGGATGGCCTGGTGCGTGAGGTGATCCAGGCCCTGCATCAGGCCGATCCGGCCGCGCCGGTGCCGACGGTGCTGGGGCATCTCCCGGAGGTCGACGCCGACCCGGCGCTGGCTCGCCAGGTCGTCGTCAACCTGATCGGCAATGCGCTGAAGTTCGCGCGCGAATCGCCCCAGCCGCAGATCGAGGTGGGCATGACCGGCACGGCCGAGAAGCCGGTCTTCTTCGTGCGCGACAACGGCGTCGGCTTCGATGCCGAGAAGGCGCATCGGCTGTTCAAGCCGTTTCACCGCATGCACGGCACGCGCTTCGCGGGCTCCGGTGTCGGCTTGTCGATCGTCAAGCGCATCATCGATCGCCACGGCGGCAGGGTCTGGGCCGAGAGCGCGCCCGGGCGAGGGGCTACGTTCTACTTCGCGTTCGGGTAGCGTTGCATCACGCGCGCTGCGCCGCTCGCGCAGACCTGTCGACCTGCGCGGAGGCGATGACGATCGCCAGCGCCACGAGCGCGACGCTCGCGCCGAGCCAGCTCAGATCTGTCAACGGAAGGCCCGCAGCGATCACGAGGCCACCGAGCCAGGCACCGCCGGCATTGCCGAGGTTGAATGCGCCTTGATTCAGGGTCGACGCAAGATTCGGCGCGCCGACCGCGGTATCGAGCACGCGCACCTGTGCCGCCGGACCCACCGCGAACGAGACGATGCCCCACGCGAAGAGATTCACCAACGCAGGCACGGCATGGTGACTGCTCCACGAGAAGGCTGCCAGCACGAGCGCGATGCAGACGAACAGACCCGCCAGCGCGGGCATCAGGCGCCAATCCGCGAGACGTCCACCCAGCAGCCCGCCCACCGTGATGCCGGCGCCGAAGAGCATCAGCGCCCAGCTGGTCTGCTGCGGGGTGAAGCCGGTCACGTCGCGAAGGATGTAGGCGATGTAGGTGAGCACGCTGAACATGCTGACCGATGCGAGCGTGCTGATCAGCAGCGAGAACTGGACCTGGGTCTTCAGGATCGCCTTGAACTCGCCAAGGATGCTGCCCTCCTGGGCGGGGAGCGCCGCGGGCAACCAGCGCCACAGCGCCGCCACGGCCGCCACGCCGATCGCGGACACGGCAGCGAAGGTGGATCGCCATCCGGCCGCCTGTCCGAGCGCGGTGCCGAGCGGTACGCCCAGCACGTTCGCGACCGTCAGGCCGGTGAACATCATGGCGACCGCCTGAGCCCGCTTCTCGCGTGGCACAAGGCCGGAAGCGACCACGGCCCCGATGCCGAAGAAGGCCGCATGGCAGAACGCCGTGACGACACGCGCGCTCATCAGGAAGCGATAGCTCGGTGCCAGAGCACACAGGACGTTGCCGACGATGAACAAGGCCATCAACGCGATCAAGGCCTTCTTGCGCGGCCAGCGGGCGGTGAGCACGGCAAGGACGGGCGCGCCGGTCGTGACGCCGATCGCGTAGCCCGAAACGAGCATGCCGGCCGCGGGAGCGGAAACGCCGAGGTCGCGGGCCACGTCGGGCAGCAGACCCATGATCACGAATTCAGTGGTGCCGATGCCGAATGCCGCAGCGGCGAGCGAGAGAAGCGCGAGATTCAATGGGTGCTTGCGAAGTCGAATGCCCGCAATGCTAGGGGACAACCCTGGTTACAGGGGAGTTTCACCTCGACGTGCGGCGGATGTCGCGCAACATGAAGAGGTACAGGCCTTCGACCTTTTCGCGGGCCCAGGCTGTCTTGCGCAGGAACTTCAGGCTCGACCCGATGCTCGGCTCGCTGCTGAAGCAGCGCAGCGGGATCCGTTGTGCCAGGTCGGCCCATCCGTAGTGCGCCACGAGCGCCGTGACGATGGCCTCCAGCGTCACGCCGTGCAAGGGGTTGCGGGGCTGGGAAGGCGGGGACGGCATGGCAAAGTGAGGATCGCATGAAATCGAGGGATCCGAATCAATGGCACAGGTAACGGTCGACCCCGGGAAGGTTCACGAATTTGCCGATGAAGCGAGCTTCCATGACTGGCTCGCCCGGAACCACGATAAAGAGGACGAAGTCTGGATCAAGATCCACAAGGTGGGTTCCGGGCTTGCTTCGATCACGCCGAAGCAAGCCATCGACGTGGTGCTCTGCTGGGGCTGGATCGACGCATTGCGAAAGGGCCTGGACGACAAGAGCTACCTGCAGCGCTATACGCGACGCGGCGCGAAGAGCGTGTGGAGCAAGATCAATGTCGCCAACGTTGCCCGGCTGATGCAGGAAGGCCGGATGACTGCGCACGGGCTCAGGCAAGTCGAGGCGGCCAAGGCTGACGGCCGATGGGAGCGTGCCTATGGCAGCGGCAAGGAGATGAAGATCCCCGACGACCTGCAGGCCGCCATAGACGCCAAGCCGAAGGCCAGGAAGATGCTGGGCACGCTGAGCGAGCAGAACCGCTTTGCGCTGGCCTTTCGCGTCCACAACATGAAGACGCCGGCTGGTCGCAGGAAGAAGATCGAATCCTTCGTGGCCATGCTCGAGCGAGGCGAGACGATCCACCCGCAGAGGAAGAAGTAGGACCGGCGGAGTCCGGTAAGCTTTCGAACGTCCGCGAAACCCTAGGCCAGCGACGCAGACTCTCTCTCTCTTGGCAACCAGCGATCGGTGGATCGCAAGGCTTTGGACCGTCGAGGTGCTGAGGATGACACAGGGGCAGTGGGAGCAAATCAGCTGGCTGGCGCGAACCCGTGCCTCGCGCATCGGCCGGGTGCGACGCGCCGCGGACGGCTCGATGGCATTGCTGAAGGTCGCCACGGCGGACGTCACAAGGTTTCGTGAGGAGTTCGCGCTGCTGAGCGCGCTGGATGTGCCAGGCCTCGTCCATCCTCTGGAGCTCACCAGCCAGGGCGCGCTTGCGGCGATGGTGTTCGATGATCGCGAGGTCGTGGCGCTTGAAGAAGCCATCGGCGGTCTGCCGTTCGGCGTGGCTGATGCGCTGCGCCTGGGGTGCTCGCTCGCGCGCGCGCTCGCTGGTCTGCATGCGGCGAACGTGTCGCACGGCGACCTGCGACCGGCCAACATCCTGCTGGAGCGCCACTCGGGCGCGGCATGGATTGCCGATCTCAGTGCGGCGATCGAAAGACGCCGCGCCGGCCCTCACGAGTC
>Ga0105237_10004322_pt1 | contig 16478 bp, 10 predicted proteins | sample KBSC24metaG_FD_81520 | JGI IMG/M metagenome (GOLD analysis project Ga0105237, IMG submission 81520) | Corn rhizosphere microbial communities from Kellogg Biological Station, Michigan, USA - KBS C2-4 metaG | ecosystem: Host-associated > Plants > Roots > Rhizosphere > Soil | place: Michigan, USA... | reverse complement strand
GAATGTGACGATCACGGCCACCGACCTGAGTGATTCCAGCAGATCGACCACCTTTGCGATCAATGTAGTCGATCCCGCGCTGAATTATATTTATGTGAATATGACGACGCCGAATTACCAGGCGCCGGCGCCCTGGAACAACCTGACGTCTGGTTATATACCTTTTGCGGGTACGGCATTCCCGAACCTGACGGATCAGACAGGCAGCAATACAGGTGTTACTATTACCCTGACCGATGCATGGTCCTATGTAGCAGAGACGGGTATGAAACGCCGCAACGGCTCCGATGTATTCCCCGAGAGCGTTCTGGCAGGTTCCTTCTACGCCACGGACGCCAATGTACACCGGATCACGATCACGGGACTGGATCCGGCCAAGGCATATAACTTCCTGTTCTTCGCCAGCCATTTCGTAAGCGAGAGTACGCTGACCAGCTTCACGGCCAATGGACAGACCATCTCGCTGGATGGTTCGCAGAACTCGAACAAGACCGCTCAGATCAACGGCATCACACCCGATGCCAGCGGGACGGTAGTGATCAGCTGTCAGAAAGCTTCTGCGGCGAAATTTGCCATGATCAGCGGCCTCGTCATCGAGTCATACACTCCGGGCAGCACTACCCCGATAGCCCCCGCGGACCTGCGTGTACTCGACTTCCGCAAGACGGGTACTGTACCGCTGCAATGGCAGGACAGGGCCAGCAACGAGACGGGTTATGAGGTATGGCGTGCTCCGCATGGCGGCTCTTACAGCCTGCTGAAGTCACTGCCCGCCAACAGTACTGCGTACCTGGACAGCGCCCTGGCTTCCGATGCAGCATACGATTATGTGGTCCGCGCGGTCGGAATATCCGGCAACTCGGCCTTCAGCAACCCTGTCAAGGGCTATACATACGCCAACTCCGTCTATATTTTCCTGAACAGGGTCTGGGCCGCACCGTACAACTTCCCGAATGCTCCGGCGCCGTTCAATAATACGAACTGGATCTACCAGGCAATAAACACGCAGTGGAATAACTTCAAGGATGAGATTGGCCAGCCGACCAATGTCGGAATGCTGCAGCCGACAGAATGGGATGAAGTGGATCCGTTCGGTGCCAGCACCGGCAACAATTCCGGTATCTATCCTGACCTTGCCATGAGCCAGGGCTGGCTCGACTTCCCGGGTACATCATCCTATGTTACGATCACCGGGCTGGATGTAAGCAAGCTGTATGATGTCACCGTCTTTGGTTCCTGTACGGATGACCCGAGCGGCAACGCCAGCGGTCTGTACTCGATCAACGGTCAATCCGGCGTCCTCAATGCACACCAGAATACTTCCGGTACGCTGACCTTCTTCGGTGTCACACCCGATGCATTCGGCAACGTCAACATCGGCCTGAAGACATACGACTCTTCGAGTACGTCGTTCGCGGTCCTGGGTAATATAGCTGTCAAGGGCTACACACCTGCATCAGGTGGTACCTCTACGGCCCCTGCATCTACGGTGATCTCGCGGAATGTTACGACAGCTACGGCCAACAGCCTGACGCTGACTACTACCGGCAACACGACAGATGTGAAACCGCTGCAGGCTTATCCCAATCCGTTCAACGATTTCTTCAACCTGAATGTTCCCGCCACGTCCGGTGATAATATTCTGGTAACCCTGATGGATGTGAGTGGTAAGACTGTCTACAGCCAGCGCTTCGAGAACCTCTTCGATGGTAACAACCTGCTGAGGATACAGCCGGGTACGATTCTGCCGACAGGTACATACTACGTGAAGGTGATCTATACCAACAGGAGCGAGCAGAAGGTCATACAGTTATTGAAAGTTAAGAACTAGAAAAACCCTTAAGATACACTTTAAGCGAAGGCCGGCTCATCACTGAGCCGGCCTTTTTTGATCAGGCTGGCTATTTCAGCGAATGCAACCCGATCATATTTCCTTCCGTGTCTTCGATCAAAGCAATAAATCCAAAATCACCGATATTCAATTTCGGCCTGATGATTTTTCCACCGGCGGCTTCAACACGACCCAATTCGGCAGAAATTTCTTCGGAACTGAAATACACAAGGGTCCCGCCGATGCCCGGCTTGGCCACGTCTAATTTTACCAGAGCGCCACTGGCCCCCGCTCCAGCCAGTTGATTTGGGAAGGCAGCATATCGCATCTCCGAATGTCTTTCACTATCGACTGGCATATCCTGGAGCTTACACTGAAATACATTCGAATAAAATCCCTTTGCTCTTTCGAAATCCGACGTATAGATCTCAAACCAATTCACTGCATTTTTCATATTACTTAGCTTTTGATGATTAATCCATCAAAATTAAGCGCTGTCAGGAAAAACGCACCTGTCATATGACAATAAATACAAGGTTCACGAAATTTCTCTCCGGATCCTGCTTAACGATGTGTCGGTAACACCTAAATAGGAGGCTATGTATTTTAATGGAGAACGCGCAATGATCTGCGGCCTTTGTTGAATAAGGTCCCGGTACCTTTCGGTAGCGCTTACCGTCAATGCATTGATCGAGTGTTGTTTCAGCAAGAAAAGCTGAGTGGTTGCCCAGTTCCTGCCCCATTGCCTCAATCCCTCGATCCCATTAAGCAGTTCCTGGAAAGCTTCATAGGAAATTTTCCAGACTACCGCTTCGGTCAACGCCTGAAAATTCTCCTTGGATGGCGCCCGTTGAAACAGGGAAAACGATTCGATCAGGAGCTCGTTTGAGCAATAGAAGCCTGTTGTCGTTTCATTGCCATGGTAGTCGTAGAGAAACGACCTGAACAAGCCAGTCTCTATAACGTAAAACTCCTTTGCAACTTCACCGATCTTCAGAGGTACAGTTCCCTGCCGGAACTCAATTTTGGTATGCGCACTGATAATTTTTTTATAGTCATCTTCCCGAAGAAGAGGGTCATGATAAATCGTCCGAAAGATTGCAGGTTCCATATCGACACAATCTAATGTTATTGTTTAAATTCTCCATTTTATTGGTTGGGATAGCAGGAAAAACAGTAAATTCCATGTATGAACAAGTCTCTTTTATTGTGGGTAGGGTTGATCTTTCTTTTTTGTCTCGAGATCCTGCGCGTTTATTTTATCATGCCCTTCCCCGGCAGTCAGCAACATGATACTGTAGGCTTGGCCTACTTTCTGGATAGGAATATCATCTGGTTGCGGCTTATTGGGCTGGCAATGGTCATTTGGCCGCTGCTGTTTTATTTCCGCACGGGTCGGGTCTGGCTAAAGATCACGCTGGGCCTGATATTGCTGCTTTATTGCGGAGTATTCTATTTGTTCAATTTTAGGTTTCTCGCGGATAAGATGTTCTATCAACCCAGGGTAAAGCAATTCGCCATGGACAGCACCGGCAGAGACCGTTTGGTCATAGGTGTCGCCCTGCAGGGAGCAGCCAAAGCCTACCCCATCGAAATTATCGGCTATCATCATCAGGTAAGAGATACAGTGGGCGGCCGGCCCATTTTGGTCACCTATTGCACAGTCTGCCGTACCGGGCGGGTATACAGTCCCTTTGTACAGGGCAGATATGCCGCATTCCGACTCGTAGGTATGGACCATTTCAATGCCATGTTTGAAGATGCGGACACCCGGAGCTGGTGGCAGCAGGCCACGGGAATGGCCGTCACCGGCCCCTTGAAAGGGCAGCGGCTGGCGGAGATCCCATCCGCCCAGATGACCCTCGGCGATTGGCAGCTATTGCACCCCAATAGTCTAACCCTGCAGCCCGATCCGAACTTCAAAAGCAAATATGACAGCCTGAAAGGATATGACGAAGGCACAATCAAAAGCAGCCTGGAAAAAAGGGACTCCGGCTCCTGGCAGTTTAAATCCTGGGTAATTGGCATCGCGTCGGGAGGAAGAAGCAAGGCTTATGACTGGAACAACCTGATAAGAGACAGGGTCATTCCGGACACCATCGGCAAGCTGCACCTTTTACTCACCATCGAGCCTGATAATAAGACCTTCTATGCCTTATCTTATAACGACAGCCTGAGCTTCCTGTATGACGTCAACACAAAGACAATCCGGGATAACAATACCCAGAGTACCTGGCAGCCGGACGGGAACTGTACTGACGGACCCCTAAAAGGCATGCAGTTACAACCTGTGCAGGCCTATCAGGAATTCTGGCATTCCTGGCGCACCTTCCATCCGGGCACCGTGGCAGTAAAGTAAGTAGGCAAAGGGCGCCAGCGTGACCCTGCTACAGCAAACCCGCTGTACTATGGCATGCTCTTCTTTTGCTTCGGTCCTCCGTTTGCAGGGGCCTTCTCCCGGCGCGTTTACAGGGACTCTTTTTGGCGGCAGCGCCGTAAAGGCTGATGGGACGTGGGCCGTACTAATAACCCTGCGATAGTTTGCAAATATCGGACCCGCTAATGGTTTTCACCTAAATTTTCAAAGAGCGGGGAAACACTTTTAGTAGTGGTCTGGTATTTGTGAAAAATGGGCATGCTAAAACAATATCCAATCCTCACAGTAGGAATATTTCTATGTGTGATATCCTGCACAAAGCCTGATTTGACAGCCCCTTCCGGGCAACTTACTACCGCAAGGGCGGTAACTCCACCGGATGTACCGGTGACTATCACAGTGGATCTTTCCAAACAGGGGCTACAAATACCAAAGTACTTTACAGGTTTTAGCTTTGAGAAATATTCTCTTATAAAGTCGGCTTTTTTCAATGGTAATAATACTTCTTTTATCAACCTGGTAAAAGGATTGGGACATGGCATGCTGCGTATCGGCGGCGGCAGCGTGGACGACGTGCAGTGGACCAATAACGCCACGACGACAAAATCTTTCACCATGACCGGTGGTGATATGTATAATTTCTTTGCTTTTGCAGGAGCCACCCGCTGGCCGGTGATGTATGGTGTCAACCTGCATCCTGCTACCCTGTCGCTGAGCGTGGCAGAAATCCAGTATTTGAACAGTCACTTTGGCAATATGGTGGCCTCCCTTGCAATGGGTAATGAGCCAGATCTTTACCAGCCCTTCGGCCATCGTCCATCAACTTATGGCTATACTGATTTTCTAAATGAATGGACCACCCTCCACGACTCGATCCATCTGGCAGCTCCGGGTCAGTCCTATGCAGGCCCCTCCACCGCCTCCGGCACCTGGATGATACCCTTTGGGAGGGACAAACACAGTACCATAACCTGGCTGAATGAACATTATTACAAACTTAATACGGGGGGTGACACGGTTCAGAGCATTCCAAAACTGCTGACGAAAGACACCGCGTTTATCACCAGGGCGTATATCTTAAGAAAGGCAACAGCGCCCTATAATCTTCCTTGGCGCATAGATGAATGTAATACTTCGGCTGCAAACAGATCAGGCGTAAGCAATTCTTTTGCCTCAGCCTTATGGGCTTTGGATTTTATGTTTTTGGCCGCCGACCAGGGTGCCAGCGGGGTGAACTTCCATTGTGGCAACACCTATTATAGCCCTATTACTTTTCTCACCAACCCTGCCACACCAAATCCGCTGTATTATGGCATGCTCTTCTTTTCAAAAGCATCCTTAGGTAAACTGCTTTCGGTTGGGTCCACGGCCGGGGGAGCGATCAATTTTTCTTCTTATGCCGTGCAACAGGCGGATGGCACCGTACAGGTGACGCTGATCAATAAAGACCTTACAAACGAGGCTTCGGTATCCCTGTCCGCCGCTAATGGGAAACAGCTGACGACTGCTTCCGTACTCCGTTTGCAAGGGCCTTCTCCCAGTTCATTTACGGGTGCTGTTTTTGGCGGAAGCGCCGTAAAGGCCGATGGGACCTGGGCGGCCAGTGTAAAAGAAAGTTTAGTGATGTCCGGAAATGCTACTACGGTAAAAGTACCGCCTTGCAGCGCCATACTCATAACCTTGCAATAGTTTTGGATTTCATTGCGCTATAAAAACAAAAAAACCGCCTTCGGGCGGTTTTTTTGTGCACCAGCCCGCATTACCCTAGGCGTTCTTCAGCGCCTCAATGTCAAATTTCTTCATCTTCATAAAAGCTTGCATAACCCGCTGTCCTTTTTGGGGATCAGCCATCAGTTCACCAAGTATCACAGGCACTACCTGCCATGAAAATCCAAACTTATCCTTGCACCATCCACAATGACCTTCCTGGCCGCCATCCGCAATCAGCTTATTCCAGTAATAGTCCACCTCCTCCTGATCCTTACAACTTATTACATAGGAGACCGCTTCCGTGAAGGTAAATTTATCTCCTCCATTCAACCCCATAAAGAATTGACCGTTCAGTTCAAAATTGACTACCATGCCTGAGTCGTTGATGATCTTGGAATCGGGAAAGATACTGCAATAGAATTCGGCTGCTTCCCGGGCGTTGCCGTCGAACCATAAGCAGGGATAAATTTGCTTTGTCATGTCGTTTCGTTTTATTTGTTAGAATTTTTTTCTTTTTATTTTATGCAGCCATTTGACTGCAAATATATACGCAGTTATTTGACTGCGCAAATTTTTTCAGTTTATTTTTCAGCACAAATAAAATACCGCCTTACGGCGGTATTTCTAATTCCTTATTTTAAAAAGAGCAGTCCATTGAAATGGACCGCCGACCACTATAAGTCACTACAATGGTCACATGAGAAAACACGATCAGAGCCTTACCTTCCTTTATAAGCGGACAGGCCGCTATCTAAATATTTTAAATATTCTCCTGGATCATAATTTGCTCCCTGCGGCGGCACTAGCGGCTGTCCTGTGTTCGGGTCCATGAGGACATAGTACGGCTGTGAATTGGCCCCAAACTTCCATGTCTGTAAATAGCTCCACTTCGCTCCGATGGTTGTTAGCTCCCTCCCTGAAGAAGTCGTCATCCGATCACCCGCCGCCAGGTCCGTCTTGTCATCCACATATAGCTGCAAGAGAATATAGTCCCCATTGATCCTTTGATGCACTTGCGGGTCCGTCCAGACATTTGCTTCCATTTTGCGGCAATTCACGCAGGCATGACCGGTAAAATCGATCATCACCGGCTTATGCGCCTGTTTTGCAGCAGTCACCGCCTCATCATAGTCAAAAAAAGGATGAAACCCCTTCGGTTTGTCGAACAGGTCCACATATTTATGTGGAGTAAGATCCGTAGCAACAATATTGGGTGTATTCCCAATCTCTCCGATTACGGACAAGTCAAAATCCTGTGTAGACATGGGCGGTAGAAATGCGCTCACCGCCTTCAGCGGGGCGCCCCAAAGGCCGGGCACCAGGTACATCGTGAATGCCAATACGACAATAGAAAGAAACAACCGCGGCACCGACACGTGGGCCAGCGGGCTATCATGGCTAAATGTAATCTTACCCAACAAGTACAACCCCAAAAGCGCGAAGATGGCGATCCACAGTACCAGGAACACTTCCCGGTCGAACCAGCGCCAGTGATAGGCCAAGTCGACATTGCTGAGGAATTTCAGCGCAAATGCCAGCTCCAGGAAGCCCAGTACCACCCTGACGCTGTTCAACCAACCGCCGGACCGCGGCAACTTTCGCAACCACCCCGGGAATAGGGCGAAAAGCGTGAAAGGCAATGCAAGCGCCAGTGAAAACCCTGCCATCCCAACTGCTGGCCCCAACAGCGCCCCTGTGGTGGCCGTTTGCACCAACAACGACCCGATGATCGGCCCCGTACAGCTAAATGATACCACCGCCAAAGTAGCCGCCATAAAGAAGATGCCCCCAAATCCGCCGCTACCCGACTTTGCCCCGATCTTATTGACAATGCCCGACGGCAACGACAGTTCAAAGCCGCCAAGGAAAGACGCTGCAAATACGACGAGCAATAAAAAAAAGCAAAAGTTAAAGATTCCATTGGTGGACAAGCTATTCATCGCATCTGCACCAAACAGCGCCGTCACGATCAGGCCCAACGTCACATAAATACCTATTATGCTTACCCCGTACAGCATTGCCCGACCAGTACCTTTCCCTTTGTCCGCCCCCTTTGTAAAGAAACTGACCGTCATCGGCAGCATCGGGAATATACAGGGCATCAGCAGCGCAGCAAAGCCGCCTATAAAGCCTTCTAAAAAGATCATCCATAGCGAAAGATGCATGGGGGCCTTCGCCGGCTTCTCCACGTGGATCGTCGAAACAGACGCAACAGCCGATGCCACCGGAGTATCGGTCTTTATATCCGTAAAATTCACTCCCGATGTATCCTGGGCATATACAGCCATCGACACAAAAAAGAAAACCAAAAACAATCTCCATTTCATCACCAACAGTTTATTTCTCACTATTTACCTTCCCATTCGCATCCAGCTCAACTACCGTATAGCCCAATGTCGAAAGTCCTGAAAAAACCTTCTCCTTATCCCCTACCACCACTATCGTCATCCTGCCGACATCCAGCCACTTCTTTGCCAGCTGGTCCAGTTCCGGCTTTTCCATGCGTGCCAGGATCCGCTGCTGCTCATCAACATACCCAGCAGGAAGGCGATACCGTTGGATGTTCGCCAAAAATTCAGCTTTTTGTTCATTCGTCTCGTATTTCAGGGCATCACTTTGGCCAATGGAATTTTTTGTGAAGCTCAGCTCGTCCGCTGTGATACCATTGGCAGCATATCCGCTGAGGATCTTGACGATCGCCGCGACAGCACTATCAGTGGCCGGCGTCCTAACCCCCGCTGCTATCTCGAAGACGCCCCCAAACTGGCCCGAATTAAAATAAGAGGACACGCCATAGGTCCAGCCTTTCTCCTCCCGCAACTCCAGGTTGAGACGGCTGCTGAATGCTTCTCCCAACGGATAGTTCACGAGGCCAAGCCTGTAATAGACACCGGTAGCGTCATAATTGAGGTTGGTTACATACCCGACGCGGATCTGGGACTGGGCGGCATGGGGTATATTCACAAAATAGATTGTCCTGGCGCTCGGCAGTCGAACAGCCGTATCCGAAGAAGGAACCTTTATTGCTTTCTGCTGCCACGTATCGAGGAAACCTAGCTTTTGGTCTATTTCCGCCTTGTCTACATCACCCACAACCGCTATTGAAGTAAGGTTCGGGGCAAAATGATTATTGTAGAATTCCTGGACATCGCCCAGCGTCAATCTTGTAAGGCTCGATTCCGTTCCTGGGAGTGCGTATGCGCGGAAATTACCCGGTGCATACAAGAGCTGATTGAATACAGCCGATGCCAGCGACGCTGCCTGCGTCTGCCGCTGACTGAAATTTTGTAGCATCTGCTCCTTGATCCGATCAAAGGCATCCTGCGTAAACTTTGGATGGAACAGGCGTTCCTTCAGTAAATCCAGCGTAGCGTCAAGATTATTCTTCAAGCAAGACACCGAGAACACAATCCCTGTATTATTCGCCGAGACGCTGATCTCGCTGCCCATTCGTTCCAATGCGGCACTGATCTCCTCCGCTGTATAATGTTCCGTCGCGTCGCCCAGCATTTCGCTCATCATCTGAGCCAACCCTGCCTTGCTGGAGTCCCGGGCAGCCCAAAGAGCCCCGCCCTTTACCTCTATTTCCAAAGTAATGGCGGGTACCTCCGAATTTCGACTACCTATGATCTTTATTCCGTTGTCTTTTTCTTCCATCCAGAAAGTAGGAACTTTGACAACGGGGTTCGGGCCCGTCTTCGGCTCCTGATTTCGATCGAAATTGTCTTTCGGCTTGTGATACATGAGTCCGGTATATCCATAATCGGGCGGAGCATAGTGCGTCGGATCCACCACATAGTTATCTGGCGCCGCGGGCTTTACATTACCCCCTTTAGGTAGTACGCTCAGGCACACTGCCGCATGTCCCTTTAAATACTTTCTATAGACCCGCATAACATCTTCCTTTGTGACACCCCTGATCTCTTTCATCTCCATGCCTACACGATTGGGTGTGCCAGTGTATACCTGCGCATTTGCCAGTATATTCACCTTGCCCGCCACGCTGGCCAGCGAATTAATGATCGTTGCCTCCGCCTGTCCCTTATACCGGGCCAGATCCTCATCACTCACTCCCCGCATATCGAAACCGTCAAGCACCGAATCCACCTGATGCTTTACATCGGCCAATGTCTGTCCCGAATAAGGCAAAACCTGAATTATCACCATGCCCGCTTGTTCCTGGTTCATAGAGAACATCGCCGCCTGCATTGCTCTCCGGCCATTGACAAAATGCCGGTACAAAGGGGAGCTGTTTCCCTGACCGATGATCGAGACCAGCGCGTCAAGTGCTGCTTCATCCTTATCATTCATTTTTACGCCCGGATATACGATGGCCAGCAGCGGCAACTGCGCATAATTGTCCGTGTACGATATATACCGGTCCGTCCGGATCTGCGGCGCAGGTAATACCGTCGGGGTCACCTCCGGACCACGCGGCATCGACCCGAAATATTTCTGCACCCAGGCCAGGGTCTGTTTTACATTAATGTCTCCGCCAATGGTCAGCGTCGCGTTGTTCGGTCCGTACCACCGGAGAAAGAAACGCTTCAGATCATTCACATCCACCCGGTTCAGGTCTTCCACATAGCCTATGGTCAGCCAGGAATACGGATGACCATAGGGAAAGAACGCCTTCGAAAATGCTTCAAAGGCAAGCCCATAAGGCCGGTTGTCGTAATTCTGTCCTCGCTCGTTCTTGACGGTGGATCGCTGGATCTCGAACTTTGGCTGCGTCACTGCATCCAGCAAAAAACCCATCCGATCCGACTCCAGCCAGAGCATCTTCTCCAGTTGATTGCTGGGCACCGACTCAAAATAGTGCGTCTTATCCGCATTAGTGGTGCCATTCATCTCTCCACCCGAGGCGGATACGATCTTGAAATGGTCCCCACTCTTTACGTGATCCGATCCCTCGAACATCATGTGCTCAAAAAAATGGGCAAACCCCGACTTACCGATTTCCTCCCTGGCCGAACCAACATGATAGGACACATCCACATGGACCAACGGATCAGAATGGTCTTCCGTAAGGATGAGCGTCAGCCCATTGTCAAGCACATATTTCTCGTAGGAAATAACCAACTCATCGCCTTTTTTTTCCACCTTTTCCACCAGTTTAGGCATTTGGGCAAAGGCTCCGCCAGAACATGCCAAAAGGAGGCATGCAAGATATTTTTGTTTCATTTATTTAGTCCTTTTTAGTCGCTATTGGTGAGTATTAGTTAACGGGGATGCTGAATTTTACATCATCCGGAGGAAGACACTCTTTGTCGTTACAAGTCATATAGCCCAACTTTCCCGTTACTGTCGCCGCCCCATTCTTAAGCTTTACTTTTTGTTGAAAGATCACACTCCTTTCGAAATAGCTCACGTTCATGCTGAATACCTTTTCCATCCGGCTGATCGGTTTGGGCTCGGTGGTCTTGCCCACCAGATCATAATCTGTCGATTTGTCGAACTTGAAGGATGTCGGAATGGGGCCGCCAGGTTTTACATGCTGCGAATACACATGCCAGCCGCTGTCAATCGTCGCCTTCAAAAAGATGGTCGCTTCTGTTGGGCTCGTCCTCTTTGCCGCGTAGCTCCATTTTACGGGCTTTAGTATCTGCGCGTGGAGAGCCAGGCCGACCAGTAGCAACATGGCAGCCAGGAAAATAGAACGAATCACTTTAAAAAGATTTAGGTGTTAGAGATGCTTTTTATACTCAGCCAACTCCTTTTCCATTTTTGCAATCGTGTCCTCTCCGATGATACCTTTGAACTTACCATTTTTTACATCGTCCTTCGCCTCATCGATGGTTTTTTGCAGAACGTCGACCGCCTTCTGGTTATCTCCCGCACTGCTGTATCCCATGGCGATCATCTCTTCATATAATGGCATCGGTCCATCCGGCTGCCTGGCCATCACCTTTTTGACCAGCTCGATGCCAAACATATAGGTACTTTTTTGGAGACCTTTCTTCATAAAGAGGACAGCGGCGGTCGAGGCTGTAAATTGCGACTGGGGATCGCTTTGCCAATTTCTGGTGAAATTCATCGTAGAATCCTCGCTGAAATTATCGAGCATGACCTGGAATTTCCTGAAATTTAAATATTGTGCATAGTCCGGCATGTTTTTCTTCCCTTGTTCGATGAGATCGAATGTTTTTTTCCAATCCTTATCTTTTATGGCAGAATCGATGGGGTCCATCACGCGATGGAAAGTCGCCTCTTGTTCCTTTTGCTCGGCAGCCTTCTTTTTGAATTCCGCCTTGACGGCAACAGGGTCATACTTGCCACTGTTGACAACCTCGATGACCGAATCCAGATTGATCGGATGACCGATCCAAAGGATGATCCCATCCTTCACCATAAAGCTGCAGGGAATACCGCCCTGCCCCGCCGCTTTCATCCAGTTGTTGCCCATCCACTCATCTTTGGTATCCGTTACTACGTTGTACCGCATATTGTTTCCGTTCATTTTCACAAACTTCTCCGGCGTGATAGTCGGCGCATGTCCGCCTTCTGTCTCCCACACGTCTACGCCAATCACCGTCAGTTTATCCTTGTATTTTTCCGCGACCTCCGATAAATGCGGCATAGCCTGTCGGCAGGGGCCGCACCAGGTAGCCCAGAACTCGAAAATATACAGACGGCCATTTTCGTACTGCTTTACAGGCGTTCCTTTCAGCCACTTGCCATATTTGAGCTCGGGTATCTTATCGCCGACGTTCAACACAGAGTCTTCAGGGTTGCCAAATGCCGTTCCACTCACGCTGACCCCTAAGGCAATTGCCATGACCAGGGCTCTTGCCCATTTTTTCTTGAAATTCATAACTATGATTTTATTTCTTTAAAAGATTAAAGGTTTGGAATAGGAAAAATCACTTTAGCATCTGTCGCCTGCACGGTCATGGAAGACCCGTTGAAGTCGGCTGCCGTCCTTGTCATTGACAAACCGTTGCGGAAATAATCAAAACTATTTTGTCCCTCGAAACACAACTCCAGGCGGCGCTCATTAAGGATGGCGATGAGTACATCCCCATCTGCCAGATTATCGATGTCCGAAGCCGGCAATCCAGCCCGGCTATGAACGGCCTTTAGATCAGCCCGTGCATGGGTCATGTCACCCAGCTTCGCGTATGCCTCGGCCTGGTTGAGATAGATCTCTCCTGTCCTCAGAAAGATGGTCGGGGCAAAGGAAAATCCCTGGCTATTCAAGCAATACCATTTTGTCGTTTCAGTAAAGCCTGACGCAGGATTATTAGCAAAAAAGCTGCCCCTAACATCTCCTGTCGCAAATTGCGCCAACAGGTCGGACGATGGAAGGAAAAAGCCGCCAAACCCGACGTCGCCAAAATAATGATACAGGATGCCGACGGTATTACCCCCGACCGAATTATCCCGGCAAAAAATGATCTCAGGATTGGAAGAAAACGTAGTCGATTTGCCTAACTGCCCCTGTGAGTCATCCCCAAACATATTGGAATACTGGGCGCCTTGCGCCAGGGTATACGCGCCATTCGACTGATTTAGGACGCTATCCGCATAGGTGACAGCCTGCGTATTCGAAGCTGCATCGGGATTGGCCACCGAGCCTCCCATATACAGGTATACTCTTGACAGGAGTGCCCAGGCTGCACCCGTGCTCCCGAAGGAATTGCCTTTGGCTACGGGCGCTTTCATAAGCTGAGCAGATGCCTGCAATTCGGCAACAATGTAGGCATATACATCCTTTACTTTGGATCTTTGCGGGATCTCGGTCGCACTGCCGGTCAGTTTCAATGCCACTCCCAGATCGTTGTCGCCTGCCTGGTAATAGGGCTTCCCAAAAACATTGACAAGGTTGAAATAGGTCAACGCCCTCAAAAAACGATTCTCGCCCTCTGCGTGCAGGACGCTGTTTTGATCGGAAGCTGTCAATGATGCAAACGTAGATCTCTTAAAAGATGCAATACCTTCCAGCGTGACATTGATGCTGGTGATGATCTGGTAAGCGCCCCTGTACAGGATCGGGGCATAGCCTGTTGTCACGGTCGGCGCATTCTGGAAGAAGAAAGCATCCGATATCTGATTGGCAGGCGCCCAGGTTGGCAACGTTACGTTATTACCCCTGGTCTCGTCCACATTATTCATGGCAATGTCGTATGACTCGATGCCTGTTTGATATACCGTGGCCGCAAGCAGGGCATAATTACCAGCAGTGGCCTCCAGGATCCCGGACACGGATGACAAGAGCCCCTGCTGGTCGATCTGTGTGAGGGGTTTTATATCATCGATCTGCTTATTACAGGCCGACAGCGCCATCATCAACGAACAAAATATAATCGACTTTTTCATTTTTTCTTGTTTAGTCAGTTTAAAAAGACATTTGCAGACCAACCACATAACGTCTGGGCGCTGCGACGGCGCCACCGAGGGAATATCCAAATGACTGTGCGTCGCCAACCGACGGCCCCTCTGGGTCCGTAGAGATCACCTGGTTAGAGAACAGGGTGTAGAGGTTGTCACCTGCGACATAGAACGTGCATCCGGCCAGGCGTGTCTTTTTTGTCGCGGATTGCGGGAGATCATAGCTCAGCCGAACTGTCCTCAGACGGGCGTTGCTTGCATCATGCATGTGTTTGGAAGTCCCGCCCCAATACAGATTCGACTGATAATACAACATCGGCTCCGAGGCATTGGTCTGACCGGCATGGGTCCACATGACCTGTTTTTTCCCCAGCGCAATTTGCTGTTGCCTGTCCACGCCAAAGTTCTGATCCAACTCCGCGTAGTTGTCGAGTATGGTATACTTTAGCGCATAGGTTATCAGGATATTCAACGTAAACTGCTTGTAGCTGAATGTATTTGTTATCCCGCCGTTAAAGCGCGGCTGAAAGCTTCCGATCTTTTGAAAATTACGGAAGTCGGCATACAGCGATGTCGGGTCGTTCACTAATTCCTTCCCGGTAAGTTTCCCATTGGCATCGAAATCCAGTTTCTCAAACTGTGGCTGTCCCGTCTGCGCATCGACCCCCGCATATTTTACAGCCTTCAGCGTGTTGATGTCATCTCCCTTGTGGAGGAAATACGTGTTGTAATTTCCGTAGCCTTGTTGCAGCGAGTCATTCGCAACGCTCACGATGCGATTGCGATTGTAGCTCATATTGAAGGAGGTCGTCCATTGAAAATCCTTTCGGTCGATGTTCCTGGAGGTGATGATCAGCTCTATACCACGGTTGTCGACCTTTCCGACATTCTGCCACTGGCTGGAAAACCCTGCAAGCGACGGCAAGATCACCTTTTGCAGGAGGTTCTGCGACACCCGGTCATATGCATCGATGGAAGCCGTCACACGTTTGAACAGCCCGATGTCTACTCCGAAGTTTGTCGTTTTGCTGATCTCCCACTTCAAGTTCGGGTTGCCAAGGACGGCAATCGTATAAGCCTGCTGTCCGCTATACGGGTTCGTTGTGGCAGGCTGGTATAAGGTCCGGGTGAGGAAATTGTCACCGAGCTGCGATCCTGTCGTTCCATAGTCCGCGCGCAGCTTGAGGTTCGAGATGGCCCGGGAATCTTTTAGGAAATTTTCCTGGCTGATGGTCCAGGCGGCGCCTGCTGAATAGAAGGTCCCGTACCGGTTGTTATTGCCAAAGGCGCTCGAAGCATCCCTCCGGACCGACCCGCTGACACTATATCGTTTCTTATAAGTATAACCGGCTTCGCCAAAGATCGAGTAAACACCGGTGACGCTCTTCCCACCCTCGATATTGCCCTGCTTGGTGGTAGGGATCCCGAAAATAGAGAAGTCATAGGAGGGGCCTATCTGACCCGCCAATGATATGATCGGATACCCAGCAGGAATATGATTGACATTCACCAATTGATTTTCACTGGTGGTTTCTCCAAATTCCATGGCCGCCAGGGCTGTGATCGAATGGTCGCCGAAACTCTTCCGGAAATTCAGCTTGTTGGATGTAAGGTAGGAATGCAAATAGGTTGTCGTGGTCCCTAAATATCCCTGGGAAGAGTAAAAATAACCTGACCCCTGAAACGACCGGACGTCGATATACTGCTGATTCTGCCCATAGTTAAGGTTGCCGGAATTGGTTGTAGAAAATGTAAGCCCGTCGAATATCTGGTATTCCAGGCCCAGGCTTCCAAAAAGCAGCTGCGAATTTATATGGCTCCAATTGTATTGGTTGTCAAAGATGGGATTTAAGCCCTGCGTTTGAAATCCGTTGACTTTGTAATACAAGTAGGGTTTTGGGCTGCCATCTGCGTTATAAGGCGTGGCCCAGGGCAAAAGACTTTGCTGGGAGCCGGTGGTATAGCTAAGATCTTGCTTTCCCGCATTTATTATCCCGTTGATCGACACGTTCGCCGAGAGGCGATTGGTGAGCTTCGAGTTGACATTGATCCGGAAAGAGCCTCTTTTCAATGAATTTTGAACGCCGGTGGCCTGTTCCGCATAATAAACTCCGCCCATATAATACCTTGTCCGGTCATTACCACCGCTGGCCGACAGGTCGACTTCCTGTGTGCCGCTGGTTCGGTAAGCGTATTTTTTCCAGTCAAAAGAACTATCCACAGCCCCCT
>Ga0105237_10004321_pt1 | contig 16478 bp, 16 predicted proteins | sample KBSC24metaG_FD_81520 | JGI IMG/M metagenome (GOLD analysis project Ga0105237, IMG submission 81520) | Corn rhizosphere microbial communities from Kellogg Biological Station, Michigan, USA - KBS C2-4 metaG | ecosystem: Host-associated > Plants > Roots > Rhizosphere > Soil | place: Michigan, USA... | reverse complement strand
TGTTGAGATGCCTGGTTTAATGTATAGCGAAGACTTTCCCATTTTTCTTTTTTTACTTCTACCAGGCTTTCATCGTCTTTACACTCTACATAAATACTATTATCGTCCATCTTTTTGATCGTTCCTATCTTACCATTATAGTACCGGCGTATTTTTTCCAAATCATTTTTTATAAACATCACCTGGGCGCCAGGTTTCAATAATAGTGAGTGTTCCGCAGGGTAAGACTTTTCATTAAAATCACCGGTAATTGTCGCTTTATAAGTAACCGGTTTAGGGGTAAGTTTATTCAGTTCTTCGGCGTTAATAGCATCTGCTTTATAATTATGTGTCGTTAAGATAATATATCCATCTTCTTTTGCAGGTTGAAAAGATGGATTATAACGGCTGTTAAGTACATTAAAACCTTCTTCGTCCATTTCATTGTTACGGACTTTGTTTAAAAGGTGAATAAACTTTTGTTCATTTTGCCTGTAAATTTTATCAAGTTCAATATGCACGGGTGGTTGTTGCTGTATTACTTTACTGTCAAAGAAAAAAGGGCTGTTGTAAAATTGGGATAGAATGTTCCATTCTTCATCTGGTATCACCGGCGGCAGTTGAAACATATCACCAATAAACAAAACCTGTACACCTCCAAAAGGTTCATTGTGTCTAAAACGAAAATGTCGAAGCACGGTATCAATAGCATCTAATAAGTCACATCTAACCATGCTTATTTCATCAATAATCAGTAATTCAAGTTGCTGTAATACCTGTCTTCTTTCACGGTTAAGTTTTATACGGCCAAGCAAGTGATGCCTGTCCATGCTTTTTTCATTTCGTTCAAAACCTTTTGATTCAGGTATAAAAGGTGTAAAGGGTAACTGAAAAAAAGAGTGAATAGTCACCCCTCCTGCATTGATTGCAGCAACGCCTGTAGGTGCTACTACAGCCGTTTGTTTGATAGTGCTTTCGCGGATATATTTTAAAAAAGTTGTTTTACCTGTGCCTGCCTTACCGGTAAGAAAAACAGACCGGTTGCTATACTGAATAAAATCTGCTGCGAGGGTAAATAGCTTATTGTGTGGATCATGCATCATCACTTCCATTTATTGTGCAAAAGATAGCGATATAAGGATAAAGCACAAAGATGATGCAGTTTTAATAATCACATTCATTGAAAAAAATATCCTGCCTGTTAAACGTTATTAATTGGTTCAGTTTAACTGCTCATCTTAGTGCTTTAAATCTTAAACTTAAACATAGAACTTCAGGAAACATGCTTGTTGCCAAGCAGTAAAATTTCATTTACCTGTACCTCCGTAACATACCGTTTTACGCCTTCTTTATCCGTATAATTTCTATTAATGAGTTTGCCTTCAATCATTATTTCGGTACCCTTTTCCAGGAACTTTTCTGCAAGTTCTGCAACTTTACCCCAGGCAATTAAATTGTGCCATTGCGTTTCGGTTACTTTATCACCATTTTGTGAGCGATATACTTCGTTAGTGGCCATGCTGAAGCGGGCCATTTTCTTTCCACTTTCAAGGGAACGGATTTCAGGCTTGTTGCCAAGATTACCAATAAGCTGTACTTTGTTTTTAAGAGCGTACATGATTTTAGATTTTGCTTTCTGCCCTGATGAAAAACAGAAGCGGTTTATAATTTGTTATCTCAATTCTTTCTGATGGCGCCATAAAAGAACAAGGCAAAGATGTGACAGGCTGACTGCCCTAACCGGTTTTTATCCGTTTACAGGCGGCTGTAAATGTTTGTAAGCGTTTGTACGCAATTTTACTTCCCATAATTTTTTTGCTGCTCTTATTACCTTGTTCAATAGAGATAACAATAAATTTGTGCATCAATTAAAAAATATGCCTGACAAGGAATGGTATAAAGACTGGTTTAGCTCCCCTTATTATGATTTGCTTTACCAGAACAGAGATACAGATGAAGCCTGGCAGTTTATTAAAAGGCTGGTGGATTATCTGAACGCCAAACCCGGCGATAAAATGCTCGACGTGGCTTGCGGAAAGGGCCGCCACAGCAAATCTTTGTCTGAAGCAGGTTTTGATGTAACCGGTATTGATCTGGCTATGCGTGTGATTGAAGAAGCTAAGCATTTTGAAACAGAAAGGCTGCATTTTTTTCAGCATGACATGCGCTTGCCTTTCCGCATCAATTATTTTGATTTCGCGTTTAACTTTTTTACCAGCTTCGGTTATTTCAGAACAGACAGGGAACACGACAACGCCATAAGAACCATCGCACAAAGCCTTAACAGTAAAGGGCTTTTTGTGATTGATTATTTAAATACACATTATGCAGAGGATCATCTTGTAAAAAGTGAATTGAAAAAGATTGATGCCATATCATTTCATATTTCCCGCTGGCAAAATGATACGCATTTCTTCAAACAAATTCAGATTGAAGACAATGGACATTTGCTTAAGCATTTGTTTACAGAACGTGTAGCTAAATTTTCCTTGGGAGATTTTACTGATATGCTGGCTTACCAGGGAATGCAGGTACAGGAGGTATTTGGTGATTACCAGTTAAATCACTACGATATAAGAAAATCACCACGTATGATTTTAATTGCCAGGAAATCCCGCAGGTAAATTTCTGTCAGGTGGTTGTTTGTACTTTAAGGGTAACCTTCACTTCGTTACCAAGCACCATGCTGCCGCCGCCAACTTTATAGTCGCGCCTGTCGAGAGTAAAATTGCCTTCAAACAAATACCCGTTTCCTGCTGTGGTTACTGTAAAGGGAATAACCACCTGCTTTGTTGTTCCTTTTATGGTAAGATTACCTGTAACGCTGTAGCCTTCAGATGATTTACTTACTGTGCTGCTTACAAAATTGAGTGTTGGGTATTTGGCAACATCAAAATATTCTTCTTTTTTTAAATGACTATCCCGCGATGTAATACCGGTATTAACTGTATTTACATCAACACTCACATTGAATGATGAAGCTGCAGGGTTAGCCGCATCCCATTTAATTGTACCACGAAGTCCTTTAAATGTTCCTTTGGTTCCAATACCAAAATTCTTGATTGAAAAACTAACCGCATCATCAGCATCTACAGGCTTTAAATCTGTAAACCTGAAAGACACAAGGGGTATAAACATGAAGAGTAATAAAAATGATTTCATGGGATAATATTATAATGAATGATGTTAAGTGTTTTCTAAAACTTATTAATACGTAAAAAATAGTAAATCCGGCTTAAAAAGTAACCTGGTTTCAGTCTGTCCCACTTCGCTCCGTTATTATTTTTTATTTAATTCCTGGTAAATTCTCTCAACATCTTCCTGCCTGCATAATTCTGTGCCGTGGTTCATGGTTGCGGCAGTTCCTGCAGCCACGCCGTAACGAATCACCTCTTCAAGGTGTAGATCTCTGCTTAATGCCCATACCATTCCGGCAACCATACTGTCTCCTGCACCTACGGTGCTTCTTCTTTTAACAGCCGGTGCAGATACCTGGTAGACTTCTTTTTCGGTTATAAGCATTGCCCCCGCAGCACCCATAGAAACAGCAAGTACATTGCAATTATTGCCTTGTAAAACAGATCTTGCCGCACCAACAACTTCATGTGGCAACAATTCTTCTTTACCGCAAAGTGCGCTAAGCTCACCAAGATTGGGTTTTGCAAGAAAAACACCTCTTTTCAAAAGATGCTCTAACGGCTTGCCCGAAGTGTCTGCGATTAATTTGGCATTCTTGTTTTTGATAATAGCAGACAATTCATCAAAGAATTGAGCATCCATGTTTTTGGGAACGCTGCCACTTATAACAACAAATTGATAATCGCTATTGTTGCGCAGTAAATCAAGACATTGCTGCCATTCGTGTAATTGAACCTGCGGGCTTTCCATTACAAAACGGTATTGCAGGTTGGTAGATTCGTCAAGGGCGGTAAAATTTTCTCTGGTATCTCCGGCAATTTCAACAACCCTGCAACGAATATTTTCCTTTGTTACAAGGCCCGCATAAAATTTACCCGTGTAACCACCGGCAAGAAAAATAGCCGTGGAATCTGTGCCCATACGTTTCAGCGCCCTTGATACATTAACTCCACCGCCACCAGGCTCATACACTGCGGGCGGACAACGCAATTTCTTTTCAGGAATAAGGCTTTTAACCGTTACAGTTTTATCAATCGCCGGGTTAAGTGTAATAGTTATGATCTTATCCATGAACAATATTTTAAAATAATGCCGAAAGCTTTACCAAACTTAATAAAATAGGAGAATGCGGAAAACCGAAAGATAATTACAGAAAGAATAAAGTGTTACGTGTTAGTAAGCCTGTTACACCTTGCTGCGTAATGTGCAAAAAGTACAAGTGAGTGACACAACAAAGCTCAATAGAATTATTGCAGCTAAGCCCAAAAAAATTTATACTCTAACGTAAATTTTCTTTTTATCAAGAAAGTAGCCTACTACCCAGCAGAAGAGCATCCACGATACGGCAAATAAAAACGAGCCTGTATAAGCACCGGCATGAACATAAATATTATCATACAGCCATTTAAATAAAGGCTTACCTCCAACGCTTATCATCCACAGGATAATAACGCCAACTTCGCTAAGCAGGTAAATGAAAAGAGGGTTTTTGCCAAACACTTCAAAAAAGTGTGTGCCCTTGGTGTAGCCTACAAAATCAACCACGTATATAATGGCCGCGAGAATCATACAATCAAGCCCAACAGTATGCAGAACAAAAGTGCTTGTCCATAATTTTTTGTTGATAGGGAAGCCATAGTTCCACCAGAAAGCAATAACAAACAGTAAAAAGCCAACAAGCAACAATTTGGCAAGACCTTCATATGTTTTGCCTTTTTCCTGTATGTATCTTCCTGCAAGGTAACCACCAACTATGTTACCGATGGAAGGGAAGGTACTTAGTAATCCTTCAGGGTCAAATGCAATACCTTCACCATGGTACAGGTGTTTATCACCCAAAAGCCATTTATCAAGCTTTAATACAGCATTACCGGTAAGCGTTAAATCACCAAACATCATTAATACAGGCTTGTATAATAATAGGATAATGATGGTTATAATGAGTGTTGTACGTGGTTTTAAAAAATAAAGCATAAGACTGGCAATACCATAAGCCAGGCCAATACGCTGTAACACGCCAAATACTCTTGTTTCACTTATTGGTTTTAATGCAAGTTCATGCTGTGCATTGTATTCAAAGAAGGGAAACCAATACATGAGATAGCCCAGTAAAAATATAAGCAGTGTACGTTTTATAATTTTTCCAACAACTTTCGATGTGCTCATAAACTCCCACTTGCGCATCACAAAGCTCATGGCATTACCAACAGCAAACATGAAGGATGGAAACACAAGATCGGTTGGCGTGAATCCGTGCCATGCCGCATGGTTTAAAGGTGCAAAACTTGTGGCGCCATTGCCGGGAGTGTTTACAATAATCATTAAGCAGATGGTCATACCCCTGAATACATCAAGAGCAAGAAAACGTTGGTTGGTAACGCTCATGGAAAGAATAGGTTAAATATCACCGAATGTAATTAATACTTCCGTTATGTTTTAAAACTTTCTGAATATTCTTATAAGGATAGTTACAATTATGCTTAAAAGTATCATGGTAGTAATCGGAAAATAGAATTTAAAGTTTTCCTTTTCAATTCTTATATCTCCCGGCAGCCTGCCAATCCAGTGAAGCTTGTCATGAAAAAAATAGATAAAGACGCCTGCTGCCAACAGAAGGCCTCCTGCAATAATCAAATATTTACCTGTTTCAGGATTCATCTTTTTATAATGTCTAATAACTGTTAAGATTTGTAGATTAGCATAATAACCTTCAGTAAAATTAAATATTCGTTATATGCTCAGGAAAAAATGGTTTCGCATATTGCTTATCCTTGTTATTATCCTGGTGGTAGTTTACCTGCTTGGCCCTCACCCGGCTACCCCTGTATATAGTGCGGTTATGCCTGCAGTTCCCGCACAATCTGCAGCGCTTGATGACTATGTAAAAAACAACGAAGCCCATCACAAATTAAAGCCCAACAATGAGGCACGTATTGTCTGGTATAACGACTCACTAAAAAACAAGACAGAATATTCAATAGTGTACCTGCATGGATTCTCTGCTTCCCAGGAAGAGGGCCGGCCCATACATACGAATATTGCAAAAGAATTCGGGTGTAATTTATATCTCTCACGGCTCGCTGAGCATGGCATAGATACGATTGACCCCATGATGAACCTAACCGCAGAGGCTTATTGGGAAAGTGCCAAACAGGCTTTGGCCATTGGCAAGCAACTGGGTAAAAAAATTATATTGATGGGAACTTCCACAGGCGGCACCAACGCATTACAACTGGCGGCAGAATATCCTGACGATGTTTTTGCAGTCGTGTTGATGAGCCCGAATATTGCCATCAATAATGATAAAGCATGGTTACTCAATAACCCATGGGGGTTACAGATTGCGCACCTTGTTAACGGAGGCAAATATGTTACCTCGACAGACACACGGCCTATTTATAAACAGTACTGGTATGCGAATTATCCACTTGAAGCGGCAGTTCAATTGCAGGAATATCTTGAAACAACCATGACTAAATCAACATTTGAAAAAGTAAAACAGCCATTACTCTTACTCTATTATTATAAAGATGAAATTCACCAGGATAGCGTAGTAAGTGTGCCTGCCATGCTTAAAATGTTTGATGAATTAGGAACGGAAAAAAACAAAAAAATTAAGGAAGCGATGCCTAATGTTGGTAACCATGTAATGGGAAGCTATATAAAATCCAAGGACCTGGCAGATGTTCAAAAGGCGATTGAAGATTTTATAGAGAAGAAACTTAAAATACAACCGGTAACAGCAGGAACTACCTTTGCCTCACAATAACAAATAAAACTTCAGGCCATGAGTAGTACAGAAAATAGCAATTCAAATATTAAAACTTCCATAGCACCATGGCTATCTGTAAAAGGAAGTGCAAAAGCCGTAGAGTTTTATAAAGCGGCGTTTGATGCGGTTGAAGCTTACCGCCTGGAAAATGAGGATGGCGGCGTTGTGGCAAAACTTTCTGTCGATGGCGCTGAGTTTTGGTTAAGTGATGAATCACCTGATTTCGGCAACTTTAGCCCGGAAACGTTGAAAGGAAATACTGTGCGGATGATATTGGTAGTTGCCGATCCTGATGCTGTTTTTGATAAAGCAGTAAAAGCGGGTGCTAAAGAAGTTTTTCCTGTGGGCGAAGAGTATGGCTGGCGTCTCGGCCGCGTTGTTGATCCTTTCGGGCATCATTGGGAAATTGGCCATCCGCTTGAAGAAAAATAAGCATAGACGGATATAAAACTGACAAACAAATTGATATTGACATCAAACAATACCAGCCTTCGTTTCTGCAAGTGGTTTTTCATTCTTTCTAATTAATAGTACAGGATGAAAAATGTAGCGATAATAATAAATAAGACCTGCCAGTGCAGCCAACTGTATACTTGATAAACCAATCTTAAAGCTATAATGCGGTTTGATAAAATCCAGAAAAAAACGAAACAGGCAATAAGCAATCATAAACAGCTTAAACCTTGCACCGCTTTGCAGGCTATATCGTTGCTCAAGTTTTACCAGTAGCAACCATATCAGCAACAGGTATATAATTTCATACAGGCAAACAGGATGGCGTAATTCGTTATCTCCCAGATGCATTCCCCATGGAAATGATGTCGGTGCCCCATACGTTTCTTCGTAAACACCCATGCTAAAGCACCCGATACGACCAATAATTAAAGCCAGCAGCATGGGATAAGTAAAGAGATCGCCTGAAGAATTTTTTTCTTTAATGATTTTTTTGATAAGCTCTACGCCTGCAAGTCCGCCAAGAAAACCGCCGAGTACAGTTTTGTTCTGATAGAAATAAAACAACACGTTATCGCTTGAGGCAAGCTGCAAAGGATTTTCGAGTCCGCCAAGAATGCGGCTGCCGAACAAGGCGCCGAAGATGGCGCCGAGTAAAATCCATATCCTGTTTTCAGATTCAATTACATCGCCCTGCTTCTTTCTTAAATCCAAAAAATACCGGAAGCCAATAAAGAAAGCAAGCGGCTCAACGATTGTATGTAATAAAATCTTTAAATGCCCGATACTTATTTCTACAGGAAATTGCAAAGCAAATTATTTATGGAAAGATAAGCATCTGTTTTAAGCCAGGCACAAATGTTATCTCTTCTCAATCCTGTCATAAAAGCCACCGAAATTATTTTGCCGAACACCGTCTTCTTTATAAAAATTACCAGGAAAGCCAAGGTCTATTGCACTTACTTCATCAAGGCGTTTCATATCTTCTGGTGCGATTGTTATATCGACTGTTTTAAGATTTTCTTCTAACTGGATAAGCTTGGTTGCGCCTACGATTGGTATAGAAGAAAGACCCTGCTGCATTGTCCATTTAAGCGCGACATGAGATGGTTGTACTTCCATTTTATCAGCAATAGCAACTACCTCTTTGGTAATATTGGTTGCACGTTCATTTAAACGATTGCTGCCAGGTTTCAATCTGCCTGCATCACCGCGAAGGTATTTACCTGTTAACGCACCGCCAGCCAATGGTGCCCAGGGAGTAAGCGTCATACCAAAATGTTTTGCCACCGGTAGCAAATCACGTTCAGGGGTTCGCTGCAACAGGCTGTATTCTACCTGCAGCGCAATGAACTGGCTCCAGCCCATGAGTTCCGCTAAAGTATTTCCTTTGGATACAATCCATGCAGGCGTATCGCTAATGGCAGCATAATTAACCTTGCCCTGTCTTATCAAATCATCTAGTCCACGGAGTATTTCATCAACAGGCGTAAGATCATCCCAGATATGCAGGTAAAGCACATCAATAAAATCTGTTTGCAACCGCTTTAAACTTGCTTCAACACTACGCATCATGTTCTTGCGGTTATTGCCTGATGCGTTAGGATTGGTTTCGTTATCCTTCAATGAATATTTCGTGGCTATCACCCAGTAATCCCTGTCGCGGCTGCTGATAAATTCACCAATAATTTTTTCACTGGTGCCAAGCTTGTAAATATTAGCTGTATCTAAAAAGTTGCCACCAGCGTTGCCAAAAGCATCCATTACTGCAAAGCTGGTTTCTTTATCGGCACCCCATCCACTCTCTGTTCCAAAGCCCATCGTACCGAGACATAATTCCGAAACTTTTAAGCCTGATCTGCCTAGTAGTTTATATTTCATTATTTGATATTTTTTTAGTGAGGCAATATTGCTTATTGTCCTTCCTGTGAATTTATCAATAATTCAATCAATTCTTTTTGGGTTGATATTGTTCTGTCCTTTGCATACCAACCATGTATCTTTTCTTTAATAGAATCATAGCTTTCCTGTTGATCCCTGAGAGATTCAAACATTGCCTGTGCTTCTTTTGGCCTTGGCCCCCAGTTAAAAATTTCCTGGTTATTTTCGTTCAAAGCAATAAGTTTCGGAATGCTTTTACTTCTTCCTTTATAGAGATATTGATCCATTAATTCAGGATTTTCATCGCGCAGCAAAAATCTCAAATCAATATTATTGCTGAAGGATGCAACTTTAGCGAACACAGGCACAATTTGCGCAGCATCTCCGCACCAGCCTTCTGTCAATACCAGCCAGGTTTGCTTTGATGTCAAACCTAGCAATGCATCTTTTAAAGCAGGAAGAAGCTCCGTTGTCTTATCCAGCCTGTTCATGCGAACTACGTTAAGCTTCGAGTATGCTGTTAATGATGCCGATTGACTTGGACCTGTTGATTTTTCTTCTTTCAATAGATCATCAATCAATGTACGATAAGCGTTATAGCTAATCCCCTTGTCTATATAAGCCTGGTCAATAACCTTTCTTATTCCTGTAAATTTTTCATTTATCGTTTCCATATATTTTTATTAAATCTTTTACCTGTATGATTACGGTCTTAACACTTTAAAAGCGTGTACCCAATCGTTTTTCAAAAAACCGGCGATGCACCAGAGCATACATAATGGTTCGATGGCGCGTGCCGCTTCTGCTTTTCCACAATCTTCCGTATCCCATCCGAAAGAAGCAAGTATTCCTGTAACTGTTTGTTTTGCTTCTTCATCGTTACCGCATATAAACATCGTGGGCGTTCCTTCTTTAAGCCTGGGTTTATACATTAATGCATTACCCACGCTACTGAACGCTTTTACAAGCTTTGCTTCGGGCAAAAGTTGTTGCAGTTGCTCCATTAAGGATTCTTCCAGTGAAGTAGTGTAATGCAACACGCCATTTGTCGGTGGCATATCGGCAATAGGATTGGTAGTATCAATTACAATCTTATTATCAAAGTTGTATTTACCCGCCAGTTGTACTGCTTCCTGTGCCCCGGAACCCTTTGTTGCAAGTACTATAATTTCTCCAAACCTGGCCACATCTTCAAAAGTGCCGGTGGCAATAGAAGTTTCTTTATTAAATTTTACCACTTCTTCTTTAAGAGGGTCGCGTGTGCCAAGAATTACATCGTGTCCCTCATTTCTAAAAGCTTTGGCTAATGTCTGGCCCACAATGCCGGAGCCGATGATACCTATTTTCATACGATTGGTTTTAGTTATTTGTATATACAAGTACGTGATTAAAAAAATTAACCATCCAGTTTGTCGGATATTTTGTTCATATTAATTATCAGTCTGCAGCTTTCTTCCACACCCAGGATTCCTGCATAACTTTTTTGAAAATTAACGGAGCAGCGTTTAAGCTTTGTCAACAACTCTTTACCCTTTGGCGTAGGATATACATTGGTAATCTTACCTTCATATGCACGCACCAAAAGTTTTTTCAGCTCAAGCTTTTCTATTAAACGTGTTACAGTACTTGGCGTTAATTGTAAATGGTTTGCAAGAGAACCGGGCTGTATACCGGGTTCCTCAATTACTGTCATCAAAAGATAAGCGTGGCTCGGTGAAAGACCTACAGGCTTCCAACTCTCTAACGCTAGTTTTTCTGTTTTTCTTGCCAGTGCGCTGGCTGAAAAGTACATGCAATTGCAATATTTTGATTCTGATGCTTTCATGACGGGGCACAAAATTAGGTAAGATATTTGTATATACAAATATTGAATGTTTCCTAACTAAAAAGGCAACACCTGATTGATGTTGCCTTTTTGCAGTCTATCATGAAAAGTGGTTACCGTTTCAGCCAGGCGTCTCTTAACTTGAGTTGATCATCAGAAGGATGTTCATTAAAGCTTAACACATTTTCTTTTATTACGGGGAATTTAGTCATTACAGATTTAAGCTCAATTGTGCTATCCTTTCCATCTGCTCCCTTGCGCATTACCTTAACAATAAGATCATCTCCAGGCTTTGCCGTGTCATAAATACTTTTGATAACTCCCGCTGCACGCTGAGGTACAAAATCTTTTCCATTAATAGATAAGATTTCATCACCGTTTTGATAACCCAAAGCTTTTCCTAACGAATTCATTGCTGAAGTATTCTGTACAATCATTCGGCCTGATGCGGGATTATATCCCAATGTTAAATTACCGATAGAAAAAGTACTGTCTTTGGTTTCTACCTTCTGCTGGTAATCAACGCCAACTAAACTGAATATTTCTTTAAGTGGTAATGGCTGGCTGCCGCCTACATAAGTATCCAGGAACTGTCTTATTTGCGGATAGGTTAATTTTTCAATTTCACCAAACAATGCATCATCCTCAAAACCTTTTTGTTTGCCATATTTGTTAGACAAATCGTGAATAAGGTTCATGATACCATATTTGCTGTTGGATAATTGCAACAGTTTAATATCAAGGCAAAGATTAATTAACGCACCTTTTTGATAAACGTTTCCAAACTCTCTTTTGTACTTGCCTAACACTTCCTTGCTCATAGTAGTGAAAGGAACTGTATCGTTATAATTCTTTCTTGAGTTGGTAATTTTCTTACTAAGCGATTCCAATAAATCATTGTGTGATATGATACCATACTTTCCCTGCACCATTTGTGCGTGGTATTCAGTTGAACCTTCATACAGCCATAAATGCTCACTCATTTTTGGCTGGTTAAAATCAAAGTATTGAATCTCGTTAGAATGTATGGTTAGCGGAGTGATAATGTGGAAGAATTCATGCGCGCATGCATCCTGGAAAAAAGGCAATATTTTTTCAGGCGAATTTTCCATGAAATAGTACATAGAGCAATAAGAATGCTCAAGTGCACCTTGTCCGCCGGAATATCCTGGTGTTTTAGTAAAGTAAATAATAAAAGCATATTTATCTACAGGTAGCTTGCCACCTAAATATTTGCCTTGTGCCTGCAGCAGCGTATCAATCTTTTGCGCAAGAAATTTTGACTTGATTGTTTTAGACGGAGAGTACACAGATATCAACACATCTGTATTGCCCACCTTAATCACAGAAGTGTCCGGTACGTTATACATAAACGGATTATCAACAATCCTGTTATAGCTCTCTACAACAAATTTATCTTTTACCGGACTGTTGTCTGCATCAATCAAAGCAGTACTGCCGTACAAATTTGCGGGATGAAGCACATTCACTTCATACTGCATATTCTTCATATCATCAAAATATCCAAGAAAGCAATGGTTGTTTATTACGTAATTGGTATCTTTTTCAATATTGCTTCCCGCAGGTTCAAAAATCACCTGCTTGGTAGTACTGTCATCATAAGAATCATTTACGTAATAAGAGAGCTTATAAAGCTTATCTGCATCAGAAATTTTCCAACTGTTTACATCAGCTTTTTCTACGGCAAGCTCTTTACCTTTTTTATCATAGGCTTTAAACTGCTCAACATATCTTCCATAATCATCTTCAGAATAGGTGCCGGGAACAATCTTTGGCAAATGATAAGCAATCGTTTTTTGCGTAATAGAAGGTGCTAAAAGTTCAATATGGATTTTGTCATCCGCTACATTGTTAAGGTCAATGGTAAACTTGTACGCGTTTTGTTTCTCAGAGTTTCGAGCAAAACTGCCGGAACATACAAGAACAAATAGTAAAAGGGCTACTGTAAATTTTTTGTGCATAAACCGCATTTTCGTGACTTAAAATTTTTTCTCAAGCTGTGCATATTACTCATAATTATTATGCCAAAAGCAATAATTTGATAAAAGCAGAATAAAATGGATTAGTGGCAGCAAGCCTTTGCGTGATTAGGATTCAAAGATTTAATCTTGCCAGGCTTTTGCTCTTCCTGATAATTAGAAAAGCTATCTTCATTTTATAAAATAATGCTATGAGATTGCTGCCAATATTTTTGCCGTTGTTCATGTTGATTATTTGCTTTTCTGCAAACGCACAGAGATCTGTTCAGTTAACATCTCCCGACGGAAACATTGTTTACTCCTTCAGGCTTGTTAATAAAAAACCATTGTACAGTGTGACGTATAAAAAGAAAATCATTATTGATTATTCGTCTTTAAGCCTTCAGTTTGATGATGGCTTGTTTGGCAATGAAATAAAAATGGGCAAGCCTGCTTTTCGCGAAGCCGTAGAAGGTTATGAATTGATTACAGGCAAAACAAGAAATGTACACAGCTCTTTTAAAGAAGTTGTATTGCCTCTCACTGAAGAATCGCCCACCGGTATGCTGATTAACCTTGTAGTGAGAATCTTTAATGACGGACTTGCTTTTAGGTATCAAATGCCTTCTCAAAACAATAAATCAGTTTATACTTTGCTGGATGAAAACACTACGTTCCATTTAGCAGGTAACCCAGTGATTCATGGCTTGTTGTTGCCATCCTACACAAGCTCGCACGAAGGCTTTTACACAACAACTTCTTTCAGTGATTTAAAGGCAGATACATTGATGGATATGCCGGCCTTGTTTGAATTTCCATCAGGTATTTATATGGCCATTACTGAAGCAGCATTAAGAAATTATGCCGGAATGTATTTGACAAAGCATGATGATATTCTTACGTGTAAGCTGTCACCCCTACCGCATCAACCAGCAATAAAGGTAAAGGCATCTTTACCGCATCAAAGTCCGTGGCGTGTGATGATGATCAGTGACAGAATTGGCGCACTGATAGAATCAAACATTCTAACCAGTTTAAATGAACCCTGCCGCTTAAAAGATGTGTCATGGTTAAGGCCGGGTAAAACAACCTTTCCCTGGTGGAATGGAAATGTAGTGCCAGATACCATCAATGCGCCGGGTAATAATTTCGTTACTAATAAATACTACATAGATTTTTGTGCCCGCAATGGTTTGGAGTATCATTCAGTAGTTGAGTATGGCTTGCATCAATGGTATACAGATGATGGAGTTAACTTTCAACCAGGACCACATCCTGATGTTACCAAACCTGTGCCCGGCCTTGATATGAAAGAAATTTGTGACTATGCAAACAAATTTGGTGTGGATGTGCGTGTTTGGGTGCATTGGGCGGCACTGTACCCCAAGCTGGATACAGCCTTTGCTGTATTTGAACAATGGGGATTGAAAGGAATGATGGTTGATTTTATGGATCGTGATGACCAGGAAATGGTAAACATACAGGAAGACATTTTGCAGAAAGCCGCGGCACATCACTTACATATACAATTTCATGGAGCTTATAAACCAACCGGCATGAACCGGACTTATCCCAACGAGTTTACCCGTGAAGGAACGCTTAATTATGAAACAAATAAGTGGAACGAAACGGGATTAAGTCCGGACCATGATATCATGATTCCATTTACAAGAATGCTTGCAGGTTCTACTGATTATCATTTGGGAGGTTTCAGGGCTGTTCCTCCGTCAAAATTCAGGACACAATACACAAGGCCTTTAATGATCGGTACACGATGCCACATGCTGGCAATGTATGTTGTACTCGAAAATTATTTGGGAATGGTATGCGATTATCCCGAAGCTTATGAGGGCCAACCGGGTTTTGAATTTATAAAAGCAGTGCCTACCACGTGGGATGAAACAAAGGTATTGGATGCAAAAGTTGGAGAATACATAGTTATTGCGAGAAGAAAAGCAAACGACTGGTATATCGGCGCTATTACTAACAATAAAGAAAGAGAAATAAAAGTTGATTTAGGCTTTTTACCGGATGGAAACTACAGTGCGGATATCTTTGCCGATGCCGGTGATGATGATGTTAATCCGAATGATTTGGTGAGGCAATCAAAACCTGTTTCAAAGAAGGATACATTGCAGATGAAATTGGCACAGGGCGGTGGTTTTGCAATACAGCTAATAAAGCAACAGTAATAAAAAGTAGTAATGGTATGTTTGAACACAGCGATGAATATTTTATGCAGCATGCTTTAAAAGAAGCACAATATGCTTTTGATGAAGATGAGGTTCCTGTAGGTGCAGTCGTTGTAATCAATAATAAAATAATTGCACGTGGGCACAACCAGGTAGAAAGGTTGAATGATTCAACTGCACATGCCGAGATACTTGCATTAACATCTGCCTACAATTATCTTGGGGCTAAATATTTACCGGATGCAACTTTGTATGTAACCGTTGAGCCTTGTCTCATGTGCTGTGGAGCCCTTTACTGGAGCAAGATTGGCAGAATAGTTTATGGTGCTTCAGATGAAAAAAACGGGTATAAACATATTACCAAAGACAACTGGCCTTTTCATCCAAAAACAGAATTGGTAAGCGGTGTACTGGCAGATGAATGTGCTGCATTAATGAAAGATTTTTTCAGAAGTAAGCGTTGATAGTTTCACGCTTTTACCATACCAAATTAATTATCCCGTCAACTTACCAAGCTGATAACTTGCTATCTTAGCGTATGCCTTTTAAATTACAAGCACCTTATGTTCCGGATGGTGATCAGCCGGAAGCCATACGTCAACTGACAGAAGGATTGAACAGCGGTGAAAAACATCAGACTTTACTTGGCGTAACAGGCAGTGGTAAAACTTTTACCATGGCCAATGTTATTCAAAATGTGCAGCGTCCAACGCTTGTGCTTACACATAACAAAACGCTGGTGGCGCAGTTATATGGTGAGTTCCGGCAATTCTTTCCTGACAATGCTGTTGGCTATTTTGTAAGTTACTATGATTACTATCAGCCGGAAGCTTACATGCCGGTTCGTGATGTTTATATTGAAAAAGATTTAAGTATTAATGAAGAGCTTGATAAGCTTCGTTTACAGGCCACAAGTGAACTGCTTACCGGCAGAAGGGATATTATTATCGTGGCAAGTGTAAGCTGCATTTATGGTATTGGTAATCCTGATGATTTTGCAAGTGGCATTGTGCGAATCAACAAGGGTCAGGTTATTGCAAGGCAGGGCTTTCTTCACTCACTTGTAAATATTCTTTATAACAGAACACAGATTGAATTTAAAAGAGGCACGTTTCGTGTGAAAGGGGATACTGTTGATATTAATCTTCCCTATGCAGACTATGGATACCGTATTACTTTTTTTGGTGATGAAATTGAAGAGATAGAACGCATTGATGTTAACACCAACAAGCGTATAATGACGGTTGAGAATGCAGCTA
>Ga0105237_10004316_pt1 | contig 16486 bp, 15 predicted proteins | sample KBSC24metaG_FD_81520 | JGI IMG/M metagenome (GOLD analysis project Ga0105237, IMG submission 81520) | Corn rhizosphere microbial communities from Kellogg Biological Station, Michigan, USA - KBS C2-4 metaG | ecosystem: Host-associated > Plants > Roots > Rhizosphere > Soil | place: Michigan, USA... | reverse complement strand
GCCTCTTCCAATGATGGCCGATGTCCATTGCCTCCATGCAAGTAGTACTTCTCGATCATGTGGGCAACGATTTCGGTATCGGTTTCGGTCGTGAACTTGTGCCCTTCTTCAGCCAACTTCTTCTTCAATGAAACGTAGTTTTCAATGATGCCGTTGTGAACAACCACAATCTTGCCGGTGCAATCACGGTGCGGGTGCGCGTTTTCTTCGGTGGGGCGCCCGTGCGTAGCCCAGCGAGTGTGGCCGATCCCATAGGTACCGTCCATCGGCTTGAGGCGGATGACCTCTTCGAGATTACGCAGCTTGCCCTCGGCACGGCGGATCTGTAGGCCTTCGCCGTTTCCGCACACCGCGATTCCGGCTGAGTCGTATCCGCGATACTCCAGCCGCCTCAGGCCGTCCAGGATGACTGGAACGACCCTCTTTTTACCCACGTATCCCACGATTCCGCACATGGCAGACTGCTCCTAAAATGTTGTGGGGATAACTACTCGAACCAAATCTGAACTACTCCTCAAGCGAATACCGAAATTCTTCAATAACCGGATTGGTCAGCACTTCGCGGGCGATCTTTCCGATCTCAGCTTCCGCATCGTTGCGGCTCAACCCACCATCGAGGATGATCTCGAAATATTTGCCTTGCCGCACGTCCTGCAGGCCCTTGTAACCCATTTTGTTGAGGGCGCCTTGAATGGTTTTCCCTTGGGGATCCAAAACGCTCCGCTTCAGCGACACGTACACGAATGCTTTCATGGGGATGCGGTCATTATACGGCAACCCTGGTTAGGTGCTTCTAATGACCAAAGTTTTCAGCCCATGAGACCAATTTCCACCCGACGCTTCCGATTTTGGGAATCAGCAATCACCATGTCCCCGCTTTGTTCTTAAACCTTCAATGACAAATTAGTTCCCAAAACGGCTCAGTTCCGGAATACAATTCGTGCAACGTAACTTTGCATCGAGGGGAGATTGGGAATGCAGCGATGCAAAGTCGCTCAGGGGATCCAGCAGGTGTAAACCAGCATCGGCTAGACGAGGGGATTGAATTTTGGGCAAAGCTGGCCGCAACCCCTTCTTCCGCCGAACAGCCGCCTCTTTTTGCGCTCGTTTCCGAGTTTCTCGCTCGCCTTCAGCAGACTCTCCCGTTCGATCACTGTGCCTTCAGCTTTTTCGATCCCATCCGGCAAGTGGTCGCAGTGGTCTTCGAGTCGGGTAAATTTCGGTTTCCTCGAGAAGTGTGGGTGAATCCCAACTCACTCGGCCTGGTGCTCCAGCATCAGCTCGCGATCGAGGTTCACGACACCCATTCGGATACGCAATTTCCGGATCTAAATGTGTTGGCAGAAGACGCGGGTTTTCGCTCGTTCCGCGTGGTCCCGTTGAGTACCCATGCTCGCAGGCTTGGCACACTGGGAGTGGCCCGACGGCAGCCAGGCACGTTTTCCGACGAGGAGGCGCGCAAGCTTGATCAAGCGGCCGAATTGGTCGCGCTGGTCCTGGAAAACGCCTTCATGACCGAGGTTCTGTGCGACGAAAAGAAACGCCTCGAAACGCTGTTGGATATCACCACCGCGTTAATGTCCAGCCTTGATGTTCACAAATTGCTCCAGGATATTTCGAGTCTTCTACAGCCTCTGGTGAGCCAGGATTTCACACACTTGGCGCTGTACGATGCCGGTACCGGAACAATGAAGCACCACATCCTGGACTCCACAACCGGTTCACCGAACGAAATACAGGAGAGCATTGTGCCCATGGGCGACTGCCCCACCGGAATCGCATTCACTCGTGGCGAGAGTATTCAGTTCACCCAGTCGGAGCTGCATCTCATTGGATCTTCGTTTTCCCAAGCTCTGGTTGCCGCTGGAGTTCGCACCGTATCATGTTTTCCCCTGATCAGCCGAGGCCGCAAATTCGGTGCTCTGGGACTGGCCTCGACCCGCAACGGTCACTGTTCCCAAGCGGACCTGATGCTACTCACGCAGATCGCGGCGCAAGTCGCAATCGCCATTGATAACGCTCGTGCCCATGAAGAAATTGCCCAGCTCAAGGACCGTCTCTCCAAAGAAAAACTCTACCTCGAAGACGAGATTCGATCGGAGCACAATTTCGGGGAAGTTGTGGGCAACAGTACCGCTCTGCGCCAGGTATTGAAGCAGGTAGAAATCGCGGCGCCCAGCGATGCGACAGTTCTGATTCTGGGCGAAACCGGCACTGGCAAAGAGTTGATTGCCCGTGCCCTGCATCGACTCAGTGCCCGGCGCGATAACAATTTCATCAAGCTCAACTGTGCTGCTATCCCCACCGGCCTGCTCGAGAGCGAGTTGTTTGGGCACGAGAAAGGCGCGTTCACCGGCGCAATCAGTCAGAAGATCGGAAGGCTCGAGTTGGCCGATAAAGGGACGGTATTCCTCGACGAAATTGGGGAGATTCCTCTGGAGCTCCAGCCCAAACTCCTGCGTGCGTTGCAAGATCAGGAATTTGAACGCCTGGGTGGAGTGCGTACGATCAAGGTTAACGTCCGTGTGATCGCGGCGACAAATCGTAATCTCGACACGGCCGTAAATGAACATCAGTTTCGCCGAGATCTGTACTATCGGTTGAATGTCTTCCCCCTTCGACTGCCGGCTCTGCGCGACCGGACGGGGGATATTCCTTTACTTGTACGCTACTTCGTGCAGAAATTTGCACGCCGGATGGGCAAGAGGATCGAATCCATTCCCGCTGACGTCATACAAGAGTTGGAGCGGTGGCATTGGCCGGGCAATATTCGCGAGCTCGCGAATTTCCTGGAGCGATCTGTGATCCTCACTCAGGGGACAGTTCTCTACGCACCGATGGCGGAGTTGCGCATGGCATCGCCGGATCGAAACATCACTGGCACACTAGAGGACATTGAGCGCGAACACATCCTGCGCACATTGCGCGAAGCGGGCGGCGTGATTGCCGGAGTCACTGGAGCAGCGGCACGCCTGGGAATGAAGCGGAGCACACTTCAGTCCCGCATGCAGAAACTCGGGATCACCCGACAGCAATACGCGGGGTAACATTACCAATTGCCACCTTCGATCACGCGATCCTCCAATCAATTTTTCAAAACTGTCCTCGTTCCAATACTCTTCCCGAGAACAACTCAAACTCCTTTTCTGAGTACAGATTAACCATCATTACCACGGACTGAGTAACCAGCCGCAACAGTATCTGTGTAACTTTCGTTCACGCCCTCTTTTGCTTAACTTTTCCACAAGCAGGCAACACTAAGGCTTCCGCAGCTGTTCCGCTGACGGAACTTACGCAAACTATGTTGACGACTTTTACAGAATTGCAGGAAACGTCAGGCGCAGCCGCAACTGCGCGGTTCACCGCTGGCAAATCCCGCGCTGACATTTCAGTGAAGGCTAAGACGGCGGGACTCAGCCTGCCGGAACTCATGATCGGAATGGCAGTCGCCGCTATTCTCACGGCCATGTCTGTTCCCGTGGTGAACAGCACCATGTCGCGCATGCGCATGAATTCCGCCGTGAGCTCAATCAGCACCGCGATTTCGAAGGCCCGCTATCAATCCATCCGCAATAGCGACATTTACACACTGGCCATCAACGTTCCGCAAAACACCTACGTCGTGACTGACGTGAGCACGAACGTCGCGAACACCGCGGTGCCGCTGCCGAACACCGTTGCGATCAATGGCGGGAACTCGGCGGTATTTACGTACACGCTTTGCCCGAACGGGACCGTCTACGGAGCAGGTGGAACGTGTACGAACAATACGAACGCTCCGCCAGCTTTGACTGTTACTTATTCGCAGCTGCAAACCAATATCGCTGTATCCACGGTGGGAAATGTCTCAACAACTGTCATCCACTAACCGTCGAAGCGCGGGCTTTACGCTGATTGAGGTGCTGGTCTCGATGGCTGTCCTGACCATTGGCTTAATCGGAATGGCTGCGATGGTGTGCAGCACCATGGTCTTTGGCACCAATGCCAAATACATGAACATGGCCAACGTCCTGGCTTCGGAAAAGCTGGACAACTTGAACAAGTGGCCGTCGACCGACCCCAACGTAGCTGCGGGAGGCAGCTTGGCCGGGCCGTCCACGTGCGCAGCTGGCGATACCTATTGCGACCAAGTGACGGTTTCCGAGACGTCAGGCGCTGACTACATTACACAAACGCAAATCGTTTTCGACCCAGTGACAAATACCAGCAATCCGGTCACGACCACGATCGTCCACACCAGCGCCGGTTGTGTCGACACGCCTGCGAACTGCGGTGTACCGAGTCCGACGGGCGGAGGTTCGACGTTTACTCGCCGTTGGCAGATCACCGCGAACCCGGTCATTACCGATGCTGCCGGCAATCCCGCAACCGTCACCGGAGCGCGAAGAATTACGGTCGTTGTCTCTCTGGCAAACAACGTCTCTAAGCAGCCGGTTTCTTTTCAGATGAGCATGGTGCGCCCGTGAAGAGGATCAATGTTATGGAGAATCGCAGAAGCAAAGGCTTTTCGATTTTCGAGATGCTGGTGGCAATGGCCGTTTTTATGATCGTCGCCAGCGCGGCCTTCTCTCTGTTCAACAAGCATCTTGCCATGATTACGGAACAGCAGAGCCTCTCAGGCGTGAACATCGGTATGCGAAACGCGATGTCACAGCTGGAACTTGATCTGGCTGCGGCGGGTCCGAATCTTTTCAGCAGCGTGCAGCCAACGGGCAGCCCGGTTCAACCCTTTTCGTTAGGGGTCGTAATTCGAAATAACACGCCTGCGGGCGCCGGCGCTTGTGCCCCGAACGCCAATTGGTCATATCCAACCAACCAGGCCTGCTTTGATTCGATGACGCTTCTACAACCCAAACCGTGCAATTCTGCGGGAGGCACAACCGCGCCGGTGCTGGTCACAAACGATCCTGGTCAGTCCGGTACCGCCATCCTCAACAGCTCCAATGTCTTCGTCACAGACCTGAATCCAGGTGCCGTTCTCGCCAATGACGTCCAGTGCTTCAAGAAAAACGACGAAGTTCTGTTTGTGCAAGTGGCGTCGGGGACGCTGCTGGCCTGCGATCCATCCCAGCCAGCTGTGCTGTCCACATACTGCATGGGTGTTGTACAGCTTACGCAGGACGCCAACACCGCCGGTGCGAATGGCATCAGGCTGCAACATAATCCGACCGGTGGTGGAACCGATGCTGCCGGAGATCCGCTGAACATCGTCTTCAACTCCTCCGGTTCAAACAACTTCGCGAAGACCAACGGTTTCTCTTACGCCTTTGACGCAACCGGGGGAACTTACGTAGTCGACCTGGGCGATGGCTCTCAAGACATCACTTATTCCGTGCTGACCAGTGCCACCGATCCGACCAACGACCAGCTGGTCCGCTGCAATGGCGCAACCTGCACCGCTGCCAACGCGCAAGTGTTGACCGACCAGGTCATCGGTTTCAAGATTGGCGCCATTCTCTGGGACAACGCCAAGACAAACGCGACCGACGACGCGAATTATTTTTACGACTCAAGCAAGTACTGCACCGATGCGATCGCCGGCGCCGATTGCAGCACAACACCCCCGCCAGCAAACGATGTGAACGATTTCACATTGATCCGCGCGGTCCGAGTTTCCATGATTGCCCGCACGGTTCCCCACGCCAACTCGCCCGCGCTCACGAATTTTAAGAACGGGTTTGATGGCGGCCCGTATCTGGTCCAGCAGGGATCCGTGTCGGTCGACCTGCGCAGCATTACCAACAGTGACATTCTTGACTGAAGCTGTGAACGTTGGAGGCAAAGCCGTGAAACACGCTTACAAAATATCGCGCAAATCGGCGGTCACACCAATAGTTGCCGAAAGCGGAGCTGCATTGATCATCACGCTGCTTCTGTTGGCCCTGCTCGGCGCTGCCAGCATTGCTGCCGTCGTGCTGGTCTCCTCCGACACCATGATCAACGGCTACTATCGCAACTACCGCGGATCCTTCTACGCTGCTGATTCCGGCACCAACGTGGTTGTTGAAGCAATCAAGAATTCCATCACCGCTGCCGCCACTGCCACCGCCAACCCTCCGTTGACAGTTGGTGGTGCGGCTATCCCCACGCAGGCGGGCGTTTGGGCGACGGCCCTTGCCTATCCGAATGGAATGGCGAGTTCCTACACGCCTTACCAGAATTCGTTCTACACCGTGGGCGATCCAGGTTCATGGAAGGGAAGTTTTCAGTTGCTGAACGCGAATCCAAATGGCAACGCGATTCTGGGAACACCACAGTTCCAGGTTGCGCCTGCTGACGCGAAAACTTGTCTGCCGATCACCGCATCGACCTGTGGAGCGAGTGCGACTCCAAACGCTAAGAATTACGCGTGGACATTCGTGTATCCGTACACCATCACGGTTCACGGAAAGTCCTACGGAAGCGAATCTGAAGAGATTACCCAGACCGGAACGATCGTGTACACCAGCGTGTCCGGAAACGCCGCCGTAGGGGGACCGCCGAGTTTCTCCAAGTGGGGAGCTTTCATTACCAACTTCGGCGATTGCCAGGGTCCTCTAGTCCCCGGCACTATGACAGGTCCATTCTTCACCGATGGCCAGTGGAACTTCGGCAGCTACACCAATCCCGGTTATACCTTTACGGGATCGGTGGCCCAGGTCGGTGCGAACGTAAGCTGGTGGTCCAACAATAAATGTTCGGATTCGGCATCTGCTCCGAAAGGTTTCAAGCAACCGACATTCCAGAGCGGATTTCAAACCGGTGCAAACCCGGTTATTCCTCCGAGCAATACTTACAACCAGGCGCAAGCCGTGTTGGACGGAAAAGGCGATCCGCCATGCACCGCAACTCCTTGCCCAGTGGACCCAGCGCCAACCCAAACGCAGCTCAGCCAAACGCTCAGGAACATCAACGGTACTTCGTATCCAAGCAGCGGCAGCGCTCCGAGCGGAGTGTACTTGCCCTGGTACACGAACTCATCCGGCCAGCGTGTTTATGGCAGCAATCCTGCCACTGGCGGCGATGGAGCGGGTGGCGGTTTCTACATCAACGGGAACGCATCCGTCGCTCTGACAGCCACGACCAGCAGTGGCCATCCCACGCAGACGTATACCATCACCCAAGGGAGCACGACCACGACGATTGTGGTCGACAACGTGGCGGGCACGACCACACTCACTTCCGGCAGCACGTCATTGTCCTTGCAAGGCGTCCCGAGTCAGTTAGATCCAAATACTGGACAGGCCGTCATCCAGACCGATCCTTCAGGCAGCGTTGTGGATCCAACGCTGGTTTATGTGAATGGCCAAGTCACCGGTATGAGCGGTACCGTCCAGAACAACACTGGGATTACCTTGGCGGCATCGAATAATATCAGCATCACCGGCGACGTGACCTACTTGCAGTCTCCCGTGTCTGTTCCGGCGGATGTTCTGAACTCGTCGACGAATGCTGGAGTTTTGGGAATATTCACCACCGGCAACATCAATCTCTATCCTGACCCGAAAGGTAACCTGACGGTCAATGCGAGTATGGCGGCCATAGGTAGCGGGACGAGCGGATTCGCAACCCCTGGCGGCTCAATCAACACCTGGACCATCGTAGGTGGGCGTGCGGAAGACCAGGCACATTCGGTCAATATCAGCGCAGGAAACACTTACTACGATCAGCGCTTCGCCAACAATTTCGGACCGCCATGGTTCCCCACTGCTGTACCTCAACCTGGAGAGCTGCCAACATCTTCCTCACAGACTGTTACGGTTACGCGAACTTCATGGCAAGAAGTGAATCGCTAAGGAACTCTGCCGGAGAGGGTGCGATTCGCATGCTGCCAAAATATCGGCAGCATGCCGACGTCCCGGCACTCCAGAAAACTACCCCAAACCCCGCCGCTCGCCTTACCTGCTTTGGTGTGTACCACTTAAGCACACGTACAGGTTTGGCATCCCTGTTGCACCTCATGTGTCCAATCATTCTGCAAGGGTTAGGCGATCAGGAGAAAAGAAGACCTGTGCTTAGCGCCACGAGTACACCTTCTGCGCCCGTCTACGGGTTCGGTTGTCAGCCGAAGCCGGCAACTGCACAGCGCTGCAAGCCGGGATTCGCCCGTCGTTGCTCCCGCACCGACATCTCGCCTTACCTGGACCCGCAATACCTTTTGCACTGCAGTTTCCGGTGGCATAACCATGCTGACAATACCGCGGGATGGGAGTTGGTCCAGGCCATGCGCTCTCGTGATCGCGGCGCTCGCGCCCTGGCAGCGGAACTATTTTCGCAGACTGAGAACGGTCGGTTGCTGGTGAGAGATCTCCGTCGCACGCGTAGCGGGTTGCGTGAAATCGCAGTCTCCACCGACGGAAAAGTCTGTTTCAAGAACCAGAACGACAACCAGAACCAGCTGGAGACTTCCATGAAGACGCCTTACGGCTTACAGATGATCGACGACTGCGACACCTGCACCTTGAAAAAGAGCGGCTGGTACTGTTCTCTCTCGGAAAACGTTGCCCGTACCCTTAGCCGGGCCTCACATCGCACCACATATCCTGGGGGAGCCATTCTCTGTGTGGAAGGCCAGGTAGCCCGCGGCGCTTTCATTTTGTGCTCAGGAAAAGTGAAGCTCACCACGACCTCGAAAGAAGGCAAGGTCCTGATCTTCAAAACGATCGCCCCCGGCGAGACCATTGGCCTCAGTGCGATGATTTCCGGAGAGCCCTATCAGATGACCGCGGAGACTGTGGGGCCCTGCCTGATCAATTTTGTTGAAAGGGAGGCCCTCCTCCGGTTGATGGAGCAGAGTGGAGAACTGGGACTCCGCTCTGCCCTCGCCGTCAGCCGTGACTTCCAGGCCGCCTGCCGCGATGTCCACGACCTAATCCTTGCACGTTCCTCTTCGGAAAAACTGGCCCGGCTGTTGCTTTCTTGTGCGAGCCACGATGCTCCCAGCGAGCATGTCAGACTCCGCACGCCAGTCACACATGAGGAGATGGCGCAGAGGATCGGTGCCTCGCGCGAAACCGTCACCCGCCTCCTCAGTAATTTGAAAAAGCGGGACCTGATCAAACTCGAGGGATCGACCTGGGTGATCAAGAATCGCAATGCTCTCGAAGCAATGGCGGTATGACGCTGGTCGTTCTCGCAGCTCAGAGCCGGAACAGTTCTCGCAATCGTTTGGTCTGCGCCCGAGCCACGGGAATCTCTGTCTGCTTCTTGTCGTCCATGCGCAGTTGATACGAACTCTTGAACCACGGCACGACTTCTTTGATCCGTTGCGTGTTCACGAGATAGGAACGGTGGACGCGCCAAAAGAGGTTCGGATCGAGACTATCGAGTAACTCTTCCAAGGTTCGGCAATTCGACTGGCCTTCCATCCCATTGGGGCCGGTGGTCACGACCGTGATGATGCCGTCCTCGATGGAAGCAAAGCAAATATCACGCTGATTTACCAGCAGCAGCCTGCCAGCTGTTTTGAGCAGGATCTTGGACGCTTGCGGCTTCTGTGCCTCCAGCATGCGCACGAGCGTATCGAGTTTCTCGGAGGATGAAGTTTGCGGCTCCATGGTGGAACGAGCTTTCTCCACAGATTGCGCCACCCGCTTTTTATCGAAGGGCTTCAGCAGATAATCGACAGCGTTTACCTCAAAAGCCTTAACCGCATATTGATCGAAGGCGGTGGAGAACACGATCTTCGGCATCGGCAGCTTTTTGTCGAGAAGCTTCTTGATCACGCCGAAGCCATCCAGTCCCGGCATCTGAACATCAAGAAAAACCAGGTCGGGGTTGTGTTCGCGAATGAGGTTTACCGCCTCCAGGCCGTTTTTCCCCTGGGCGACGACATCCACGTCTCCCAGGTTCTTCAGCAGATAGGCGAGTTCATCGCGCGCAAGCTGCTCGTCATCCACTATGACCGCCGATAGGGACACACTTCTCTCCTGTCGAGAAAAGTATAGCCGACGAACCCTGATTCTATGCGGAACAGCTACTGTGGATGCTGCTGTCCCATGCCCTTCATCATGTCTTCCATGCTGACCGGCGTTCCCGTGATATGAGTCTTGGCGTCGGTGATCACCTTCGTGAGTGTCATACTTTGATCTTTGCCGGTCATCTTGACCAGTTTCCAGGGTGACACCTTATCGCTCAGCCAATATTCGCTGCCGTCTTTCTTGCTGCGCCAGTGCTGGCACGAAAATGTGCCCGCCGGAGTAGTGATGGTTTCGTTTCCCAAACTTTCAGCATTCGCGCGCATATCGGCTTTTGATTCCTCCGATTGCATGCCATGCATCTTCATCATGGAACTCATGTCCATTGGTGGTCGGCCTGGCATCTGGAAAATCGTGCGCTGTATGACGACGTTATCTGCTTCCCGCGCCAGCAGGCTTTTCATGTAGACGGTTCCATGCGGACTCTGCATGGTGTATTCCAGCCAGTAATTCGGTCCCTCTTTGCCCACCACCGACATCTCAAAGGAAGTCTTTTGTCCGCCATCTTTCCGGACCATTTCGTAGGCGGCGCCTGAACCGACCTCCGGGTTGAATACGCCGGCAATACTTGGGGGATGAGCCATGCCCATACCCATCTGGGCTCCGGCGGAATAAGTCAGGACAATGGCGATGAACATTATCACGACAATACGAATTGCAAGCTTCATAATTCCTCCGGCGAACTGCTGTTTCTGGAATGAAGTTCCTGGAGCGGGTCAGTGTACACCGTAGCGCGCATCTCACAAAGTACGTGTACGGTAGGCCCATCGCCGAACATTTACACTATGTCTTCCATGAACGTTATCTACGGAATCAATTCCGTCACCGAGGCGCTCAAAGCCCGTGGCCGTGGCTTCGAGTGGGTCGGCATGGCGAAGGAACGTCATGACCTCCGCCTGCAACGAATCATCGAGGAATGTCGCCGCAACAGTATTGCCGTCCGTTTCTTGCCGCGACAGGAACTCGATCGCATCGCTTCCACTGGAGCTCACCAGGGAGTGGTGGCGGTCACTTCGGCTAAGCAATACGCGGATCTCGATGATTTGATCGCTTCCAAACGCGGACAATTCTCACTGCTGGTGGTGCTCGACGGCATTGAGGATCCGCACAATCTCGGCGCGGTTCTACGCACGTCGGAGGCCGCCGGCGCTGATGGGGTTGTCATTCCCGAGCGCCGTGCAGTGGGCGTGACTGGCACGGTCGCGAAAGCCTCTGCGGGAGCCAGCGCTCACTTGCCGATTGCGAAAGTTACCAATATCGCGAGAACACTGGAAGATCTGAAGTCGAAAAACATTTGGACCGTCGGCCTCGACGAGCGCGGCAAGGACAACTACGACGCCATCGACTACAAGATGGACTGCGCCGTCGTGCTGGGCGCAGAAGGCAAGGGATTGCACGACCTCGTGGCGAAGAAATGTGACTTCCTGGTCTCAATTCCCATGCTAGGCCAGGTTCCGTCATTGAACGTCTCGGTGGCCGCCGGCATTGTCCTCTATGAAGTCGTGCGCCAAAGGCGGTCGCCGCAGAAATGAAGTGGTTCTCGGTTATTTGTGCGCTGCTTGCCTTCGCTGTGCCCTCGAAGGCGCTCGATCGCGAAGCTTTCAGCTTCACCCGTTACGATCTCGACGCAACCATCGATGCCGGCCAGCAGCGTCTGGGCATGCGCGGAAAGATCACGCTGCGCAACGATTCGGACTTGCCGCAGCGCAATATCGTCCTGCAGATTTCCTCTTCACTGCACTGGGTCTCAATTCAGCTTGGCGGCAAACCTGCGGAATTCATCACTCAGACGTACACCAGCGATATCGACCACACGGGCGCACTGAGCGAAGCTATCGTTACGTTGCCCAAACCGATTGCACCCAAAGAAGCCACGGAACTCAGCGTCGGCTACGAAGGCACGATTCCTCAGGATGCCACGCGTCTGACTCGCATCGGAGTTCCCGCCGAAGTGGCCAAACATTCCGACTGGGATCAAATCAGTTCTGGCTTCACCGCCGTCCGCGGGATCGGCTATGTGGTTTGGTATCCGATCGCGACCGAGGTCGCGAATATGTCCGATGCCGCGAGCATTACGGAAGCAGTAGGGCGCTGGAAAGAGCGTCAGCATGACGCGGAGATGAGCATATGCATGCCCGATGGAGCGCTGATGAACGATACCGGCCAAGGCGCGGCTGGCGCGAAGTCCAGCGGAGATACCGCCGGCAACACCTCTCACTGTATTCAACATGTTTTTTTCGGAGGTGAAACTGTTCCGGTCTTCGTGATAGCTGACTTCAACGAGGTTCAAAATGGCAACTTTATTATTCGCTATCTCGCAGACCACAAGTCCGCCGCAGACGATTACGTGCTTGCGCTTAACCAGGTCGGCCCGAGTATCTCTGTCTGGCTTGGCGCACATTCGGAGCCAAATGGCATGAAGTCGCAAGTCATCGATCTCCCTGATTCAAATGCAGCACCCTTTCAGTCCGGCAATACCTTGATGATGCCGATTGCGGAAGATGAAACCACCATGTTGCTCATGGCCGTGCAGCAGGTTGCTCAGCTTGATTTTCCTTCCTCCCGAGCCTGGATCAATCAAGGCCTCGCACGATATATGCAGCTGCGTTATATCGAGCAGGAGAAGGAACGCGCGGGCGTTTTGCATTACCTAAACACTCACCGTGATCCCCTGGTCGAGATGGAACGCCAAAGCCCGGAGAAGGGAAGTCCTGCGGCAGCAGCGCGTTCGCTCATTAATTCATCGGACGAGTTTTACCTGGAGACGAAGGCTATGAATGTCTGGTGGATGCTTCGTGAACTGGTCGGCGAAACCGCGTTGACGGCGGCGCTCCACAATTACAAGGCGAGCGATGACAAAGACGCGCTCTACATGCAGAAGTTACTCGAGCAGCAGTCGCGTCGTGATTTGACCTGGTTTTTTGACGATTGGGTTTATCGCGATCGTGGACTGCCCGACTTCCGCATTGACTCGGTTCATGCGCGCCCGGTGGTGAGCGGCGGATATATGGTCGCCGTTACTGTGGAAAATCTCGGGGGCGCTGCTGCCGAGGTGCCAGTGAAGTTGGAAATGACCGAGGGCGATGCCACGGAAAAGCTCATCGTTCCCGGAAAGTCAAAAGCCTCGGTGCGAATCTTGGCGGCAGCCGCGCCAATCAAAGCGATCGTCGATGATGGCACTGTCCCGGAGAGCGACACGAGTAACAACGAGTTCAGCATCAGTGCGGAATCCTTGAATCAATGAAAGCGATTGAATCATTGAGTCATCGGATCATTGAACGATTCAGAAACATGTGGGTTGTGGGGTTCAATGATTCAATATCTCACTGATTAAATGATTCAATCGGGGAGGGTTTTTCTTGGCCTATATTCAGTTTCTTGGCGCGGCGGGTACCGTCACCGGGTCAAAACATCTACTGAATGTTTCTGGCGATGGGACCGGCAAAACTGGCACACAAATTTTGATCGACTGCGGCATCTTTCAGGGCAAGAAGGAATGGCGCGAGCGGAACTGGCAGGATGTTCCAATCGCCGCTCACGAGATCGAGTGCCTGATTCTGACCCACGCGCATCTCGACCACTGCGGCTGGATTCCTCGCCTGGTGAAGCAGGGATTTCGTGGGCCTGTTTACGCTACCCCATCGACCATCGATCTGTGCAGCATTATCCTGCCCGACTCCGGACACCTGCAAGAAGAAGACGCCGCGTTCCACAACAAGTTCAAGACCTCGAAGCACGATCCCGCCCTCCCTCTTTATACGTTGGAGGAAGCGCAAGAATGCCTGCAATACTTCAAGCCAGTAGACTTCGGAGTAGTCAAGCAAGTTTCGCCGGACGTTTCATTCCGGTTCGTGCATGCCGCCCACATCCTTGGATCCTCCATGGCGGAGGTGACCGTCAACGGTAGCCAATCCAAGCGGCTATTGTTTACCGGCGACATCGGCCGAGTGCACGATCAACACACCGCGCCCGGCAAAGTGGTGTATTCAGGTCCCCAACCTGGCGAGATGGCAGACGTTCTCGTGATGGAATCCACTTACGGAAATCGCAACCATCCGAAGACGGATCCTCGCCCTGAACTCGCCACGATAATCCGCAAGACCGTCGAACGCGGTGGAAGCGTCGTCGTCCCCGCCTTCGCTGTGGAGCGCACCCAGAAGTTCGTATTCATGTTGAAAGAGTTGATGGAATCCGGCCAATGCCCGCGCGTGCCGGTCTATTGCGACAGTCCCATGGCGATCAAAGCGGTCGAGATCTTCCTGAAACACACGGAGGAATACAGCGACGCGACCAAGGAATTAATCAGCAAGTACGGATCGCCACTAGAGTGGCAAGGCTTTACCTTCGCGCAAACCGCAGAAGAGTCGAAAAAGATCAACAACTCACGTTTCCCCTGCATCATTATTTCTTCCAGCGGCATGGTGACTGGCGGTCGCATTCAGCACCACCTGATCCAGCGCCTGCCTGATCCGAGGAACACAGTCATCTTTATAGGTTTCCAGGCGCCAGGAACGCGGGGCTTCACCATCAAGAGCGGGGCGAACGAGGTGAAGATCTTCGGCCAAATGATTCCCATTCGCGCCCAGGTCGCTGCCCTAGAGCAGTTCAGCGACCACGCCGATACCCCGGAACTTCTGGAATGGCTGCATACGTTTTCCAGCAAGCCGAGGAGCACCTATTTAGTCCACGGTGAACTGGAAGCGTCCAATCAGTTGCGAGATGCGATGGCAAAGGATCTCGGATGGAATGTCCAAATTGCCCAATGGATGCAGAAAGTGGAGATTTAGAGGGGCGATCAGCCACCACAACAATCCATGAACGACTCAACCCCAACCCGTTGCTCTTGGGCGAAAAACGACCTCGCGATTGCCTATCACGACCGCGAATGGGGCGTGCCGCAACACGATGATCGCGTCTTGTTTGAATTCCTGGTACTGGAAGGCGCGCAAGCGGGCCTCAGTTGGGACACCATCCTGCGCAAGCGCGAGAATTATCGTGCCGCCCTCGACGGCTTCGACCCGAAGAAGATTGCCCGCTACAACCGGCGCAAGCTCGACGCTCTGATGCGGAACGACGGCATTATTCGCAATCGGCTCAAGATTGACTCATTAGTGAAGAACGCGAAAGCATTTTTGGCCGCGCAGGATGAGTTCGGCTCGTTCAATCGATACATCTGGCAGTTCGTGAGCGGGCAACCAGTCGTGAATGCCAGGCGCAAAGTCACAGAGGTTCCCGCGCGCACGGCTGAATCCGACGCCATGAGCAAGGCCTTGCAAAAGCGCGGATTCACATTTGTGGGATCAACAATCTGCTACGCCTTCATGCAAGCAGTCGGCATGGTGAATGATCATCTGGTAACTTGCTTCAGGTACCACGAGGTGTGAAGAGGTGTAGAAGGCTATTCGGAGCCTACGGTCATCGTCTCGTCGACCCATATCTGCGAGGGTTTTCCAGAATCAGATCGCGTCGCCACGGCGCGAAAACCGGTGCTGCTGGTCTCAATGTCATAACTATAAGGCGGCCGCGAACCGTGCATGGTGATGTAGTGCCCGGCGACCAGATCGTCTAACGAGAGATACTTGCCTTCACTGGCCATGGCGCTGCGCTCAGCGTTGGCGATAGAGAGCAAGTCTGTTCTGACACCGGTGACCTCGGCCTGCGACGTGAGCGTCCCCCCCGGAGACGAACTGGCGAGGTTTTGCGCATCTTTGGAATAAAGGTAGATGGCAATCGCAATTGCGATCATAAAAGCGCCAAGACCAAAGACACGTAGCATAGGTGCTCCCAGTTGTCCTATGATTTCACCGCGCTGGCGCCCTCGGAACAAGTGACCACAGGTCACGTCCTCTGGACACCCATCAGTCAAGGACAGCAAAGGCGGCCGCTGTCTTGCGTGGCATAAGGTTAATGGGATTTCAGTAGTTCGCGGATCAGGACAGCATGAGCCGGGTATTTGGCGACCAGTTCAGACCCATTCCCCTTGCTGAAGTCGGCGTAGTCGAAGCCCGGAGCCATGGTGGTGCCGAGCAGCGCATATTCCCCGCCAGCAACCAGCCGCGCGCCTTGCCAGACGCCACCTTTCACGATGTGCTGGAACTTCATCCCGCTTTGAATATCCGGACCGAGCGTGACGATGTGGCCGGAGCCATCCGGAAGCAGCTCTAACATCTCCACTGGATCGCCAGCATAAAAGTGGAAGATCTCATCTCCAGGCACCTTGTGGATGGCGGAAAACGACTCGGGTGTTAGCAGATAGTAGATTGCGGTTGAGAGCGACCGAGGTCCAGTGTGGCCCAGCCTGAACTGACGTGCGTCGATGTTTTCCGCAGTTCGGTAGGTCTCGACAAAAAAGCCGCCCTCGGGCTCGAGCGGCTTCAAGTCCAGAATTTTCATTAAGTCCGAGAGAGATGGTCGCATTCAATGTGCCTCGAAAGGCACAATTGTAATGGGAGCAATCTCATCCCTTGCGCAGGTTGATCGATCCATCGCCCGTGTGTACGGTGATCAGCTTGCCACCGCCATTCAACTTT
>Ga0105237_10004314_pt1 | contig 16490 bp, 14 predicted proteins | sample KBSC24metaG_FD_81520 | JGI IMG/M metagenome (GOLD analysis project Ga0105237, IMG submission 81520) | Corn rhizosphere microbial communities from Kellogg Biological Station, Michigan, USA - KBS C2-4 metaG | ecosystem: Host-associated > Plants > Roots > Rhizosphere > Soil | place: Michigan, USA... | reverse complement strand
GCCCTCGTCGAACTCGGGCATGAGGTCACGCTGTTCGCCAGCGGCGATTCCCGAACCGCCGGGCAGCTCGTGCCCGTCATCCCCGCCAGCCTGCGCGAGCAAGGCCTCGACAAGGATTGGGCTTTGTGGACGACGCTGATGCTCGACCAGGTGTTCAAGGAAGCAGCCGCCGGCGCCTACGACGTGATCCACTTCCACGTCGACATCGTGCATTTCCCGCTGGCCCGGCGTTGCCGGACACCCTGCGTGACCACCCTGCACGGCCGGCAGGATCTTCCGGGCCTCGCGCGCCTGTACGAACGGTTCGCCGACCACCCGCTGGTGTCGGTCTCGAACAGTCAACGCGAGCCGCTGCCCCTCGCGAACTGGCGCGCCACCGTCTATCACGGCCTTCCACGCGATCTGTATCGGCACCACCCGCATGCCGAGAACTACTTTTCGTTCGTCGGCCGCCTGTCGCCGGAAAAGCGGGTCGACCGCGCGATCGAGATCGCGATCGGGTGCAACGTACCGCTGCGGATCGCGGCGAAGGTCGATGCCGCCGATCGTGCTTACTTCGAGCAACACATCCGACCGCTGCTTTCGCACCGGCTGGTCGACTATGTCGGCGAAATCGGCGAGGCTGACAAGAATGACTTCATCGGCAACTCACGCGCCCTGCTGTTTCCGATCGACTGGCCCGAGCCCTTCGGCCTTGTCGCGATCGAGGCGCTCGCCTGCGGAACGCCGGTCATCAGCTATCCGTGCGGATCGATGCCCGAGGTCCTGCGGCCCGGCATCGACAGCTTCATCGTTCACGACCAGAGCGAGGCGATCGCCGCAGCACGCGAGATCGACCGGATCGATCGCGCGAACTGCCGCGCCTCGTTCGAGCAGCGTTTCACGGCTGCCGGCATGGCGCGGGCGTATCTCGAGGTCTATTCGAGGCTGATCGCGGGCCGCTGCGCGATTGACCTGAGCCGGGAGCACTGGAATGGCCGACAAGATTCTCATCGGCAACAAGTGGTACGTCGCAGCCACTTCGGCGCGCAACGAGCAGAGTCCGCAAGTCCTCAAGAATGACGAGACCTTCGTGATGTTCGACCACTTCGGCGACCTGCAGGTCCACGGAGTAGGCGACGAAGGCCTCTATCACGAGGACACCCGCTACCTCGCCTATCAGGAGCTGACGATCGACGGCGTGCGGCCGTTGTTTCTCGGCTCGTCGATCAAGGACAACAACAGCCTGCTGATCATCGAGCTGATGAATCCGGACCTGACCCATGGCGACAGCGTGCAGGTCGCCAAGGGCACGGTCCACTTCCTGCGCGTCAAGCTGCTGTGGCGCGGGGCGTGCTACGAGCACATCCGCATCACGAACCACGGGCGCGACACGTTCGAAGCAGAGGCATCGATCCGGTTCGCCACCGATTTCGCCGACCTGTTCGAAGTGCGCGGCATGTCGCGGCTGCGGCGCGGCGAGCGGCTCGAGACGCTGCTGAGTGCGCAGGACGTGCAGCTGCGCTACCGCGGCCTGGACGACGAGCTGCGAACCACGCGCATCCGCTTCGAGCCCTCGCCCGACGTGCTCGAAGACAACGAAGCGCGCTTCCAGGTCCGCCTGGCGCCTGGCGAGGAGCAGCACCTGTACGTGACCGTGAGCTGCGAGCGCGCAGCCGCCGATCCGTCCGCTTCGTCCGACGTCAACTACGACGCCGCGCTGCGGATGGCGCAGGCCGAACGCACGCGTGTCGCACAGGCGCGCTGCGCGATCGAGACGTCCAACCCGCTCGTCAACCTGTGGCTCGATCGCTCGGCGAGCGATCTCGCGATGCTGACGACGACCTTGCCGAGCGGCCCTTATCCGTATGCCGGTGTGCCCTGGTACTCGACGACCTTCGGCCGCGATGGCATCCTCACCGCGCGCGAGATGCTCTGGACCGATCCGTCGATCGCGCGCGGCGTGCTGGGGTTCCTCGCGTCGACGCAAGCCACCGAACGCGACCCGGCACGCGACGCCGAGCCGGGCAAGATCCTGCACGAGGCGCGCCGCTGCGAGATGGCGGCAACGGGCGAGATTCCGTTCGGTCGCTACTACGGAAGCGTCGATTCGACGCCGCTGTTCGTCGGGCTGGCCGGCGCCTATCACCAACGCACCGGCGATCTCGAATTCATCCGCAGCATCTGGCCCAACGTGCTCGCCGCGCTCGAATGGATAGACCGCGACGGCGACGTCGACGGGGACGGCTTCGTCGAATACGCACGCCGCAGCAAGGAAGGACTGCTGCAGCAAGGCTGGAAGGACTCGCAGGACTCGGTCTTCCATGCCGACGGCACCCTTGCGCAGGCGCCGATTGCGTTGTGCGAGGTGCAAGGCTACGTCTACGAGGCCAAGCTGCTCGCTGCCGATCTCGCCCGCCGTGTCGGCGACGATGCCCTCGCGCGAAAGCTGCGCTCTTCGGCACAGGAGCTGAAGCGAGCCTTCGTCCAGCAGTTCTGGTGCGAGGACCTGGGGACCTACGCGATCGCGCTCGACGGAGCCAAGCAGCCTTGCAAGGTCGCGGCATCCAACGCCGGCCATGCGCTGTGGAGCGGCATCGCCACGCCTGCGCATGCGAAGCGAATCGTCGACCTGCTGATGAGCGAGCGATTCTTCAGTGGCTGGGGAATCCGCACCATCGCGCGTGGCGAGCCGCGCTACAACCCGATGTCGTATCACAACGGATCGATCTGGCCGCACGACAACGCGATCATCGCCGCCGGAATGGCGCGCTACGGATACGCCGAGGCCGCGATGCGGATCCTGGGCGGCATGTTCGACTCGAGCCTGCATTTCGACCACTACCGCCTTCCCGAGCTGTTCTGCGGCTTCTCGCGGCGCCCTGCCGAGGGGCCGACCCTGTATCCGGTGGCGTGCGCCCCGCAGGCGTGGGCCTCGGCGGCGGTGTTCGGCGTGCTGCAGGCCTGCCTCGGCCTCGACTTCGACGCGGAACGCCCGCGTGTCACGCTGTTCGGCCCGCGGCTGCCCGAGTTCATCCAGTGGGTGCGCATCAGCCGCCTGACGGTGCGCGAGCACAGCCTGGACGTGCAGCTGCAGCGCTATCGCAACAACGTCGGCGTCGAGGTCACCGACCGGACCGGCGCGCTCGAGCTCGTCGTCGAGCTGCAGTGAGCGGCATCGCGCGGTGCGCTCGCAACTCGCTCTCGCAACTCAGGCCCTTGCCTCGGCCGCCCCTGACGCCACTGAGGACCGAGCCTGCCCCGATGGCCGCTGTCGGGCGATACACCAGCGCCGCAGTTCAGCACGCAGGGCATCGAGCGCAACGGGCTTCGACAGGCAGGATTCGGCGCCGGCGTGCAGTGCCTGCCGAACCGCATCGGCGCTCCTCGTGCTGCTGTACGCGATGATCCGGCAGTGCGCGATCGCGCCCGCGCGCTGCAGGCTGCGCAGCTGTCGCGTCGCCTCGTAGCCGTCCATCACCGGCATCTCGAGGTCCATCAGCACCAGCGCGGGGCTGTCGCGTCGGCAGCACTCGATCGCCTCGCGCCCATCGCTCGCCAGCATGCAGTCATAGCCCAGGGCAAGCACCATGGCTCGCGTCAACTCGCGCGAGAACTCGTCGTCGTCGACGATCAGCAACGCGGTCCGGTCCGCGGCTGCGGGCAGCGCCGGCTCGGTGGCGCCCACGGCCTCGTCGGCACGGTCCGCAAGCAGCGCGGTCCAGCGCGTCCAGTCGTCATGGCAGAAGGGATGGCACGCCAGCTCGTAGGACTCGATCGGCTCGCCCTGCCCCAACCAATCGGCGCCGATCTCGATCGCGCCAACCCGATGCATCGCCGCCGGCAGCCGTTGCGACAGTGCACGCGCCTCCTCGATCGACGCCGCGTCGCGCAGGAAGCAGGCGAACATGCCGGGGCGGGCCGGCAGTGGCTCGCGGCGAAGCTGCTGCATCACCTGGGTTGCCGAGGTGAACGCGCTCGCCGCCCAGCCGTGGCTTTGCGCCTGCGCAGTGATCGATGCGGCATTCAGCGCATCGGGCTGCAGCAGCCACAGGCGCGGCGCACGGCCAGCCCGCGCTGTGGCGTCGGACGGTTGCGGCTCGAGCTCGCTGGCATCGCGCAGCGTGTACGCAGCGTTGAAGATGAATCCGGCCAGCGGCAGCCCCGCGAACTCGACATGCGCCTGCGTCGCAGGGCAAGTCCCGTGGGCGCGCCTGAGCTGCGCGCTGCCGCCGGTGTCGCCGGCTTCGGCCTCCAGCCCCAGTTCCGACAGCGCCCGCTCGACGTCACCGTGGGGTCGCAGCGGCCCGGCGCCGGCGATGCGCACGTGCAGCGTGCAGCCGCTGGGGCGTGAGGGACGAACCCGCGCACCGAACGCGACGAAGCCCTGGCGCAGGATGTCGGACGCGCACAAGGCCAGCCGCCGGATGCCGGTCTCGACCATCCGGCCGCGACTGCCGATCAGCCAGGCGCAGCGGTGCTCGGCGAAGGTGTAGCTCTGCCGCCGGCGCACCAGCGTCGGCATGACCTCGCGAACCGCGATCGCGAACACACGCGACACCGTGAGCGTGTCCATGCGACGCAGCGGCAGTTGGTGGGGCAGTTCTCGTACCCGCCAGGGTGGTGGGCCGGGCCCTGGGCCGGACCGCCACCTCAATCAGGGTGCGGACGCACGACCCATCGGCGATGACGCACTTTGGTTGCTCATCGGAGACGCCGTGCTGCCCGTCCCGGCGTCGGGCCGGCGGTCACATCCCGCTTGCAGCGCCACCACGAGCAGGGCCGCGATCCAGATCAATGGCTTGTTCATCGAGTCATCCCTTTGTCGCGTGAGGTTGCGCTACCGGGCCCGCCGCGCCACGCGCGCGCGGCGGTGAATTGGCTGCGGCAAACCGGATGCCCGGTCGAAGCCGGGTCGATCGACACGAGGGATCAGCGGTGCCTGCGCACGCGCGAAATCTCGTTCGCCACGTCGGCCACCACGCGCCACACGATGCGCAGCGCCGGCAAGGCTCGCCACAGCGTTCCGGTCGCCGCGAGCGGCCAGGCGAGTTGCGAGATGCGTCCGACCGCCTGGCGGCCCGGCGCACGCGGCCGGTCGGCCCACGGCTCGACGTCGCCCAAGCGGCGCGCGGGCACACGCTGCGGCGCGCTGCGCCGGGTCAGCCACAGGTCGAGCACGAACAGCAGTCCCACCCCTCCCAGGGCGATCGCTGCCCACCCGACCGTTTTTTCGGCGCGGTCCGCCGCCACGGTCAGAAGCGCCTCGGTCTGGCGTTGCAGCGCCAGGTCGCCCGCGACCACCCGTGCTTCGAGCCGGCGAAGCTCCTCGTCCACGTCCGGCCTGTCGTGCACTCCCGTCAACGCGCTCATGATCCGCTCCCCGCGTGCAGCGCCGCGGCCGGCCCGGTCGCGCTCGCGACCTCGGCTTCGTCGGCAAGCTCCAGATGGCGCAGCGTCGCCGGCAGCTTGACCCGGCGCAACAGCCTCAACATCGCCCACAGCGCGATGCCGGCACCGGCCAGATTCGCCAGAACGACCAGCGTGACGACGACCGGCCACGCCAGGTCGATGCTGCGAAGCGCCATCACGATGCCGACCCAGAGCCCGGCCCACGCCGTGCTGGCGAGAAACAGCGCGACGACGATCAGCACCGCCGCGCCGACCAGTTCGCGCCCCGCGCGCTGGAGCTCGAACCCGAGCAGGCGCAGGCGGTCGCCGAGCACGCGAGGAACCAGCCGCATCAGCGCCATCGCCTGCGCGATCAGAGAGTAGCGCTGCGCCGGGCGCTGCCGCTCCCGAGACTGTCGAGGGGTGTCATGCGAGATCACTGGCGTACCTCCATGAAGGCCTGTGCATACCGCTTGGCAACGGGCGTTCCCGAGGCCTCGAGCACGGCTTGCCGGCGCTCCTCAGCCGCCGGCATCGCCGGCCTCGCGACCGATCGCATCGGTCCAGGCCGCGATGTCGTCGGGGTTCATGGAGCTGGCCTGCGTCGCGCGGGCGTCCTGGAACTGCTCGACCTGGATGTCGTGCAGGTACTGCTCGCGCGACAGCAAGGTGCCGCGGCACAGGCGTTCTGGCATCGGCGCCTGCGCGCGTTCGTGCTCCAGCGTGCGCAGCAGCTCATCGAGCACGCGCGCGGGCACGCGGCTCTGCTCGCCCGGGTAGATGAAACCGAACAGGATCAGGTGGCTCAGCAGCACCCGCCAGTTGTCGCCGACGCGATCGCGCAGCCGCTTCCAGTCGAGCCGGTCGGCCTGGTGGCGCAGCACATGGGCGACGTCGGCGCCGTCGTAGCGCTCGCGCTCCATCACGAACAGCTTGGTCCAGGTCAGTTCCTCGGCGGGCACGAACCGCACCTTGCGTCCCAGGGCCTCGCCCTCGCTCGCATGTTCGAACCAGGCGTCGTCGACATCGGTCACGCCGTTGCCGGAATTGAAGATCAGGTCGATGCAATGCTCGCCGGCACGCGCCTTGCCGAGCCAGTGCGGATGGGTTCGCTCGGTGCGGAACCCGCCAGCCGCGAGCACCTTCAGCGCAGACTCGAAGTCGTCCGGACGCAGAAACAGATCGAGATCCTTCGTCACTCTCGGAATGCCGGTATAGCGAACCATCGCGAAGCCGCCGCCGACCAGGTACGGAACCCCGGCGCGGCTCAACGTATCCAGCGCATGGGCATAGGCGGTTTCGGCATCGGCGGCACCGGCACCGGCACCCGCGAGATGTGAGAGTTGTGAGGCCCGATGTCTGGACATGACCTGTTCGGGCAAGCCACATGCCTTCAAACAAGACAACGACCATGAACGACGATCAGACCCAAACCCCCGACACCCGCACCACACGCGACAACGGCGACAGGCGCAGCGCGATCCGCTTCGCGGCGGTCGGCGACCTGCATTGCCGCAAGACCTCGTCCGGCGCATACCGGACCTTGTTCGCGCAGGCATCGAAGGCCGCTGACGCGCTGCTGCTGTGCGGCGACCTCACCGACTACGGCCTGCCCGAGGAGGCGCGCGTGCTCGCCGACGAGCTGACGGCGGCGGCGATTCCGGTCGTTGCAGTGCTCGGCAACCACGACTTCGAGTCCAGTGCCGAAGAAGAGGTGCGACGCATCCTGACCAATGCCGGCGTGCAGGTGCTCGACGGCGAAGCCTGCGAGATCCACGGGGTCGGCATCGCGGGCATCAAGGGCTTCGCGGGCGGCTACGGACCCGGCGCACTCGGGCCGTGGGGGGAGAAAGTCGTCAAGCTGTTCGTGCAGGAGGCCATCCAGGAGGCGCTCAAGCTCGAGGCCGCGCTGGCGCGGCTTCGCACCCGCAGGCGCATCGCCGTGCTGCACTACGCGCCGATCGACGCGACGGTGCGCGGCGAGCCGAGCGAAATCTTCCCGTTCCTCGGCTGCAGCCGCCTCGCCGAGCCGTTGATCCGCTACCCGGTCGACTTCGTCGTTCACGGTCATGCCCATCGCGGCTTCCCGCAAGGGCAGACCGTCAACGGAACGCCGGTCTACAACGTCGCGATGCCGCTGCTGCTGCGCAGCTTCCCGGATCGGCCGGCGTTTCGGGTCCTGGAGGTTCCACGCGAGGGCGAGGCCGATCAACCACCGGTGCCACCCGGTGCTACAGCCGGTAGTGGCAACCGGTAGTCTCGTCACGATCTTGAATCTATTGCCGCAAATCCGGTGCCTGCACCCGCAGGCAGATCGAGGCCGGTTTTCGGCAAGCGAGCGCGACACGAGTCGACACAAGCTCGTCGCTGCGGCACTGCGCGTGGCCTGCCCGCCTGTCGATGCCGCGCCGCCGCGCCGAACGAGCCGCCGGCGCGCCAGGTTGGCATGGTCGTTGCGCCTCGCACCGTTGAAGCCGCCCGCTTCGCTGCAAATCGAAACACCGATGAGCCACCTGTCGCTGCGTTCGGAAGCCCGGCAGACCCAGACGCTGACACGGCGCCTGCAGCATGCGGTGCGCCTGCTGCAGCTGTCGTCGCTCGACTACGAGCGCGAGCTGCACGAGACCGCGGCCCGCAACCCGTTTCTCGACGCCGAGGACGACCAGTGCGAAGGCCATGCGGAGCCCGCTGCGCCAGCGCAGACGTGGTCCGGCGACTCGCCCCCTTCGGAGGCGCCGATCGTCGTCTCCGATGAAGCCGCAGCGCGCGAGAGCGAACACGACGCGGGCTGGGAGCGCGACAGCTGGGTGCACGCGATGCCATCGTCGCGCGGCAGCGACGCGTCGGAGGGTGGCGTCGACCCGATGGAATTGATGGCTGCAGACGTGGCCCTGCGCGAGCACCTGCACCGCCAGGCGAACCTGCTGCCGCTGTGCGAACGCGACCGCCTCGTTCTGCAGACCGTGATCGAGTCGCTCGACGATGACGGCTACCTGCGGCTCGAGCTCGGCGACATCGCGCGAGCGCTCGACCTGGTCCCGCCAGCCGACGAATGCGAGCTGAACACGGCACTCAGGCTGGTCCAGTCGTTCGAGCCCGCGGGCATAGGCGCGCGCGACATCGCCGAGTGCTTGCTGCTGCAGCTCGATCAAGCCGAGATCGAGGACCGGTCGCTCGCGCGGCAGATCCTGTGCGAGCACATCGAGCGCCTCGCGCAGCGCGACGTCGCCGGGCTCGCGCGGCGGCTGCATCGCTCGCCGGAGGAAGTCCATGCGGCCTGCACGGCGATTCGCCGGCTCGACCCGCGCCCCGGTTGGCGTCTGGGCCGACCCGACGTGCAGTACATCGCTCCCGATGTGGTCGTGCGCAAGACGCAGGGGCGCTGGACAGCGCAGCTGAACCCGGCCGTGGTGCCCAGGGTGCGCCTCAACCGCGTCTATGCCGACTTGTTCAGGCAGCACCGCGAGTCGCGCCACGGCGAGCTTGCGGCGCATCTGCAGGAGGCGCGCTGGACCTTGCGCAACATCGAGCAGCGCTTCTCGACCATCCTGGCCGTGTCGCAAGCGATCGTCGGCAGGCAGCAGCTGTTTCTCGAGCACGGCTCGTTTGCGATGAAGCCGCTCGGGCTGAAGGACATTGCCGACGAAGTCGGCGTGCACGAATCGACGGTCTGCCGGGTCACGAACAACAAGTACATGGCAACGCCGAGCGGCGTGTACGAGCTCAAGCACTTCTTCTCGCGCGCGATGCCGATGACCAGCGGCGGCGCCTGCTCGGCGATCGCGATCCGCGGCGTCATCAGGGAGATGATCGACGCCGAAGACGCGCGAGACCCGCTGTCGGACGTCGACATCGCGCAGCGCCTCGCGCGCCAGGGGCTGACGGTGGCGCGCCGCACCGTCACGAAGTACCGTCAGATGCTGAAACTGCCGCCCGTCGAACAGCGCCGCGAACCACCCGCCGACTTGTGAGCCGCCGGTACTGGTTCGGCACTTCTTGCCGCACCTGTTGCCGTGCGCTTGTTCAACGCACGATGCCGAATCCCGAGCTCCTGGCGCCGGAGTCGGTGTCCGGGTGCGTCGGCACCGTGGAATATTCCTTCAGCCGGTTGTACAGCGTCTTCAGGCTGACTCCCAGCGCCGCCGCAGTGCGCTCCTTGTGACGCCCGAAGTGCTCGAACGTGGCCAGCGTCACCTTGCGCTCGATCTCGGCCAGCGAAGTGCCGATCTCGATCGCCAGCACGGGCGTGCCGTTGCGCGAGGCGGGCTGGCTCGCAGGCGCATCGGTCGCGCTCGGCACGCACTCGTCGTCGATGACGTTGTGCAGCGCCATCACGTACGAGCGATGCACGATGTTGCGCAGCTCGCGAACGTTGCCCGGCCACGGGTACGCGGCCAGGCGTTCCAGCGCGCGCGCCGAAAAGCGCTTCACGTCGCCTTCGCGGCGCGAAATCTCGTCGAGAAAATGCGCAGCGATCAGGCCCACGTCCTGCGGCCTCTCGCGCAGTGCCGGCACGTGGATCGGGAAGACGTTCAGGCGATACAGCAAGTCTTCGCGCAGCTTGCCGCTCGCGACGGCGGCCAACGGGTCGCGGTTGCTCGCGGCGATCAGCCGCACGTCGGTTTCGAGCACGTGGGTCGAGCCCACGCGCATGAACGTGCCGGTCTCCAGAACCCGCAGCAGCTCGACCTGCAGGTCGGGCGGCATCTCGGTGATCTCGTCGAGGAACAGCGTGCCGCCGCTGGCGCGTTCGAAAAAGCCCTGGTGCTGCCGGTCTGCACCGGTGAAGCTGCCTTTCTCGTGGCCGAAGATCTCGCTCTCGATCAGGGTCGGCGAGATCGCTCCGCAGTTGACCGCCAGGAAGGGCTTGCCGCGACGCCGACTCAGGTCGTGCAAGGTGCGCGCGACGATTTCCTTGCCGCTGCCGCTTTCGCCGGTGATGAAGACCGTCACGCCGGTGCCGGCCACGCGGACGATGCGCTCGTAGACCTGGCGCATCGGCGGCGACTGCCCCCACAACAGTCCGAAGTGGCCGTCGGTCTCGAGCATCGTGCGCAGGTCGCCGATGTCGGTGCGCAGGGTCGACGGGCGGCGCACACGCGAGAGCACGCCGCGCAGCTGCTTCACGTTCAGGGGCTTCACGAGGTAGTCGGCCGCACCCAGGCGCAGCGCCTGCACCGACGTCTCGACGCTGGCATGGCCGGTGATCAGCACCACCTCTGCGCCCGGCAAGGCCTTGACGTCGTCGACCAGCTGCATGCCACTGCCGTCCGGCAGCACGAGGTCCAGCAGCACGACGTCGGGTTCCTGCAGCGCCATCTGGCGCCGCGCATCTTTCAACGAACCTGCTGTCGCGACGGTGAACCCCTCGGTCGCGATCAGTGCCGCGATCATTTCGGCAGCATCCGCTTCGTCGTCGACGACCAGGGCATGGGGCATGCGTCAATCTCCGCCGGCTCGACGGCCGTCGAGCACGCTCTTCACACAATCGCCGGTGCTGGCCCGAACGTGTGCGCCCGCGAAGCCGGCGACTGAATTATTGTTTCGTTGTGCGCCGCTCGCACTCGGCGCAGGTGCGTGCGCGGCGTCGGCGCAGTCCTACGGGCTGCCCGATGCCTGCATGAAACTGGCGGCGCTCAGAGGGCAATCTCGCTGTCCGATCCGAGCAGTTCGCGCCGCCGCGCGGCCAGCTCCAGGCCGAGCCGGTCGAGGTCCACGTCGGCCAGCTCGATCAGGCCGAACAGCTCATCTTCCTCGACGCCGACGTGGTGCCTGACGTATTCGGCGAGCACCCGCACCTTGGCATCGAAGAGCGCCTCGTCGACGTCCATGGCCTGGATCTGCTCGATCAACTCCTTCGCCATCGCGTGTTCGACTTCGCTCTCGTCGAGCAGATCGTGTTCGACGATCGCTGCGCGCGCTGCGGGATAGAAGATCTCTTCTTCGATCTGGGCATGTGCCGTCAGAAGCTCGCACAGGCGCTGGGCCAGCGCCTGCCTGCGGTCGTCCTGCGCAGCCGACGCGGCGCGGTCGAATCGCTCGAACAACGCCAGCACTTCCTGGTGATCCTCGCGCAGCAGGGTCAGCGCGTCGACCGTCGCGTCCGATTCGTCCATCGCATCGTCCGAGTCGTCGAATGGGTCCATGGTGTCGGCCTCCTGGGGTTCGCATGTCGCTGGACATGCTTGCGGCCTGCGGCAAGCCGCATGCCCGTCGGGCTCGCAGGCCGCCCGGGCACAGCGATTGCCGGACTCGCGCGTCATCTTCAAGTTCGCCGTACCCATGAAACCGTCGCTGGTTGCCGTACCGAACAAACGCCCCGTGGCGCGCTGCGCCGACCCGGCGTCGCCCGCAGTGTCCGTGGTGATCCCGACCTGCGGCCGGCGCGCGCTGCTGCGACGCTGTCTCGACGCGGTGCTCGCGCAGGAGCTCGACGGTGCCTCGTTCGAAGTGATCGTCGTCGACGACGGGCACGACAGCGAAACGCTGCACATGATCCGCGAGCTGCAGAACGAGCCGGTAGCCGAGGGTGACCGGCCTGCGCCGGACATCCTGTACCTGCGCCCGCGCAGCGGCCGCGGACCCGCGGTCGCGCGAAACCGCGGCTGGCGCAATGCGCGCGCCGAGCTCATCGCGTTCACAGACGACGACACCGTGCCGCAGCCCGGTTGGCTGGCCAGCGGCCTGGGCACGATGGCGCAGGCGCCGGCATGGTCGGCCGCGTGCGGACGCGTCGTGGTGCCCCGCGCCTCGCCGAAGCATGGGCCGACCGACGACGAGTCGACGACGCTCGGCGTGCAGGAGTCCGACCTCGTGACCGCCAACGCCTTCGTGCGGCGGTGCGCGCTCGAACAGATCGGCGGCTTCGACGAGCAGTTCACGCGCCCCTGGCGGGAAGGGTCGGACCTGCAGTTCACGCTGGCGCGCGATGCCGGCGAGGTGGGACGCTGCGACGACGCCGTGGTTCTGCACCCGGCGCGCTCCGAGAACTGGGGAGTCTGCCTGCGCCGGCAACGCAACGTGTACTTCGATGCGCTGCTCTACAAGAAGCATCGCCGGCTCTATCGCGAGAGGATCGGACGCTCGCCGCCCTGGCGCCATTACGCGATCGTCGCGCTGGCAGCGGCGTCGCCGATCGCCGCCGCGCTGGGCAGTCGGGGCGTCGCGCTCGGCTGTGCCGGGGCCGCAGCGGCGCTCGTGCTCGAGCTGGCGTGGCGGCGCCTGCGCGAAACATCGCTCGCCCCGCGCCACGTTGCCCAGACCGTCGCGACCTCGGCGCTGGTCCCGTTCCTGTCGGTCTATTGGCGCCTGCGCGGCGCATGGCGGTTCCGGGTGCTGTTTCTCTAGGGCCTGGCGGAAGTAGGCACATCGTTTGCCGCAATCCCGCATCGCTCGACCGCCGGTCGAGCAGGACAGGAGCCGCACATGAATCAGAAGCAGTCACCCAGCACCGGTGAATCGACCAAGGAGCAGGATCAGAAGCAGCAGGAGCCGGCGCGCAGCGACATGCCCGCAAGGCGCGACGTCCCGCGCTCCGGCGCCGAGCCGTCGCGGCAGCCGGATGGCAACAAGGGGCCGAAGTCGGGCGGCATGGGCCCGAAGCAGTAGGCAACCGTCGACCACGCTGGGCGCGACGGCCAATGTCGCGTCCGCTAGCGCTTGCTGCTCTTGGCGCGCGGCGGTGCCTTGCCGCCTTCCTTGCGAGCCTCGGACAGGCCGATCGCGATCGCCTGCTTGCGGCTCGTCACCTTCTTGCCGGACTTGCCGCTCTTGAGCGTTCCCTGCTTCTTCTCGTGCAGTGCCGCGCCCACCTTTTCCTTTGCCTTCTCACCGTATTTCGCCATGGTGTGCTCCTTGTGGAGTTGTCGGCAACGGATGATTTATCCGACGGCTCGCTCGCGCAGTCGGAACCTCCCGCGATGTCTTGCAGGCGATTTCCGACTCTCGCCGAGTGGCACGCAACGACGCGCTTCAGCCAGCGCCGACGCCGAGCTCCCTGCACAGGCGGTCGACCCGCTCGCGCAACGCGGTCAGCTCGCCCTGCAGCGCTGCCTGCTGCGAGCGCAGCGCCGCCAGCTCGCCGGAGGCGACGAAATCGTCCGAACCGGCTTGGGCAAACGGTGCGCTCATGTCGACCGGGCCGCACAGCAGCTGCGCCCAGCGCGGTTCGCGTGCGCCGGCCGCACGCGGCAGCTTGACGACGAGCGGCCCGCCCTTCTCGGCCGCCCGCTCGGCGAGCTCGTCGAGGAAGGCCTCGACCGACGATAGATCGGCGAAACGATGCAGCCGTTCGCTGTTCGCGCGCAGCTCGGAGCTGGTCTGCGGCCCGCGCAGCATCAGCACCGCGAGCAGCGCCACCGATTGCGATGGCAGGCCGAGCGCACGCCCGAGGTTGTGCTCGTATCGGGTCACGCGCGAGCCGCTCGATTCGAACACGAGGCTCAGCGAGCGCAGCGCATCGGCGGCGCCCTGCACTTCGGCTTCGCTCGCATTGAGCACCGGGTCGCGCGCGGTCTTCTGGTTGCAGCCGAGGGTCAGCGAGTTCAGCGACAGCGGGTAGCTGTCAGGCACCGTGTGGGCCTTCTCGATCAGCACGCCGAGCGCGCGCGCTTCCAGCAAGGAGAGTGTCCGCAAGGTCACGGCGTACGCTGGGCCGTCAAACAGCGAAGCCGTCGTCGGCCTGGATCACGGCGCCGTTGACGAAGTGACTCTCGTTCGCGCACAGCATCATCAGCACGGCGTCGAGGTCTCGTGGGTGGCCGATCCGCTTGCGCGGCAGCATCTCGATCAGCTTGCGCCCCTGCTCGGTCTCCCACTGGTGGTGGTTGATCTCGGTATCGATGTAGCCAGGGCAGATCGCATTCACGTTGATGCCGTACTTGCCCCATTCGAGCGCCATCGCGCGGGTCATGTGCACGACGGCAGCCTTGCTCATGGCATAGACGCCGATGCGGCTGAGCACCTTCAGGCCGGCCGCCGACGCGATGTTGACGATGCGTCCGCCGGTGAAGGTGCCCGGGGCTGCACCCTTGGAACGCGCGATCATGCGCTTGCCGACCTCCTGAGCCACGAAGAAGGCGCCCCGGGTATTCGTGTCGAACACGTAGTCGTAGTCGTCCTCGCTCACTTCGGTGAGCATTCGAGTCATGCCCACCCCGGAGTTGTTGACGAGGATGTCGATCGTGCCCATCTCGGTTTCGGCATGCGCGACCGCGGCCTTGATGCTGTCGGTGTCGGTCACGTCGACCGCGACGACGTGCGCATCGCCGCCGTTGCCCTGGATCTCGGCCCGCAGCGTCTTCAGGCGCTCGACCCGACGCCCGGCCAGGACGACCGCGGCGCCCGCCCGCGCGAGCGTCTTCGCGAACTGCATGCCCAGGCCGCTCGACGCCCCGGTGACCAGGGCCACGCGGCCCGACAGATCGATGTTGTAGCTCATTGGTAACCTCCGCCTGCATCTCTCGAAATCGCAGGGAACGATAGCACGCGCATCGTCGTTGGAGCGGCCTCACCAGAGCGAACGGACGTGACAAGGCGCCGGCGATCGCACTCGTAGAATCCGCTGCGACTCGCACACATTCGAAGCTCCAAGGAAGCCGCATGACCGCAGAAGAAATACTCGCTCAGTACGGGCCGCGCGAAGCAATGGAATACGACGTCGTCGTCGTCGGCGGTGGCCCCGGCGGCCTGGCCACCGCGATCCGCCTGAAGCAGCTCGCTGCCGAACAGGGCAAGGAGATCTCGGTCGTCGTGCTCGAGAAAGGCTCGGAGCCGGGCGCGCACATCCTGTCGGGTGCCGTGATGGACCCGCGCGCCATCACCGAGCTGTTCCCGAACTGGAAGGAGCTCGGCGCACCGCTGAACCAGCCGGTCACGGACGATCAGCTGCTGGTGCTCGGCCAGGTCAGTGCGATCAAGTCGCCGGTGATCCCGCTGTGCTTTCACAACGAGGGCAACTACGTCATCAGCCTGGGCAACGTAGTGCGCTGGCTCGCGCAGCAGGCCGAGGCGCTGGGCGTCGAGATCTTCCCGGGCTTCGCCGCCGCCGAGGTGCTGTACAACGAGGACGGCAGCGTCAAGGGCGTTGCCACCGGCAACATGGGCGTCGGCAAGGACGGCCAGCCGAGCGGCGAGTTCCAGCTCGGCATGGAGCTGCACGCGAAGTACACGATCTTTGCGGAAGGCGCGCGCGGCCAGCTCGGCCGCCAGCTGCTCGCCCGCTTCAAGCTCGACGCCGGCAAGGACCCGCAGGCCTACGCGATCGGCGTCAAGGAGCTGTGGGAGATCGACCCGGCCAAGCACAAGCCCGGCCTCGTGATCCACACCGCCGGCTGGCCGCTGGACAGCAGCACCTACGGCGGCGGCTTCATGTACCACCTCGAGGGCAACCGTGTGACGCTCGGCCTCGTCGTCGGGCTGGACTACGCGAACCCGTGGCTGAGCCCGTTCGAGGAGATGCAGCGCTGGAAGACGCACCCGAGCATCAAGACCTTCCTCGAAGGCGGCAAGCGCATCGGATACGGGGCCCGGGCCATCACGGCGGGCGGCATCCTGAGCCTGCCCAAGCTCGTGTTCCCGGGCGGCGCGCTGGTCGGCTGCGAGGCCGGCACCTTGAACGCGGCGCGCATCAAGGGCAGCCATGCGGCGATCAAGTCCGGCATGCTCGCTACCGAGGCGACATTCGCGGCGGTGGTCGCAGGGCGGCATCAGGACGAGCTCACCGCCTACCCGGAGGCGTTCGACAAGAGCTGGCTGCGCGAAGACCTCGAGACCTCGCGCAACTTCAAGCAGTGGTTCAAGAAGGGCCTGTACGTCGGCATGGTGATGACCGGCATCGAGCAGTGGCTGCTGCCCAAGCTCGGCGTGAAGACGCCGCCGTGGACGATCCACCGCACCAAGCCCGATTACAGCTACCTGAAACCGGCCGCCGACTGCCCGCAGATCACGTACCCGAAGCCCGACGGCACGCTGACCTTCGACCGCCTCTCGAGCGTGTTCATCAGCAACACCAACCACGGCGAGAACCAGCCCGCGCACCTGACGCTGAAGGACCAGAGCATCCCGGTGAACCTGAACCTCGCGAAGTACGCCGGCCCCGAGAGCCGCTACTGCCCGGCCGG
>Ga0105237_10004311_pt1 | contig 16498 bp, 8 predicted proteins | sample KBSC24metaG_FD_81520 | JGI IMG/M metagenome (GOLD analysis project Ga0105237, IMG submission 81520) | Corn rhizosphere microbial communities from Kellogg Biological Station, Michigan, USA - KBS C2-4 metaG | ecosystem: Host-associated > Plants > Roots > Rhizosphere > Soil | place: Michigan, USA... | reverse complement strand
GCGATGTTGAGCGCTGCAAAGGTGACTGCACCGGTATTGCCAGTGCCGCTGCCACCTAAGACGACGCCAGCCGCTCCTGAGCCATTCACCGTGGTATTCCCAAAGTTCAGCGTGCCGCTGGATGAAACAACACTGATACCACTGCCGGTCGGATTGCTGACCGTGGTGGTTGGTGATGTCAGAGTGCCTGCGACGCTGGTCAGGTCGATGCCGGTGGTGCCGCTGTTGGTTGACGAAATGCTGCCGAAAGTCGCAGCGAGTGTGCCGTTAGTCAGGTCGAGTGCCTGGCCCGTGCCGTCTAGAGTAACGTCGGAGATGGTTAACGTACCAAAGCTACTGCCGGTGATATCCGTCGTCGAGTTTCCTCCGGTAAATCCACGTAACGTGTTACCTGATCCGACGGTAATCGCAGCGCCGTTTGTGATGTTAACAATCACGCCGTTGGCACTGTTTGTCGCTGGTAAAGGATCGCTGCCGGCCGGAGGTGTCAGACCCGTGATCGAGGAAAGACTCGCCGTCGCGTCCTGTCCGATAAATTTTTGGCCGTTGAGCAGGGTGACTGGGCCCGCGTAGTCGATGCCGCTTTCATACACAAAAATGTTGTCATTCGCTGCCGGGTTATTGCCGGCGCCGTTGTTAAGGGCTGCGAAAGCAGACAAGCTGCTGAACGGATTGGTGAGACGGCCGCAACCCGATGCCAGTGTCGTGCAAAGGCTCGCGTTGTTGTCGATGAACCAAATCATTCCGCTTACATTGACTGTGACTGTCGCTGAGTTGCTGCCTTCGGAGTTTGTCAATGTGTAGGTGAAGGTATCGGTGCCTTCGAAACCTGCGGGCGGGTTGTAAGTAAAACTTCCGTCCGCATTGAGTGTCACGTTGCCGCCGTTCGCGCTTGAGCTCGGAGCTCCCGTGATTGTGGCGCTGGGTAGACCAGCAAAATCGTTCGCGAGTACGCCGGGTGCAGCTATTGAAATCCGGACGTTGCCGGTGGCTGAATAAGTATCGTCAACCGCTACCGGAGTGGCGGTGAGAGTTCCCCCCACAAAAGCAGTATTTGGATCAACGGTGTCAGTGAAGCTCACGCCTGTCGCGTCTTCACCAGCCGCGCTGATGTTGACGGTATATTTGAGCGTGTCACCGGGATCGGCCTGAAGATCGCCATCGACGTCGGTGAACAAGGCGTCAGTTTTCGTTGCCCAGACGGTAGGCGCCAATAGGTTTGCCACGCTTGGCGCTTCTTTCAATCGGAGATTAACGCCCATGTTTCGAAGGACGTCGCTCCTCTTGCCTGCGGTATGTGCTGGAGACTGCTTGATGGCAGCTTCAGGCGCTCGCGAAAGGTGAAGTGCCTGTCGCAGGGCCGGTGATTTTGAAAGTCCCACCGCGCCCAAGCAGAGGACAAATCCAAAAGTAATAATTAAGAGTCGATGTGTTTTAGTTAATCGGGAGATGACTGTACGTAAACCGAACCTTGGGGGGTAAGACATAGGGACCTCCGCTGTTTTTTGGGTTGATAGTCTCTTGGCGTACCAGGAAGTAAAGAAGTTTAGAAGAACTCAGAAGAGCTGGGGCTCGCTCCACGGGAGCAGGAGACGAGCCAGCATAGTTTGCGAATTGCGATTGCGACGCAGAATTTATTCCGAGTGCGAAATTTAGTCAATAAGAAAATCTACTTAGGGTCCAAAGAACAGCCGAAAGGCTGATCTGTTTGCGTTTTCGAATAAGCCGCTGGTCTATGTAGTAACGCGGGAACTGCTCAGGGAAACCACCACGCGGGAAATTTCGAAACTGTTTTCTCTGGGCCCGAAGACTCTAGCGCGTATATTTTCGCTTGTCATCTGCTTCCTGTATGGTAGTGCCCTAATTTCAAATTTTTCAGGTCACTACTATGGAAACAGAGCTTTGGCAACGCGGTGAGTACACTATCAGCACGGATCGTGCTCGGCTGAATCTCGAGCTTATTCATGACTTCATCAGTAATCATTCATATTGGGGAAAAGGTCGCGCGCGCGAGGTGGTGAAACGCTCGATCGAGAACTCGCTTCCGTTCGGCATTTACAAAGGTGACGAGCAGGTGGGATTCGCGCGAATCGTAACCGATTATGCGACGTTCGCATGGGTGGCTGACGTTTTCGTGTTACCGGAACACCGCGGGCACGGGTTATCAAAATGGCTCATGGAGGTTGTCCTCGCCCATCCACAGCTACAGGGATTTCGCCGCTGGGTGTTGTCGACGAAGGACGCACACGGATTGTACGAGCGATTTGGATTCATCAAGCTGCACCGTCCTGAACGCTGGATGGAGCGCCCCGATCCGAACATGAAAGAGTCTCCGGATTATTGGCAGCGATAGTTTATTGCGTCCTCAGCACGATCACTGATACCGATTGCTTCGGCAAAGTGACGCTGAATCTACGTCCGCTCGGCAACATTCTCTGTTGAATAAACACGGCATTGGGTCGTGAAAAATCATTAAAGACGTTAACTGATGGGGCAGTGAGGGTGTCGATCTCAGCGCGCGCGGCTGGGATCGCGCCGTCGATCGTGATCGTTGTGAGTAATGCGCTGGTGCGGCTGGTGTTCACCGCTTTGATGAAGACGGTTTTCCCATCGGTCGTGCGGCTTGCGACGGCGTCGAGGTAAGAGATGTTCGTGCCTTCGCGAGATGTATTGAACGTTGGGCTGCTGACTGTGGTCGACAGCAGCAGATCACCGCGATGTTCGCCGTAGAGCTGGTTTACGAGATAGATCGGCGAAACGAAAACGCTTTGTCGCCCCGCCTGGATGATACCGCCCGGCCAGCCGTTAACGAGATCTGACACCGCACTCATCCCGACGACGCCCGAGCGCTCGAACACGTTCATGAGCCGCGCAGCATAGAGAGCCGACTCGATCGAATACTGACGCTCACTCGGAAGATCGAGTCCCCATTCGTTAATCGCCAACTTCACACGATCGGTTAACCCGAACTCTCCTAACAACTGTTGCACTTGCCCATAGAAGCGCTCGAAGAATAACGGGCGCGCCATTAGGTTCAACGGATCGCCATGCATCTCGCGCCGGCCGTAATAGTGATGGATCGCGAGGTAATCGATGTTACGCCCGGCTTCGCGCAGCACAGTCCGGTTCCAGTTCATGTCGTTGTCGCCCACAGCGATCAGCTTGATCGACGGATCGACAGCACGCATTGCCTGCGCATAGCGGTTGTAGTTGCGCGCGTAGGTTTCGGCATCCGAGTGGCCCCGCACCCAGTCGCCCCAGATCTCATTTCCAACTTCCCAAAGTTTGACGCCGAACGGAGCCGCGTGACCATTAGAAGCACGCATCGCACCGTATTTCGAAGTTGCTGGTCCATTGCAGTATTCAACCCACGCTGCCGTCTCCGCCACCGTTGCTCCGCCTCCCTCGACATTGACAGTAATCGAAGGCTCAGCACCCACGGCGCGGGCAAACATGACGAACTCATCTGTGCCGAAGTCGCTCGGCTCCGGTTCGTTCTTCCACGCGAGATTGGCCCACGTAACACGCTCGTCGCGCGGTCCGATCCCCCACATCCAGTGATAGTCCTGTGCTACGTTGCCACCGGGCCAACGAATAAACGCGGGCCTAAGTTGTTTGATCTTGTCGAACACCTCGCGGCGAACACCACCCACCGCGACGTCCGCCGGCATTAACGACACTTGATCGATCCAGACTGTCCCACGTCCTGGAAAAATGACAATGAATCGAGCGAGTGAATCGCTGCGAGCCGGCTTCAGTGAGAACTCATACCGGCGCCAATCACCTCTCATAATCCGCGCGAGATTAGCGGTCGCATAAACCTGACGCTGGTCCGAGTCTGATTCGAGGGCCACGGTGACGTTGCCGTTGTAATCAGTAGTCCTGATCCAGATATAACCCCGATACTCGAGACCAGCCCTTATCGGAATGCGGGGCTGATAGATTCCGTGACGTTCGATCACACCGTCACCAGCCTCGACGCGCAGCGAATGTTCCTTCCGTTGTTGCGGGTAAGCGTGCTTGTCGTCCCAATGAAATGTGAGTGCGTAATCGTCGTTTCGATCGTCGGGATAACGCTCCCAATTGCGTGAGAGACCGATAACGTTCGGTGGTTCTTCGAAGCTGCGGTTGCGAATCAGCTCCGCGTAAAGTCCTCCTTTGATGCCCTCGTACATGAACTCCAGAAACTGTCCGTAGAGCAGGGGACTGATGCGATTTTCAACCTTGCGAGCATCGATCGTTATGGATGCCCTTTGACTTGTTTGTGCCTGGCCGAGGTGAGGGACCACCAAAAGGCACAAAAGGATCAGAAAGGCACTGACCACTCTTTGTGCCTGTTTGTGGCTCACCTAGTCTTTCCGGTCATCCGTTTAATAAACTCGACTTCTTCTGGGATGTAAGGCCGGCCATCGTTGCGAAACACTTCGTGAAACCAGATCGACGGCTCGCGATCGACATACGGATGCTGCCACGAGTCCCACGGCAGGTACGTTTGCGTCTTACCCTGCACCAGTCCCCAGTTGATCATCCCGACATTGTGAACCTTGCCCACCATTAGACCACCGAAAAAGAAGCTGCCATTGCCGCGAGCCATGTATTCCGTGCAGATCATCGGACGGTTGTAGCGCTTGAGCCAATTGATCCGCTTCTCCAACTCTGTCGGCGAATCGTAGTTATGAAACGTGATGACGTCTGAGTTTTCGATCTGTAGTCGATCCATCTCCGTCATTTTCTCGGGCGTGGACCAGTCGCCCTTCCAGACGCCGGAAGTCAGCGGTTGTTCGGGGTTCGCTGCACGCGCCCACGCAAACGTCTGAGGTAGTAGGCGCAAAGCAAGTTCGACCTTGTTCTTCGGTTCGAGTTCGTTATAACTGCCGGGATTCATGTTGTCGGGCTCGTTCCACATGTCCCACGCGAGCACACGCTGATCACGGCCGAACGCGCCGACAACGCCTTTCACATACGCTTCCAGACGCGGATACTCCGCAGGGTTTTGCAGCGCCGTGCGACTCGGACTCTGCACCCAACCCGAATTATGCACGCCCGGGCGTGGCGCCCGCTGCTTGCCAAGCTTCGGATCGGGATCCCAAACGGCGTCGAAGAGCACGAAGATCGGTCTGATCTTGTGCTTTGCGGCGATCGTTAGAAACTGTTCGAGGCGCCGCTTGAAACCATCCGGATCCTGCCAGAGCAGGTCGTGCAGGTAAACGCGCATCGTGTTCATCCCGAGACTCTCTGCCCAACCGAGTTCCAGATCGATTCGTTTCGGATCGAACGAATCTGCCTGCCACATCTCGAGTTGGTTGATAGCGCTGGCAGGATTGTAATTACTGCCGACCAGCCACGGTTGTCTCGCGTACCAATCGCGGGCCTTCTGCTCCGACCACCGCTCAGCCTGTGCCAGCGCGGTAATCGCGAGCAGAATCCAAACGAGAACCACTGATAACCCGGATAAAAATCCGGATTTAATCCGTGTCATCCGTGGTTCAGAATCTGACATTGGCGAGACGGCGGACGATCTCTCGAGCTTCATTTTGTGTCTTCTGCTTTTCAGTTAATTGTTTAAAGACTTCGAGTTCGTGGTTAGCCTCGTCGGTTCGCTTCAACTTCACGAGCACGCGGCTGAGTTGATAGTGAGCTTCAACTAACTGCGGTTGTAAAGAGACAGCGCGTTCCAACAGCGGCGCGGCTTCGCTGTATCGATTTGCGCGAACGTAGAGTCGACCCCACGCGAGATATGCGGCGGCGAGATGCGGGTCGAGCTCCGTCGCGCGCCGGAGATACTTTTCGGCGCGAGTCGTGTCGGCGTTTGAGGTTTTAAGGATCGTGTCTGCGATGAGGTAATGGACCGCGGCGAGTTGCGGATTCAAAGCGATCGCCTGCTCATAGAAACTGATAGCCTTTTCGTACGAACCTCTTTCGCCATAAGTCACGCCGAGATATGCAAGCGCGGGCACCAGCTTAGCGTCGAGTTCGAGCGAGCGCTTGAACGAGACTTCTGCCTCGGCGTTCTTTCCTAACGTGAACTGAGAAATTCCCAATGCTAACCACAGGCGCGAGGAGTTTGGAAACTGCTTGAGCGCTTCCTGCAAGCGAAGAATGCCTGCCGCGGGCGCGTGTGAGTCTGTGAGCAGCAGACCATAACGAAAGTGATAGACCTCGTTCTGCGGATCGCGTTGTACTGCGAGGCGCATCGCGGGAATTGCATTCTCGTAGTGACCGTCAGCTTCGTAGACCTCCGCTAGAGCTGCGTAAATCTTTGCGTCGTCTATTCCGCTCGCCACCGCACTTTCGAGAGTCGCTCCGGCAGCGCGGAGATCCCCTTTGTCTTTCAACACCTGGCCCAGTTTCAGGTAAGTGATAACCAGCGCGCGAGAAACTTCGGGGTCGGACGTGCTCTTGCACGCACGCTCCAGAAGACTTCGAGCCATCTTGAGATCTTCAAGCTGGCCACGATCGAAATATATCTGTGCGAGGTTCGTCAGTGCGGTAGATTGATTGGGGTTTAATTTGAGCGAAGCTTCGAATTGTACGCGTGCTTCTGCCGTTCGTCCGAGGCGCATCAGAATCGCGCCATAGTTGTTTCGAGTGGACGGATCAGACGGAGCGAGGGACGCTGCGGCTGCGAAGTGCCTCTCCGCTGTTTTCAGATCATTCGCCTCGGCAGCGATTATCCCCTGATTCGTGTGCGCATCTACGGTCTCGTCGACACGTTTGCCTGTTTGTTGAACAACCGCGCCCGCAGTGGTCCAAGTCAGCACAATCAGTAAGACAATCTGTGTAATCCGTGGATAAGTCATTTTCAGAAAAGTAGTCGTAGACGAAGTTGTATTCTCCGCGGATTGTTTGCTCCGACACTCTGGAAACCAAAGTTGTTAAGGTCACGCAAGTCCGTCGTCGGGAAGAAGAAATACGTGCGATTGAATAAATTGAACGCTTCCGCGCCCAACTCAAACGTCACCGATTCCGTTATGTGTGTTTTCTTTAGCAGGCTCACGTCCTCACTGTAGAAGGCCGGCGAGTGCACATTGCTCAGCGCGGGCGCAAGCGAGCCGAAGAACCGCAGTGGATCCGCGTAATACGCAGCGTAAGCCGCAGAGCCGATCGCCGCTCCGCTCGGGTTGTTGATAAAGCCTGAGCCAAACAGCGGCGGAGGCGCGAACGCCGCCAGATTGATCGCTTGCCGGCCGAAGCGATTGTCAATGAATGGACCATCCACCTCAAACGGCTGACCGGTCGGGTTCGGCCGAAGATTCCCGAGGTAGCCCGTCAATTGCAGGAAGTCAGTGAAGACCGGATCGGACGTAAAGAAACTCAGCGGCACGCCAGACTGATATCGATGTATCCCGTTGACCTGCCACCCGCCAACTAATTTATCCACAATGCCGCCGCTGTTCAGGTAACGCTTGTTTTTACCAAACGGCAACTCGATCAGGTAGTTGATCACAAACACGTGTGGCGCGTTGTTTGGCGAGATAGACCGGAACGACTCGCGATCGAATGGATTTTGCAGCACTCCACCGAGTGGTGACCCTCCGAATAAGTCTTCAGACGCGTCGGTGATGAGCTTGGCGAAAGTGTAAGACGCGCCGATTTGAATACCACGTGAAAAACGTCGTTCGAGTTTTGCCTGGAGCGCGTTGTAGTCGCTTGTACCCTTGCTCTCGAGAATGTTGTTGATGCGGTTGTATTGTGGGAATGGTTTCAGCGATTGAGCGACACTGCCGTTGAATCCAGGAAACACCGCATTCGTTGACGAAGGCAACGGCACGCCGACATTCTGCGCGAACGACACGATTGTCGGAGCCGCCAGCGCATCTGCAAGAGACATATTCAGCACCGGAAAACCCAGCTTCAGCGCGTTGAGCGGCAGTGCATTCAGTCGCTGAAAATTCGATCGCAGGCGTGTGGCGTGGTGTCCGATGTACCCAATGGAGGCGACAAAGTTCCAGGGTAATTCCCGCTGTATGTCGAGGCTGTATTGCAGCGTGCGTCCGGTCTTGAAATCCGGATCGAAGAACTGTATGTCGGAGCCGATAAACTGACTGTCTGGGGCGATTGGCGGAATCGACGGATACGTCGACAAGAAAAACCGCGCGTTGCGACCATCGGGTGTTCGTGGTCCTGAACCCGTGTTGTAACCAATCAGTCCTGTATTCAGTTCGTTCTGACCTTCGAATCCGTAAATGATCGGCGAATAGTAGAGACCAATACCGCCGCGAATCACTGTTCGATCGTTCCACGCATAAGCGGCGCCGAACCTTGGACCAATGTTTGAATGATCGGTCTTCACCAGCGAACGCTCCGCAGCCTGCACCCCACCTTGTCCCGCAGCTCCGGCAATCGCACCGAGCCGTCCTACCTCCGGATTGAGAGCCGTTGGGTCGAAGCCGCGATAGAAGTTGCGGGCTTCATAACGTTGGCCCGGCACGTCGTAACGAATCCCGAGGTTCACGGTCAGATGTGGCGTAAGCTTCACGTCGTCCTGTGCGAAATACCCGTGCGTGATTTGTCTGAACTGCGGATCGATCGAGTTGTTTGAGTTGAAGGAGAATTCGGTTGCGCCGGTTATGAGACTCGCGATGGGCCAGCCGCCATCGGGATCGAAATCAGCAGCCGTTTGGTCGTGACGGAAATTGAACGATCCACCTGGGTCGATGCGCTGGCGGAAGTTGAACTGCGACGTCCGAAATTCTCCGCCGAACTTGAATGAGTGTTTGCCCGTGACGTACGTGACGGAGTCGGAGATGTGCCAGGACGTGTCGAAGATGTGGTCGGTAAAGAAACTCGATCCAATGTCCTGGTAAGCTCGCGGGTCGACTGAAGTCTCGGGTAAGCCGTAACCAGGAAAACCGAGTCGTGGAAACGCGCTGTTCTGCGTGGCATTAACAGGAAAACCGAGAGATGCCGTATTGAACGGGTCAGTAGTATTTCGGTTCGCGACGTCGTATCGCGTAAACCCGACGTTGAAGTGATTCAAAAGCGTTGGGCCAAATGTGTAGTCGTCCTGGACGCGAACAAGAACGGATTTGAAGAGTTGATTGAAAGCTCCCTGCGACGTGAACGGCAGAGGGAAGCGGGGAACCGGATCGCCTGCGATGCGATCGTTGTTGCGATGCGAGAAGCTGCCGGAGATGCGGTTTTTGTCGGACGTGACGAAATCGAGTTTCGTCGTGTACTGGTTCATGTCCGTGGGTCGGAGTCCGATCGACAGGTAATTCCGGAAAACACTCGAGCCATTCGGTCCTGTGATATTCGGCGCCGGGAAAAACTGGAGTGATGCCGCGCCAACGGGATCGATGCGGGCGCCGCCGAGATATAGATCGAGGCGGTTACCGGGAATCGCGGTACGTGTTCCTGCCGGCTGGCGTGGATCGTAGATCTGTATTCCGTGTCCGAAGAAATTCACGATGTACGGATCGGTCAGCAGTTCGGAAAAATCGCCCTGTCGCATCCTCAGCGTGGGAACAGTGACGATGTTGTTTGAGCCTTCAGTAAACCGGTAGCCTTCGTAGTTGAAGAAGAAAAACGCGCGATTGCGGAAACGATGTATGTATGGCCCACCTTCGCCGAAGTGTGGCAGTGTGATTGGACCACCGATGTTGAAACCGAAGTCGTTCTGATTGTCGCGCGCGCGTGGGATGTTTTGCGCGTTACTGCGAAACGTGTTTGCGTTCAGTTTCTCGTTGCGGATCAGGTCGTAGACCTCGCCGTGATATTCATTGCCACCGCTCTTTTGCGTGAAGTTAATGACGCCGCCGGATGAGTTGCCGAATTCGGCTGAATAAGTGCTCGTGGAAAGCGTAAACTCCTGGAACGCATTCGGTCCCGGCGCGACTTCTGAGAAGAACGTGCCGTTTTGCGTGCGCCGCGTACTCGCGCCGTCGATCAAAATCTCTGTGCCGAGTGCCTGTCCGCCGCTCACTCGGAAACGCGTGGTGTTCGTACCTTGTGCGCCGCTGCTCTGTACCTCAGCCCCCTGCGTCACGTTACTGTCGAGATAAATGAACGACAGCGGTGTGCGCCCGGCGAATTCAGAGCTGACCAGCAGTGGCAACTCCTTCACCTGGCGTTCTGACATATTCGTCTGCCGCACAGGTGTTTCGGTTTGCAGCACCGGCGCTTCGTCGTTGGAGATTGTGACGACACTACTGATCTCGCCGATCTCCAGTTTGAAATCCAAGGTGCGATTGGTCTGGACCGCAACGACGATGTTTTCCGCAGAGGCGGTTTTGAAGCCCTGCGCTTCCACCGTCACTTTATAAGGATCCGCCTTGAGTTCGGGTATCGTGAAGTTCCCGGCGTCGGAAGTTGTGACCTCGCGAGTTTCGGCGGTGTTGACGTTGGTGGCGGTAACTTTGGCGTTGGCTACGCCGGCGCCGTTGGGGTCTGTGACGCGGCCGGTTAGAGACCCGCGATCGGTTTGGCCCACTGCTGAAGTGACACAAAGTAGAAAGAACGTGAACGCTGCGAGAATGGACAGTCGAGTTGGCATAACTCCCCCCTGATCTTTGCTTCGAAGATAATTTAGTTGGACCGAAACACGGACGTTTCTGGGCAAACCGTCAGTGGTTCGACTTTGGGGGAAGTGGTCTAAAACGCAGTCCGGCAGGGGGATTTATTTACGGTTAAACGTTTGTGCTGGTATAGCAAGGGCCTTTCGCGTTTGTCAATGAAATTGTGCTGAGGGCGTGTGGTGATGCAGTTTGGATCTTGCGATGAGCTTGGATGAGGTCAGTACCGTAACGCGGTAGCGTCGGGTCGACGTGAAGCGTCAAGATATTCATAGAATGTCGTTGCTGTACGTCGACCCGACGCTACCGCGTTACGGTACTGACCTCATCCAACCATGATCGCAAGCAAGGGCATTTTCCGTGTCAATGAAATTGTGGTGCCTGTGGTGATGCAGTTTGGATCTTGCGATGAGCTTGGATGAGGTCAGTACCGTAACGCGGTAGCGTCGGGTCGACGTGTAGCGTCAAGATATTCATAGAATGTCGTTGCTGTACGTCGACCCGACGCTACCGCGTTACGGTACTGACCTCATCCAACCATGATCGCAAGCAAGGACATTTCCCGTGTCAATAAAATTGTGCCATCGTTTCGATGGCTCAGCATCATTTCGCAGGGCGAGATTTTTTCTTTGATTTTTTTACCGGAGGAGACGAGGCCGCATCGGATTCGGATGACGAAAACCAATCCAACCATTCTCGAATCACCTGGAGCTTCTGCGAATTCACTCGGTAGATCCTGGTGCGTCCACGCTTTTCGTGTACGAGTAATCCCGCGCGTTCGAGAACCCGGAGATGCCGGCTTGTTGTGGGCCAGGTATGCTGAAAGCGCTCGTCGATCTCTCCCGCGGTCATCGTTCCACCACGAAACTGCACGACGAGCAACACATGCCGCCTCGAAGGGTGCGAGAGCGCCGACAAGACAGCATCGAGTTCTTCAAGCCGCTTCTTAGGATCAGATTTCCGCAAAATTTACTGTAACGGGTTCTACCGGCCAGAAATTCATTTCCTCGGCCAGCGCTCCCATCGGCTCCCAAACGGACATGATTTCCGGAGTCTGATGCGCGACGCCCGGCGAATCCGCATTTTTCCATGAGAACATCTCGATGAAGACCGTCCTGCCCGCTTTATCTCTCGCGCGGAGCACTCGAGCGGCCTCATCTGTCGCCAAGCCGGCACTGCGAAGCGTCGGCCAATGCTTTTCGAGCAGGGAAAGAAACTCCGCTTCTTTTCCATCTTTGACACGGTAGGTGCACAGCATCCTGATTGGATTTGATCGATCCATAACCAACTCCTTCTAACTTGAATGGCAGAATACTTAGCACATCTGCTAATAATTCACAAGCGACAATTAGCGAGATGGCTAATTATCTGCCGCCCTGCAGTTGCCTCGGACAGCGCAAAAGTTATTTGTAAGTAGGGTAGGTGGGGCGTTTGGGAGTTTTTGGTCGGGTCTTCTTTAGTGCATCCATTGCGAGTTGCACGGCTTTCTCCAATTGCGGATCGCGCCCGGCGCGCCAATCAGGGGGCATGATCTCGATTTCGTAGTCAGGCGTAACCCCGCGATTTTCCAGTAACCACGTTCCATTCTCAGGATCGTACCAACCCCAGTCGGGCACCTGGAACGCCCCTCCGTCAATCAACTGGTATCTCGTCGCGCCGATTCCCGCACCACTCGTGCGCGTGCCGATTACTGGTCCAACTTTCGCTCTTTGCCACATCCACGGCAAAGTGTCACCGCCCGAACCCGCCATCTCATTTGTCAGCAGAACTTTTGGACCGTCGATAATACCCGTGGGAATACGCACGTCCTCAGTGTCGCGTAACTGAGCGTGCTGTAACGGAACTCTCCGCAAACTATCGATGACGTAGTCAGCCGCGCGCCCGCCTTCGTTGAACCTGCCGTCGATGATTATTCCGTGCTTATCCAACTGCGCATAAAAGTCACGATTGAAAGCGTTGTAACCGGCATCACTGGTGTCGGGCATGTAAACATATCCGAGTTTTCCACCAGACATGTCCGCGACCTTGAGACGATTGCCTTCACTCCAATCGTAGATTCGCAGTTGTACTTCATTGGCGATTGGAACGACAGTCACTGTCCGTGCATTCTGACCGTCAGCTCGTGGTCCAACTTTGAGTGCCACCGTCTTGTTTGCTTTGTTGATAAAGTAGCGATAGAGACTCTCGCCAGCATTGATCTCGGCGCCATCAACTGACAGCAGGTATTCGCCGGCCTTCACGTTGACGCCGGGTTGCGAAAGAGGACTCGATATCCGCTGCGTGTTGTCGCCGCGCAGAATCCGCTTGATGCGATAACGATTGCCGTCGATTTCGAAGTCGGCGCCGAGAAGTCCCACGGTTTCCTCGGTTCCAGCCTGCAAAGCCTCCACGTCGCCTCCCAAAACGGCCATGTGGCTGGTCGACAAGTGCGCGAACATCTCCTTAAACAAAGTGTTCAAGTCCTCACGCGTGGCGATATTCGGTAGGTAAGCAGCGTAGTGTGCCTGGAGTTCCGGCAGATTTTGTCCGTGCAGATTCGGATCGTAAAAGGCTTCGCGCATACGCCGCCACGCCTCGCCGAACATCTGTTTCCATTCTTCGCGCGGGTTAATCGTGAGTTCAATCGGTTTCAGTTGAATGCGACCTTCGCCGGCTTTAGGGGCCGCGTCAGTTGACACGATTGACCAAACACCCTGGCGACGAAACGCGAGACGGCTGCCGTCGTACGTGACGCGATAGTTCCCAGCGCCTTCGACGAACTTTTCCACACCCTTTTTCCCCGCCACGAACTTGTGCAGCGTTGGTCCCTCGACGATGAAGAGCGTGCCTGGTGGTCCTGTCATGATTCGTCCGGCCTGCGCAGGCCAAAACGGCATGAGCAGAACGCGATCACCAATGTTGTTGGGATCGATAACAACGCGATTCGTCTTCACCGCAGCGTTCGCTTCGGTGGCGAGCAGGGGCGATGGATCATCCGGGTTGAGCACTACGGCGTAGAGACTTCGCACAACCTGCGTCCGAAATGGAAAACCCGCCATGCTTTGCGATTCGACTAGACCAGTTCGATTGCTGCCGATGAAGTACAGGTACTTTCCGTTGTTGTCGAAGAGCGGCGCCTGCGCGTCGATGTGGGGACTGGTGACGGGCAGAATCTTGCCTGTTTCAAACGAGTAGAGCGTGATCGAACGCAGTCGTTGAAAAATGAATTTCGAATAAGCGAGCCAGCGGCTGTCCGGCGACCAGGCAGGTTGAAACAATAAGTCGCCGTCCGTGTGCTGCATCTTGTCGATTCGACGAAATGCATTCTGGTCCAGGTCGAAGCACCACAGGGCGAAGTGAGCATCCGAGAACGCGAGCTTCTTCGAGTCAGGCGACCACGTCAGTTCGTTGTAGAGAGAAGGTTTCTTTTCGATCGGAAGACGCCGTGTTGGACCACCAGATGCCGAGCGCAGGTGTAGTTCCGTTTCTCCGGATTCGTCCGAGAAGTATGCAATCCACTTTCCGTCGGGCGACTGAACGGGCGACCGCTCCGCGGCGGCGCCAGTGTTGGTGATGTTCGTAACTGCGCCTGTCGCGGTGTTCGCGGTGAAGATCTCACCCCTGATTCCCATCAGTAAATGACCAGCTTCGGGTGACAGCGTGATCGAGTTGGTCCATTGGGCCGCGTCAATCTTTCGTGGTCTAACTTCGGGGAAGTCTCCAGTGATGCGAACGTCGACAGTTGTGACTTGACTGGTCTGAAGATTGAAAAGATGAAGTTGCCCGTTCTGGTTAAAGACGATTGACTCGCCGTCGGTCGAAGCTGACTTGATACCGTACCTCACAAAACGAGTAAGCTGCGTCACCGTCTTCCTGACCGTGTCGTATGAAAAGAGGTTTTCAGTGCCGTCGCGATCTGAAACGAAGTAGACCTTGTCTCGGACCCACATCGGATCGGTGTCGTTGAAGTTACCGTGAGGTATCGTCTCTGTGGTGGCGTCGCTCAACTTCACCAGCCAGATACGACAGGTGGCGCCGCCGCGATAGTTTCGCCAGGCGAAGATTTCTCGTCTGACGATTAGGGGTGTGTACGCGATGCGATCTCCGGCAGGAGAAAACGAGCCTTGCCAACCACGCGGCACGGGCACTTCGGTGGCAAAACCGCCTTGCGCGGGAACCAGGAAGAGTTGGCCCACCAGCGGTGACGTTCGATAGCGGAACGACAGAATCAGAATATTCTTACCATCGGGCGTCCAGTTGATGGGGAGATCAAGATCCGGATGATAAGTGACACGACGTTCGTCGCCGCCGCCTGCGGAAGCGACATAAACATCCCAAGCCAATGGACCAGCAGCCGGATTCAAACGTGCGAAGGCGACTTTGGAACCGTCGGGGGAGAAGACGGGGTAGACGTCGCGCGCCGGATCCGTGGTCAAGCGTCGTGCGGCTCCTCCGCTCCGATCGACGGTCCAAATGTCACCGGCGTGGGAAAAAGAAATCTGTGTTTTGCTTAACGTTGGATTGTCGAGGATGAGCGGAGCTTGCGCGTGGCCTCGATCGACAGCACACGACAGCAGGAATATGCATAGCACGCTCCGGAAGAAGTAGGACATTTTAGAAGGAGATACCATAACTGTTTGTACGCTCGTGGAAATAACTGTAGGGGCGGCCCTCCGTGGCCGCCCGTTCTTTGATAAGTGCGTTCACAAAGGCTTTGCCTCAAAAGTCAGGATTCACACTTGGAGGAGGTCAGTACCGCAACGCGGTAGCGTCGGGTCGGCCTCAAACATACGAATCTCTTAGCAAGCTCACGTACGACCCGACGCTACCGCGTTACGGTACTGACTGTATCCAACTATAATTCTCGACTTTTGCGGCAAGGCGTTCATACACGGCGGGCGGCCACATAGGAGAGCCGCCCCCACGGTTACGGCTTGAAGCCTACGCTCTGCCAGAGTTTCGCGGACTCAAATAATCGACCCTGCGTAACCACATACCGTACCTTGCGGATGTTGCTGATGTTCTCGACGGGGTTTGCGTCGAGCACGATCAGATCGGCGCGCGCGCCGCGTTCGATTGCGCCGAATTCAAAATCGAGCTTGAACGAATGCGCGGGAGTTGTTGTCGCTGTCTGAATTGCTTCGAGTGGAGTGAGACCGGCTTTCACATACAACTCCAATTCTCGATGTAGAGTGTGCCCCGGCACGCCGACGTCGCTGCCCGCAACGATCGGCACGCCGGCCTGATGCAACGCTCCAACAAGTTTCAGCATAACATCCATCACCATTCGCAAAGCTTCCGGCGGCGCCTCCGCCTCGCCCTTTTTATTTATCTGCACCGTCAACTCTTGCGGCACCTTTGTCAGCCCCGGCTCGAAGCTCTCGATCGACGTGTTCATCGGTCGAAGCATTAATTCAAGTACGGCCAGCGTTGGGTCGATAACCGTACTGTGCTCCTTGAATACCTCCAGCGCATTCTTAATATTTGGCGCCCCCAAGTTGACTGTAAGCGGCGGGCTGTTGCGATCGCGCTTAGGAAAAAATCCGGTCATCACATAGTTCATGTGGTTGATCTGGTCCATACCCGCTTCGACCGCCTGAAGCGCGTTCATACTCTCGGGAACATGACCGGTCACTCTCATACCGAGTAGATGTGCTTCGTCGCAGATCTCTTTGAGTGTTTCCAGCTTTACGTGATCTCTGATCTTGATCTGGAGGTATCCGGCATTCTTGTAACGCTTGACCGCGTCGCGTGCCTCTTGCTCAGTTTCTACTTCGACGTCGAAGCCATGCGACGCACTCTTGCCGTCGATATAACCAGCCAGCAGCATCCGTGGTCCAAGTCCACGCTTTTGTGTGAAGGCGTCACGTAACGCGGTGCCGAACTCGGTGTCATTGCCGACATCACGAACTGTCGTGATTCCCGCCGCGAGGTAAGCCGGCCCAAACTCAGCCTGGTAAAAATGCGAATGCATGTCCCACAGACCAGGAAGCAAGTATTTGCCG
>Ga0105237_10004310_pt1 | contig 16499 bp, 11 predicted proteins | sample KBSC24metaG_FD_81520 | JGI IMG/M metagenome (GOLD analysis project Ga0105237, IMG submission 81520) | Corn rhizosphere microbial communities from Kellogg Biological Station, Michigan, USA - KBS C2-4 metaG | ecosystem: Host-associated > Plants > Roots > Rhizosphere > Soil | place: Michigan, USA... | reverse complement strand
TGCGGCCAGGATCCCGAAGTTCGCTACTTGCCTAACGGTAACGCCGTGACCAACCTGAGTCTGGCGACCAGCGAACAGTGGACCGACAAGCAGACCGGCCAGAAGGTCGAGAAAACCGAATGGCACCGCGTGTCGATGTTCGGCAAGGTTGCAGAGATCGCCGGTGAGTACCTGCGCAAAGGCTCGCAGGTCTACATCGAAGGCAAGCTGCAAACCCGCGAGTGGGAAAAAGACGGTATCAAGCGTTACACCACTGAAATCGTGGTCGACATGCAAGGCACCATGCAACTGCTGGGCGGCCGTCCACAGGGCGACCAACAGGGCCAGGGCGGCATGTCCAACTCGGCACCGCGCCCACAGCAGTCCCGTCCGCAGCCAAGCCAGCAGCCACAACGTGAGTCGCGCCCAGCGCCACAACAGGCCGCTCCGCAACCGGCTCCGGATTTCGACAGCTTTGATGACGATATCCCGTTCTAAGGTCGCAGACCCGCAACGAGCGATACTCAAGAACCCCCCGCTGGCGCAGGCCGCGGGGGTTTTTTATGGCTGTTGATCAGGCGTCTGTTGCCGCCGTGGTCAGCACCATGTCCTTGAAGCGCCGCAATACGGCCGAGTCATCACCGGCTCGCGTCGCCAGGTGGAGCGGCGCCACCAGGTTCTGGCAATCCGTCAGTGGCCGATAGACGATGCCGTCTCCACGCAGCCGTTGCATCGACGCCGGCACGATGGATACGCCAAGGCCCGCTGCCACCAGGCTCAAGGTTGCTGTCATGCGCGGCGCTTCCTGCACCACTTGCGGGCTGAACCCCGCTTCACGGCAGGCCACCAGGATTGCGTCATACAAACCCAACCCCACGCGCCGTCGATAGAGTACGAAGGACTCAGTAGCCAGTGCCGCCAAAGGCAGGGGGGAGGCGGCGTCGAGTGCCAGGGGATGATCGGTGGGCAGTGCCAACAACATGGGCTCCACGAGGATCGGTTGGTCCTGCAGCGATTGAATCCCGCTGAGCGGTGAGCGGATAAAGGCTGCGTCGAGTTTTTCATGCACCAGCGCATCCAGCAGTTCGCCGGTACCTGCTTCCTCCAGCACCACCGAGACGCCCACGAAGGTTTCGCGAAACAGTCGCAGCACACTGGGCACGAATGGGTGCAGGGCGGCCGAACTGGTAAACCCGATGGCCAGCCGTCCGCGCTCACCTCGGGCAGCGCGACGCACGACCTCCGCCACACCGTCGACACGTGCCAAGACCTCGCGCGCTTCCTCCAGCAACGCCAGCCCGGCAGGGGTTGGGCGCACGCCACGGGGCAGGCGTTCCATCAGCACAATGCCCAGCTCGGCCTCAAGGCTTTGCAGCAGTCGCGTCAGCGGTGGCTGCTGCATCCCCAAACGTTCCGCCGCGCGGGTGATATAGCCTTCTTCGGCAATGGCGACAAAGGCTCTGAGTTGGCGCAACTCCAACATAGGGATACTTTTCAGGTATGGGAGGTCGTCAATCCTGGCATTTGTTCTCATGACTCACAAGATTTAGGCTGTCTTCACCCTTTAAAAAGCCGCCTCTAAAAAAGAAGGAAAGCCGCGATGACCTGGTCTGCCAAGCAATACACGATGTTTGAACAACAGCGCACTCGCCCGGTTCGTGACTTGGTCGCGGCCATTCCCAATACCGAGGTGCGCACCGCTGTCGACTTGGGCTGTGGCCCCGGTAACTCGACTGAAGTGCTGGCCGGGCGTTTCCCGCAAGCGCAGGTCACCGGCATGGACAGCTCCGATGACATGCTGGTCGACGCCCGTAAACGCCTGCCGGGGCTGAACTTCGAACGGGCGGATATCGGTGCCTGGAGCCCCGAGCAGGCCTTCGACGTCATCCTGGCCAACGCCTCCCTGCAATGGCTGCCCGATCACGCCACGCTCTACCCGCACCTGGTCAACCAACTGACGCCCGGTGGCACGCTGGCGGTGCAAACCCCGGACAACCTTGATGAGCCTGCCCACCGGCTGGCACGAGAGGTATCGGCAGATGGCCCCTGGTCCGCGAAGATCGGTGCGGTTAAACACAATGAGCGGCACACCGCGAGCTACTACTACGAGCTACTCAGCCAACACTGCAGCATCGTCGACGTGTGGCGCACCACCTACCTGCATCCGTTGGCGGATCATGCGGCGGTGGTGGAGTGGTTTAAAGGTTCTGCATTGCGGCCATTTCTTGCGCCGTTGAGCGACGGGGAAAAGGCCGCATTCCTACGGGAATACCAGGCACGGATTACGCAGGCTTACCCAGCCCTGGGCGATGGCACCGTGCTGCTGCCGTTTCCGCGCCTGTTCGTCATCGCCACGCGCTGAAGCCAGCAGCATACGGGGGGGCGGTCACGCGGCCGCCGTTTGTGTCTTGAGGTATTCATCCGCCGACACCACGCCTGCATAGCCGAATGCCAGCGATGCCATATAAGCGTCATGCACCTGCGCCGCCGGGATGACTTTGCCATTGAATTCCAGGTCGCGGGTGGCGCAGGCGTCATGGATCAGCGTGACCTTGTAGCCCAGGTCCGCCGCCGCTCGCACCACCGCATCGATGCACATGTGGCTCATGCTGCCGACCACCACCAGTTCGGTAATGCTGCGTTGTTCCAACAGCTCACGCAGGTTGGTTTCACGGAACGCATTCACGAAATGCTTCAGTACCACTGGCTCATTGCCCTCGTTCAACACCTTGGGGTGCAAGTGCGCCCCCTCGGAGTTCGGTGTAAAGAAGGGAGCATCCTGCGAGGTGAACTCATGGCGCACATGTATCACCGCATCCCCCACCTGGCGAAAGGCCTGGAGCACCTGTGCAGCCTTGTCCGCCGCGGCTTCCACGCCGCTGAGCGGCCACTTGCCCTGGGGGAAGTAGTCGTTCTGGATATCGATTAGGATGAGTGCTTGCTTGGCCATGGGTGTTGCCTCGTGATGGGTTGATGGGGCCAGTATCTTAGCTGGCGCCGCTGCCGAGGATTGGCTGCACCGACAATAACAGGGGGAAAACTGACAATGGCCGTGGAACGCTCGATCGTCGAGCTGGGTGTATTGATCTATCAAGGGGCGCAATTGGCTGCGGTGCATGGCTTGACCGACCTGTTCGGTGTGGCCAACCGGATCGCCGCCGAGCATCAATCCGCGCAACTGCCGCTGCTGCGGGTCAGCCACTGGCAGGTGGATGCCCAGGGTACCCCCGCGCGGGTATTCGACAGCCACCCCGGCCCTGACCTGCCGCTGATGGCCGTGCTGGTGCCGCCCTCGATTGGCGAGTTCACCGACGAGCAAGCGCCGCCCGCGTTGCTGGCGTGGATTCGCCAGCAACACGCGGCGGGCACGGTTCTCGGTGGCGTGTGCATTGGTTCGATCATGCTGGCGCGTAGTGGCCTGCTGGACGGGCGCAGCGCCACCACGCATTGGTCCTCCGCCACATCCTTCGCCGCTCGTTACCCAGCCGTACGCCTGGAAGCGGATAAACCGATTGTCGATGACGGCGACCTGATCACGACCGCCGGGCTGATGGCCTGGTCCGAACTGGGCCTGCGCCTGGTTGACCGCACCATGGGCCCGAGCATTGCGGCCCAGACCGCCCGGTTCCTGGTGATCGCGCACAGTGACAGCGCCAGCCACTGCGGCAGCAACTTTGCGCCGATCCTCGGGCACGGCGACAGCGCGATCCTCAAGGTGCAGCACTGGTTGCAGGCCAGTGGTGCGGTGGATGTCAGCGTGGCGGCAATGGCCCAGGAGGCGGGTCTGGAAGAGCGTACATTCCTGCGGCGCTTTCGCGGCGCAACAGGGTTGAAGCCCACCGAATACTGCCAGCACTTGAGGGTCGGCAAGGCTCGGCAGATGCTGGAGTTCACCAACGGCACCATCGACCATATCGCCTGGACCGTGGGTTATCAGGACCCCAGTGCCTTTCGCGCCACCTTCAAGAAAATCACCGGCCTGGCCCCCAGTGATTACCGCAGCCGGTTTGGGGTGTGAATCGTGCAGAACACCGCGTCCATCCGCGGCTGTCGTGCAGAATCAAACAGGCCAACTGCCATCGCTTTTCAGCTAACCACTTGATTTCCACGCCATCGCCTTGAGCCAGGCCTTGGCTTGATCCCTGCAACAGTGTCTGCACACACATGGCGGGACAATCAAGGGGGACGCATGACCCCAACGCAGCGCAAAAAGCTGGTCGTTGCCCATTCCACGCGAGAGGGCGCGCCCCAGCATGAAGTCGAAACCAATCGCGCCCTGGCGCGCTGGCTGGCGCAGATCCTCGGCCTCAAGTTTGGCGGCAGCTACGACCCCAACCGGCACGCTGGGCGTGATCTGTATGTGCTGCCCACCCAAACCCTGGTCGGCCCGGACCAGGCTCGCCCATTCGGTATTAGTGGCCCTGACGACCTGTGGGGCGGCTATGTCGATCACGACTTCATCTGTACCAAGGCGATCAGTCACGGCGTGTTGGGCCCCGAAGCCGTCGCCCCGGAGGGCTGGTCGACGTTATTTGGTGAGCGCGTGCGCGATGTGGTGTTGGACGGCCTGAGCGTGTTTGCCCTCAAGGATGCGCGGGAAGCTGCGACACGCCTGCTCTACAGTGGGCCGATCCGGTTGAAACCTGTGCACGCCAGCGCCGGGCGTGGCCAGCAAGTGATCCGTAGCCTGGATGAGTTCGACGCGTTGCTGGCGCGCCCCGAAGCGGCGCAGCTATTCGACGACGGTGTGGTATTGGAACAGGACCTTCAGGATGTGGTCACTCATAGTGTGGGCCAGAGTTTCATCGGCGCGCACCGGTTCAGCTATTGCGGCGAGCAATACTTGACCCAGGACGGGCAGGGTGAAGAGGTCTACGGTGGCTCGAACCTGATCGTGGTCCCGGGTGACTACGACGACCTGCTCCAACTCGACCTGTCCGACGACGTACGCCTGGCCATCCGGCAAGCCCAGGTCTTCGACGCCGCCGCCCTTGAGGCCTACCCTGGTTTTTATGCCTCACGGCGCAACTACGACATCGCCCAGGGCGTGGACAGCAACGGCCAGCGTCGCAGCGGTGTACTTGAACAGTCCTGGCGCATGGGCGGGGCCAGCAGCGCGGAAGTCGCGGCGCTGCAAAGCTTCATCAACCACCCGGGCCTTAAAGCCATTCATGTGTCCTCGGTAGAAACCTACGTGGACCAGCCACTGCCGGCGGATGCCATCGAGGTTTACCGCGGCCCGGCCGAAAACAGCGACTTTCTTCTCAAGTACGTGACGGTTAAACCTTATGACGGCTAGAAGCGAAAGCATTGCGATCGACATCGACGGCGAACAGATGAGCGGCACGTTCTTGAGCCCCAAGTCCAAAGTGCCTGGGGTGTTGTTCGTGCACGGCTGGGGCGGTAGCCAGGAGCGTGATCTGGAACGGGCCAAGGGCATCGCCGGCCTGGGCTGCGTGTGCCTGACCTTCGACCTGCGTGGCCATGCGGGCACTGGCATTCCGTTGTCCCGCGTGACCCGCGAAGACAACCTGCGCGACCTGTTGGCCGCCTACGACCGCCTGCTGTCGCACCCGGCCATCGACACCTCGGCGGTGGCGGTGGTGGGCACCAGTTACGGCGGTTACCTCGCCGCCATTCTGACGTCGTTGCGCCCGGTGCGCTGGCTGGCGCTGCGCGTGCCGGCACTGTACCGCGACCAGGAATGGCTCAAGCCCAAGCGCGATTTGGACAAGGCGGACCTGATGGATTACCGCAGTACGCTGGTGCACGCGCAAACCAACCGCGCCTTGCATGCCTGCGCGCAATTTACCGGCGATGTGCTGATCGTCGAATCGGAAACCGACGACCATGTGCCCCACGCGACCATAATGAGCTACCGTGCGGCGTGCCAGCGGACACACTCCCTGACCCACCGCATCATCGACGGCGCCGACCACGCCCTGAGTGACCCAGTCTCCCAGCAGGCCTACACCTCGATCCTGGTGGACTGGATCACCGAGATGGTGGTGGGCGAGCGGTTGAGCATCATCCAGTCCCAATAGCCTGGCGCCCGCGAATTGGGCGCTCTGTAACCAGCGGGCTTGCCCTAATGCCGTTCAGTTAAGGCTTTTTTGTAGGAGCGAGCTTGCTCGCGAAGCACTCACAGGCGCCGCGTTCATTCAGGAAACACGCGTTATCGTTGACGTTTTTCGCGAGCAAGAACTAGGCGTCCCCCTCGCTCCTACAGAAGGCGATGTACGCTTAACTGAACGGCATTAGGACTTGCCCCGCGTTGGGCTGCGTAGCTGCCCCAAAACCAGCCGCTGAGGAGTGCCTGATCCTCCGCCTGTCAAGCCGCTGCCTTCTTCACCCGCAACGCCTTGGCCTTGGCTTCCACCGCGAGGTACATCACCAGCGCAATCAGCAACGGCAAGATAAAGTAGATCGCCCGATACGCAATCAACCCGGCGAGCAAGCTGCCCCGCGACGCCTCATGCTGCAACAGCGCAATAAACACCGCCTCAAGCACCCCAAGCCCGGCAGGGATATGGGTCACCACCCCGGCAATCGCACTGATCAGCAACACCCCCAGCACCAACGGGTAGTCCAGCTTCGCCGGCAGCAGGGTGAAAATCACCGCCGCCATCAATGACCAATTCAACGCACCGAGCGCCAGTTGCAAACACGCCATGCGCAGCGACGGCAGGTTGATCTCGATACCGCGAATCGCCCACGCGCGTTTTGTCGAAAACTGGCAGGCCGCCAAGTAGCCCAGGCTCGCCAGCACCAGCAATACTCCGACACCTTGCAGGGCGCCGCTGCTGAGCTTCCAGCCCGGTGGCATTGTCACCAACCCGCTGCTGAACACGACGCCGGCCAGTGCCATATAGCCGAACCAATTGGTCGCCAGGCTCAAGCCGAGGATCTTGGCAATATTGCCGGTGCTTACCCCCAGGCGCGAATACAGGCGGTAACGCATGGCGATACCACCGACCCACGCACTCAGGTTGAGGTTGAACGCATAGCTGATGATCCCCACCGGCAGGATCTGCTTCCAGCGCAGGGGCTGGCGGATGTAGGTGCGGCCGATCAGGTCGAAGCAGGCGTACACGATAAAACTGCACAACGTCAGCGTGCCGGCGATCAGCAAGGTGCGTAGCTTGAAGTCGCCCAAGGTCTGGAACACTTCGCTCCAGTCGATGCGCCGGGCGAGCAGGGTGAACAACACGATCAGCAAGAGGAAGAACGCGACAGTCAGCGGCTTCTTCCAGCGTGTAAAACGCGAGCGGTTGGCTTCAGCGGTCATGGGCCCGACTCTCAAAGGGTTTCAAACGCGGTTTGTGCGCCGGCAGCCAGCCCGTCAACGCCGGGAAATGGCGCATCACATGGAACACCAGGAAACCCACGGTCAAGCGCCAGAGCCACAGGCGCGGCGTGCGGTTTTCCGGCATGGTCTGGCAATGGTGCTTGCTGAGCACTTCGAGGCGTTCGTACAGCTGCTGGTTGAATGCCCGGTCGCGAATCAGCACATTGGCTTCCAGGTTCAGCGACAGGCTCAGCGGGTCCAGGTTGCTGGAACCCACGGTGCTCCAGTCGTCATCCACCAGCGCCACCTTGCCGTGCAGCGGGCGCTGGCAATACTCGTGGATCACCACGCCGTCCTTGAGCAGGTAGTCGTAGAGCATGCGCGCCGCCAGCTTGGCCAGCAGCACATCGGGCTGGCCCTGCATGATCAATTGCACGTGCACGCCCCGCCGCGCGGCGTTGCGGATCTCGCGCAGCAAGCGGTAGCCGGGGAAGAAGTAGGCATTGGCGATCACCGCGCGGCGCTGGGCTTTACTCAGGGCGTGGATATAAGCCTCTTCGATGTCATCGCGGTGCTGCACGTTATCGCGATAAATCAGGCGCACCAGGCCGTCGCCGTCTGCCGAGGTCCACAGTGAGGGGCGCCGGTCGCGGCGTCGCCAGCCGCGGCGGCTGCGTACTTTTCGGCCGCTTTGGGCCAGGGCAAAGTGATGCAGGTCGGCGACCGCCGGGCCGACCACCTGCACCGCGTAATCCTGCTTGGCCTCGGGGCCGTAGTCGCCCAAGTGGTCGGCAGAGAAGTTGATCCCGCCGATAAACCCTACTTGCGCATCCACCACCACGATCTTGCGGTGCAAGCGGCGGAACCAATTGGTGCGAATGCCGAGGGTCTTGGACGCCGGGTCGAACATCTGCACTATCACCCCGGCTTCGGCCAACTCAGCGAGGAAGGCCGGGCTCAGCTCGCCGCAGCCAAACCCGTCAAGGCTGGCGACGACTTTGACGCCGCGCCGTGCCGCATCGACCAGGATGTCCCGTAGCTCATGGCCAACCTTGTCTTCGAACAGGATGAAGGTTTCCAGCAGGATTTCCCGCTGGGCCTGGCGCATGGCGTCGAACACCTTCGGGAAGTAGGCCTCGCCGTTTTCCAGCAACTCGATCTGGTTGCCGCTCTGCCAGCCGTAATCCAGGTCCCGCGCCGAGGCTTCGTCCGGTGGCTGGTCGGTAGCGATATGGGCGACGGCGACTTTTTCCAGTGGGGCACTGTTCATAGCTCGATCTCCACTGACAGGGGCGCGTGGTCTGACAAATGCGACCAGGGGCGGCTGTTCAACACCTGGGGCGCATGCGCCTTCACATTGCGCACATAGATTCGATCCAGGCGCAGCAGGGGCAGGCGCGCGGGGAAGGTGCGCGGTGGTTTGCCATGGGCCTCGGTAAACACTTCGCGCAGGCCGCAATGGCGCAGGTCGGCGCGCAGGCGCCAGTCGTTGAAGTCGCCGGCGACGATCAGCGGTGCATCGGCGGGAATCTGCGCCACGCGCTCGGCGATCAGGCGCAGTTGCTGCTGGCGATGTTTTTCCTGCAAGCCCAGGTGCACGCAAATGGCATGCAGTTCCTTCTCCTGCCCGGGCAAGCGCATCACGCAATGCAGCAGCCCGCGACTTTCATGGCCGCTCTGGGAAATGTCGAGATTGTCGTAGCGCACGATCTGGAACTTCGACAGCAGCGCATTACCGTGATCGCCATCGGGGTACACCGCATTGCGTCCATAGGCGTACTGCGGCCAGATGCTGTCGGCGAGGAACTCGTACTGCGGCATCGCCGGCCAGTTGCTATAGCGCTTGGGGTGGCGTTCGTGGGTGCCGTGGATTTCCTGCAGGAACACGATATCGGCCGCCACACTGCGTACCGCCTCGCGTAATTCCGGCAGGATGAAGCGCCGGTTGAGGGCGGTGAAGCCCTTGTGGGTATTGACCGTCAGCACGCGAAAACGGGTGATGGTGGTGGTGGGTGTCGGGGGGATCAGTTCCGAGTGAGTCATGCCAATCCCTCAGGTATCAGTCGTCTCCGGGAGGCGTTGCGTGACGCAATCAACCACGCGCGTTGCCGCCTGTAGTGCCCGCCGGAAATGCCGATATGAATCGCCGCCATGTTTGCTCCCGTGGATGTAGGGTCGAGTGACCTCCGTTTTGGGATGACTGCGATATTTGCGCGAAAGTTTCCGTGGGCCTACAGGCGGTACCCATCCCGGAAAGGCGCGCGGGTTGCCAGCGCGAGCAAAGCCATGGGCATGGCTGCAACTCCGATGGGTTTCAATCAGATGTGCAGTGTCTGGGTTCGGCTGGTGCGGAAAAAGGCAGGGAAGGGCATTTGATCTTTGCCTATAGGGCAAAGATGTCGACACAGGGGAACGATCAGGATTCAAACCCGTCAGTTCCTTACAGACCCTTCTGAAGGAGCTCGGAGTTTTGCTGAATCTCAAGACTGCATTACTGCTCGGCGCGCTGTTGTTTTGCACCAGTGGCGCACTGCAAGCTGCGGCCACTGCGCCTGAAGCCGAAGCGCCGGCCAAGCCGGAGTTGCTGGTCGAAGGCGGATTGCTCGGCGCCATCAGCTCCAGCATGGATGATGTGCAGCAGAAGCTCGATCTCAACCAGAACCTGATAGATGCGTGGCGGTTGCGTGCCGACCGGGCCGCGGATGAAGTCGGGCGCCTGGTGAACCAGACGGCGCAGCGTTCGCCGTGGAGCGTGGCCGGGGATTTCCTGTTGCTGTCCGGGGTGTGGATCGGCGCCTTCGCGTTGTTGACGCTGCTTGGGCGTTTTATCCTGCGGCGCCTTGGGCGGCGCACGTTCTTTGAGCAGCGTGGGCGGCTGCGTGCGGTGCTCGGGTATGTGCTGCCCTATACGATTCCCGCGCTGATCTGCCTGCCGCTGACCCTCTACTTCAGCCACTTCCTACCCACCTCGATAGGCCGCGCGCTGGCGCTGTGTTTTGCCTACGCCACCAGTAGCGGCATCTTCTCCACCTCCATGCTGCTGTGCGTCATCGTCATGTTCAACGTCGGCCACAAGCGCCCGGCGGTGCAGATTATTCGCGACTACTGCCCCAAGCCGCTGTTCCTGATTGGCTTTCTCGCCGCCCTCAGCGACGCCCTGACCAGCCCGCAAATCGCCCGTCAGTTGGGCGGCAATATCACCAGCAGTATTGCGGTGTTGACCGGCTTGTTGGCGGCAGTGATTTTCGCTGTGCTGGTGATACGCCTGCGGCGCCCGGTCGCGCATCTGATCCGCAATCGGCCCCTGGCCCAGCGTCTGAAGCATCCCGCGTTGCAGCAGTCGCTACGGGTGTTTTCCGGGCTGTGGTACTGGCCGATCCTGTTGATGGTGTTGGTCTCAGCGATCAACCTGATCGGTGCCGGCGACGACAATCAAAAAGCCCTGCGTTGCGCGCTGTTTACCACGATCCTGCTGATCGGCACGGTATTCCTCAGCACCGTGCTGCAACACCTGTTCAAATCCCGTAGCCAGGTGGCGATCCAGCGCAGCAGCGCCTACAAGGAGCGCTTCCTCAGCCTGTTGCACGCGATCTTGCGCATCATCATGGCCATCGCGTTTATCGAAATCCTCGGGCGTATCTGGGGTGTGTCGCTGTTCGAATTTGCCCAGCGCAACTCGGTGGGGCGCGCCATCAGTGATTCCCTGAGCAGCATCGGCCTGATCCTGCTGATGACCTGGCTGTTCTGGGTGGTGCTCGACACGGCGATCCAGGAAGCCTTGAAACCGCCGCTAAACAAACGCTCCAGCCGCCAGCCCAGTACGCGGGTGAAAACCATCCTGCCCCTGCTGCGCAATGCGGTGAAAATCATATTGGTGGTGATCTGCGCGATCACCACCATGGCTAACCTCGGTATCAACGTCGCGCCGCTGCTGGCGGGGGCCGGGGTGGTGGGGCTGGCGATTGGTTTTGGCTCGCAGCAACTGGTGCAGGATGTGATCACCGGCCTGTTCATCATCATCGAAGACACCCTGTCGATTGGCGATTGGGTGGTGCTCGACTCCGGTCACGCGGGCACTGTCGAGGGCCTGACCATCCGTACTCTGCGCCTGCGCGACGGCAAGGGTTTCGTGCACTCGGTGCCGTTCGGGCAGATCAAGGCGGTCACCAACCAATCGCGGCAATTTGCCTATGCGTTCTTCTCCGTGCAGTTCACCTACGACACCGATGTGGATAAGGCCGTGGAGCTGATCCGCGAAGCCGGGCAGTCGATCCGGGATGACGTGTTCCTCAAGTACAACCTGCAAGGGCCGCTGGAGGTGTTCGGCGTCGACAAGATGGACCTCAACGGCGTGGTGCTCACGGCGCAGTTCCGTACCGTGTCGGGCGGGCAATATGCGGTGAGCCGTGCGTTCAACCAGCGTTTGAAAAAGCTTGTGGATAACTGTGATGAGGTGCACTTCGCGCAAACTTATCCACAGCAGGTTTTGCTGCCGAAGCGTACATCCCAGGTGGATGAGCCGGATGAAGAGGTGCCGGCGTCGGTGGTGTTGACGGAGCAGCCTAGGTCTCAATGAGGGAGGACTGTTCTGGCCTCATCGGGGGCAAGCCCCCTCCCACATTTGATTGTGTTCACAGATCAAGCTGGGGGAGGGGCCTTCAAAGTCAATATGACTCAATGCCTGATCAACTTCTCCAGCACCGCCTGCTGATCCACCTCCAACAACACCTGCTGCTTGCCGGCGACCATCACCGCCGCTGGCAACCCGTCCCGGTACACAAGCCGATTCCCACTCACCGCCGGCACCTTGCTGCCCGGCAACAGCGTGCCCACCAGGTTCAACGGGTCGGCGCCGCACACTGCGATCAAGCTACCGTCATGGGGCCGCCGCCGCACTTCGCGCAGTAACGGGATCGCCTCCGGCAAGGCAAACTGTTCCCCGGCCAAGCCACTGACAAACCGTCCGCCGCGAATCTCACCCCGCGCCTCGAGCCGATGGAACGTGCGCAGCAATTCGCGCCAGCTCGGCAACCAATCCGCCTCGCGCTCCAGCAATCGCCAGAACACCACGCCATAACGCCGCAGCAGGGTCATCGCCACATGTTCCAGCGTCTCGGCGGAGTGCGGTGCGGCCGCTTCCGGCGGGCGCCGAATCAGCGCCCAACGCCCGGCATCGTCCATCCCGCCAACCAATGCGCCGCGCCCACGTCGGCTGCTGCGCGCCTGGCGTTTACTGGCGGGCGTGGTCAGCGCGCGCAGCCCGGCAAAACTGTCGGCATTGACCAGGCCGGCGCCGACCAATTCCTGTAGGGCGCCTTCCAGTTCGCTGCGCAGCAGATGGGCTTCGTGCACCAGTTCGTCGAAAAACAGCGCGCCGTGTTCGCGCAGGGCCAAGTGGACTTTTTGTGCCTTGGGCGACAACGTCGTGCTGTCCGTCTGTTCGGTCAGCCCGCTCCATAGCGGTACCTGGCTGCGCGGCAACAGCACTACCGGGGTGCTGCGCAACGCCATGGCGCCGGGTTTATTGCTCAGGCGTATCCACACCAGCCTGCCGCTGCGGCAGAGGTCATCGAGCCAGGTGGGAGTGTAATCCTTGATCCGCGCACTGAGCAGGTCACTGTCCCAGGCCGAGGCGGCCGCCGCGTAGCCTTCGAACTGCCCGACAATCTGGGGCAACACTGCGCAGCCCTGGCCGCGGGTGCTGTCGGACAGGTGCTGCCAATCGAACAGAAAGCGCATGAAATCCTGCAACGCCACCGGCTCTATTTCCCGGCGCAGGCGCTTGACCGTGTAGCGATGAATCCGCGCGAGCAAGTGCCGTTCGCACCATTGTTCTTCGCCGATGCCGGGACTGAAGTGCCCGCGCAGCACGTAGCCTTCTTGCTCCAGGCGTGCGAGGGCCTGGGCGATGTCGGCCACCGGCAGGCCGAGGGGCGCGGCAATTTCGATCAGCGTCAGCGGGCCGAAGCCAGCCAGGCGCGCACGCAGCAATTCCACCAGCGCGTCATCGTGAGTCCAGGGCTCATCGAACCCTGGTAGCAGCGGCAGGTGGTTGGGATAAATCGTCTGCACGCAACTCAAGCGCTCCACGGCCACCCAAAGACCGTTCGACAAACAATAAGCGCGGCCACCCTTGGCCAAGGCATGCAGCCACTGCGCCCACTGTGGCGTGACTTCGTGGCTGGCGATGCACGCCAGGCTCATCAACGCCTCATGCATTTCATCCAGGCCCTGGGGCGCCGGCCAGGCTTCTTCGCGCACGCCGGCGATGGCCTGCGCGTCCAGCGCACCGAGGTCGTCGGTGCTTTGCGGGTCGCTCCAGCGCCGGTTGAGTACGGCCTGGGTGCGGCGTTCTTCCAGCGGGGCATCGTCGAGAAAGGTGTAAGGGCGCGCGTTGAGAATTTCGGCGGCCATGGGCGAGGGCGCCGGCAAGTCGCGGCTGATCAACCGCACTTCGCCGCGCTCCATGCGCCGCAACAGGGCCAGCCAGGCGTCGCTGTCCATGGCTTCGTGCAGGCAGTCATCGAGGGTCTGTTCCACCAGCGGATGCTCAGGCACTTCGCGTTCGCCTGCGAGGTTTTCCAGGCAGGCGATCTGGTCGGGAAACACGCAGGCGATCAGGTCTTCGCTTTTCATGCGCTGGATCTGGGGGGCCACCTTGCGCCCCCCGGTATAACGCGGCAACGCCAAGGCCACGCCGGCGTTCCAGCGCCAGCGCACACCGAACAGCGGCGCATCAAGCACGGCCTGGATCAGCAGGTGTTCGGCGCTGTGGCTGTTCAAATAGCGCCAGACGTCGTCCAGCTCGAAACTGTGGCTGGTGGACAGCGACAGCACAATCGCATTCTCGCTGGCCGCCGCCTGCAGTTCGAAGTTGAAGGTGCGGCAAAAACGCTTGCGCAAGGCCAGGCCCCAGGCACGGTTGACGCGGCTGCCGAACGGTGTGTGGATGATCAACTGGGTACCGCCGGACTCGTCGAAAAAGCGCTCCATGATCAACGTGTCCTGGGACGGCAATGCGCTCAGGGCCAGGCGTGCGCGCGCCAGATAATCGAGGATTTGTTCGGCGCTGGCGCGGTTCAGGCCGAGGGTGACGGTCAGCCAGTCGTGTGCACCTTGCAGGTCGCCGGGGGTAGCGCTGAGCAGCGTGTCCAATTGCCCCTGCAAGCGCGCCACCGCGGCGGATAATTCGTTGCTGCGCCCCGGTGCCTCGCCCAGCCAGAACGGAATGCTTGGCGGCTGGCCGTGGGCGTCTTCGACCCGCACCTTGCCGGCCTCGACGCGCAGGATGCGGTAGGACGTATTCCCGAGCTGGAAGATATCCCCAGCGATACTTTCCACCGCGAAGTCTTCGTTGACGCTGCCGATATTCAGGCCCTGGGGTTCGAGCAACACGCTGTAGTCGGCGTTGTCGGGGATGGTGCCGCCGCTGGTCACTGCGGTGAGTCTGGCGCCCCGGCGGCCGCGCAAGGTGCGCGTCAAGGCGTCGCGGTGCAGGTAGGCGCTGCGAATGCCCTGGCGACCGTTGTAGCCCTCGCTGAGCATCTGCAACAGCGCCTGGTAATGGTGGTTATCCAGCGCGGCGTAGGGCGCGGCGCGGTGGATCAGGTCGAGCAGGGCCTGTTCCGACCATTCCTGGGCGCTGACCTCGGCGATGATCTGCTGGGCCAGTACGTCCAGCGGCGCAATCGGGATATGCAAGGTGTCGAGTTCGCCCCGGCGCACGCAGTCGAGCAGCGCGGCGCATTCGATCAGGTCGTCGCGGGTGGTGGCGAACAGGCGCCCCTTGGGTGTGCCGCCAACCTGGTGCCCGGAGCGGCCAACGCGTTGCAGAAACCCGTTGATGGAACCCGGCGAGCCGATCTGGCACACCAGGTCGACATCGCCGATATCAATCCCCAGCTCCAGGGACGCGGTGGCGATCAGTACTTGCAGGGTGCCGGCCTTGAGGCGTTGCTCGGCGTCCAGGCGCAGCTCCTTGGCCAGGCTGCCGTGGTGGGCGGCCACTGCGCTCTTGCCCAGGCGCTCGCTCAAGTGCCGGGCCAGGCGTTCGGCCAGGCGCCGGGTGTTGACGAAAATCAGCGTGGTGCGGTGTTCACGGGCCAGGGCGGCGAGGCGGTCGTAGACCAGCTCCCACACATCGTTGGCCATCACCGCCGACAGTGGCACCGGCGGCACTTCGATATCCAGGTCGCGGGGGCGGGCGTGGCCGATATCGACGATGTCGCACAGGCGCTCGCTGCCCACCAGAAAGCGCGACACGGCCTCGATGGGCTTTTGCGTGGCGGACAGGCCAATGCGGGTCAGCGGCTCGGCGCACAAGCCTTGCAGGCGCTCCAGGCTCAAGGCCAGGTGGCTACCGCGCTTGCCGGCGGCGATGGCGTGGATTTCATCGACAATCACCGTGCGCGTGCTGGCGAGCATCTGCCGGCCGGAGTCCGAGCCCAGCAGCACATACAGCGATTCCGGGGTCGTCACCAGGATATGCGGCGGGCGCTTGCGCATCAGTGCGCGGTCTTTTTGCGGGGTGTCGCCGGTGCGCACGGCGGTGCGGATCGCCAGCGGTGGCAAGCCCAGGCGCTGCAGATGGTCGGTGATCCCGGCCAGCGGATTTTGCAGGTTGATCTGGATATCGTTGGACAGCGCCTTGAGCGGCGACACGTACACCACCAGGGTTTCATCCGGCAACTGCCCGCCGTTGGCCAGGCCTTGGTGCACCAGGTCATCCAGTACGGCCAGGAAGGCGGTCAGCGTCTTGCCGGAACCGGTGGGCGCGGCGATCAGCGTCGAGCGGCGCTGGCGGATTAACGGCCACGCCTCGGCCTGGGCCTGGGTCACCGAGGGAAAAGTACTATGGAACCAGGCGCTGACGGCGGGGTGGAAACCGTTCAATACCGTGTCCGTTGATTCAGGAAGGTTCATAAAACAATCCTACCTCATTGGGGCCGCCGCGCAGCCCAACGCGGGGCAAGCCTGCTCACCGCCGTCCAACAACGTGCAACCCCGCACTTTATAAGTGACGGTTGCGCTACAAACCCGCAAAATGCAACGATTCTGGCAACTACCCACAGCATCGCTCACAAGGCGGCTGACAATAACCATCGTTCCAAACAGACCGGGCCTGCTCAATCTATGCGAATGCGCCTTATGTTACTGGGCGGCGGGAATGCCCTCGGGCAGGCGCTGATTCGCCTCGGTGCAGAGGAAGACATCGGTTTCCTCGCACCCAAAC
>Ga0105237_10004308_pt1 | contig 16503 bp, 17 predicted proteins | sample KBSC24metaG_FD_81520 | JGI IMG/M metagenome (GOLD analysis project Ga0105237, IMG submission 81520) | Corn rhizosphere microbial communities from Kellogg Biological Station, Michigan, USA - KBS C2-4 metaG | ecosystem: Host-associated > Plants > Roots > Rhizosphere > Soil | place: Michigan, USA... | reverse complement strand
CCGCACGAGCCTCACCGCCGCTCTTGCCAATGTGAGCGACCACCGCCTGCGCATCCTCGCCTCTTTCACGATAAGTCAGCGCCACGCGGTGACCGACGCTGCCAGCGCGACTGCGATTGCGCGTCCGATTCCTCTAGAGCCGCCTGTGACCAGCGCTACGCGCTTTGCTTGCTCCATGCTCTGCTCCTCCTGCTCGGCGTTACCGGGCAGATCATGCCGCAACGCACGCGCGGCCGCAAACCGGCAGAGTTGGAGATTGTCGAGCGCAGATGCTATAACCGCACGCTTAAGACTCATTCGTGCCGCGAGGAAAGATATGCCCCCTGCCCTGCCCGATCGCATGCAAGTCGTGGAGATCTCGCGCCCCGGCGGACCCGAGGTGCTGAAGGTCGCCACACGGCCGCTGGCGCAACCGAAGCCCGGCGAAGTGCTGATCCGCGTCGCGTCCGCCGGCGTGAATCGACCCGATTGCCTGCAACGCGCAGGCACGTATGCGCCACCGCCGGGCGCATCGGATCTTCCCGGCCTCGAAGTCGCCGGCACCATCGCCAAGCTCGGCGAAGGTGTGACGCAGTGGAAAGAGGGTGACCAGGTCTGCGCGCTGACGCCAGGCGGTGGCTACGCACAGTTCTGTATCACCGCGGCCGGTCATTGCCTGCCGATTCCGAAGGGGTGGAGCCTCATCGAAGGCGCTTCGCTGCCGGAGACATTCTTCACGGTCTGGATCAACGTGTTCGAACGCGCGCGGCTCGCGCCTGGGGAAACTCTTTTGGTACAGGGCGGAAGCAGCGGCATCGGTGTCGCTGCCATCCAGTTGGCGCGCGCCCTCGGACATCGGGTCTTCGTCACCGCCGGCAATGCCGAGAAGTGCGCGGCGTGCGAGGCGCTGGGCGCCGAGCGTGCGATCAACTACCGCAGCGAAGATTTCGTCGAGGTCGTCAAGCAACTCACCGGCGGCAAAGGCGCGGACGTGATCCTGGATATGGTGGGCGGCGACTACGTGCCGCGCGAGCTCAAGTGCCTCGCCACCGACGGACGTCTGTCTTTGATCGCGTTCCTCGGAGGCAGCAAGACGATGCTCGACATGTCCGAGATTCTGATGCGGCGCCTGGCGATTACAGGCTCAACGCTGCGCCCGCGCACGGTCGAGTTCAAGAGCGGTGTCGCGCTAGCGCTGCGCGAGAAGGTCTGGCCGCTGATCGACTCCGGCAAGATTCGGCCGGTGATCTACAAGGTGTTCCCGCTCGCTGCGGCAGATCAGGCGCACGCGCTGATCGAGTCAGGCGTGCACGTCGGCAAGATCATGCTGGACGTTCAAAGCGCCGCCTGAACGTCGCCCGCCGTCTTCAACGCCGGCCGGGAATCCGCGCTGTGTCGTGCTGCCTATGCCGAGATGCTTCCCGATAGATCGCCGGCAGCGCCACGCCGGCCTGCTCCGGCGGCGGCACACGGCGCAGCAAGCCGAGATCGCCCTTGGCGGCAACGCGCTCGGCATAGCGGATGTTCTTATTGACTTCATCCAGGTACAGATTCTGGCCGCCGAAGTGGTCCGTCGCGTAGTCGAAGGCGGCGCCCAGATGCTCGGTCAGTCGCGCGGTCGCCGTGCGGTAGAACCCCGGCGTCTTGTACAAAAGGTCTTCCGCCGAAGAGAACACTGCTGTCGGCGCACGCTTGAAGACAGGACCGAAAGTGGCCAGGCCGCCTTCCACGAACTCGGGATACAGTCGGTCGCGGCACTTTTCGAGATAGCAGCGATCCGCCATCTGCGCGAGGATGTCCGCGGTGCCCAGCATGTTCCCGATCAAGCGGAACATGAGATTGGGGACTTCGATACGCGCGACCGGAATCTCATAGCCGGTGAAGTGCAGGATGCGCCCCGCGACTGGCGCAAGCTCGGGCATCCCGATGTCGTGCATGTAGTGCTCGATGAAGCGCGCGCCGCGGCTCACATGCCGCAGAGTGTATTCGGCACCGCTGCGATGGCGCGTATCGTGACGGTGGCGCAGATAGCCGATGTCATGGAACAGCGCGGCGATGATGCCGAACCCGAACAGGCGCTCGCCGATAGGCTCGGAGCGCTCGCGGCCGCGCTCGTAGCCATCCATCAGGCGCGCCATGGCCAGCGTAACGTCGAGGACGTGCTGGAGATTGTGATAGCTGGTATCGCAGGACCAGTAGCCTGGATACTCGCCGCGATACAGGCGCTGGCAGTCCGCAAACGCGCGCGTGACCAGAGCAGACGACGCTCCCGGATAGAGTTCGAGGAAAAGGCGGCTGGTCTCGCCGTGGACGGCAGCAGGATCGGTCGTCTTGACCCGATTGCTTACGTCGTATTCGCTGCGTCGCGGTGCCAAGTTCCGGGTCTCGAGAATGACTTATTTTTTGAGCTTATGATGATTGTCGCATATCAGCGACACAGAACCAATTGCACGAAAGGTTTATTTCGAGGTGGCAGGCCCGCTTTCGGCGGTCACTTCCGGCCAACTGGATGAAATTCCACCGATGAGCTCCCTCGAGAGCGAATTTCGACTGAGTCTAAGCAGGCTGTGATGCCGCCACAAACTTCGTCAAATATTCCGCAACGAGGCGCAGTGTGGAGCGGCTGCAAAAAGGCACTTTGGCGCACGGATGAAATGACAAGTGCAAGGCAGATCCGGCACCGGCTGGCGCCGTTCTGGATACTGCTGGCAGTGCTGCTCGGTCTACCAATAGTTGCGCACAGCTTCGATGACAGGTCGGCTGGCGGCAGTGCGACGATGTCCGTCGCCCAGCTTCCGCAGCAGGCGCGCGAGACGCTGCATCTGATCCGTGCAGGCGGCCCGTTTCCGTACGCGAAAGACGGTGTCGTGTTCGGCAACTATGAGCGCGTGCTGCCGCGCAAACCGCGCGGGTACTACCATGAGTACACTGTCCCAACACTCGGCGCGCATGACCGCGGTGCCCGCCGCATCATCACGGGGCGGGCCGGAGAGCTGTACTACACCGACGATCACTACCGCACTTTCAAGCGCATTCTCGAGTGAACCCATGTACAGCTTTGCGCAACTGCTATCCGGCGCGCCCTCGGGCCTGTATCGACTCAACGGCGACTGGCGCTCGCGGTCGCTGGACAGGCTGTGTCAGCTCAAGGCCGTGCAGCTGGTGCGCATCGATGGCAGCACCGTTCACGATCGCCAGCGCTTTCTGGCGGTCGCAGCGCGCGCTATGCGATTTCCAGCGTGGTTCGGCGGGAACTGGGATGCGTTTGCCGACGCTGTGATGGATCTGGCTTGGACGCCCGCTGACGCCTACGTGGTCATCCTGGGCGACATGCAGCGCTTTGCCACACGGGCGCCGCAGGCCTTTCACATGGTGTTGAGCATTCTCGAAGATGCGGCTGAGTTCTGGAGCGAGCGTGGTGTGCCGTTCCACGTGCTGGTAGCCGACGCTCCAAGCAACGCGTTGCCGGTCGTTCGGGCAGTCTAAGGAAATCAGCCTAGACGGTCTTTTCTTCGGGTTCCAGCTTGACGGCGCCGACCGACTCCAACGGGCTGGCCGACAAGGCAGGCTCGGGGCAGTCCGTCATCGGCTGAGGTGGCGGGCAATCCCCAGTCGTAGGAGCCTCGGCCGGCTGCGAGTGTGATTCACATTCCGCGCGCGCCGTTTGAACGTCAGGACGGCAGGCGGCCAGCGAGGGAATGAAGCGGGACAGCTCCCCGAGCGCCTGGCTGTAGACCTCGCGCTTGAACTCCACGACGCTCTGCAGCGGAATCCAGTACGCGCTCCAGCGCCAGGCATCGAACTCGGGTTTCTCCGAGCGGCGCAGACAGACGTCGCAGTCGCGGCCGACCAGACGCAGCAGATACCAGATCTGCTTCTGGCCGCGATAGTTCGCACGGCAGTCGCGGCGTATCCAGTTGGCAGGCACGTCGTAGCGCAACCAATGCCGGGTGCGGCCGAGAACCTTCACATGCTCCGGCCGCAAGCCAACTTCCTCCATCAACTCCCGGTACATCGCCTGCTCCGGGCTCTCCCCTGGCTTGATGCCGCCCTGCGGAAATTGCCAGGCGTGCTCCCTCACCCGCTTGCCCCAGAACACGTCGTTCCGGCAGTTGACCAGGACAATTCCCACGTTTGGGCGATATCCGTCGCGATCGATCATGACCATCACCCAGCAATTTTTTGACCTGACCCGATTTTTTCATAAAGACGACATGGAAAGCAATGCGACAGGAAGCCGGCCCAGGGCGTCGCGGGACCTGATTGGAGGCTTCCTTAGATCAGCAAGCGCTTCTCGGTATGCGGGTTGAGCCGTTTCATGACCTCCACGAAGCGTAGGAACTCGAGGCCGTAGCGCGCCTCGAGCTCGCGCGCACGGTCGCGCAGCTCATCCCAGCGGGACTGCGCGGGGCGCCGCTTGAAGGCCAGCACGATGATGTTCCCTTTCTGCTGCGCCGGAACGCAGGTGACCTGACCCTCGAAGGCGCTTTCGATGCGCTGCAGATTGTCATCGAACTTGCGATCGCTGCCCCACAGATTGACCACCAGCACGCCGTCGCGCCGCAGCGCCCGCGCCGCGGCCACATAAAACTCGGGCGTGGTCAGCTCCTCGACCTGCGATTGCCCGTCGTAGCCGTCGACCAAAACGACGTCGGCACTGTCCGGATGCTCGGCAACCCACTGCGCCCCGTCGCCCTGAATCACCTCCAGGCGCTCGTCGTCCGACGGCAGGTGGAAGTACCGGCGCGCGGCCGCAATCACGCGCGGGTTCAACTCGAGCACGACTTGCGTCGCTGCGGGAAACTTGCGGTACATCCACTTGTTGACCGAGCCGCCGCCCAAGCCCACGCTCAGCACGCGCTGCGGCTCGGGCACGAACAGCAGAAACGCCATCATGCTGCGCGTGTACGAGAGCGCGAGATCATCCGGATCGCTCAACCGCATGCCGCTCTGAATGGTCGAGCTGCCGAGGTGCAGGTAGCGCACGCCGTCCTGCTCGCTGATTTCGACGCTCGCGTCCACACCGACCCGCCGCCGGTTGCGAAATCCCTGCAACAGCTTCAAACGCTTTTCCTCCCTATGGAATCACGAGGGATTGTAAGATAAGGCCCTTTTTCGCGGGACTTATCCATGCGCGTCTCGACTTTTTTCCTCTCCACGCTGAAAGAAGCCCCGGCCGAAGCCGAGCTCACGAGCCACAAGCTGATGATGCGCGCCGGGCTGATTCGCAAGCTCGGTACCGGGCTCTACACCTGGATGCCGTTCGGCCTGCGCGTGTTGCGCAAGGTGGATGCCATCGTGCGCGAAGAGATGAACCGGGCCGGCGCCGTCGAGCTGTCGATGCCGGCGGTGCAGCCGGCCGAGCTCTGGCAGGAAAGCGGACGCTGGGAGAAGTTCGGGCCACAGATGCTGAAGATCAAGGACCGGCACGAGCGCGACTACTGCTTCGGCCCCACGCACGAAGAGGTGATTACCGACATCGCGCGGCGGGACATCCGCAGCTACCGCCAGTTGCCGGTGCATTTCTATCAGATCCAGACCAAGTTCCGCGACGAGATTCGGCCGCGGTTCGGCGTGATGCGCGCGCGCGAGTTTCTGATGAAGGACGGGTACTCGTTCCACGTCGACCATGCGGACCTCGAGCGCGAATATCGCAACATGTACGACACCTACACACGCATCTTCGAGCGGCTCGGCCTGCGTTTTCGCGCCGTAGCCGCGGACACCGGCGCGATCGGGGGCACCGGCTCGCACGAGTTCCATGTTCTGGCCGACTCGGGCGAAGACGCCATCGCTTTCGCACCGGAGTCGGACTACGCCGCCAACGTTGAGCTCGCCGAAGCGCTCGCGCCGTCGGGCACGCGTCCGGCACCGACACAAGCTCTGCAGAAGATCGCGACGCCTGGAGCCCACACGATCGACGAGATTGCAGCGCTGCTGAAAGTGCCGGCGCAGAAGATCGTGAAGACGCTGATGGTGGTCGCCGGCGATCAGAAGCCGTATCTGCTGCTGCTGCGCGGCGATCACATGCTGAACGAGGTCAAAGCGGCCAAGCAGTTTGCTCACACCGAGGGGTTTCGCTTCGCGTCGGAGAGCGAGATCCGCCAGCGCCTGCAGACCGGACCGGGATCGATCGGTCCGATGGGAGCCGAACTGCCTGTGATCGCCGATCGCGCGTTGCAGACCATCGGCGACTTCGTGTGCGGCGCGAATGAGGACGGCTATCACTACACCGGCGTCAACTTCGGGCGCGACCTGCCATCGCCCGAGGATTACGTCGACATCCGCAACGTGGTCGAAGGTGATCCGAGTCCCGACGGCCACGGCGCGCTATCCATCTGCCGCGGCATCGAGGTCGGGCATATCTTCCAGCTCGGCACCAAGTACTCGGAAAGCATGAACGCGACCTACCTCGACGAGAGCGGGCAGTCGAAGTACATGGAGATGGGCTGCTACGGCATCGGCGTATCGCGCATCGTGGCGGCCGCGATCGAGCAGAACAACGACGCGCGTGGCATCTTGTGGCCGCAGCCGATCGCACCATTCCAGGTCGCCATCGCGCCGATCGGGTGGGGCAAGAACGCCGAGGTGCGGGCACAGGCAGAGAAGCTGCATGACGAGCTCACCGCCGCCGGCATCGAAGTTCTGTTGGACGATCGCGACGAGCGGCCAGGCGTGATGTTTGCTGATCTCGAGCTGATCGGGGTACCCCATCGCATCAACGTCGGCGAGCGCAGTCTGAAGCAGGGGCAGGTCGAGTATCAGGCTCGGACTGAGGACAAGCCAACGCCGATCGAGCTGGCGACTGCGGTGCAATTCGTGAAGTCTTTGTGTGGAAGGTAGCAAGTTGATGGAAAATTCCGTCCGCGCTGAGCGTATTGGTGTCCGCCACGGAGTCGAAGCGTCCGGGCCCTCGGTCGGCCTGCGGCCGGTGTTTCGACTCCGCTGCGCGACGCTCAACACGAACGGTATCCGGGAGTTTTGCATTCAACTGGCCGGCCTGCATCATCGACTGCGCAATACTGTGGTGATCGCGCTTCTGTCCAGCGCGTCAGCGCTCGCCGGCGAGCAGCGTTATGAGCCGCTCGCGGCCAGCGTCCAGGCCGCGTTGCATGCTTCGATAGCGGATCGCGCCGCGCCGACGCTGGTGTTCGCGACCGATCAGGAAGGCCAGGCCTGGCTGTCGTCGATGTCGAAGCGGCTCGCCGCGCGCGTCCCGGACAAACAGACGCGGCTCGATCTCCTGATGTCGGTGCAGTACGAGGCCAAGCGCGCGGGACTCGACCCGCAGATGGTGCTCGGTGTCATCGACGTCGAGAGCAAGTTCCGGAAGTACGCGGTGTCGCGCGCCGGCGCGCGGGGTTACATGCAGGTGATGCCGTTCTGGGTCGAGCTGATCGGCACGGCCGAGCAGAATCTGTTCAATCTGCGCACCAACCTGCGCTATGGCTGCGTCATCCTGCGCCACTATCTCGACATCGAGCACGGAGACACGTATCGGGCTCTGGCGCGATACAACGGCAGCCTCGGGAAGAGCGACTACGCCGTCAAAGTGATGAGCAGCTGGCAGAAACGCTGGATCTTCCCAGGCGAGCCGGCGACGATCATACGGGTGTCGAAGCCCGGGCCGATCCGCTACATGGGAGACGCGCGGTAAGCGTCTCGGTCAGGCTGCGTGCTTGCGGCGTTCGGTCGGCTTGGCTCCGAACAGCGTTCCCAGGGTCGTGGACATCGCATCGTGCGCGTCGCGAGTGTACTGCGCAACGAGCGACTCGAGGGCGGTGGTTTCCACGCCTTCCGCCAGCTCTGCCCGGAATACGAACTCGCGATAGACATCGACCAGACGAATCTGCGAGACGTCGCGCACCAGCACCCAGCCGTCGCTCGTCGTCGATGCCACCCATCCGGCCGCTGCCAGCCGGTCCAGCAGCAGTTCGCACTCTTCGAGCGGCAAGCGCAAGCTGACGCGCAGCTCCTCCGTACGCATCACCCGCCCGGTGTGATAGGCCTGGTGCAACAGGCGCAACAGTCGGATCGCTTCGAGGAACTGCTCACCGGGCCGGCGGCGGAACCGCACGCCACCGGTGCGCAGATAGGGCAACGCTGCAGTGACCTCCGCACCGATGATGATCACGAGCCAGGAGATGTAGATCCACAACAGAAAGATCGGAAAGCTCGCAAATGCGCCGTAGACCAGCTTGTAGGTCGGCACGCTCTTGATGTAGATCCCGAAGGCTGCCTTCATGCCTTCGAACGCGATACCCGCGAGAGTACCGCCCGCGATTGCATCGCGCGTGTCCACACGCCGATGGGGCACCGTGCGGTACAGGAACGCGAGCGCGGCACACGTGAGGAAGAGCGGCACGATCTTGAGCAGCACCACCTGCGCCCCTTCGGTGTCGCGCACCAGACCCATCGACAGAGAGAGCAGCCACGACGTTACCGAGAGGCTGGCTCCGATCAGCAGCGGACCAATGGTCAGCACCGCCCAGTAGATCAGCAGCCGGCTGATCAGCGACCGCGGACGACGCACACGCCAGATCGTGTTGAACGTACGATCGATCGTCAGCATGGTCATCACCGAGGAGATGCCGAGAATCGCGATACCCCAGGCAGTCAGCTTGCCGGCATTGTCGGCGAACTGCTGCATGTAGATCGTGATGACCTTACCAGCGGAAGTGGGCACCAAATTGGTCACGAAGAACTGCCGGATCGCGATCGAGAAGCCGGAGAACACCGGGAACGCCGAGAACACTGTGACGGCGATCGTAATGAGCGGCACCAGCGCCAAAAGCGTCGTGAAAGTGAGGCTTCCCGCAACCTGCAGGCAGCGGTCTTCCCGGATGCGATGATTCAGGAGCTGGACGTACTCGATCGTCGCGCGCACGTGGCGGCGCGTATTCACCAGATCGCGTCTGGCGGCTGCCCAAAAACGGCGAAACGGCGACAGAAATCCGGAAAGGACAGAGGCGGTCATGGCAGCATCTCTATAATACGCGCTGGGCTGCAGTTACCATGCCAGCAAGAGCGGTATGCCTGATTCGCTTGGCGCTGCCCGCCTTGGTGCGAGAACTCAGGAAGCTCGATGAAAGACATCCTGGTGCTGTACTACAGCCACACTGGTGCGGTCCAACAGATGGCCCAGGCCGTCGCACGCGGGATCGAGACCGTGGCCGGTGCGCGCGCCCGCCTGCGCAGCGTGCCCAAGGTCTCGACCGTATGCGAAGCGGTTGAACCGGACATTCCCAATAGCGGCCCGCCCTACGTCGAACTGAAGGACCTCGAGGAGTGCATCGGCATGGCCATCGGCAGCCCGACGCGGTTCGGCAACATGGCGGCCCCGCTAAAATATTTCCTCGATGGCACCGGCGGGCTTTGGCTGCAAGGCGCGATGGCGGGCAAGCCGGCTGCGGTCTTCACCTCGACTGCCACTCAGCACGGCGGTCAGGAGACCACGCTGCTATCGATGATGCTGCCTCTGCTGCACCATGGCATGGTGATCGTCGGCTTGCCGTATACGGAGGCGGAGCTCAACACGACCGCCACCGGCGGCACGCCTTATGGCGCGAGCCATGTTGCCGGCATGACAGCGCAGAAGCCGCTGTCAGAAGAGGAACGGCGCCTGTGTCTCGCTCTGGGTGCACGCCTCGCGCACGTCGCGCTGAGGTTGGCGTAATGGCCGCCGCGGGCATCGACCGGGCCAGGCAGGCACGCGAGCTGTTCCGAGCCGCACGCAGTGGCGTACTGTCTTCGCATTCCACCAAGTTTCCGGGCTATCCGTATGGCTCGGCGTTGCCTGACATCACCGACCACGCCGGCCGGCCAGTGATCCTGATCAGTCATCTCGCGGAACACACTCATAACGTCGAAGCCGATGCCCGCGTGAGCTTCCTGGTCGCGGACGCCGGTCCGGATCTGCAGGCCAGCTCCCGTGCGGCGCTCTTGGGCAACGCACGCTTAATCGGGGATGACGAACTCATCCGCGCTCGCTATCTGCGTTTCTTTCCGGAACAAGCGCAGTATCTCGACATCGGCGGCTTCCACTTCTGGGCGATCGAGCCGTTCCAGATCCGCTTCATCGAGGGCTTCGGCAGCCTGCACTGGATCACGGGCGAACGCTATCTGGCGGCGTCCGGCGAAGTGCCCGATGCCGAGGCGTCAATCCTCGAGCACATGAATGAGGATCACGCGGAGGCGCTGCAGGCCTATTGCAGACATGTCCACGAAGTGGAGCCGCAACGCGTCGAAATGATCGGCATCGACTGCGATGGGTTCGATGTGCGGGCGGACGGTCGGCTCCTGCGCTTCGCTTTCGAGCGCCCGATCGCCACAGCCATAGAGGCGCGAGCCGCACTCGTTGCGCTCGCACGCAAGAGCAGGGGTTGATGCGACCGGCGTCGCTGCAGGTTCTCGCGAGCGCGAGCCTGATCGCACTGATCTTCCTGTGCTTGCTGTGGGAAAGCATTCTGGCCCCGATCAAACCGGGTGGCTCGCTCTTGATGCTCAAAGCGCTGCCGCTGCTGGTGCCGCTGTTCGGCGTCCTGCGCGGCCGCCTGTACACGTACCAGTGGACGTCGTTGATGGTGCTCGCGTACTTCTGCGAAGGTGTCGTCCGCGCGTGGTCGGAGCGCGGCGCCGGCCGAGCATTGGCGCTGGCTGAGATCGCGCTCTCGATCATTCTCTTTGCGAGCGCGGTCTTGTACGTCTGGACATCACGACGTCAGGCGCGTTGAGTCGACGCATGACCGGCGCAGCTTATCGCGGCCGCTTCGCACCGACCCCGTCGGGTCCGCTGCACTTCGGCTCGCTGGTCGCGGCGACCGGCAGCTACCTCGAGGCCAAGTCGCGCGGAGGGGAATGGTTACTCCGCATCGATGATCTCGACCCGCCTCGGATCGAGCCCGGCGCGACGCGATCGATCCTGCATTGTCTCGAAGCGCTCGGTTTCGAGTGGGATGGCGCGGTGCTCTATCAAAGCGCACGCGGTCCGGCCTATCACGCGGCGCTGCATCGCCTGCGCTGGCTCGGCATGATCTATCCGTGCGCTTGCAGCCGTAAAGAGATTGCGGAGTCCGCGTTGGCCGGCGTGGAAGGCCTCATCTATCCAGGCACTTGCCGTGACGCGATTCCAGACGCCCGAGCAGCGCGTGCTCTGCGCTTCGACACGCGCGGCGCCGTGATGATCTTCGACGATGGCCTGCTGGGCCCGCAGCGGCGCGACCTCGAGCGCGAGTTAGGCGACTTCGTCGTCTACCGCACCGACGGCGTGTATGGGTTTCACCTTGCGTCCGCGGTAGACGACGGCGAGCTCGGCATCACCCACGTGGTGCGCGGCGTCGATCTGCTCGAATCGAGCGCACGACAATTGCATGTGCTGCGCGTGCTGGGCTTGCCGATACCTCGCTATGTGCATCTACCGATCGCGGTCGACGCGAATGGAGAGAAGCTTTCGAAACAGACGCGCGCCGCAGCGATCGAACCCGCGCGGCCACTCGTGGCCCTGAAAGCGGTCTGGGAATTCCTGAATCAGGGCTCAGCCGCCGATCTGGCCGACCTCACGCTGCCAGACTTCTGGCGCTATGCGATCGCGCACTGGGATCTTCGTCGCGTCGGCCGCCGTCGCGAAGCTCCGGTTCCCGGTATGGCTTAGTAGCGCTCGTCACGCCAACGCAATCCGCTCGCCATCGCGGAACACAGCCATTTCGCCTTTGTCGAGCACGGTCCACTGCTCGTTATCGGTGAGCGGCAATGTCGCGATCACAGCGACGCGATCCTGCGGCGTAGTGACCTGGCTGAAGTCGACCTCCACGTCCTCGTCCAGAAGATGCGCAGTCGTGAACGGCGCTTGGCGCACGACGTACGATAAATGGTCCGAGCAGTGCGCGAACAGGTATTCGCCGTTGGACAGCAGATAGTTGAACTTGCCGTGGCGCGCGATCTCGGCGGTCAAGTGTTCGAGCAATTCGGCCAGCACCGGCAGCGATGGCATGCCCGCCGGAAACGCGTCGCGCAGCGTTTCGAGCATGCAGCAAAATGCGAGCTCGCTGTCGGTCGTGCCGACCGGGCGATAGTCGCCCCTCAACCGTGGAGCGAACCGGTTCAGTGTGCCGTTGTGCGCGAAGATCCAATAGCGGCCCCACAGCTCGCGCATGAACGGATGCGTATTTTCGAGACTGACCACGCCGCGTGTGGCCTTTCGGATATGCGCGATCACATTCAGCGAACGGATCGGGTAGTTGCGGACGAGCTCCGCGACCGGTGAATGCACTGCAGGTTCCGGGTCCAGAAACAGTCGGCAGCCATTGCCTTCGAAGAATGCGATGCCCCAACCGTCGGAGTGCTGGTCAGTTGCGCCGCCGCGCTGACGAAAGCCGGTGAAGGAGAAGCAGATATCGGTGGGGACGTTGCAGTTCATCCCCAGAAGCTGGCACATGGCGGCGCTGACGGGTTGTTGCTAGCATGCGTGAAGACTATTAGATCGGATTCTAGCAACCTCCATGTCCAACAAGACCATCGGTCTCGCCGACCGGGTGTACGACTATCTGTTGTCGGTTTCGGTACGCGAGGCCCCGCTGCTCAAGCGCCTGCGCGATGAGACCTCGAAGCTGCCTTTGGCGATGATGCAGATCGCCCCAGAGCAAGGCCAGCTGTTGTCGTTGCTGGTGCAGGCGCTGCAACCGAAAAAGTGCATCGAGGTCGGCGTGTTCACCGGCTACAGTTCCTTGGTCGTGGCGCTTGCGCTGCCGCCGGACGGGCATATCACAGCCTGTGATGTGAACGAGCAATGGACTTCCATTGCACGGCGCTATTGGCACGAGGCCGGCGTTGAGCAGAAGATCGACCTCTATCTGGCACCGGCGCTGCAAACGCTCGACCGCTTGGTCGCGCACGGCCAAGCCTCCACATACGACTTCGCATTCATCGACGCGGATAAGCAGAACTACTGGGGTTATTACGAGCGGGCGCTCACTTTACTGCGGCCGGGCGGCCTCATCGCGGTGGATAATACCCTTTGGTCCGGCCGCCCGGCGGATCCTGCGGCGGACGATGCGGAGACCCAAGCTATCCGGGCTTTCAATCAACGCCTGTTCAAGGACTCTCGCGTTCGCATCAGCCTGGTTCCGATCGGCGATGGAATGACTCTCGCCCTCAAGCTCAGAGACTAGATCGGCCGGCTATCCAGCCAGTCGACTGGTTTTTCCAATTTTCTCCGCTACTTAACCGCGAGCGCCGCAATCGGGCTGCTCCCGGATCCGATCTATTTTGCTGCATTGCGGCAATTCCCCTTGACTTCATTCTGGGCACCCTTATAATTGGTTTGGTGCATCGCAACAAAGGCCGGTCATTGTAGCGCGGCAGATCCACTAACTTTTAGAACTAATGAGGAGTAAATGATGGTTCAATTCAACGAGCAGATCACCGCACTGGGCAAGTCTCAGCTCGAAAACGCACTCAAGCTGGCCGAGATTTCGGTGCAAGGCTTCGACAGGCTTGCTGCATTGCAGCTCAACACGGCGAAGAGCGCTTTCGCTGACGGCCTGAAGACGACGAAACAGTTCTCGAGCGTCAAGGACCCGAGTGAGTTATCCGCGATTGCGACGACCCTGTCGCAGCCTGCCTGGGAAAAGGCACAGGCGTACGCGCGCAGCGTGTACGAAGTGGCCGCGACGACTCAAGCCGAGGTCTCAGCCTTGGTCGAGCAACAGATCGGCGAGCTCAACAAGAGCGTTGTAAGCGCGCTCGATACGGTATTGAAGAACGCCCCGGCGGGATCTGAAGCCGCGGTAACCGCCGTCAAGTCGGCGATCCAGTCGGCCAATGCCGCGTACGAGTCGGTGCTGAAGGCCACGAAGCAGGTCGCTGCGATCACGGAGTCCAATATCTCCACCATCGCAGCCCAGACAGCTCCGACGCGCAAGAAATCTGCGTAAGCGGTCCCCGGAAGCCCCGAAGCAAAACGGCGTCAGGTGCGAACCTGACGCCGTTTGCATTTGGTGGGGTCCGGTGAGCCCGGATATTTCATGCGGAACTGGGAATGATGGCGAGGCGATTTGCGAGCCAGTTGCGGCTCGACCGTCGCAGCCAATAGTCCGGTCTTATTGGCAAGACAGGCATGCCGCAAATGGCCGCAAAGCGGCCGCCAGCGCCCGAGCAGCCCGATCTTACAAAACCCTACCCGGCTCGAATCGGCTAGAAACCGCTCGCATCGTGCCATTCACTCCGTTCGGGGCCGTCTCCATGAAATATCCGGGTTAGCCCACCTTGCTCTGCGGCATCGCGACTGCTTCGCCAGGACCGGCTGCGACGCGATTGCGGCCGGCGCGCTTCGCCGCATACAACGCGTTGTCTGCGGCCTTGATGAGCTCGTCCACTCGCATCATGCCGGGCTCGCGCTGCCCCACGCCGATGCTGACCGTCGTGTTGTGGCTGATGCTGCCGTTGGACGCCCGCGCCTTCGCGACCGCACCGCGCAGCCGCTCGGCGAGGGCCAAGCCGGCCATAAGCGACGTGTCTGGCGAGATGATCAAGAACTCCTCTCCCCCGAGCCGGCAAATCACATCCTCGGCGCGCGCTTCCTTGCGCAGGACCGACGCCACCTGGCGCAGCACCACGTCGCCGCTGTCATGGCCATAGGTGTCGTTGACCTGCTTGAACTGATCCACGTCGACGACCATGCAGGTCAGCGGCCGCTGGCTGCGCGCGCTGGCGGCCCACTCCTGCTCCAGCCGCTCGATGCCATAGCGGCGGTTCGGCAGTCCGGTCAGCGGATCCGTCAGCGCAGCTTGCTGCAGTCTCCGGTTGGCGACCGCAAGCTCAGCCGCAAAACGCCGCAGGTTCTCGCTGTCGCGCCGCGCGTCTTCCTGCAACTTGATCACGCGCTGCCCGGCGCGCAGGCGAGCCGCGAGAACGCGTGGCGTGAATGGCTTCGTCAGGTAGTCGTCGACGCCGGATTCGAACGCCTCGACCAACTGATCGTCCTGCTCGAGCGCCGACAGGATGATGAAGTACATCTGCTGGCCTTCGTCGGTCTGGCGCAGCGCCTTGCAGAACGAGACGCCGTCGAGGCCCGGCATGATCCAGTCGGAAACGATGATCTGCGGGCGTACCGACATCGCGAGCGCCAAGCCGCTGCGCCCGTCCTGCGCGCTGTGCACGGTATGGCCCAATCCTTTCAACAGGTGCTCGACCAGCAGCAACGTCGCGCGATCGTCCTCGACGACGAGAACCGTGAGCTGCTGCCCGGTCTTGCCTTGCGCGGGCGCCAGACCACCCTGCAACGCCGCCGGCTCGGCTTTTTCCTGCGACACGGCTTCGAACGCGGGCATCTCCTGAGTTTTGACCTCGAGGATCTTCCCCCACTCGCGCCATTGCAGAACGATCTCATCAGACAACTTCGACAATGATGCCTGGTCCATGCCGACCTTGGCTGCTGCAAGAATCAGCTCGGGCACGAGGCCCTTGCGGTCGTCATCGCGCGCGACGCAGAAATCGCCGAGCTGGGCCGCGAGCTGCAGCAGATGGCAGATGACGAACTCGCGCGAGCCCTCGGGCAGTCGCGCCTGCTCGGGTGCCTCATGATGAAATACCGAGACCACGAACAACCGCGGCAGATACCAGTCTTCGAGCAGAGCGGCGCCCAACTCGTTGTGGTCGGTGGCGAAGCGCTCATGCTCGAGCCGCGCCATTTCGTGCGGGCCGGCGGTGCAGGAGGCGAGCAACTCGGCGAACTCAGCCGGATAGATGGTTGCGAGGGCCAGCGTTCCGACGCCTGACAGCAGACCGCACGTGAACGCTTCATCCGCGGGCGCACTGCGCACGCGCAGACAGATCGCGCTGGCAGCAATGGCAACGGCCAGCGATCGCGACCAGTAGCGTGCGTAGTCGAAGGCCTTGCACGCACCCGACCGGTACTGGCCGAGCAAAGAAAACCCGAGCACGAGCTGACGCACCGTGTTGACGCCCACCAGCTGGATCGCTTCACGGACCGACACGACCGGACGCCGCGGTGAGTGCCCGGCAGCGTTGGCAAACTTGATGATCCGTCCCGACAGCGCCGGGTCGGCACGCACGGCGTGCGCGATCTCGTCGCTGTTGACACCATCCTTGCGGCACAAGTCGATGATGGCCAGCGCAACACCCGACGGCGACGGCAGCTTGCCGGTCGTTTTCAGCTCGTCGAAGCGCGGGTTGGAGCCGACCATGGTGGCGCGACGTGGATTAAGGGTTGTGCTCGGACCTGGATCGGCGAGCGCCCGGGCGCTGCTGTTCGCAGCAGGGCGTCAGGGGGACCTCGCTCCCGAGCCACGGGGCTTGAGATCTACCCGTTAACGGAGTGCCAACCCGAAACTTTAGGTGGGGACCCGCTGCGCACCGACCTTAACTACCTGTGCGATGACGGATTTCCGCCGACCCTTAGGAGCCGGGCGCAACGAAGCCGGCTGGCAGCTGGTAATCGGGATAGCGCTTGCGGAATGCTTCGAAGCTGGCTTTAGCCTCATCGATATGCCCGGCGGCCCTCAGCGT
>Ga0105237_10004307_pt1 | contig 16504 bp, 10 predicted proteins | sample KBSC24metaG_FD_81520 | JGI IMG/M metagenome (GOLD analysis project Ga0105237, IMG submission 81520) | Corn rhizosphere microbial communities from Kellogg Biological Station, Michigan, USA - KBS C2-4 metaG | ecosystem: Host-associated > Plants > Roots > Rhizosphere > Soil | place: Michigan, USA... | reverse complement strand
ATATTATTTTACCTTTGCAATCCCATTTAATCCGGAGAGGTGTCTGAGTGGTCGAAAGAGCACGCCTGGAAAGTGTGTATACGCCAAAAGTGTATCGAGGGTTCGAATCCCTCCCTCTCCGCTGAAAATAAAAACGCATTTAACTGATTGAAAAATCAAGTTGTTGTGTTGAAAAATTTAGAAGTACAAGGGGTTCGAACCTTAGACTTTTTTAAATTTTAACCCTCTTCTCCATTGCGTGATTCGTAAAGGTCACTAATCTATGATTTAAATGATAAAATTCTGTATTGAACGAGATCAGCTAATAAAAACCATTAGAAACTTGCCTGAAAAAGACATAAAAACATAAAAGGCTGTCTTTTCGAGACAGCCTTTTATAATCTATTATATTGAAGATCTCCGACTATATTATTGTCCTATTTTAGTTAACAATATTGCTACCGAATCTGGCTTGGCCAAGAATGCGGAATGGCTGGTATTTAGTTGATAAACTGTTTTTACACCACCCATGGCGGTGCTAATCATCCTGTCTTGTAGGCCTGGGGATACAACATGATCTTGTAATGTTTTAATATAAACCTTCTCAACAGAGCCAAAATTTGCAGCTGTCAATGTCACTGAATCCTCCAATGCGATTCCTGGCTCAGGCCGATAATTTTGCAACACCAGGTTTTGAACCTGGGCTGAACCATCCTGGATAAAAGCGCTTACAATTTGGTCTTTTTTCACATCGACAGTTAAGCCGCCATTATTGAAAATAAGGTTTCCCGCTACACCCAGTTGAGAGCCCGGATCCGAAGTTGCAAGCTTAAACAACGATTGCCCGGAAGTTGGTAAGTAGGCGGCAAGATAAACCAGCTTCTCGATCTTTGTGGGTATTTGTTCTGCAACAGAAGAAATGATCATACCTCCCAAACTGTGCCCAACAAGGATAACCTTGCCATTCATTTTTGATACAGCATCGATCACTTTATCCCTGTAAAGATTTAAAGTTATTGTTGACGGATCAGTATTATCGCTGCCATGGCCCGGAAGTTCCACAACTGTAACATTGTTGCCTTCATTAATAAGGGTGGCTTTTACCGCGCACCATACGTAAGGAGCCTGCCATGCACCGTGTACCAGTACATAATTTTTAACAAGGGGTTTTACTTCATCATTCTTTTTTGAACAAGATGAAAACATAATAGTAGCAGTAGCCACAGAAAGTAAGATTAATATAAGTTTTTTCATGATTTGAGATGCCTAATTGTTTAGGACATGACAAACATCGGGCTATGCACCCTGGATAAGTTTAACCCAGGTTAAAATCGAAAAATAGTATAACGCCGTAAAAACAAGTTATCCTATAAAGCAACCAACACAACGATTAGTGAGTAATAATGATATCTATTGACTATCGACGCGTCTTCGCGTGCGATATTATTAAAATTGATATTTTTATAGCATGTTAGAGAGTAAAACAGAAATAGACTTACTACGAACGATTTTAGGATCTGCCGGCATGAAACCGGAAGTATTTGACTTGTCAGTGCCTCACTGGAAATTAAAACAGTATAAGAAAGGCGAGTTTTATAATGAATATAAAAATGTCTGTAAGCACCTCGGATTTGTTATCAACGGCGTATTTAGAATCTACCGGGTAAATAACGATACGGGTGAAGAAAAGAATATGCTGTTTTTTACTGATCACCAGTTTGTAGCATCCTATAAAAGCTTTTTAGCCCAGACTGCCTGTGATTATTATACGGAAGCAATGGTTGATTCGCTTATATTATATATACATATCGATCACCTGAATGAACTTTATGCGCAATCCCACTCGTGGGAACGGTTCGGAAGGATAGTTGCCGAAACAGCTTTTCACGAGGTTATGGTTAATACGGAAGGATTCTTGTTTAAAACGCCGGAGGACCGTTACCGCGAAATGATGGAAAAGCATCCGAATATTTTTAATTCGGTACCACTTTACCATATTGCCTCCTATCTGGGTATCCAGGGACCATCACTGAGCCGGATTCGTAAAAGAATGGTTGGAAGGTAACTCCCATTATTCTGCCATCAGGTTTCTGAATACTGAAATCCTTTAAAAAACTTTTTTTTAGAGGATTTTTCGATTTTAACCTGGGTTAAACTTATTGCAGCGGCATAGCCCGATGTTTGTCATGTCCTAAACAATTAGGCATTAAAAAACATGAAAACAGCAATAATAATGATGGCAATGAGTGTATTAGGTTTTACTGCCAAAGCCCAAAAAACAACCAACAAAAATTCTAAAACTATTGTACTTGTTCACGGAGCCTGGTCAGATGCATCTTCGTGGGATGCAGTGACACCTTTGTTAAAGGCCCAGGGCGAAGAGGTGATCAATGTTAACCTTGCAGGTCACGGAAAAGATACCACCTCATTTACCGGTATCACATTTCAAACTTATGTTGACCAGGTAAAAGCAGCTATTGGAACCCGCACTAATGTAGTTTTGGTGGGGCATAGTTTTGCAGGACTGGTGATCAGCCAAGTTGCTGAAGAAATTCCCGCACAAGTTAAAGAACTGATCTTCCTTGCAGCAGCGCTTCCTCATGATGGAGACAGCCTTTTAGGACTTGCAAAAGGGGATCCGGCTTCTCATATCGGAAAATCCCTTACTATCGATCAGGAGCACGGTGCAGCAATCATCGCGAAAGATGCCGTAGCCGATATCTTCGCCGCAGATGCACCTCAACAAGTACAGGAATATATTGCCGCTAACACTAAACCCGAACCATTGGCACCGCTGGCCACACCAGTGCATTTGACTGAGAAAAATTTCGGCAGCATTAAAAAAGTCTATATCCATACAGTTAATGACCATGCGATCAGTTACCCTGCACAACAATATATGGTAAAAGCAAGTAAAGTAGCTAAAGTATATACCTTGGCAAGTAGTCACACACCTTTCATTTCTATGCCCGACAAATTGGCGGCCATACTAATCGCTGAAAGCAAGTAAATTAAAAAAGGCACCCAAATGTGGTGCCTTTTTTAATATCACGTGATCTTTCGTCCATGATCCATTAACCGATCAAAAGAGAAAACATAAGGTGATTTATAATCAAATTAATTTAAAAACGATCCAGGTTCATCACTTTAGTCCAGGCTTGTATAAAATCCTTCACAAACTTGTCCTGAGCATCAGAACCTGCATACAGCTCGGCAACAGCTCTCAGTTCTGAGTTGGATCCTAATACAAGATCGGCACGGGTACCTGTCCATTTTACTTCACCAGAGGCACGGTTGCTACCTTCATAAAGTTCCTTGTCGGCTGATACTGCTTTCCATGCAGTGTTCATATCGAGCAGGTTTACAAAGAAATCATTGGTAAGCACACCCGGACGTGATGTAAAAACACCATGCTTAGAGCCATCAAAATTAATATTCAACACCTTCAAACCACCTAACAATACGGTTAACTCAGGTGCGGTAAGTGTAAGCAAATGTGCCTTATCTATCAATAACTCCTCGGTAGATACTGGGGCTTTTGTTTTGCGGTAGTTGCGGAAACCGTCAGCAGCGGGCTCCAGGTAACCGAACGATTCTACATCGGTTTGTTCCTGTAAGGCATCTGCTCGGCCGGGTGTAAAAGGAACCGTAATGTTGTGACCTGCATCTTTAGCAGCTTTTTCAACCGCTGCACTACCTGCCAAAACGATCAGATCGGCCAGCGAAACTTTTTTACCATCGGCCTGCGCTGCATTAAACTCTTTTTGAATACCCTCGAGTACGCTCAATACATTTTGCAATTGCGACGGATTATTCACCTGCCAGTATTTTTGCGGCGCCAGACGAATGCGGGCACCATTGGCACCACCGCGCTTATCAGAACCACGGAAGGTAGAAGCCGAGCCCCATGCTGTGGAAACCAGTTCAGATACGCTTAAACCCGATGCTAATACTTTTGCTTTTAAAGCTGTAACATCACTTTCAGCTATCAATGCATGGTTAACTGCGGGTATAGGATCCTGCCAAAGCAATTCTTCCTGTGGTACATCAGGACCCAGATAACGTTCACGAGGGCCCATATCGCGGTGCGTTAATTTAAACCATGCACGCGCAAAAGCATCTGCAAATGCATCCGGATTTTCCAAAAAGTGTCTTGATACTTTTTCGTAAGCCGGATCAAACCTTAAAGCCAGGTCGGTAGTCAACATGGCTGGCTTATGCTTTTTTGAGCTATCATATGCATCAGGAATAGTAGCTTCCGCATCTTTAGCTACCCATTGGTGCGCGCCAGCCGGGCTTTTTGTCAGTTGCCATTCAAAGCCAAACAGGTTTTCAAAAAAATTATTGCTCCATTGGGTCGGCGTTTTTGTCCATATTACTTCCAGCCCACTGGTAATCGCGTCGGCACCTTTGCCAGAACCATAGCTGTTGCTCCAGCCGAAGCCTTGCGATTCGATACCGGCGGCTTCAGGCTCCTTGCCTACATTGTCGGCAGATGCAGCACCGTGAGTTTTGCCAAAGCTGTGACCACCGGCTATTAATGCAACCGTTTCCTCATCGTTCATGGCCATGCGACCAAAAGTATCGCGGATATCTTTAGCAGCAGCAACGGGGTCAGGATTGCCGTCAGGACCTTCCGGGTTTACGTAGATCAAACCCATTTGCACAGCTGCAAGCGGTTTTTCGAGGTTACGGGAGTGGATATCGCCATTGGCATCATCGTCAGATACCAATACGCCATGTCCTTCTTGCACACCATGTGAACCATGTGCATAGCGTAGATCACCACCCAGCCAGGTGGTTTCAGATCCCCAATATACAGACTCATCTGCTTCCCATACATCTTCACGTCCACCGGCAAAACCAAAAGTTTTAAAACCCATCGATTCCAAGGCTATGTTACCGGTAAGGATCATCAGATCGGCCCATGAAATTTTGCGACCATATTTTTGTTTAATCGGCCAAAGTAGCCTGCGGGCTTTATCGAGGCTCACGTTATCGGGCCAGCTGTTAAGCGGTGCAAAACGTTGCAAGCCTGCACCAGCACCACCACGTCCGTCGCCTACACGATAGGTTCCGGCACTGTGCCAGGCCATACGGATGAACAAACCGCCATAATGACCAAAATCTGCCGGCCACCAGTCCTGCGAGTCGGTCATCAACGCATGAAGGTCTTGTTTTACTGCTGCCAGGTCAAGACTTTTAAAAGCTTCGGCATAATTAAACTCTTCGCCATTGGGGTTTGATAAAGAGGAATTTTGGCGCAGGATATTTAGCTTTAACTGGTTGGGCCACCAATTGTGATTCCTGGTACCGCCGCCACCTGCATTATTTTTCATACTGCCGTTGTGAAACGGGCATTTACTGATGTCATTTGATTCGCTTTCCATATTTATAAGTTTATGTATTGAATTCCTACTGATTGTACAGCGATATAAAATTAGGACATTAAAGAACACAATCACAATCGATTAATTCTATATCCAATAGTTAAAATTGATTAAGTGTTTAAGCATAATCCCTAAAAAGGCAGCCCATTTTGTTATAAAAGATGGTTTACATGGTTTACACTTTTCATGGTTAACATTGATTTATTTAATTGAAAATCAATAAGTTAATTTCATTTTATCATCATATGACGGGTTTACATGTAAACCCACCCAGGGTTAAGTATTTAACGTCATATGTTCAATAATGATTTCGATGTTGGAAATTCATTAGTCGATATTATTGGGGATCTGGATATACTAAATGAGCGTAGTAAATCTCAATTTCCGATATAATATCATATTTAATCGCTTTTATTTATAATCATTCTAAATAGTTGCCTATATTTGTCCAAAATTAGCTTCCAGTGTCAGGCAATAACAAATACCCCCAAGTAGTTTTTCACTTAACCGAGCAGTCCTTTCAGCAACTTTACCGCCTGTATTGGAAAAAAGTTTTTGCCATTTGTTATCATACTTTGAGGGATGAAGATATAGCTGCCGAGCTTTCCCAAGATATATTTGAATCATTGTGGAAACGAAGAAACACACTCCAAATAAATGTATCTATTGAACAATACATTTTCAGATCGGCAAAGCTCGAAGTATTTGAATATTGCCGTACCACATCCAACCGGCAAAAACACCTTCAAAATGTTATTCAAAATCAGTCAACCGAAGGAACCTGCACTGAAGATACGTTAAACTATAATGAATTGTATAAAACCATCAATCGTCTGATCAATAAGCTCCCTCACAAATCGCAGGAGGTTTACCGTTTAAGCCAGCAGCAGGGCCTGGATAAAAAGTCAATTGCTTCGGCTTTGCTTATATCAGAAAAAACCGTTGAATACCATCTCTATAAAGCATTGAATTTTCTCCGGGACAATTTATCGACTAAATAAGTCCGAAATGAGCATTCATATTATTTTCTTATCTCCGCTAATTAATTTTTCTTCCTGAATATCTGCTATTTGTATATTATTTAGAATTAGTCTTAGGAAAAATAAAGAACTAATCAGCTATGTTAATGAATGCTGCCGTAGCTTGCATTTAATTAAATGAAAATAGAAATAACACAAGAACTACTGGAACGGTATCATCAGGGCAAATGCAGCACTGATGAGCAGTTTGCCATTAAACAATGGCTGCATAATATAGCAGAAAGTGATTTCACCATCTCCCCTCCTGTAGATATACAGGGTATCGAGGATAAAACATGGGCAGAGCTCTCAGACCGGGTATTCACTGAGGATAAACCTCACAAAACAAACTGGACCTGGCTGTTAAAGGTAGCTGCAAGTGTTGTTTTGATCACAGGATTGGCTTTCTATATTTATCATGTATCCGGAAACCATCAGGGGAAGGACAGCGCTATCATTAGTTACCATGAAGTAAAAGTCCCCAAAGGAAGAAAGGCCACCTGCACCCTGCCCGACGGAACAATCATCCAGCTAAACTCAGATAGCAAATTGCGGTATCCCGAAAAATTTACAGATACATCAAGAGTTGTGGAATTTGAAGGTGAAGCTTTTTTTACTGTGGCTAAAGACAAAAAACGCCCGTTTTCTATCAATAGCAAACAGGTGATTGTACGGGTTTTAGGGACTCATTTTAATCTTCGGGCTTATCCCGAAGAAAATAAAACCGATGTGGTGGTTGAAGAAGGGCGCGTAATGTTTTCGCCAAAAATCAAAAAAGCTTCTTTAATTCTTACCGCTAACCAGCAAGGCGTATATGGCGCTGATCAATCCTTAAAGCAGCAAACTGTATATGCCGCGGCTTATTATAGCTGGCGTAACAATCAGTTGCAATTTAAAGATCAGAAATTGAGTGATATAGCATCAACACTGGAACGCTGGTATAACGTAAAGGTACTTATTGATAATCGCTTACTAAGAAACGAACGTTACACCGGACGGTTTAACAATCCTGATATAAAAAGTGTACTCAACAGCCTCGAGTTTGCTATAGGTCTTCATTATAAGTTAACTGCAAATCTGGTAACAATCTATTAAACAGATGCCAAAGCCCATTTAGAAAAATATAGAAACAAAAATTCCCGATGCTTCATCGCCAAACTACAACATCGGGATTTGCTCAACTAATACCTAATTAATTAAACATTTAAACGAAAATATGAAACAGGTACATACTTACCTCAAAAATTTAACTAAATATTCTTCAGGCTTTGCCATTAAACAGCTAAACATTGCTCCTAAAGTGTTAATTGTTATTGCTTTAACACTTCTCAACACTACACATTTATTTGCGCAGCAGGATGTACTTGATAAACCCCTAACCATCAAATTAAATAATATTACTTTGGCCGATGCGCTGCTGGCCATTGGTGATAAAGCATCAGTAAGTATTTCTTATAGCAATACCCGGCTCGATGCTAATAAGATCGTGAATGTAGACGCCACCCATCAGTCTATCAAAAAAATATTGCAGGACCTGATGGGCGCCAATCTTAAATTAAAGGTGCAGGGCAATGTGATCACCATTCAAACAACCGATAACAAGCCGGTAACTTCTATCAACTTAAATAACAACCTGAACGAGGTGGTGGTGGTTTCGTCCCGCTCACCGCAGCACATCAGCGAAATACCTGGAACTGTTTGGGTTATTGACAGTGCCAAACTGCAAGCCCAGATCAAAGCCGGCGTACCGCTTAAAGAAGCATTGGGTATACTGATCCCGGGCCTCGATATCGGTAACCAGGGACGTTCCAATTACGCGCAAAACATTCGTGGGCGAAATATATTAGTGATGATTGATGGCGTATCTATCAATAGCACCCGTAACACCAGTCGCCAGTTTGATGCTATTGACCCCTTCAATATCGAAAAGATCGAGGTACTTTCAGGAGCGAGCTCGGTTTATGGCGGGGACGCGACCGGTGGTATCATCAATATAGTAACCAAAAAATCGACGTCGGAGAAACTGGCTTTCCAGACTGAAGTAGGCGGACGCAGTGGTTTAGGCCATGGCGACGATCATGATCTTCGCGTAGCGCAGTCTATCGCTGGTGGCAACAGCTTTGTAAAAGGCCGTTTAGGCTTTGCTTATCAGCAAAATGGAGCTGCTTATGATGGCGATGGTCATCAGATTATTATCGATACCAAACAAGGCGACCTGCAATATAACCGCAGTATTGATCTGTTTGGCAATGTTGATTTTAAACTCAAACACAATCAAAATATTAGTCTTGATGCCCAATACTACAACTCCAAATACAACAGCGACCATGGCTTATTCCTGGGGAATAACCTGGCAGGAGCATTACCGGCCAATGCCAATAATGGTGTAGCTCCCGATCCTTCATTGCTGGATGTACGCAAAGGCTTTGATGCCGATGTGGTACCGCGCAGCAAACGCATTTTTATAAATGGCCAATACCGTATCGGTAATATATTGGGTGGTCAGAGTTTCCAGTTCCAGGCTTTTGTCCGGTCAGAAAAATTAGATTTCAGTCCTTCTTTCCCTGAAGGTATTGTTCAATCGCGCGATCTTACCGTTGCGCCAGGCAATGTAAAACCCTTACCGCTGGCAGCATCACGCCAGAATACCGATGTATATGGCTTTAAGGCAGTTTTAGCCAAACAATGGGATAAAGTAAAGGTAACCTACGGTGCCGATCTTGACCATGAAAAGTTTGTGGGAACGCAAGCCTTCTTTGATACCAACTTAAGCTATAGCTCCGGTGGGTTGATCAATAAAACGGCCAGTACGTTGGAACGTTATCCGGGTAACCGTATCCTGGGCATATCGGGCTTTGCACAGGCCAGCTGGGAAATTATGAACAAGCTTACGCTTTCAGGAGGGATACGCCAGCAGCATATGGATGTAACTGTTGATGATTTTGTTCGCTTCCAACAACAGGTATCCGTAAACTATGGCGTAGGCACCTCGGCAGATAAAATTCCGGGAGGTAAAAATGATTATAATGTAACCCTGTTCAACGGTAGTTTGATTTACAAATTCAGCAATAAGGCGCAGATATGGGCAAACTACTCGCAAGGTTTTTCGGTACCAGATCCAACCAAATATTACGGAACCGGCTCCTATGTACGTGATGGGGATAATTGGAAACTGGTTAACAGCATCAACGTAAAAGACGCGCCATTAAGCGGTATCAAAACCAACCAATATGAACTTGGCGGCAGATTAAGCGACGAAAGTGGCTTTAAAGGACAGATAGCGGGTTTTTATTCCTTATCAGACAAAGCAATCCTCATCAATACCAGTAATTTTACTATATCCGTTACCGATCAAAAAGTGCGCAACTATGGTTTTGAAGGCGAACTAAGCTACAGCCAGCAGCCCAAAGGTTTAATAGTTGGCGTTTCAGGTCAGTTCATCATTTCAGATATCAAGACAGATAAAGGGTATCAGCGCAATTCTATCATATCTACCAACCCATCCAAGTTTGTGAGCTTCGCGGGCTGGCAAAGTCAGGATTTTTCGCTGAGGCTGCAAGCCGTGCGCTCACTTGACCTGAAAGATTACCAAAACCTGGAGCTTAAAGGCTTTACCTCATTTGACCTCGTGGGCAACGTAAAATTACCATTAGGCACGCTATCTGCCGGTATCCAAAATCTTTGGGATAAGCAGTATTTAACCTTCTGGGGACAGCGTTCGGTACTGTTTTACGGCGCCCCGGCCAAACTGTACCAATACTACGGTCGCGGCAGAACATTTTCTTTAACCTATACCATCAGTTATTAAAAACCAACATCCCCGGAGGGTTGATCAAGATCATTTCCGGGGATAGCTCCTTATCATTTATCCGTATTGTTTAACTTTTTAATCATTACCTATGATAACACAATCCAATACCCCCCATCAGGATGAGGCTATATTAGAAGCCTTAAGCACCGGCACTTCTTTTGAAGATATATTTTACGAAGGTTCATCCCAGGAATACCTTAAGGCGATGAGCCTGGCCAGCCAATCGATAGTTAATTTTTTGCACGATAATAAAAAACCATTCAGCGGCGTAACAGCAGCCCAATTACGTCCGCAGTTTGAATCGGTCGACCTCAGCACTCCCCTGCCAGATTATGAAAGCCTGATTAATGAGGTTGAATCGTTATATACCAAACATGCGGTTACCTTTCATCACCCCAAATATGTGGCACATTTAAACTGTCCCGTAGTAATACCCGCTATAGCTGCCGAAGTATTGATCAGCGCTATTAACTCTTCGCTGGATACCTGGGATCAAAGCGCCGGAGGAACGCTGATAGAACAAAAAATGATCGACTGGACCTGCAACGAAATTGGGTTTGATGAGCATGCCGATGGCGTGTTTACCAGTGGTGGTTCGCAAAGTAACATGATGGGGTTACTGTTGGCGCGTGATCATTATTCGGTAGAATACCTGAAACACAATATCAAACAAAACGGACTCCCACCCGAAGCATCCCGTTTCCGGATCTTTGTTTCCGAAGCTGGACATTTTAGCATCCAGAAAAACGCCGCGATACTGGGTCTGGGTGAAAAAGCTGTAGTTAAAGTAAAAGCCGATCGTACCTTCCGAATGAATACTGTTTTGCTGGAAGATGCCATACAACGTGAGCTAAAACAAGGTAATATTCCCATAGCCGTTGTGGCCACTGCCGGTACAACCGATTTTGGCAACCTCGATCCGCTGGAAGCCATTGGGAACATAGCTGCCAAATACAAACTGTGGTATCATGTTGATGCCGCCTATGGCTGCGGTTTATTACTCAGCAGCAAACACCGGTATTTGTTAAATGGAATTGAGCTGGCCAATTCTGTTACTGCTGATTACCATAAAGCCTTTTTTCAGCCTGTTAGCAGCAGCGCCTTCCTGGTAAATCATAAACGGTATTTTGGCTTGATAACCCATTATGCCGATTACCTGAATCCGAAGGATCAGCATTCGGACGAGATCCCAAACCAGGTAAACAAATCCATCCAAACCACCCGCCGTTTTGACGCTCTTAAGCTTTGGTTTACCCTACGCATGATGGGTAAAGAAAAACTGGGCGGCTATATAGAAAAGATCATTGAAACGGCCGAAAATGTAGCGCATATCATCAGCACAGACCGTGATTTTGATCTGCTGAATTATTCGGACCTATCGGCTTTGGTTTTCAGGTACAACCCTTCGGTTTTGCACACCGCTAACCTGACCCAGATGAACCAATATATTAAAGCGCAGCTTTTAAAACATGGCGACGCACTGGTTGCCGGCACCAAAGTTCACGGAGAATTCTATCTCAAATTCACCTTATTAAACCCGCTTACTACGACCGATCATATTAAAAACATTCTATTAAACATTAAAAAACATGGAAACGAATTCATTAAGTTTAATTAACCTTAGGGAAGAGGCCGAACAGGTAAATTACACAGCTATGCTCAACAGTTATCTGCGTGAGTTTAGCAATTGGAGCCGTTACCTGGGTATCCCTAAATATGATGAGGCATTAGCCGCTCATTTCCGGTCAACCGGGCATGATCTTCATATCCGTATTGATTTTTCTTCCATCGGGTTGGAGGTATACGCCCCCCTGAGCTATTATTCAGAAAGCGGCAGGCATATATTCCATTTCCCTGTTGTAAAACGCGACCTGCAAACAGATGAGATCACAGAACTGACTCCTACCGATCTGATTGCCCTTATAGTTCAATACGCGCAGGAGCAATATCCGGAGATAGAGGCATCTATCACCCAAAATCGTTTGCAGAACAGCATAGAAAATTTAGAGAAATATCTCGAAAATTTCATCAAACACGATCTTAATGCCAATGCTGTTGAGATGGATTTTATCCAGGCCGAGCAGGCACTTATTTTAGGCCATAGTGTGCACCCGGTGCCTAAATCAAAACAAGGTTTTAATAATGATGACCTGTTTAAATATTCACCCGAAACTGCGGGGCGCTTCCAGCTGCATTATTTTTTGATAGATGCCAGCCATGTCATTCAAAAAACTGCCGACGATATTTTGCCATCGGTTCAGTTAAAAAATGAACTATTGATCCTTGCTGCCAATGATACACGGGTGATGGAATTGCTAAATACATACCCCGCATTCACCGTGGTACCTATGCACCCATGGGAGGCCAATTATTTACTGCAACAGGATGAGGTTTTAGCTTTACAGCAGGATGGCAAACTGTTTAGCCTGGGCGACTGGGGAGCTGAATTTACACCAACATCCTCGGTGCGTACGGTTTATCATGAGGAGTGTGACTGGATGTTCAAATTCTCCTTGCACGTAAAGATCACCAACTCTGAGCGCATCAACCTGTACCCCGAACTGCACCGTGGTTACGACATTTCGCGCTTGTTAAAAACTCCATGGGGACAAAACCTGCAGAAAGATTTCCCGGAAATTGATTTTATTGTTGACCCGGCATTTATAGCGGTTACCGACAATAAGGGACAGGTGATCAATGGTTTTAATATCAGCATCCGCCGTAATCCGTTTAAGAACGAGGCAGAGCATAAAAATGTAACCCTGCTGGCCGCGCTTTGCCAGGACAGCATTTTGGGCGAACCCTCAAGGCTCACCAATATCATTAAAACCGCAGCTCAAAAATCAAATAAAGCGATCAACCGCGTGGCTGAGGATTGGTTTAAGCAATACCTGCATATCTGCATCAGGCCTATGGTTTCTATTCTGAATAAATATGGACTGGCCTGCGAATTCCACCAGCAAAACGTAATGGTGGAGCTGGACAAGAACCTGTTCCCGGCTAAGCTTTATTTCCGGGATAACCAGGGATTTTTCTTCCGCACTGGCAAGGCTGATGAGATTTTGGCAGCCATCCCAGGCATTGCTGATGAAAGCAAATCGATCATCGACGAAGAATACATCGCCCCTAAATACACTTATTACCTGATAGTGAATAACCTGCTGGGTGTGGTAAACGCATTTGGTGTTAACGGCCTGGCCGATGAAAAACGTCTGCTGGATATTGTTTACAAAGAGCTGAAAAGCCTGGAAGCGATGGACGAAACCGGCCTAGTCAACTACATCATCAACAGTCGCGATTGGAGTGTTAAAGGCAATCTGCTCACCAGTTTACATAACATGAACGAGGCTAATGTTTCCTTAGAATACCCTGCGGTTTATGTGGATTATCCAAACCCGCTGAACAAGTTTTTCTTTTGCAAAAACCTGATCAAACCGGAGCGTAAGGACATTGTTTATACCCGTTATTTTCCAAAAGAAGATGTAACCCTAAGCATCCGCCCATTTGATATTGATCGCGACCTGGAAATGGTGCACGACTGGTTTAACCAGGAACAAGCCAAACCGGTTTGGAAAATGGATGGCCCGATACACGGACTGGAACTGTTTTACAGAACCATCATCCCAAGCGATGCTACCCACAGTTTTATTGGTGAAGTAAACGGCGTCCCCAATTTCACTTTTGAACCCTATTGGCCCGCTCGTGACCTGGTTGGCGCTTATTACGAATGCCTACCTACAGATTACGGTACGCATTTACTGGTCGCCCCGGCAGAAAAAGAGAAAAAGTTTGCTTATCAATCGCTACAAGTAGCCTTGGATTATTTGTTTGCTCAACCCGAAGTTGGCAAATGTATAGGCGAAGCAGCTGTGGAATCGAGAGCGATGCGTGCATTGGCCAACAGAATTGGCTACCAGCAGCAAAGAGTAATAGATATGCCGCACAAAAGCGCCAATCTCACTTTTTTATATCGTGAATGGTATTGGGAGAAAAATCCCGGCACAAAGGAAATTAAGATAGAACTATAGAAGGGATTGGTGGAACAAGGATTTGGGGAGCAAAGAATAAAGACAAAAAGAAGCGGGGATAAGAAAGTATCCCTTGCTCTACAAGTACTTATTCCAGAAACCCTTACTCCTTGCTCAAAAAAATAAAAAAATTGAAGACTAAAAAAATATACAATCTGATCGGTATTGGTATAGGCCCGTTTAATTTGGGGCTTGCCGCGTTGACTGAGCAGGTAGAAGAATTATCTGCGTTGTTTTTGGACCGTTCAGCCACTTTTGACTGGCATCCGGGCTTAATGCTTAGCAATGCTACTTTACAGGTACCCTTTATGGCCGACCTAGTAACTATGGCCGACCCAACCAGTCGTTATAGTTTCCTTAATTTTTTAAAGGAAACCAACCGGCTTTACAAATTTTTCATCCGCGAAAACTTTTTTATCCTGCGTAAGGAATATAATGTTTATTGCAAGTGGGTAGCTGCGCAATTATCCAGCTGCCTGTTCTCCAGATCGGTCGAAGGGGTTGAATATATTGAGGCTGCAAAACACTATAAAATTAAGGTTACTAATAGTTTAACTAACCAACCAGAGGTTTACTACGCCGAAAAAATAGTGTTAGGTACTGGTACAGAGCCTCGTTTTCCGGATTTTATGAAGGATATTGAAGCGCCAAACGTCTTGCATACATCCAATTATCTATATAAAAAGACCGACATTCTGCAGGGCAGATCGGTAGCGATAATTGGCTCCGGGCAAAGCGCCGCCGAGGTTTTCCAGGACCTGCTGCCTCACACCGAAGATGGTTTGCAACTCAGCTGGTTTAGCCGACCCGACAGGTTTTTCCCGATGGAGTATGCAAAATTGACGCTGGAGCTAACTTCGCCCGAGTATGTGGATTATTTTCATAACATGCCCGCGGAAAAACGAAAGGCCGTACTGGCTAAACAGCCGCCCTTATATAAGGGGATCAACTTTGATCTCATCAACCAGATATTTGATACCTTATATGAAATGAGCGTTGATGATGCGCCTTTAAATGTGCAGTTACGCCCCAATTCCCAACTGGATGGCATCAAAGTAAATCAAGACGGTTCAAATGATTTGCAGTTTACCCATGTACAACAACAGCAAGCCTTTACATACCAGGCCGATTATGTGATACTGGCAACGGGATATAAGTACAATACCCCGGCGTTCATCAATGGTATTCAACAACGCATTGATGTTAACGAAGATGGCCTTTTTGATGTAAAACGCAACTACAGTATCGATATCAACAGCGATGAGATCTTTGTGCAAAACGCTGAATTGCATACCCACGGCTTTGTAACCCCCGATTTGGGAATGGGTGCCTATCGCAATTCATGCATCATTAACCAGGTTGCCGGTAGGGAAATTTATAAGGTAGAAGAGCGAATTGCCTTTCAGCAGTTTAGTGTTTAGGTAGACGAGGATGGATAGCCGGAAAGATTTCATACTCTCCATGAACCTGCGAAAGGTTATGTGGCAAACCTCCTGGCCGGCTGTGGCCGCCATTGTACTTTATGGTTTGAATAATTTTCTGGATGCCCTGCTGGTAGGCCGTTTGGTTGGCCCGCAAGCTTTGGCAGCTGTTGGACTGGCTTACCCCTTGTCGCAAATTGTGATGGGCTTTGGTCGGTTGATAGGCACAGGAGCTTCGGCAGCGCTCAGCATTTGGCTGGGTGCTAATGATACCGCCAAGCTTAAACAGTTGTTTGGAAATTTGAATATACTATCTATTACCTGCGCCGCCCTCTTTGCTATCCCCGCTTATCTCTTTGCCGAAAACCTGCTTGCATTAATGGGCGCTAAAGGCGAACTGATCACCATAGCAGCCAGTTATTTCAGGGTAACACTGATAGGTTCAGTATTCTGGATCCACGGATTTTCCGTGAATATGCTTATCCGGGGCGAAGGGAAAATGAAAACCGCAGCCTGTATGATCGGCATTGGGCTCCTGATCGATATTATATTAAAACCCATTTTCATCCTCGTGCTGCACGGAGGTGTAGCCGGAGCAGCCTGGGCAACCAATACGGCCATGTTTATTTACTCGGCCATGGGGCTCATATATTTTGCCCGGAATAAAAGTATTTTCCGAAGTGAGTGGTACTCCGTGAAACCCACCAAAATCGTAGCTAAAAAAATAATATCACTGGGCTTTCCCGAAATGCTGTTTTCCATCATGTCGGTCATACAAAGTATGCTGATATTACAGGCTATTTCCAGATATGGCACCCAGCAGGATCTGCTTTTCTATACCATCGTGAACCGTTTT
>Ga0105237_10004298_pt1 | contig 16516 bp, 15 predicted proteins | sample KBSC24metaG_FD_81520 | JGI IMG/M metagenome (GOLD analysis project Ga0105237, IMG submission 81520) | Corn rhizosphere microbial communities from Kellogg Biological Station, Michigan, USA - KBS C2-4 metaG | ecosystem: Host-associated > Plants > Roots > Rhizosphere > Soil | place: Michigan, USA... | reverse complement strand
GTTCAGGGAGTTGATGCTGTAATCGGACTCGTAATACCAGCGGCGCAGACCAATGACGATGAAACAAATGACCAATCCTACGACGCCTACGAGTGCGAAGTACCAGTCCACCGTCACCGTTATTCGTTCATGGTCAGGGTTGCAGTAACGCGTGGCGATCTGAATGCCATTGGCCCGCATGGCGCCCACGATGAGCCACAACAATGCCAGCAGGCTGCCGGCGAGCAGGGGAATGACGACAGGATTGAACAGATAGGACCGGAGCTGTTCCCGCCGGACTTGTATAAAGAACAGGACACTTATGGTGCCATAAAAGGTGATGGTGTTGCTGATCAAAGGGTCGGGATAGCCAAAGATGGCGCTGATGCCTGATCTTCCTTCCGTGCCAAGACGTTCGTATATGATGAAGGCTACCAGGACCAGGAAAAAGAAGCCCAGGACCCTGTAGACTATTCTTTGTAATAACAGCGGTATGGACCAGTCAGAGGGGGAATCCTTTTCCGGCCTGAAACCGATGGCGGCACTCCGGGAGCTGAGGAGGATGATGAGGAAGGCAATGGCCATCACCCCATCGATGATGCCTGACAGGAGAAGGAAGGAGGTCTCGGAGGCATGTGGAATAAAGAAATGAAAGACAAGCGAAAAGCTCGCGGAGAGCAGATGGCCTGCAAAAAGACCCGTACAGCAATAGGTACGGATGGCCGGATTATAAGCCCCGGTGAAGGCCAGTATCGTCATCAGGGAGATCTTGAAGAAAGTATTGATGGCAAGCGCGGTGTTGGAATAGGTGACGACGATGAGATGTCCCATTCCCGCAGGCCATGCAGCGGGTCCGGCGATGCCAATGACCAGGAAAAGGAGGTAGATGGCATATCCAATCCCTAAGAGCCGCAGGATATAGAAGGCGGCGTTACGATGGGGGCGCTGGATATTCTCCTGGCTCCATGCGGGACGGAAAAGGTTTGCATACTGCTGCTGAGTGGGCAGCGGAGGATAGTCTTTTTTTGCATAGATCAGGGAGGCGATAAGCCGGGCGAGGAAGAGAGAGATCACGCCGAAGAGGATAGCATCCACGGACAAGGTGACGAAGAACTTCAATGCTTCGGGGTGGATGGCGGCGACTGGACTATCGCTGTAGTACATCCACAATGCTTTTAGGCTGTCCTGTCCCGGGAGGCGATAATGCGACTGTATATAGAGGTCGAGGACATAGTATGGAACCAGCACGATGAGAAATGGTATTATGAAAGAGCATTTGCGGGTGACGAGGATCAGGGCGGTGTATACGATGCCGTTGATGAATACTTCCAGTATCTCCGTATACAGGGCCGAGAAGGTATGACCGAAAAGAGTAAACCCCTGGAAATAAACGATCTTATAGTGGGTTATCAGCCGGATCAGAATGATGGTGAGCAGGATATTGACGAGGGCCAGGATGATAAACCGGGCCGCGCCTGTGGCTTTGTCGAGAGGGTCAGGGCGTGTATAGCCTCTGAGATTGAATAGTGTAGGCATGATGAGTCGGTATATATTAAATTATGGCTAACTGATCCTTTCTTCTTTCAGGAACTTATTCAGCTGACCTTCGAGCTGGTGGTTTTGCATGGTGCGTTGAATTTTCGTCGTCAGCTCGTCATACTTACCCTTGTCGGTGTCCTTCATCTGCTCGATCTGGAGGGTCACGTAATGCAGCATATTTTTATTCAGCATCACCTTTTTGTGCTGGACAAAATAAATAACGAGCCCGATGATGATGGCCATGATGCTAAGGCCTGTGATGATCCAGCCGGCATTCTTTCGGATGGTGCTGGTATTTTCGTCGACGATGCTGTGAATGGTGGGTCGGAGGGTTGAGTCGAGCCGGCGATTGGCCACATAAAGGGCGGTATCGACCCAGCCAGCGATGTCCTTTTTCATATCGAGACCCAGGAGAGCGCTGCGCAGCTTGCTGATCTGCCTGATACTGCTGTCATTAAGTATGGATGGGATGACCATACCCAGCAGATTACTCAACTGCTGCCGTCTCGTGTCATTGGTCAGCATATCCAGCAAATTAGCCGTAGGTCTGACTACCAGCTCTTGCATGATGCCTCTGAGGAGCTGTTGGGTCCTTCGGATAAATACTTCATCCAGCAGCGAGTCCCGGAAGAGAATGAGCTGCCGGCGGATAGGGGACGCGGTGTGTGTGATGATGGAATCGAGGAAGTGGGCCAGTGCGTCCCTGTTGCCAGGGTCGTCGAGGTAGCCAATGGTGCCTTTTAGGAGGGCCATGGAGACGTCGTGGGCTACCGTCGCGGAGTTGTAACGCAGGAAATACAATAGGGAATCCCGCGTGCTGACGACGGTGGCCGACGCCTCGTCCACTGAATGGGAGATCGTTTTATCTAATTGATTGACAGAGCCAACGGCCTGGTTGATAGAGTGCACCCCGTTCTTGCCAAAGATGCCATTACTGCATCCGGTGAGGACATGCAGGGACAGGATAAGGAGGGTGATTGATGCAAGCAGTCTCATAAAACGATGGTTTAGGAAATGGGGAGCCTAAACAAGGTACAATTTCCATGGGCCTGAAAAACGGGAAAAACACCCATTTTCGGGGGGCCGGGCGTGGCCCGGGCGTGGCGGAGTAACTACAACCTGGTCAAAGCATCTCTATAACCCTTTCCAACGGGAATAGACACCCCATTGATCTCGATCATTTCGGCCGTATAGGATTCGATCCTGCGTATGCTGACGATGAATGATCTGTGTACCCGGATAAAAAGATGGGTGGGTAATATGGCCTCGATCTCGTGCGTACTCATCTTTGAAATATACCCGGTTTGCGTGGTGGTGATCCTGACATACTCCCGCTGGCTCTCGATGTAGACGATGTCTGAAAAGAGGATCTTTACCTTCTTCTTTTGAACATTGATAAAGACAAAGTCCTTGAGCCTGGGGTCATCTACAGGCTCCTGTTTTACCGTCGGCGCCGTCCTGACCTTGTTCACGGCCACGAGAAACCGCTCGAACTCTATTGGCTTCAACAAATAATCCGTCACATTCAGATTGAAGCCTTCCACGGCGTATTGATGATAGGCTGTTGTAATGATAACCGCCGGAGGGTTGGAAAGGGTCTTTAAGAAGGACATACCTTTTAGCCTGGGCAGGTGTATATCCAGAAATATGAGATCGGTGCCCGTGTGGCGGAGATAGTCGGTGGCTAAGACAGCGTCCTTAAAAGACGCCTGCAGTTCCAAAAACGGCACCTGCCCTATATAATCTGTCAAAACCTTTACTGCCAGCGGTTCGTCTTCTATGACGATGCATTTTATTTTAGACATGGCTTGCGAGGTTGATCTTTAAGGTGGCAGAGAATTCGGTGTCCCGTTGTTCCAACAACACTTCATAGTCGGTGTACAGCAGTTCAAGCTGACGTTTGAGATTGGAAAGGCCGATGTTCTCTTTTACTTTCTCCCCGCCGGCGAGGCCTTCCGCGGAATTTTTTACAAAAAAAGCCAACTGTCGTCTGGCGACGGAAAGATGAATATCGACGAACGGCTGATGTCTTGTTTCGGAAACCCCATGTTTGAAGGCATTCTCTACCAGTGGTATCAGCAGCAACGGCGGTAGGGCCTGCTTCATATCTTCGACATTGTAATTGAAATTGATCCGTAAAGAGTCATCATAGCGTAATTTTTCGAGGGAGATATAGTCCTCGATGATCTTTAGCTCCTGCTCGATGGCGATGTATGCGCCCCCGGCTTCATACAGCATATACCGTAATATTTTTGACAAACGCAATATCGTTTCCGGCGTCCGGTCGGACTTGTCCCTTGCCAGGGAATAGATATTGTTCAATGTATTGAAGAGGAAATGAGGGTTAGTCTGGGATTTGAGATAATTCAATTCGGCCTGCTGCTTTTCGATCCGTAATTGCTGGGTCGTCTGTTTTAGCTTGACATGAATATAGAAATGTCTGACAATCCCAAAGAACAATACGGTGCTCACGCTGAATTCCGTCTGCGGCGAAACTCCGTGTGACCCTGCGGGGAAGGGTGTATAGATGGCCATGGCGACACCCAGTTCTCTCCAAAGATATAAGCCCTCCGAATATAAAAAAAGATGTACTATGATAAGCAGCGCCGATGATATGAATTTTTTCCACCGGAGCCTTGGGAGCGTGTATTCAAAAAATATATAGTTCAGGATGGTGACAACGGGGATCCTCCATGCGTCGTCCAGAAATCTTTTCCCAACCTCAGCGGGTCTTTGTGCCAGATTGGACAGGAGGCCCAGTAACAGAAAGCCAAGGCCAATCCATGCGTATAGTTTAAACCGTCTGATGTCGAGAAGGGACTTCATCCATTAAATATCGGTAAATCTTTCCGTCCTTTCCAAAGGTGTCCGATCATTGACCTAAAAGGCGGTTTGGTATACCGTCATCCTCTTTCTGTTGTCGTAACTTGCAGTGATTGAATTATTTAGGTACTATTATAAAAAAGTAGTACCATGAGAAAGACAATACAGTTCGGAGAGGATGTGGCCGGGTATGACATCCGGGTACTGAACGAGCGGGAGATCAGGGCGGCGGCGGGAATACTGTTCCTCGCGACATTCCTTTCCCTGATGTTTATCCTGTTCAAGGGTAATTTCCTGCCGATAAAATATGTGATAACGCTGTTCTTCACAGACTTTATGATCCGGGTCTTTATCAATCCCCGGCTGTCTCCCACATTGATCATTGGCCGGCTCGTCGTCGGCAGACAAACACCCGAATATGTGGGCGCCCGCCAAAAAAGGTTTGCATGGATCATTGGTTTGATCCTGTCGGCTATCATGTTCGTGATGATGGTGTTGATAAATTCCTACAGTCCGGTGACGGGCATTATCTGTCTGATCTGTCTGATCTTTCTCTTTTTCGAGTCCGCCTTTGGAATTTGTCTTGGGTGCAAGTTTTATCCGTTGTTCTTTAAAGACAAGGTTCAATACTGCCCGGGAGAGGTTTGCGAGGTGCGGTCGAGACAGGAGATCCAAAAGACATCGGCATCCCAGCTGCTGGTCGTTCTTGCATTTGTCGCCTTTACGATACTGCTCGGGGTCTTTATGGATAAATATTACAGCAGACAGCCGCATGATCTGTTCGCCGTATCTGAAAAATCCAAATAGGTCATGGAGACAATGTGTCATATACAAAACGTGAGCTCACTCGAGGATTATTTTTCGCCCTTCAGGAGAAAGATCATCGGTCAGGACCAGTCTTTTACTACTCCTTTTGGTCTTCTCAGAATATTATACGCGGACTGGACGGCCAGCGGCAGGGGGTATGAGCCTATCGAGTCGAAGATGCGGGATGAAATACTGCCCTTTTTTGCCAACACCCATACGATGTCCACCATTACGGGGGAGACGATGTCTACGGCGTATGAGGAGGCAAAGGCGCTGATAAAGAAGCACGTCCATGCAAATGAAGACGATGTCGTGATCTTTTGCGGGAATGGCATGACGGCCGCGGTCAATAAGCTGCAAAGAATTATGGGCCTCCGGGTCCCTGAGCGGTTTATGGACTATGTAAAATGCCTGCGGCTTGATGAAGAAGAAAGACCGCTGGTTTTGGTGACGCATATGGAGCATCACAGCAATCATATCAGCTGGCTGGAGACCATCGCCACGGTGGAGATCATCCGCCCGGCGGAGGACGGGAATGTCGACCTGGAGCATCTAAGGCAGCTGTTGGAACAATACAGCCACAGAAAGAATAAGATCGCGGCAGTGACGGCTTGTTCCAACGTCACGGGGATCGAGACGCCTGTGCATGCCATTGCGGCGATGATGCATGCATACGGAGGTCTCTGTTTTGTGGACTATGCATGTTCCGCGCCTTATGTTGCCATAGATATGCATCCCGAATGGCTTTCAGGGGATCTGGATGCCATCTATTTTTCTTTTCATAAGTTTTTGGGAGGCCCGGGCACGCCGGGTGTCCTGATCTTTAGCAGTAAGCTTTATAAGAATCGCGCGCCGGATCAGCCGGGCGGCGGTACGATACTTTATAGCAACCCCTGGAAGGTACATGAATACATCAGCGACATCGAACAGCGGGAAGACGGCGGTACCCCTCCCATCCTGCAGGGGATCAAGGCGGCGATGTGTATCGGGTTAAAGGAAGAGATGGGAGTGGATAAGATATTGCAGCGGGAAGAGGAGATGCTTGGGCTGATCTTTGAACGGATGGAGAGGATCGAGGGTATAGGGATCCTTGGGGCGAACAGGCGACGGCTTGGCGTTATTTCTTTTACGGTGAAGAATGTGCATTATGACCTGATCGTAAAGGCGCTCAATGACAGGTATGGTATTCAGACAAGGGGCGGCTGCAGCTGCGCGGGCACTTATGGACATGTACTGTTAGGCATCGATGAGGGCCGGAGCCGCGAAATATTGAGATCGCTGCTGGCAGGAGACATGGGTAGCAAGCCGGGTTGGGTACGATTGTCGATACATCCCACCATGACGGATGGGGAGATAAACTATATTATGGATGCTTTGGAGGTCGTAGTGGATGGCGCCGCGAGATAATAGGCGGTGGTGGTCACAAAGTTCCTGAACCAGGGTATATGGCTTATCAGGGATGACTGTACGCGGGGCTTCCAGCCGAACTTGTACTGGTAGATGGGGTTGATAAGAAAGAGCCGTCTGTGGAGGACGCGGTAGTCTGTCTGCTTCAGGATGCGTTCGAACTTCTCCAGGGACAGTCGGGTATCTCTTATCTCTATGAGGTCCTTGACGGGCTGTTTGTATTTTGTCAGTATGAATTTATATAGCCCCTCGGGGAGAAGGTGATAATAAGGCATTTTGGCCAGGACCTTATTGGTGCATATCTGCTGGTGCCCGCCGAAAGGCATCTGCCAGGGGGGGAAGCCAAAGAATATGGCTCCGTGGGGAAGGAGGAAGGAATGCAGCTTGTTGAGGAGTTTGGCCTGGTCATAGATGTGTTCGATGACATCTTTGAGGACGATGAGGTCGAACTTGCCGCCGAGGTCCTTTTCGACGTCTACTTTATAAATATCACTGACGATGTAGGTGAGTCTGCCGTCTGCCAGCTCGGGACCGAGCCATTTGCGGCCGTTGACGACACGTTCTTCCAGCAGTTCCACTCCGACACCGATACAGCCTTCATCGATAAATGCTTTTAGTACGCCCGCCTCGCCGGCGCCTATTTCCAATACCCGTGCTCCTTTTGGAAGGGGGAGGGTTTCCCGGATGAAGGGGATGACGTATTTGGCGGTATTGGATACCTGGATGTCGAAGTATTGTTTCCTGTCCTTGTGGAATTCAAACATAAAATGACGCCTCGCTGGGTGGCTGTAAAGGGGGGCAAGGTACGGATTTTTTGGGAGAGCCGCCGAAGCGGCCCGTCCCATAATTTATGCATAGTGACCGGGTACCCAATGTGAATGGTAATAGCCTGGGGCCCAGTGTCCGGGAACCCAGTGGGCGCCATAAGGATGGGCTTCTACCATGCAGGAGCTAAAGCCTGCGGCAATGACGAGGGCGATGAGTATTAGCTTGAGCTTCTTACTCACGTTCATAATGATTATTTTAGGGAGTTCGTGCTTCTTCGAGGTCATAGTTTTAAGTTTACAGATTGGACCTGTATCGGATGGGTGGGTTTAAGTGCCCGGGGGCTGTCGCAGGGCTGTTAACATGCGGGTAACATGGCCTGTTCCCTGGCGGTGGGCGATGGATTGCAGGGGGCCGGCAAAATATCGTAAATTCTTTGTATGTATGAGAGGATTTCCGTAAATTCAGGGACTCCTAAAATTGTTTATGAATTTATTGCTGCCGCCCTCCGCCACACCGGTGCGATGGGTATTGGTTCTCTTACTGCTTTTTGCGGCCTGCAAGAAGTCTGCCGATCACTCGACTGCTCCTCCCGTGCCTAATGCTGAAGACAAGGCTAAAAAATACATAGGGTCCTATCATGTCATAGAAAAGGCGTCGGTATATTATCCGGCGGGAGGGGATACCGTTATTGAATTTGCCGGTGAGGTCATCCGGGATCATTCCACGCTGGGAACGATATTGCCGAATGGTCTTCTTTTTACGGACACGATCAACATCATCTCCTTCGTACAATCCGGAAGAAACCCGGCTCCTGACTGGGCAATACCCGGAAGAGAAATTAATTATGGTTCGGACACGATAACTTTCAAGGTATATAAGGACACGGTCAACACCGGCAGGGACACGATCATGTGTGCCTATGGCGACCTGGCGCTGGTGAGGGTACTGGGCAAAGACTCGCTGTCGCTGAGCTATTACTTCGGGCTGGGATATATCACTTATGCAATAAATCAGACCTGGATAAAAAATTGAACTCATTAAATGGAGGCTATGAAAAAATTATGGTTCGCGGGGCTGCTGCTGGCAGCTATCGGCTATTCCTCCTGTAAGAAGGATGTACAGAAGTCTCCGGCGAACTATATACAGGCTACGATCAATGGCGTGCGGGTGGAGTTCGACACGCTGGTAACGGCGCTGGTAGATTCGAATGTGCAGCTGCTGGAGCTGTCGGCCTATAAAGGGGTGCCAGGAATGGATACGTTGTTCTATTCCGGAGGATATCAACAGACCTTTTCGGATTTTATACTGCTGCGGATCGGGTATGCGTATGGCAGTCCTGTTGCCTCGGGTTTACATTATGACACCGCCCTCCAGCGAAAGGACCTGGCGTTGCTGTATTATGGAGAGTACCTGAATTTTACCAATCAACCCAATTACAATATCTACCTGGACTTCCCTTTCAGCGAAGTAAAGGCCACGGTGACGTCGGTGGCGAATAATGTGATACAGGGGACGTTCCAGGGCACCATCTATGGGCAGACGAATACCAGCAATTCCGTGGTGATCAAGGATGGAAGGTTTAGGGTGAAGTTGTGAGCCGGGGCGGCCATGCCTAAGCGGTAACCCTTACTTTTTTTAAGGGTTTGTAGAAATAATTCCCCAACTATTGCGTTTTGGCTAAAGACCTATTCTGATCTAATCCTGTATGCACGCAGCAAATAAGTTTATCATTAACGCCGATGATTTCGGGTATAGCGATGCCGTCAATGGCGCTGTCCTGAAATGTTTTCAAAAGTGGCTGGTGACCAGCGCTTCCCTTCTGGTGAATATGCCCGGGTTCGAGGGCGCCGTCGAGATGGTACATGCCCAGTCCCTGTTCTCCGGAAAAATAGGCGTTCGTCTGAACCTGACCGAAGGTTTTTCCCTCACTTCGTCCATCCGTGACTGTACTTCCTTCTGTCATGAATCGGGATTCTTTATTCTCAAAGAAAGCAGCCGGCGGCTGGTGCTGACCAGGCGTGAAAAACGGGCGGTCTATGAAGAATTGAAGGCCCAGCTGGAGAAGGCCCTGCTGGCAGGTATACGCCCGACACACCTCGATATACATCACTCTCTCCACCGGCAATGGCCCATTACAACGATACTGGTGTCACTGGCGCGTGAATATGGAATACAGCGGGTACGTTTTTCCCGAAGCATGGGTCCCGGTATGCGCGGGATCAAGGGGCACTACCGGCGACTATTCAACCACTTGACTGCAAGATACCGGGATATCTGCGGCCCTGATCTTTCGGGCTGCGCTAGCGACTGGCTGCAGCTGCGGGACAAGCAGCGTCCTACGGGAAAATATATCGAGATCGCCGTCCATCCGGTACTGGACGAATATGGGGAGCTCATCGACAAGGATGGAAAGGACCTGCAACGCAAGCTGCGTCCCGTCATCGACCACCGTCATACTATCTCTTATGCCGACCTGCCGGTGCACATGGAGGAGCGGCGCCGGACAAGGGGAAGCCTTATACACGACATTACCGTCCCGGCCAACTAATCATTCCGGAAGGACGATCGGATGAACAGGCTTAACTGTTTGGCGGATTTGGGCTAATTTGCGGCTATGCATATCACCGCGGAGCATGGCCTACTGGTAGTGTCTGTCCTGCTGCTTTTGAGTATCATCGGCGGGAAGACGACCAGCAAATGGGGGGTACCTACCCTGATCTTCTTTCTGTTAGTGGGTATCCTGGCGGGATCGGAAGGGCTGGGCGGCATTCCCTTCGACGACATGCATTCGGCCCAGTTCATCGGGATTACAGCACTCAATTTTATTCTTTTCTCCGGAGGTCTCAGCACGGACTTTCAAACTATCCGCCCCGTACTGGGGACGGGTCTGGCCCTGTCTACGCTGGGGGTGCTCCTGACGGCCCTTTCGGTGGGCATCTTTGTCCATTATCTTCTTGGCTTCAGTCTGCCGGAGGGACTGCTGTTGGGCTCCATCGTCTCATCCACCGACGCGGCGGCGGTATTCTCCATCCTGCGTGGCAGGGGCGTCGGTCTGAAAGGCGCCTTGCGTCCCGTGCTGGAGCTGGAGAGCGGGAGTAACGATCCCATGGCCTACTTCCTCACCATTTCGCTGACGGCCGTGGTAAAGGAAGGACATTTTCCTGTCGCCGAGCTGCTGGTCCTTTTTGTAAAAGGCTTTATCATCGGCGGTGCGATGGGGTACTGTACGGGAAAGTTCAGCCTTTGGCTGATCAATCGCATACATCTCAACAGCCAGGGGCTTTACCCTGTCCTGCTGATGGCGCTGGCCATGTTCAGCTATTCGGCAACGGAGTTTTTGGGGGGGAATGGTTTCCTGGCCATCTATATATGCGCGGTGATATTGGGCTCATCCAACTTCATACATAAGCGAAGCCTTATCCAATTCTATGACGGTGCGGCCTGGCTGATGCAGATCATCCTCTTCCTGACGCTGGGACTCCTGGTATTCCCTTCCAAGGTGCTGGCGGTGGGCTGGCAGGGACTGCTTATATCCGCATTTCTGATACTGGTGGCCCGGCCGATAGGGGTGTTCGGGAGCCTGGCCTTCCATAAGGCCAACCGGCGCAGCAAGCTCTTCCTTTCCTGGGTGGGGCTCCGCGGTGCGGTGCCCATCGTATTCGCCACCTATCCCAAAATTGCGGGTATTGCTCAGAGCGATATGATCTTTAACCTGGTCTTTTTTATCGCGGTGTCTTCGGTCCTTGTGCAGGGCACGACGCTGCCGGCGGTGGCAAAAATGTTACATCTGACCGTCCCCGGTAGGGCCAAGCGGCGAACGGGCAGCGACCTGGAATTTATCGATCCCACCATGTCGGTGAGGGAGGAGGTGGTGCTGCCGCATCATGCCATCGTCAATGGAAGGCGCATTGTGGAGATCAATTTTCCCAAGACAGCCAAGATCCTGCTGGTGGTACGGGGAAAGGACTATATCACCCCGGTGGGGTCCACGGTGCTCAGGGGGGACGACCGGCTGCTGATCCTTGCGGAAAACGAACGGGCTTTTTCTTTGGCAATGCACTCTTTAGGGATGGTTCATTGACGAAAATTTTGTAAATTTCCTGGCCCTCTGTCGCAAAGAACCAATGAAAGAAAAACAAACCATCGAAATCACACCGGTGAGAGGTCTTATTGCCGTAACGATTTGTGTGCTGGCTTTTGTGCTGATATCGTTCTGGCAAAACAGGCGTGTGGAAGATACTACTGCATTGGTAAGGCATACTAATCAGGTCCTGAGGGTTGTAGAAGATGTACTGGATCTGAATCTCCGGCATGAACTTGGGGTAAAGAGCTTTCTTCTTACGGGCGTCTCCACCTCACTCGACAGCTCGGCCGAACTTACTTCGCGGCTGCATAAACGTTTGGCAGATATAAAGCAGCTCACAAGCGACAATCCCATTCAGCAACGACGCATCGACACGCTGATCCAATATGCGGACGCCAACCAGGCGCTGCTGGATAGCGCTATCCTTTTAAGCCAGCGGGGCGATATCACAGGGGCGGGCAGGATGATCAGCAAGGATGCGGCAGCAGGCTATTCTTATCAGATCGAGCAGTTGGCGGACCGTCTCAGGACGGAAGAAAGCAGGCTGCTGGATGCGCGCCGGCAGGACAACAGGCTCAGGGCATCAGAATTGCAATATGTCCTATGGGGGCTCATTGCCGCCACCATTCTTCTTGTCTTTATTGTCGTGAGAAAGATACGCGCTGACATGGCCCAGGAAAGGCGGCTGAAAACACAGCTCAATCAATTCAACAAAGCCCTGGAAGAGACGGTCCGGTCACAAACCTCCGTCCTAACGGCCTCCGAGGAAAAATATAGGGCCCTATTCTTTAAGAGTCCCCTTCCAAAATGGATATATGATCAGAATACCCTCCAGTTCCTGGAGGTCAATGAGGCGGCCATACAACATTATGGGTATAGCCAGGATGAGTTTAAAAATATGACGATCAGGGATATCCGGCCGTCGGAAGATATACCCAGGCTGATGGAGGATGTGGAAGACATCAGGTCGTCCGGGGGAACCTACGTAGATAACAATTGGAGGCATATAAAGAAGAATGGAGAGATCATCGACGTGGAATTGACGGCCCATGCCATAGAATACGGACAGCGGAAAGCACGCATGGTCATTGTCAACGATATTACGGAAAGGCGGCGGTCTGACGAATTACTCAAGCGGCTCAATGTGGATCTGCAAAAACGCGCTACGGAGCTGGCAGCCTCCAATGCGGAACTGGAGCGCTTTGCCTATATCGCATCGCACGATCTGCAGGAGCCTTTGCGGATGGTCAGCAGCTTCCTGCAGCTGCTGCAGAAGAAATACTATGGTTCCCTGGATGAAAAGGCAAACCAGTACATCAGATACGCAGTGGATGGGTCTGAGCGTATGAAGGCGCTCATTCTCGACCTGCTGGAATATTCAAGAGTGGGTACGGGCAGGGGAACTTTCGGCTCCGTCAGTATGTGCGAAGTGATGAACGGGGTAAGCGACATATTTAACGACAAGATCGCTGCCAGCCGGGGGCGTATAGACATCGGGGAAATGCCGGTGGTGATGGGGGATAAGGTACAACTGACGCAATTGATGCAAAATCTTATAAGCAATGCGTTGAAATATCATGGCGAAGACCCGCCTCATGTACGGGTGATGGCGAAGGAGGTAAGCAGGGGATGGCAATTTTCGGTGAAGGACAATGGCATCGGCATCGACTCCCAGTTCTTCGATAAGATATTTATCATTTTTCAGCGGCTGCATAATAAGAGCGATTACTCGGGGACGGGTATCGGGCTGGCCATCTGCAAGAAGATCGTGGAGCGGCATGGGGGGAGGATCTGGGTGGAATCAACATCAGGAGCGGGCAGCACATTCCATTTCACTATAGTAACTCAATCATAAATCTATCCTTATATGCAAGAGATACATATTCTGTTAGTAGACGACAATGAAGGTGATATCCTACTTACCAAAGAAGCCCTGGAAGAGGCAAGGATCGTCAATCGTATATCAGTGGCCTATGATGGGGTGCAGGCCCTGAGCTTTCTTAAGAAAGATCCGCCTTTTATACACGAGGAGTCACCAGACCTGATACTGTTGGATATCAACCTGCCGCGCATGGATGGTACGGAGCTGCTGTCGATCATCAAGCGGGACCCGGACCTGAGGCGCATCCCCGTGATCATGCTGACGACTTCCTCTTCGGAGCGGGATATACTGACTTCTTATGACAATCATGCCAACTGCTATATCACCAAGCCCGTGGACCTTGAGAGGTTTATGGATGTCGTCCGTACGATAGAGGATTTCTGGATCAGCATTGTCAAACTACCAAAAATCGCGTAGATGCCGGGAGTCAATACACAACTTTCTTTTCTGGTAGTGGAGGATAATCCCGGGGATATTTTTTTGCTAAAGGAATTCCTGCATGCCACGGACCTGGGCGTGGAGAATATTTTCGAGGTAGACCGTCTCTCCGAAGCCAAGCGGGTATTGGCGGAACAAACTATCGACCTGGTATTCCTGGACCTGTCCCTGCCGGACAGCTTTGGGCTGGACTCTTATATCAGACTCAGCGCTGAAGCCGGGCACCTGCCCGTCATCCTGTTGACGGGACTCTCGGACACGAGTGTGGCGTTGCAGGCGTTGTCGATGGGTGCGCAGGACTACCTGGTAAAGGGTGATTTTGATGAAAAGCTGTTGTCGCGGGCCATCCGTTACAGTCTGGAACGTAAGCGTAATCTGCAAAAGCTGCGGGAGAGCGAGGGCCGATACCGGGAGCTGTTTAATAACAACCCTATGCCGATGTGGGTCTTTGACGTGCATACGATGCATTTTTTGGAGTCCAATGCAGCGGCGGTAGATCACTATGGATATACAACGGAAGAATTTCTTCTGCTAACGCCGGCGGATCTGCGCCGGAATGGGGATCTGAAAGCAGTGAAACTACAGGTGACTGAGCTGCAGAGTGATGGCGCAGTACAGCAGATGGGAATGGTGGAGCATGTGCGGAAGAATGGAGATGTCATCTTCGTGGAGATGGCCTGGCATAATGTAGACTATATGGGTCATCCGGCCGTACTGGCGGTGGCCAATGATGTGACGGAGCGGATCATTTTGGAGAATGAGCTCAACGAGCAGCGGATGATGCGTCAGCGGCAGATAACGGAAGCGGTGATCGTGGCGCAGGAGAAGGAGCGGACGGAGATAGGCAAGGAACTGCATGACAATGTAAACCAGATATTGGGGGCCAGCAATCTCTATGTCAATACGGCCATGACGGATGATGAACTGCGACAGGAGCTGCTGGAGCGAAGTACGGAACTGATCAGCAGGGCCATCAATGAGATAAGGAAGATCTCCAAATCATTGATCACACCCGGCCTCCGGGAGATAGGATTGCTCGAGTCTATCGAGGATATTACGGATGACATGAAGCTGGCGAAGGGTATAAATATTCAATTGGATATTCATAACATCATCGAGGCGGAGGTGGATGAGCAGCGCAAGCTGACCTTATTCAGGATCATCCAGGAGCAGCTGAATAATATCATGAAACATGCCAGGGCGACGGAGATTATGATCCGGCTGTCTGTCGAAGGGGAGGACATTGTGCTGACGGTGGTGGATAATGGGATAGGGTTTGATATGACACGGCATCGCAAGGGGGTGGGGATCACGAATATTATCAGCCGAACGGAGCTGTTCAAGGGGAAGGTGGAGATCATGTCGAAGCCGGGGGACGGGTGTGTGCTGACGGTGAAGTTGCCGGTGGCGCAGGCGTCGTAGAGGGTTATTTCTTTCGCGTCGCGAGTGCAATGAAAAGATGTTTGCACACGGGAAATATTGCCAGCGCCCAGGGATTGACCAGCGAGCTCAGGTTAGGCATATTCTTTCTGCTGTTGTACCTTATCACCATTATCAGGATACACAATGGGAGCGCCAGTAGATCCAACAGGCATTGGGCGCTCAGCCGGGCGATGGTCAGCCTGCCGAGGCTCTTCAGTGTACGTACATTCCAATAAAAAGTGATAAGGCTAAAGAAAAATAAAATGAGGAGACTGCTTAGTATCGCATCTGTCGTATCGCTGTCTTCAAAATAATGTATCCTCGAAAAGCTTCTGACGAAAATATCAAGGCAATATGGACGAATACGCACAGCTGTAACAAAGACAAAGGCGATAATTACGACACCAGCCAACACCAAATGTTTATTCGACAGCGTTTTTACAGTCATTGAAAATAATATTACTTCACTTTCTTCATTACCCTGATCACCTTCTTCGCAATCGCCTCATTCCCCCTATCCGAAGGATGTAACCCATCATAGGTCATCCCTATTGCATCCACGGGATACGGATATTCATCCTTTACGGGGTCGAAGGGAATGGTGGTATAGTCGGGATAGGTATAGTTCTTATACTCCCCTGTCCGGGGATCGCGGAGGCGCTTGTACTGGACGAGATGGGGGATGGAGAGCTTTTTGTCGTGATAGAGGTCGACGACCTTGAAGTGTTCGTGTTCGCCTATGTCGCGTATGGCGTTTATTACCTGTTCCAGGGTCTGGCCGGCCTTGTCCTTATAGGAGCCGTAGGCGTTGTTCTTCGCATTGTTGACATAGACAAAATCGCTGCGCTGCAGGGGTGCGATAAGAATGATGGCGGCGCCGGGGTTCAGGGAGCGGATCTTATTGGTGATAGTACGAAAGGCGCCATAGATGGTGGTGTCTCCCGTCGCATTGGCATAGTCCTCCCAGCTTCCGATATGATCCCCACGCCACCAGTCATTGGTGCCGAGGAATATGCTGTAGACATCGGCCCTGGGGATGCCAAGGGTCTCGATGGAGTCGGCGATCCTGCGGGAAGTCCATCCATTGTGCCCCTGGTTCACATATTGGATATAAGAAAGCTTCTCTGTCACGCGGGAAAGGTAGCCTTTTGTGACCCGGCTGCCTGTCTCGTTGGTATGGTCGTTGAGATAAGTGATGGAATCCCCAATGGCCACCCAGGTGAGGGGGCGATGAGTAAAGGAGACGATGGCCAGGACGACAATGGGAAAGCTGAGACAGATAAGCTTTTTCATGGCCCGTAAAGATAGGGGAACTAGGCATTTACTATTAATATTTGGTCACTAATGCTGCTAAAACGGTTTATTGT
>Ga0105237_10004295_pt1 | contig 16520 bp, 13 predicted proteins | sample KBSC24metaG_FD_81520 | JGI IMG/M metagenome (GOLD analysis project Ga0105237, IMG submission 81520) | Corn rhizosphere microbial communities from Kellogg Biological Station, Michigan, USA - KBS C2-4 metaG | ecosystem: Host-associated > Plants > Roots > Rhizosphere > Soil | place: Michigan, USA... | reverse complement strand
TTCGTTGGTGCGCAACTTCGACGGGCGGACGGTGAGCCGCACGCCATTGGCGAAGCGCACGAAAGTCGTATTCAGATCCGCAATCTCCCGCCGCTCCGCCACCGTCCCGGGCGTGCCGAAATTGGTGAAGGACCAGACCGCTTTCGACGCGTTCTCCTTGGACGGCGGCGGTTCCGCCACGATGGCCTTCTCGATCTCCTGGAACGCGGCTTGGACGGCGGCCTTGCCTCCGTCGATTTCGGAGGTGCTGGAGAGGAAAATCAAAGGTCCGCCGCCCTGGAAAAGAGAACGCAGCGCCCGGTCGACCTCGACCGCGGTGAGGCCCGCAACATCCTCATTCAGCGCGGCCAGATCCCGCTCCGGACTGGTATAGACATTGTTCGCACTGACTTCTCGGAGGATCGCCCCCGCAATGTTTCGGCTGGGGCGCGTATCGGCCGCGCTGCGGGAATTTTCCATCGCATTGCGCAACTCCGTCACCACGCGGTCGACTTCGTCCTGGGCGACGCCCGATTGCAGAACGCGCATGCGGATGCGTTCCGCCGTCTCCAGCGCCGCTCGCCATTGGCCCGGTTCATAGCCGATGGAGAAGCTGGTGAGCTCCGCGTCCTTGAAAACCGCGTCGCGGCTTATACCCGCCCGGGTGAAGGGGCGGGCGGGTACGTCATAATCGCGGAGCCGGCGGTTGATCACGCCAAGCCCGATATCCTGGATCAGGGATGCCTTCTCGTCCCTCTTGCGTTCCGGCATGCGCTCAGGCGGCCTCACCCAGGCCAGCAGGATGCGGTTTGTCGTTCGCGGTTCCACAAAAGTCTCGGTCTCCAGACCGCGGGAGCGGGGAATGACAAGGCTGGGGTCGCCGCCCTTCGCGCCCACACCTCGCCAATCGGAGAAGCGGTCCTTGATCATGGCCTCGACCTTGGCGGGATCAAGTTCGCCCACGATCACCAAAGTGGCGCGCTCGGGCCGGTAATAGGCCTGGTAATAGGCGCGCATCAGGGCGACGGGCGCAGCGGCGATCACGGCGGGATCCCCGTTGGGCAGCGCGGTGGCATGGGCGTCTTTGAGCAGGAAATTGAGCTGCGCCTGCAGGGCGCGCAAGGACGGCGAGTCGCGCAACTTGAGTTCGGACAAGACCACGCCCGCCTCGGTTTGCGCGGCTGCGGGATCCAGATTGAGGCTGCCGGCGATTTCGCGGGTGATGGTCAGCGCCGTGCCGATGGTCTCATTATCGGATTTGGGAATGTCTAATTGATAGATCGTCTCTTCCTGTCCGGTCGAGGCATTGGTATCCGCCCCGAACCGCGCGCCCAGCCGTTCCAGGGTCTTGTTGATTTCGCCGTCCGCCAGATGGGCAGAGCCACGGAACGCCATATGCTCCAGAAAATGCGCCAGCCCGCGTTGGGCCGCAGTTTCCTGCATCGAGCCCGCCGCGATCCGCAAACGGACCGAAACCTGCTGGCTGGGCGTGGCGTTGCGCATGATCGCATAGCGCATGCCGTTGGAGAGGGTGCCGAAGATGACGGCGGGATCTGGCGGTATATCGCTTCTGGGCCATTCCGTGGCGTGCGCCGCCGCGCCGGCCAGAAGGCCCACAAGAACGACGAACCGGATTGCCGACCGCAACGCGCTGATTTTTGGCACGAGGCCCTCTTGCCGGAAACGGGCAATCTAAACATGGCCCCGGCGGAAAGTCATGACGCCGGTTCATCCCGCCGGCGGGCACAGACGAGCGTTCCCAGATGCTCAGCGCCATCCGGCATTCGCAAAGAGCGGCAAAGGCTTAGGGTCCGTTCCGCCCGGGAACGACAGCTATCGAGACGGAGCGTTTCTTGCGGAAACGTCATGCTGCCGGATGCGCCGCGCCTCGCTGAACGAAACGAGCCGCCGGCTCTTTTCATCCCACAGCGCAAGGCGAACCGATTTCAGGCTCTGCAGCAAGGTCAGGCGTCCAAGGTTTTTCAGTTCCGGATGGTCCCGCATCACATCCTGCAGCCGGTAATAAGGAACGCGGCTTGAGAGATGATGAACATGGTGGATGCCGATATTGGCGGTGAACCAGCGCAGGACGCCGGGCAAATCGTAATAGGAACTGCCCTGCAGCGCGGCTTCCTGGATGCTCCAACCGCCGTCGAATGCCCAATGCGTCTCTTCGAACTGGTGCTGGACATAAAAAAGCCAGACCCCAATCGTGGCAGCGGCGATGACGATGGGAATATGAATCGACAGGAACGCCCAGATCCCGATGATCGAGATGGTAACGCCGACAAATGCGACAATGCCGACATTCGTCGCCATGGTGCTGATCCAGGGCTTCCAGCCGTCGCGCATGAACCCGAACGGCAACCGGCTCTTGAAGCCGAAGAAATATACCGGCCCGATGCCGAACATCACCAGGGGATTGCGATAGAGGCGGTACCAGAGACGCCCCCAATGCGAGCGCCCCTGATATTCGGCGACCGTCAGCGTGTCGATATCGCCCACCCCGCGCCGGCTCAGATTTCCCGAAGTCGCGTGATGCGCGGCATGGCAGCGCCGCCAATGATCGTAAGGCGCGAGCGTGAGAATGCTGATCAGGCGGCCGACCCAATCATTGCTCCGCTTGCCTGGAAGAAAAGCGCCATGCCCGCAATCATGCTGGATCATGAAAAGGCGTACCAGCAGCAACGCAGCCGGCGGCAGCAGCAAGGCGTAGAGCCAGCCATAGCCGCGGTCGACCGCGACGAACATCGCCAGCCAGACCAGCGCGAAAGGAATGCCCGTAATCGCGAGTTCGAAGATCGCCCGCGGAACCTCGGGCTTGCGATACCGGCTGAGCTTTTGCTGCCAGCTTTCGGTCGTTTTCGGCAAAATGAAGGGTGCGTTCACGATGGCCATCTCGGAGGAACAGCCCGCTATAGCGCGGATTCCCCGGCAAAGCGGCAAAAAAAACCGGGATCCGCGATCCCGGTTGAATATGTCGCTGGCCAAGGCCGAAGAGGCTATGCCGAGAGCGCGCGTTCCACCGCCGCTTCGGCATGAATGAAGGTGGTGTCGAACAAGGGAACGGCGCTGTCTTCCGGCTTTACCAGAAGCATGATCTCGGTGCAGCCCAGGATCACCGCCTCGGCGCCCCGTTCGACCATGCGGGCGATCACCTTGCGATAGGCGTCGCGCGACAGCGCCTCGACCCGGCCCTGCACCAGCTCGTCATATATAATACGATGCACGGTGGCGCGATCTTCGGCGTCCGGCACCAGCACATCCAGGCCGAACCGGTCCCTGAGCCTGCCCTTGTAGAAATCCTGTTCCATGGTGAAGGCGGTGCCCAGCAGGCCCACCCGTGTGATGCCACGCGCCTTTATGCGCTCCGCCGTCGGATCGGCGATATGCAGCAGGGGAATGCCCACCGCGGCCTGCACTTGGTCCGCCATCCTGTGCATGGTGTTGGTGCAGATCAGGAAGAAATCGGCGCCGCCCCGCTCCAGCCGCTGCGCCGCATCGATCATCAAGGCCGTGGCGTCGTCCCACTTGCCGGCATGCTGCAAAGCCTCGATCTCGCCGAAATCGAACGACCACATCAGGCAACGCGCCGAGCGCAATCCGCCCAGCTTCTCGCGCACCGCCTGATTGATGATGCGGTAATATTCGGATGAGCTCTCCCAGCTCATGCCGCCGATCAATCCGATGACTTTCTGCGACATGCGCCTGCCCGGTCCTAATATATTGTGGTCTGGAGGATGATCCGGGAACAAGCCGGGCCAGCCAAGCGCATATTATGCAAAGCTGCTGCCCGCCATGAAAATCTGCGCCAAGCGCTCTATCCCCTCTTGATCGGTCTGGGCAAAGCGGCCCGGCAGCGGGCTGTCGAGATCCAGCACGCCGATCACCCGCCCTTCATGGATCAACGGCACAACCAGCTCGGAGCGGGACGCCGCATCGCAGGCGATATGGCCGGGGAAATCGTTCACATCCATCACGCGCTGGGTTTTCCGCGTCGCCACCGCCGTGCCGCAAACGCCCTGGCCGACCGCGATCCGCACGCAGGCGGGCCGCCCCTGGAACGGGCCAAGCACCAAGACATCGCCTTGCAGGAAATAGAATCCCGCCCAGTTGAGGTCGGGCAGCGACGCGAAAATCAGCGCCGATGTATTGGCGGCGTTGGCGATCCTGTCGCGCTCGCCCGCCAGAAGGCCGGTCAGCTGCCGCGCCACCTCCTCATAAAGATCGTCGGCGCTGACGGACGATATCGGCTTGAGATCGAACATCGCTTCAGCGGATCACCGCGCAGGCGACGCGATCGCCGGCGCCGCCGATCGGCTGGCTGCGATAGTCGTCGGGATTGGCATGGATCACCAATGCCGCGCCATCGGCATCCATCAAGGTGGGGTGCGCTGTGTCGCCGCCGCTAAGCGACACCAGGGCCGAATAGAATTCCACCGTCGCGGTGCCATCCGCGCCGACATGGATGTTGGGCAGGTCGCCCGCATCATTGGCCCCTTCGTTCAGCAACCCATGGGTTACCGGCGTGGTGGAATGGACATGCGCGCCCGCGCTGGTGAATTTCGGATCACTGCAATCGCCCTTTTCGTGGAAATGCATGCCATGCCAGCCCGGCGACAAGCCCGTGGCCTCGACCCGCAGGATCACGCCTTTGGGCGCGGCGGTCACCGTGACCGTGCCGCGCGCCGCGCCGCCGGTCCCGATCAGGTTGCCGGTCGCGGCCTGAACCGGAAGCAGGCCCAGCGTACCGACGGCAAGTCCGGCAATGACGGTGCGAAGAAGGTGCATGGCAATTCCTTTCAGGCTTGGGATCGGGCGCGAAGTAGCGCAAGAACGGAGCGACACCCTAGACCAGGGCGCCGACGCTGCGCAATTTTTTAGGCCGCGGCCTCTGGGGCAACCATTTGCTGGCTCATCCGGGGAACGCTAGGGTGTTGGCGCGGACGGGGCCCCCGATGAGCATTTTCGCCAACACCTTCCTGCTTTGCTTTGCCACCCTGTTTCCCATCATCAATCCGGTCGGTTGCGCGCCCCTCTTTCTGGGCCTCACCCGTTTTCGCACCGAACGGGAACGCAATGCTCTGGCCGGGCGGGTGGCGATCAATAGTTTCTTTTTGCTGCTGGCCTCCTTGCTGGTGGGGTCGCATGTGCTGGAGTTCTTCGGCATCAGCCTGCCGGTGGTGCGCATCGGCGGCGGGCTGGTGGTGGCCGCCTTCGGATGGCAGTTGCTGAATTCAGGAGCCAGTGCCGACGGCGATGCCGCCGCCGCCAGTTCGCCATCGGAGCCGCTTGACACATTTTATCCCTACACCATGCCGCTGACGGTGGGTCCGGGCTCGATCTCCGCCGCGATCGCGCTTGGAAGCCAGCGACCCAGCTCCGCTCACCTGCCGCAGTTGCTGGAACTCGGATCGGCCGCGCTCGCCGGCATCATTGCCATCTCGTTGACCATCTACCTCTGTTACCGCTTCGCAGAGGGCACGGTTTCAAAGCTGGGGCCTAGCGGCACCAATGTGGTGGTGCGCCTTTCCGCCTTCATCCTTTTGTGCATCGGCCTTCAGATCATCTGGACGGGCTGGACCGAACTGATGGCCCAGCCGCATTGATGCGGGATAGGGCGATGTGATTTGCTGTGCTAGCTTGTCGGATTGCCAGCCGGAAATGAGGTCCATCGTGAAAGCCACCTTTCTTTCGTTGACCGTTCTGTTGCTCGCGGGCGCCGCCCAAGGCGCGTCCTATCCCGCCCATCCCTCGACGTCGTCCGATATATCGGCAGCGGACATTTCAGCGCGGGTGCGCGCGATTTCCGACGATGCGTTCGAAGGCCGCGGGCCCGGCACGGTGGCGGGCGAAGCTGCGGCGGCCTGGATCGCGGACGAACTCAAGCGCCTAGGCATCGCGCCCGCCAACAAGGGCAGCTATTTTCAGACCGTGCCCGCCGTTTCCATTGCGGTGGAGAGCGGAAAATCCCAGTTCGCCTTTTCCACACCCAAGGGAAAGCTCACGCCGAAATTCGCCGACGACGTGGTGTACTGGACACCACAATTTTCCGGCCCCGATGTGGCCGTGAAGAATTCCGAGCTGGTGTTTGTCGGCTATGGCGTGGTCGCGCCGGAGTATAAGTGGAACGACTATGCCGGCATCGATGTGAAGGGAAAAACGGTCGTCATCCTGATCAACGACCCCGGCAACGAAGACGCCAAGCCCGATCCGAAATTCTTCAAGGGCAGCGCCATGACCTATTACGGCCGCTGGACCTACAAATATGAAGAGGCGGCCCGCCAGGGCGCCGCCGCTGCCATCATCGTCCATGAGACAAAGCCCGCCGCCTATGGCTGGCAAGTGGTGCGCAGTTCCAATTCCGGCGCCAAACTGTGGCTGGACGCCGCCGACAAAAACAAATCCATGGTGCCGATCCAAGGCTGGATGACGCTCGATACCGCCAAGAATCTGCTTTCGCGTGCCGGCCTCGACTATACCGCCCTCAAGGCAGCGGCCAACAAGCCCGGATTCAAGCCGGTCGTCATGACGGGCGAAAGTCTGGATGTGAGCGCCCATTCGACTGTCGCAAGCCTCAAGACGCGCAATGTGGTGGGCGTGATCCGTGGCGCACAGAATCCGGACGATGTGGTGATCTTCTCGGGCCATTGGGATCATCTGGGCCGCAACGATGCCGCCACCGGACCCGACAAAATCTTCAATGGCGCCGTCGATAACGGCACCGGTGTGGCGCAGACATTGGAGCTGGCCGAGAAATTCGTCCATGACAAGCGGCCCCAGCGCTCCATCGCGTTCGCCTTCTGGACGTTGGAAGAACAGGGCCTGTTGGGATCGGAATATTTTGCCGAACACCCACTTTGGCCGAAAGGCCATATCGTGGGCGTATTCAACATCGACGCCGACGGCCCCAGCCCTCTCGCCCGCGATATGGAAGCGCCCGGCACCGGACAGTCCGAACTGGAAGACGTCTTAAAGAGGGCATTGGCGACGCAGCATCGCGTGCTGTCGCCAGACCGTGAGCCGGAAAAAGGTCATTTCTTCCGCTCGGATCATTTCAGTTTGGCGAAACAGGGTATTCCAGCGATCTCGCCCAATGGCGGACATGACCTGGTCAAGGGCGGCACGGTCGCCGGCCTGAAGCTGGCGGACGATTATGATGCGCATCGCTACCACCAGGTAAGCGACGAATGGCGGGCGGACTGGGATCTCACCAACCCTACCGAGGACACCAAGGCGATCTACCTCGCCGGCACGGCGCTGGCTAACAGCACGCAATGGCCCAACTGGTATCCCGACAGCGAATTTCGGGCGGCGCGCGACAAACAGCGACACTAAAAAACGCAGGAAAAGCGCGCCGTGCCTTTGTGCCTTGCCCCATTGCCCATATAGTTGAGGCCTAAAGCATTCGTGGGAGGGGGGGCTTATGCAACGGAAATTCCTGATCGCCGGTGCGGCGATGCTTGTCCTGTCGGCGGGACAGGCCGTCATCGGCGCGACGCCGCCATCGCCTCAAGTGACCATTGCCGGCGGGCAACTGCAGGGCAAGGTCCTGGGCAATGTGGTGAGCTTCAAGGCCGTGCCTTACGCAGCGGCGCCGGTGGGGGCGCTCCGCTGGCGCGAGCCGCAGCCGGTCAAGCCCTGGACCGGCATTCGCAACGCGCTGGAGTTCGGCGCGCCCTGCGCGCAAGCAAATCTGGAATGGAACAAAAGCACCGCCGCCAAAAGCAGCGAGGATTGCCTGACCCTGAATGTCTGGACGCCGGCCAAGCGCGACAAAGCGCTGCCGGTGATCATCTTCTTTCCCGGCGGCGCCTATCATGGCGGCGGGGCGCAAGGCGCAAATGAGATCGAGCCCTCCTATGATGGCGGAAAGCTTGCGGCGCGCGGCGTGATCGTGGTGACCGCGAATTATCGCCTGGGTATGTTCGGTTTCCTGGCGCACCCCGAACTTTCCGCCGAGTCGCCGCATCGCGTGTCAGGCAATTATGCCTTGCTGGACCAGATCGCGGCGCTGAACTGGATCAAGGCCAATATCGGCAAATTCGGCGGCGATCCCGCCAATGTCACCATCTCCGGCCAGTCGGCAGGTTCCTACAGCGTGGGCTTTCTGATGACGTCACCGCTGGCCAAGGGGCTGTTCGCCAAAGCCATCGGATTCAGCGGCACGGTGGCCGATTTTCGGCTGGGGGCAAGCGAGCTGAAGGATGCCGAAAGTGACGGCGCCACGTTCACCAAGGCGATGGGCGCGCCGGGCAAGGGCGGTATCGAGGCGCTGCGCAAGAAACCGGCGGCCGAACTGTTCAAGATCATGATGGCCAACGAAAAGCTGCACGGCATCGAACCGCGCGGCCCGGTGGTGGATGGTTACGCCTTCCCAGAGCAACCGTCGCTGGCGTTCAAACAGGGCCATGAGGCGCAAGTGCCCTTCATCGTCGGCAACACGGCCCGCGACGGCGATGTCGACAGCATGGGCGTATCGGGCACGCCCAAGGCCGCGGCGACCTTGGCCGACAAATCGCGCCCGCTTGTCGGAACCCATAAGGTCGCGGCGCTGGGACCGGAAGGCGTCAAGCAGATCGAAGCCTTTTACGCGCCCCACGCCGATCTGGCACGCCAAGCGGTGAAACTCTACAGCGACAAGACAGCGGTCGATCCGGCGGATGGCGATGTCATCACCGCTTTCAGTACCGACATTTTCTTCCGCTGCGGGGCAGGCATCACTGCCCATTGGCACGCCCGCACCGCGCCCACCTGGCGCTATCAATTCTCGCACGGCTATGAGCCGCTGGGCGGCGTCCATCTGTGGGACATGATGTATGTCTTTGGCTGGACCCAAGCGCCTGCGGACCAGCCCCGCGACGCCAAGCTGGTGGACCAGGAACAGCGCTATCTGGTGAATTTCGCAGCCAAGGGCGATCCCAACGGGCCCGGCCTTCCCCAATGGTCAAAGAGCGGGCCGGCGGATGCCTATATGGACTTCACCTCTGACGGTGCGGCACCCAAGGCCGGTCTTCGTGTCGCCGCCTGCAGCATCTACGCGCAGAAAGTCGAACGGGGCATGGCGGCGTTGGCGGCCAAACATCCGGCGCCCTAGCCAAGCCGCCGTTCTCAGCCGGGCGCGCGCAGGACGAAATTCATGGTGTCGAGCTTCGCGCCGGTTTTCGGCGCGGGCTGGGCCCAGCTCAAGCTTCCTTTCAGCGCCCCCGTCTCGACGGGAGCAGACAAGGTGATTTCGAAAATCTTTTCATCGGTGGGCGCGATCCTGGCCAGCCGCCATTCGGCGACATCGGCCTTGGCGGCGGCATCGGAACGAACGCCCTTATAGCCTTCCCCCGATGCGCGAACGACGCTCACGCCGGCGGGCAGGACGATATTGACCGTCACGTCTTCGGCAGACGGGCCTTTCTGTTTGAAGCCGGAATTTTCCACTTTCAGTGTGTAAGTCGCCGCACTCCCCGATGTCAGGCGCGCTTCCAGGAACGGCCGGAAACCGAGATCATTCTTGGTCCAGTCGTAAATTTCCCGAAGCTGCTGCTCGGAGATGCGCAAGGGATCGTAATTTCCCATATGTAGCCGCTGGCCCGGCGTGTTGCCTTCCGCGATCCCCAACTTGGGCATCGCGACCGTGTGGTCATAGACCAGATCCTTGAACTGGGCGAAGCCCAGGGCCGTGCCGCCGAAAATTCCCCGCGCCACATCGAAGGTCGCGCCATGGCATTGGGCGCAGCCCAGCGAAATCGCCACGCGCTGTCCGGGCCGTCCGCCCTCCGGAACGGGAAAACGCCATGGCCCCGGCTCGGCCGCCTTCGGCAGGCTTGCGAAATAGGCCGCGAAATTGGCCAGATCGGCATCGCTGACCTGGTCCTGCGTGAAAGCCGGCATCAGGCCCCAGGGCTTGCGCACCGCCTGGCGGAATTCGCCGGCGGAGAGGCTGCGTCCGGCCAAGGGCGGCCCAAACGCGCCTTCGCCCAGCCGACCATGGCAGCTGCGGCATTGGGTTTGTGAGCCTTCCCAGAGCGATTTTCCCGCCGCCATATCGGGTCCTGCGCCTTGCGCGAAGGCACCGGAGGACAGGCATCCGGCGATGAGAATCCCGATGGCAAATTTCTTCATGGCGCCCCCCGACTCCGATGCGAAACGGATTCGACGTTAGCGTCAATAAAGCAGCTTTGCCAGAAGCCCGGCCCCATCAGATCGCCAAGACTTCAGTCAGATCGCCAGGGCTTCGGTCAGGTCGCCCGGCGCAAATCCTTCGCGGCGCATCATCTCTCGTTCGCGCATTTCAAGACCCGGCAGTTTCTCCAAGGCGAAGCGGCGGGTGATGAAGCGCAGAATCGATCCGGTGTCATAGACCGTATGCTCCACATGCCCGGCCTTCACATGCGGCGAGATCAGGATCGCGGGAATGCGGGTGCCCGGGCCCCAGCGATCGGCGCGCGGCGGCGCGATATGATCCCACCAGCCGCCATTCTCGTCGAAGGTGACCACGACCAGCATGTGGTTCCATTGCGGGCTCTTCTGCAGCGCCTCGACCACCGCCGCAATGTGCCGGTCGCCATCTTCCACATCCGAATAGCCCGCATGCATGTTGAGGTCGCCTTCGGGCTTGTAGAAACTGACTGAGGGCAGCCTTCCTGCCAGTGCATCGGCCATGAAGTGATTGGTGTCGGCATCGCTGCCCAGCCCGCCATCACGCAGATGCGCGCGCTGTTCGGTGCCCGGCGCGAAACTGGCGAAATAATTCAGCGGCTGGTGATGAACCTGGAAATTGGGCTTGGGCGGAAAACTGCCCAACTGCCCCGCCTGTCCGTCCAGCGCGGCCTGCCATGCGCCCGCATACCAGGCCCAGTCCACCTTCTTGTCCGACAGCACATCGCCAATGGTCCTGTGGCTCTGCGGCGGCAGGAGCAGCGGACTTGAGTTGTCGCGAGCCGTTGGCGGATAAGGAGGAAACATGGTGTTCACCGCCCAGAAATCCGGCGTGAGATTGCTGGGCCCGAATTTGGGCGGACCGGACAGCGCGCTGTCGGGCGTACCGGCGCGGCGCTTGAGCCGCGTTCCCGTCGGATCGCTGCCTTCCAATTCGGCGATATATTGCGCCGCCTGCGTCTTGTCGGCGCCCGGATAGAAAGGCGGTTGGGCCGCGACCAGATATTGGTGATTGAGGAAAGAGCCGCCGAACGCGCCCATGAAGAAATTATCGCAAAGCGTATAGCGGCGCGCGAGGCCCGCGATGCGCAAGCCTGACGCGGTATCGGCATAATGGCCCATCACCAGCGCGCCGCTGTCGCCCCAGGCGACAAAGCTGTCATTGCGACCGCCATTGATCTGCATCTGGTTGTGATAAAATAGATGCGCAAGATCGAGCGTCACCAGCCCATGCGGCAAGGGATCGCCGCCCGGTGTCCTGAGCGCAAAGTGACTGTTGGGCAGCGCGGCGATCGCATCTTCGCCGATCTGGTAGCGGGTTGTTTCCAGAACCTGTTCATTGGGCACCAGCCCGCCCCAGATCGGCGGCAATCCCGGCAACACCGAGCCGTCGCGATCGCGCTGCTGGAAACGCTCCGGCGGCACCGCCGACAAGGGGTGCTGAAGACCGGGAAAATTGGAGAACAGATTGTTGAAGCTGCGATTCTCCGCGAAAATCACCACCACATTGCGGATCGCGTCGCGCAGCTTTGCATCGAAGCCGCTTTTGCGCGTTTGCGCCGCGGCGCCGAAGCCACTGGCGGCGGTAATGCCGAGACCGGCCAGCCCGCCCAGCATCTGCCGCCGGCTGGGCCTGCGGCCGGACTGTGCGGGACGCTTTCGCTTCGGAGTGCGCTTGGGCATCGCCGGCCTTTCAATGGTTCAATGACGGCCGATCTTAGAAAGTGCCCCGGTCAGGTCAATATTCCGACGGCGCGCGCCTGGCCGCTCAGCGCTGCACCTTGGATGACAGAAGGATGGAAGAGACGGTCTTCTCGACCCCTTCGAGCGAACCGATGGCGTCGATCAGGCTGTCCAGCTTGCCCACATCCTCCGCTTCCACCATCGCGATCAGGTCGTGCTCGCCGCTCACGGTATAGAGCGCAGTGAGCGCGGGCATCGCCGCCAGCTGCCGCTCGGTGGCCCGGGACAATTTGGGCAGGACCTTGATCATCACATGGGCGCGGATCCGGCGGCGGTCATAGTCGGAGCTGAGCTTGACCGTGAAGCTTTGGATCGGTCCCTGCGTCTGCAACCGGTTGAGCCGCGTATAGACCGCCGCGCGCGACAATTTCAGGGCTTTGGCGAGGCTTGTGACCGGCATGCGCGCATCTTCCCGCAAAAGGGCCAGAAGCCGCTCGTCGGTTGCATCCAACGTCAAATTGTCACTTTTACTAGTCATTTTGTCTTATTCGACCACCAAATATGACGGTTTTCAACTTCAAACTGGATAGAAGCCGGACGCAAACTAGGTCCCGAAGTCCTGGGAAAACGGCCATGCGCGACATTCTTCTCATCGGAGCAGGCAAAATCGGCGAAACCATCGCCGATCTTCTGTGCGGCTCGGGCGACTACCAGGTGACGGTGGCCGACCGGTCGGAAATGCAGCTGCAAAAGCTGCCCAAGCGGGCCCATCTGAAGACCCTGGCGCTGGACGTCTCGGACGCAAGCGCGCTGGCCGCCGCCATGAAAGGCCGCTATGCCGTGCTCAGCGCCACGCCCTATTCCGTCGCCGGCAAGATCGCCATCGCGGCCCACGACGCGGGGGTGCATTATCTGGACCTCACCGAGGATGTGGCCAACACCCGCCTCGTCAAAGAGCTGGCGGAGGATGCGAACTCAGCCTTCATTCCCCAATGCGGTTTGGCGCCGGGCTTCATCTCCATCGTGGCGCAGGATCTGGGCCGCCGCTTTGACCGGCTGGACAGCGTGCGCCTTCGGGTCGGCGCCCTGCCGCTCTATCCGTCCAATGCGCTGGGCTACAACCTCACCTGGTCCACCGATGGAGTGATCAACGAGTATGACGAGCCTTGCGAGGCTATCGTCGACGGCACCTTGCGCGAAGTCTCGCCGCTGGAGGAGCTGGAGGAATTCTCGCTCGACGGCGTGCATTATGAAGCCTTCAACACATCGGGCGGGCTGGGCACCCTGTGCGAGACCATGGCGGGCAAGGTGCGCCAGTTGAACTACAAGACCGTGCGCTATCCCGGTCATCGCAACATCATGAAGGCGTTGATTCAGGATCTGCGTCTGGGCGAACGCCGCGATGTGCTCAAGGACATTCTGGAACAGGCGCTTCCCGCCACCCGCCAGGACGTGGTGCTAGTCTTCGTCACTGTCTCCGGATACCGGGACGGGCAATATCTGCAGGAAACCTACGCCAACAAGATCTACAGCGCGGAAGTGCGCGGCATTGTGCGCAGCGCGATCCAGATCACCACGGCGGCGGGCATCTGCGCCATGCTGGACCTGCTCGCCACCGGCGTGCTGCCGCAAAAGGGTTTTGTGCGCCAGGAAGAGGTCAGCCTCTCGGCTTTCCTTTCCAATCGCTTTGGCTGCGCCTATGGTGAGATGGGCCCCAAGCCCGCCAGCCGCGCCGCCTAAGGTTCAACCGCTATCGCAATTGTCGTGTCATGTCTGAAGAAAATCATCTCGGCCTTTTGTTGACAGGGGCCGCCTTGGCCATGCGCGACCGCGTCGCCCTTCCTTTCCGGGTCCAGCATGAAAAAGGCGGCGAGGTTTCGCGCGCCACCTTGGCCGCCGCGCTCAATCTCAATTTATTGGCCGGGCTGCTGGAACGCGTGCCCAGCGGCCGCGCCTATATGGACGATCTGGAGGCGATCGGACGCAAGCTGGTTTTCGACCATGGCGCCATGCGTACCGTGGCGATGGACGGCATGGGTACGCTGCCCGCCGGACTCGCCGCCATCTCCCGCGTGCTGGAGCCGCTCGGCTATCGCGCCACAAACCTCTATCCCATGGCGCGGTTGAAGATGACAGGCCGCTCCTTCACGCACCAGGATCTGCCCGAGGATCTGCCGCAATTTTTCGTCAGCGAACTTCATCCCGAGCAATTTTCGCCGGACTTCCAGGCGGCGGTGCTGCGGGTGACAGAGGAATCCAGCGACCCGCTCACTGCCGTCGATCTGGTGCGGCTGGCGCGGTTGGCCGGAGAAGGCAGCCTCCCCCTGGCCGAAGCGCGCGCCCTGCTGCCGAAGCTGGCGGCCTGCTTCACCCGCCGCCATGAGGCACCCAGCCTGGCCGATTATGAAATCCTCAAGAGCGAATCCGCCGAGATGGCCTGGATCGCCACCGAAGGGAATGCGTTCAATCACGCCACCGACCGGGTGCCGGACCTGCATGTGGTGGTGGCGGAACAAGCCGCGCGCGGCCGCCGTGTGAAGGACGGAATCGAGGTGTCGGAATCCGGCCGCGTGCGCCAGACCGCGCTTCATGCCGATCCCGTGCTGCGTGAATTCCGCGATGCCGATGGCGCCATGGTCCTGCACGAAGTGCCTGGTTCCTTTTTCGAGTTCATCACCCGTGCGGCGCTGCCCGACGAAGACCGCCTCGATCTAGCTTTCGACACCAACAACGCCCAGGGCATTTTCAAGATGACAGCGGCATGATCCAAGCAGCGAAAGACGCGAAAGCGATTTTGGACGGCTTCGGCCTCGTCGCCTATGGCAAAGGCCGGGCCTCGCCGGTCGACGGCTCGATCCTGCCCGGTATTGCGGACTGTGATGCGGCGGGGATTGAGAAAGCCATCGCCTCGTCGGTACGCGCCTTTCAGACCTGGCGCGCGACCCCAGGACCGGTGCGCGGCGAATTGGTGCGGCGGCTTGGCGAGATCCTGCGCGCCAACAAGGAACCGCTGGGCCGTCTGGTAACCTTGGAATCCGGCAAGCCCCTGTCCGAAGGGTTGGGCGAAGTGCAGGAGATGATCGATATCTGCGATTTCGCGGTCGGTCTTTCCCGCCAGCTTTACGGCCTCACCATCGCCTCCGAACGACCCGACCATCACATGCGCGAGATGTGGCACCCGCTGGGCCCGGTGGGCATCATTTCGGCTTTCAATTTTCCCGTGGCGGTATGGGCGTGGAATGCCGCTCTGGCCCTGGTCTGCGGCGATCCGGTGTTGTGGAAGCCCTCGGAGAAGACCCCGCTATCGGCTTTCGCGGCCGAGGCCCTGCTGCAGAAAGTCATCAAGGATTTCGAGCCGGCGCCGGAAGGCCTGTCGGCGCTCCTGATCGGCGGTGCCGATGTCGGCGAGGCATTGGTGAAAGACGCACGGGTGCCGCTGATCTCCGCCACCGGCAGCACCCGGATGGGCCGCGCCGTGGGCACTGCCGTGGCGGCCCGCTTCGGCCGCTCGCTGCTGGAGCTAGGCGGCAATGCCGCCACCATCGTGACGCCGTCGGCGGATCTGGACCTGGCGCTTCGCGCCATCGCCTTTGGCGCGGCGGGCACGTCCGGCCAACGCTGTACCACCTTGCGCCGGCTGATCGTGCATGCGGATGTCTATGAAGGGCTGGTGAGCCGGTTGAAGGCCGCCTTCGCCAGCATCTCCATCGGAGATCCCCGCGATCCGGGCAATCTGATCGGCCCGCTGATCGACAAACAGGCGCTGGATTGCATGACGCGGGCACTTGCGTCCGCGCGCGCCGCGGGCGGCACGGTCACGGGCGGCGAAATTGTGCGCGATCTCTATGTGCGCCCCGCCATCGCGGAGATGCGGGCCCAAAGCGACATCGTGCGGGAAGAGACGTTTGCACCCATCCTGTATGTGATGCGCTATTCGGCTTTCGACGAAGCTGTCGCCTTGTTGCGCGACGTTCCGCAAGGACTTTCATCGTCCATCATCACGCGCGATCTTTCCGAGGCGGAGAAATTCCTGTCCGCCAAGGGCTCTGATTGCGGCATCGCCAATGTGAATATGGGCCCATCGGGCGCGGAGATCGGCGGCGCTTTTGGCGGCGAGAAAGAAACCGGCGGCGGCCGCGAAAGCGGATCGGATGCCTGGAAAGCCTATATGCGCCGCCAGACCCAGAGCATCAATTACGGCAGCAGCTTGCCGCTGGCCCAGGGCGTGAAATTCGATCTCTGAAAATAAAGCGGCCCGGCCCCGACGATATCGGGACCGGGCCGTGCGAGGCCATTGCCGAAACGGCCGGCTATTTCTTCGTGTATTTGACCAGATCCTTCGGCCCCACTTCGGCGCCATAGATATTTCCAGCCGCATCGACGGCCACGCCCTCGGCAGCGCTGGTATCGGTTGCTTTCTCGACGGGATCGGGAATGAAGCCCAGGATCTTGCCGTCTTTCAGGCTGCCCCAGCGAACACCGCGCTTCCAGCCATTATGGTTGCGCGAAACCGATTCCGACTCCGAATCGGTGACATACAGCATGTCGTCCTTGGTCACCCAGATGCCGCTGGGCCGGCTGAACTGGTGCAGTTGCTGAATGAAATTGCCATCCAGATCGAAAATCTGAACCCGGTTGTTGTTGCGATCGCCGACCAGAAGCCGGTTCTTGGAATCGATGGCCAATGCATGCGGCTGGTCGAATTC
>Ga0105237_10004294_pt1 | contig 16520 bp, 14 predicted proteins | sample KBSC24metaG_FD_81520 | JGI IMG/M metagenome (GOLD analysis project Ga0105237, IMG submission 81520) | Corn rhizosphere microbial communities from Kellogg Biological Station, Michigan, USA - KBS C2-4 metaG | ecosystem: Host-associated > Plants > Roots > Rhizosphere > Soil | place: Michigan, USA... | reverse complement strand
TATAACCAACAATGCCGCACATAAGTAGTAGTTTTTAAATTTAAAAAGCCCAAAAATAATTAGCTATGTGATAAAAGCAACACAAATAGTAAATAATAGTTTAATAAATAAAAAAGGCCTCAGAAATGAGGCCTTTTTCTATTGATTTATCTTGGTATAGATAATATTTAACCTGATCCGATAGGGAGAGTTTTTGTCGGTACCCACTGCAATCGTTCGGCCTGCAGTTTGTACTGTCGGGGCTATATCAACCGTAGTAGTATTTGTGGTATCCACGGGTGCTAAAAAAGTGCCATAGTCAACGGTTTTACCATTCATTAAATCCTGTATGTAAGCGGTAATAACAAAATGGTAATTTTTCAGTGTTGAATTGTAGAATCCTCCAAACACTGATACGCCACCTGCTGCACGCGGATCGGCACTGGCATCCTGCAACTCACCAGGCTGGTGAGCCAAATCCCACCTGTACATGGTTAGTTTTGGTTGCGCCTTGAAAGGAATATTGCTGCCCGGGACCGGTGTGATCACCAGTTCGGCCCTGTTTATTACAATATTGCTTCCAACGGTTTTAATAATATTCTTCAAATAAGGAAAGCTAATCTTGGCTTTTAAGCCGGCTAAACCCTGGAAATAGATAAGATCTCTTGACCCATTGGTTGTATTATTAAGTTCCGTTGTTACCGCGCTTGACGGTGTGTGTATAATTTGCGCGGTAGCGTTACTAAGGTTGAGGGCTGTTGATGTAGTATCTATAGTTGTCCCGTTTACGGTCTTGTAGTAGATCTGCAACGAGTCTGCAGCGTTTACCATAAATGTTCCACCTGCTCCTGTGGTTCCGCTTTTATCGAGCGTAATATATAGCCCTTTAACATTGTTGTTAAATACGGTATTTGAAGCCAACTGCGAACTGCTGGCATTAAATAACACGGTATTAATAAAATCCTTGCTGATCGGTATCCTTAATTGCGGCACAACTTTTATCAAGCTGTCGGGGCCGCCGGTAATGATGCTGTTGATCCTGATGCTGTCATGTGTACGCGAAAAAAATGTACGCGTACCTAAAAGGACTGATTTATTAGCAACACTGTCCCAATTAGTTCTATTAGTATAGTTTTTATTACCGGATACTCTCGATTTTAACTGGTAAACGTTGACCTTATACTTGGACGAAACGGAGTCGCCATAAAACCCATCCAGGTATTTTAATACCAGCACGGCAGAGTCAATAGTTATTTGCCCGGTAGGAAGTGTAAAGCCGGCGCTGCCTGGAAGGTTAAGCAATACCGCGATGTTTGATTGGGTAGTACCTAACGCCGGATCTGTAAACAATCCCAGCGGGGTTTTAGTAAGCCCGGATGTTATAATAGAGTCCTTAGGGTCAGGGCCTGCCTGATCGGACATCGTGTTAACAACGATGGTTGCAGTATCTATCAGGTTACCACTCAATTGAGTGCCCGGATTAAGGCCCAAGCCTATTGTATCCTTGTTTTTACAGCTATTGAAAATAAAAAGACTTATTAACAGGGTCAATAAGTCTAATCGGAAAAATTTCATATATGATCTTAAAGTCTTATGCAACATGTACCAATTCTTCATTGGTAATTTCGTCGTAAAAATTGTAATAATTTTCGAAATCTGCAGTGGAATTAAACTCTAAAACCGATTTATGGCTGTTTTTAACATTATTTAACACATCCTCGTCTATGTTTTCGCTGCCCAGCACTATTCCGTCGGAATAATGAATGGCACCTGCATATAACGCTGAATTAGTACCCGGCTCATAAACCTCGGTGTGTTTTTCAGTCATATCAGTCATAATTGCCTTGCGGGCAAAATCAGGATTTAACTGGCCGTCAAAATCATTTTCGTAAATTGAATAAATTACTTTTGAGTTCTTGAAAGTTGGGTCGTCCTTGTAAGTCGTTTTCAAATAAGCCGGAACCAGTGAGCTCATCCAGCCGTGGCAGTGGATAATATCAGGCGCCCAGCCTAATTTTTTTACAGTTTCTAATGCGCCCTTGCAAAAGAAGATCGTTCTTTCGTCATTGTCAGCATAAAATTTGCCATCCTTATCGCCAAACACATGCTTGCGCTGAAAGTATTCTTCATTGTCTAAAAAATACACTTGCATACGCGCTGCCGGGATCGATGCTACCTTAATGATCAGCGGGTTATCATTGTCATTAATAATGATATTCATACCCGATAAACGAATAACTTCATGTAGTCTGTTTCTGCGCTCATTAATATTTCCGAAACGTGGCATCAGGATACGGATCTCGTAACCTTTTTCCTGCATAGCTTGTGGAAGCTGGCGTGTTATTTCAGAAATTTTTGTGAGTTCGAGGAAAGGTGACATTTCATGAGTTATGAACAATAATTTAGATTTACCCATCTCTAATCAGTATTAAAATTATGTAAAGAAGTCAAAAAATTTGAGTCTGCAAATATAAGCATTATCTTATGAATTATCAATCATTTATCCAAGTAAGTTTTGGTTATTTTTAATCTAATGCACAACTTTGCCGGATTTCTATAAAATTCCACGTCATTGAAGATTTTTACAACCAGGAAAGACCTTAAGGAATATTTAGCGCAATTGCGTAATGATGGTAAGTCCATCGGTTTTGTGCCGACACTGGGCGCATTGCACCAGGGACATCTGTCATTGCTGGCACAATCGCAGCAGCAAACGGATATAACTGTATGCAGTATTTTTGTTAATCCCACGCAGTTTAACGACCCAAAAGATCTGGAAAAATATCCCCGACCGATAGCCTCAGATATTGAGAAACTGGAGCAGGCGGATTGCGATATATTGTTTAATCCGGAGGTGAATGAGATGTATGCCGGGAATGAGCAATGGCATTTAGACCTGGGCGAACTGGAGCATTTGCTGGAGGGGGAGTTCAGGCCCGGGCATTACCAGGGTGTTACGCAGGTGGTATATAAGCTGTTTGACATTGTTGAACCTGATGTGGCTTTTTTCGGCCAGAAGGATTATCAGCAGGTCCTGGTTATTCAAAAGATGGTTGAGTTATTACATCTGCCGGTTAAATTGGTCATGTGCCCTATTTTGCGCGAAGCAGATGGCCTGGCTATGAGCTCGAGGAATATCCATTTGTCAGCCGATGACAGGCAGCACGCGCTTGTATTATCAAAAACACTCAACTGGTTGAAGGAAAATTTTGACATACATAATATGGCTTCATTGACCCGTGAAGGCGAGGCAATGATCAACGCTGAACCCGGGGTGGAGCTTGAATATTTTGAAATTGCTAATGGTGAAAACCTGCATAAAGCGGATGAAAGAAGCGCAACCATAGTTGCCCTTGTAGCAGCGCGGGTAGGTAAAACGAGGTTGATAGACAATGTTTTGTTATAGAAATCACGCTACTCATATCTGCAAAAATGGTTTAAAAGCACTTTTTATAAGCCGAAGTCACCGCAATGCAACTAATCTCTAATCAGCTAATCTCTAATTAACTAAATCACTAACTTTGCGCCATGATAATTGAGGTATTGAAATCCAAACTGCATCGTGCCAGGGTGACACAGGCCGAGTTGAACTATGTTGGCAGTATCACCATAGATGAGGATTTGATGGATGCGGCTAACATCATAGCCAATGAAAAAGTGCAGATCGTAAATAATAATAATGGTGCGCGCTTTGAAACCTATGTGATCAGGGGCGAACGCGGAAGCGGTACCATTTGCCTGAATGGCGCTACCGCCCGGTTGGCGCAGGTGGGCGATATCGTGATCATTATGTCATACGCTTATATGGAAATGGATGAGGCGCGTGCTTATCAACCCATTTTAGTATTTCCTGATGCGGATAATAAATTGATTAAGTAAATTGCAGGACCTAAATGGTTTTGTATGATGCGTAAACTGCTTTGCCTTATCACCTGCATTATTTTTTACTCGCAGATTTTTGCCCAACAAAGTGCTGCTGTAAAACAAAAGAAACACAATATTTTCTTCCTGAAAAACAATGGCCGCTATGTTAACGAAAGGGATAGCGCTGACTATATTTGTGTTATCAGCGAACCGGATTCTGGTTCAACCCTTTATGGAGCTAATGAGTTTTATAAAGATGGAAAGCAAAAATTTATAGGTAAATCATCAAAAAGCGAATACCTTTCTCCTGAAGGCCAGTGTATATGTTACTTCCCTAATGGAAATAAAAAATCAGTTGAGGAATATAAAGAAGGAAAACTGGATGGCATATGTTACTATTTTTATCCCAATGGTAAAATATACGTCTCAAAAGAGTTTCACCAGACAGAAGCTAAGGGGAATTCAGTCACTGGCGATATTAATTCAGACTATTTCATAAAAGATTGTATCGATTCCACCGGGAAAGTTATGGTAAAAGAAGGGAAGGGGCATTTTATGGGCTATGATGATGACTTTAAATATATTGAAGAGGAAGGCCCGATAAATAAAGGGGTGAGGGATAGTATATGGGCAGGACGCGACGTTGGGGCCAAAATAACCTTCACGGAACAATATGTTGAGGGTAAGTTAATATCAGGTGTATCAACCGATTCGACAGGGGTAAAATACACTTATACACAAAGAATGGTGGCCCCGCAGTATAAGGGTGGCGCAAAAGCATTGTATGAATACTTGGGTACCCATATCAGATACCCTGATAACGCTAAAAGGAACGACGTTCAAGGAACGGTAATATTAGGATTTGTGGTTAAAAAGGACGGAACTGTGAAGGACGTAAAGGTGATCAAATCTGCTGATGCCCAATTGGACAAGGAAGCACTACGTGTTGTAAATAACTCGAAGGGGTGGCTACCGGCAATGTATTATGGCAAACCCGCAAATATTTATTATTCCATTCCAATTAATTTTGCCTTATCACAAAATTGAGCCTATTTATCTGAGGGGTAAGCGGCAAGCCCCAATACCACATGCACGGTTACATCCGTACTGGCTGCATGGCGCAGTTTGTAGGCCATACGCACCCTGATGCCCGATTCGCGTACGAGATCATCCAGCAGCTGGCTATTATCGATATCCAAAACGATCTCATTCCCAACATTGGCGCCAATATCACTGCGCGAGGCGACCAATATATCGTCTTTACCGTCTTCTTTGGAAAGATAGATCTTTACTGACGCTAAATCACCTAAATTATAGTCGGAGGGCTCATCTGTTCTCAACTTCGCCGAGATAACACGCACCTGGCTTATCCTGTCGCCATTGTTGCCGCTTTTACTGAAATTTTGGTCAAAGCTGTTGGCCATACTGATGGCTGAGTAATCTTTATCGACCTGCGATGTCCGCGGAATAGACAAAGTGGTGGTATAAGGAAAGGAAGATTTAATGATAGACTGGAACATTCCACAGCTGCCAATGATGACGCAAACAACAACTGTAAGTAATAAATATCTCTTTCTCATGTTCGGTTACAGATCGCTTTTAGTTCTATGGTAAATATAAAAATTCTGTTTTTATATCTGAACAATAGTACGCCTTATATTAAGTAAATAGTTATTAATTAAAAATTGAAATTCTTGACCCCGGATAATTCAATTTTTCTATCTTTGCATCCCGACACTGAAGTCGGGATTTTCCCTTTCAGTGCATAGTTTTAAAGTCCACAGCCGATAGTCCATAACAGGACAGACTCAGGACTCAATATTTAAGACGCAAAAAAAGCTATGCCCAAAGATACTTCCATCAAATCCGTTCTCATTATTGGTTCAGGCCCTATTATTATTGGCCAGGCTTGCGAATTCGATTATGCAGGCTCGCAAGCTGCTCTTTCCTTAAAGGAAGAGGGTATTTCGGTATCAATCATCAACAGCAACCCGGCTACCATCATGACGGATAAAGTTATTGCCGATCATGTGTACCTGCTGCCGCTCGAACCTGAAAGTATCGAGAAGATATTACAGGAACAACATATTGATGCGGTGCTGCCAACCATGGGGGGCCAAACCGCGCTTAATCTTTGCATAAGTGTTGCCGAACGTGGCATCTGGGAAAAATACGGCGTAAAGATCGTTGGTGTTGATTTAGCCGCCATTGAAAAAACAGAAAACCGTGAAGCGTTCCGCCAGTTAATGGTGGATATAGGCGTTGGGGTGGCAACCTCAAAAATCGCTAACTCTTTTTTAGAGGGTAAAGAAGCCGCACAAGAGATCGGCTACCCACTGGTGATCCGCCCGAGCTATACGCTTGGTGGTAAAGGTGCAGGCTTTGTGCACAAAAAGGAAGATTTTGATGCAGCATTAAGCCGCGGCCTGCAGGCATCACCAACCCATGAGGTTTTGGTGGAGCAGGCTGTTTTGGGCTGGAAGGAATATGAGCTGGAGCTGCTGCGCGATAACCGCGACAATGTGATCATCATTTGCGCTATTGAGAACTTTGACCCGATGGGTATCCATACCGGCGATTCGATCACTGTAGCGCCACCAATGACCTTGAGCGACCGCTGCTACCAGGAAATGCGTAATCAGGCCATCAAAATGATGCGGGCCATTGGCAATTTTGCTGGAGGATGTAACGTGCAGTTCTCAGTAAACCCTGCGGATGAAGCTATCATCGCTATAGAAATAAACCCGAGGGTTTCGCGTTCATCAGCACTGGCATCAAAAGCGACCGGTTATCCGATCGCTAAAATTGCTGCCAAGCTGGCTATCGGCTATAACCTTGATGAAATAGAAAACCAGATCACCAAAACCACATCTGCTTATTTTGAGCCGACGCTGGATTATGTGATCGTAAAAATACCACGCTGGAACTTCGACAAGTTCAAAGGTGCTAATAAGGAACTTGGCTTGCAGATGAAATCGGTAGGTGAAGTAATGGCCATAGGCCGCAGCTTCATCGAGGCATTGCAGAAGGCTTGCCAGAGTTTGGAGATCGGCCGCGCCGGTTTAGGCGCCGATGGCCGCCAAAGCCGCAACCTGGAAGAGATCATGCACAGCCTGGAGCATCCAAGCTGGGACAGGTTGTTCCATATTTATGATGCTTTAAGCTTAGGTGTACCGATAGAATCTGTAAGGAAAGCGACTAAGATAGACCGTTGGTTCCTGAACCAGATACAGGAAATTGTAAACCTTGAGGTAGAGCTGCGTCGTTATTCATTAAATAATGTACCTGAAGAATTTTTCTTCACCCTGAAACAAAAAGGGTTTTCAGATGCGCAGATCGCACATGTGCTGACCAATGTAACTGAAGAGGATGTTTACCAGCGCCGCAAAAGCTTGGGCATTAAACGAGTTTATAAGATGGTGGATACCTGCGCGGCAGAGTTCCCTGCAAAAACACCATATTACTATTCAACCTACGAAGGCGAAAACGAATCGCACGTATCAGATAAAAAGAAGATCATCGTATTGGGCTCGGGCCCTAACCGTATAGGACAAGGTATCGAGTTCGATTACAGCTGTGTGCATGGTTTGCTTGCAGCCAAAGAATCAGGATACGAGGCCATCATGATCAACTGTAATCCTGAAACAGTATCGACCGATTTTAATATGGCTGATAAGCTGTACTTCGAGCCGGTATTCTGGGAGCATGTACGCGAGATCATCGAACTGGAAAAGCCGGAAGGTGTGATCGTTCAGCTGGGTGGCCAAACCGCGTTGAAAATGGCCGAGAAGCTGCATGAGCATGGCATCAAGATCATCGGTACATCCTTCGACAATATGGATATTGCCGAGGATCGCGGACGTTTCTCTGACCTGCTGAAAGACTTGGATATTCCTTATCCAAGATACGGCGTAGCGGAAAACGCTGAGGAAGCTATTGAAGTAGCGCATAAAGTAGGCTATCCTGTATTGGTTCGCCCAAGCTATGTATTAGGCGGACAAGGCATGAGCATCGTGATCAATGATGAGGACCTGGAAAAAGCAGTAGTAGGTTTGTTGAAGAATTTGCCGGGTAACCGTGTACTGATCGACCACTTCCTTGACCGTGCCGAAGAAGCTGAATCTGATTCTATCCATGATGGGGACGATGTGCATATCATCGGTTTGATGGAGCATATTGAACCGGCAGGTATTCACTCAGGCGATTCAAGTGCAGTGTTGCCGCCTTTCAACCTTTCTGCCAATGTGATCAAGCAAATGGAAGATCATACGATCAAAATTGCAAGGGCGTTAAACGTTCGCGGATTGCTTAATATCCAGTTCGCTATTAAAGATGAAAAAGTATATGTGATCGAAGCCAATCCGCGCGCGTCGCGTACGGTACCTTTCATAGCGAAAGCTTACGATGTGCCTTATATCAATATCGCCGCCAAGATCATGCTTGGTGTAAATAAGCTAAAGGACTTTACCATCGAGCGCAAACTGAAGGGCTTTGCCATCAAAGAACCGGTGTTCTCTTTTGATAAATTCCCCGAAGTAAACAAGGAGCTTGGCCCCGAAATGAAGTCAACCGGCGAAGCCATTCGCTTTATACCCAACCTGGAGGACCCGTACTTCAGGCATTTGTATAAGGAAAAATCAATGTACCTCAGTAAATAATTTAAACATTGGCATAGTAAGTGTCGTATTACAGGCACTAAGTGTAGTATGGATAAGGAATTTTATAATTTAAAAAACGCCGACCCCGAGTATCTTGAAGGCGTTCTATTGAAGATCCAAAGATCGTTTAATATACAATTTGATAACGAAGGCCTGAAAAATGTGAGAACATTCGGAAGCCTTTGCGACCTGATCGTCAGCAAAATTAACCAGGGGCATGCTGACCATTGTACCACCCAGCATTCGTTTTACCAGCTGCGGAACACAATTTCAGCTATAATCCGGGTAGATAAGTGCAGCATAACACCGCATACCCGCCTGTCTAAAATATTTCCAAGAGAGAATCGCCTCCAGGTGATCGCCGAAATAGAACAGGAGTTGGGATTCGAAACCAAATTGCTTCAACCTAAGCAATGGGTCATCGCACTATTTTCAATCACTTTACTGGTATCGTTTATCGGCCTGTTTTATAACTGGCAAATAGCCGCGGCGGGAATTTTGGCATCACTTATCGGCCTTAAACTCGCGGGGAAATTTGGGAAAGAAATTCATCTCCGAACCGTGGGTGACCTGGCAAATAAGATATGCCGCGACAGCCGCCACGCCGGGATAGTGAATAAAAATGAAGTTGAGCAAAAAGTAAGGGAGATCTTCGAAAATGATGCACGGCTTGCACCTATTTTCTTAGCGAGAAGATAACATTTTTAATCAACTGAAATACTCCGACATTAAATAAATCCGAAATCGAACATTCGAAATCCGATATAAATATTAATCCACCATCAACCCCTTCACCTCGAAGGTAAGCCGTTTTTTAGGATTGGTTTTTACGCTATGCTGCTTTTTTCCGGCAACCGTATCTCCTGCGAAATGCTGCTGATCATCCGCTATAAATTGTTTTTGGGCCACGCCGTCTGCTATTATCGTTCTGCCTTTTAATTCAGTAGGTATATTAACGTTATAATTTTTGAAATGCGCGGCAATTACTTTTCCGTTGCCCGCGTCAATCTCGAACCAGCCACCTTTTTGTTTAGTCACTCTAAGCACTTTCCCCCGCACGGTAATGCTGATACGCGTTTTTTTATCCATGAAGCCTTCCACCTGCGAGGCTTTGATCATGCCCGTAGTATCTGGTTTAGCGCCATAAACTGTTCCATGTACAGTGGACGGACGTTGTTGTGCAAACAGCGAAAAAGAAAATAGCACAGCAAGTAATAATATGATGTTTTTCATCGTAATGGTATGTAGCAGCTTACTGGATAACAACAGTTTGGCGACAGGGTTTTGATTGATTTGTTTGTTAATAATTGTTAAATCAATTCAATAAGTAACAATTTTAAACTACTATTGAAATCCGTTACGCTTTAAATGAATTTAGGTTACTTTTGCACAAATATTGATACATGAAAACACCCCTACTATTTGCTATCCTGTTTATATCATTTTCTACCATTATGCTGGAGACAGGTTGTAAGAAAACAACTGCAACCCCTAATACCGGCCCTACACTGACCACAACAGATATAATACTGGATGTAACTTCAACTACAGCGCAAAGCGGGGGCACGATATCTTCCATAGGCACCGCATCTATTACGGCTAATGGGGTTTGTTATAGCAGCACCAATCAGACGCCTACAACAGCTGATTCTAAGACTACTGATCCCGTTATCAGCACCACCTATACATTTGAAAGTAACCTTACCGGGCTTACACCCAATACAAAATACTATGTGAGGGCTTACGCTACTAACGCCTATGGTACCGGCTACGGAGCTGTGGTAAGCTTTACCACCAGTACCAATGTGTCTTCGGTAACGGGTGATGTGATCACCTTTGCAGGCAGCACAACAGCGGGCTTCCTGGATGGCGTTGGCGCTGCGGCACAATTTAGCAATCCGGGTGGCGTAGCTGTGGACGCAGCAGGCAATGTTTATGTGGCGGATACATTTAATAACCGCATCAGAAAGATTGGCACTGACGGAACGGTGACTACTATCGCTGGCAACGGCACTGCCGGATACGATGATGCGGGTGGCGTGGCATTAAACGCTCAACTTTATGGACCGCAGGGCCTGGCTGTAGACGCACAGGGAAATGTTTTTGTTGCCGATTATGGCAATAATGTTATCAGGGAAATTACACCTGCAGGTGTGATCAGCACCTTTGCGGGAAATGGTACTGCCGGCTATGTCAATGGTGCGGGTAGCGTCGCCGAATTTAGCAGTCCTGCCGCTGTAGCTGTTGATGCACAGGGAAATTTATTTGTAGCAGACCATAATAACAACATGATACGTAAAGTGACCTCTGCAAAAGTTGTGAGCCTGGTTGCCGGTACTCAGACAAAGGGTTACGTTAATGCACAGGTGAACACTACTACTGGTGTATATGCATCGTTTAATAATCCTTCCGGGCTTGCATTGGATGCCTCAGGTAATATTTATGTGGCCGACCTTGGCAATAACGCCATCAGGAAGATCACACCAGGTGGACTGGTAACTACTGTAGGCGGCGGGCCTAACCAATCTGCTGTGATCGGCCTTCCTTCAGCGATCACTATCGATGCCCAGGGTAACTTGTTTATCGCAGATGAATCCGGGCGCATACTAGAATTAACATCGGCTGGTGTGCTTTATAACCTGGCGGGTGCTACTAACGTTGCCGGCTTTGCCGATGGAAGCGGAACCGCAGCCAAGTTCAGTACGCCAACGGGAATTTGTGCAGATGCCTCAGGTAATGTTTACGTAGCTGATTTTAACAACAACTGTATACGCAAACTTAAAGTTACCGTTGTTGACTAAGGTTTGGGAAAATTACCCAAACAATAGGGCGAATACCTCTTCTATACTGCCGACAGGCTTAACCGCGATATTGTAGCGTGATAGGTCGATCCTCTTTTTATCCTTGCCGCCGGATATGAGATTGTATTTGGATACGATGATCTGTTCAAAGCCCAGCTTATGCGCTTCGGCAATGCGCTGTTCTATGCGGTTCACTGCCCTGATCTCGCCTGATAATCCCAACTCACCCGCAAAGCATGTTTTGAAAGGGATGGGGATATCCTCATGGGAGGAGATGATGGCAGCGGCCAGTCCCAAATCAATTGCCGGGTCCTCTACCCGGATGCCCCCGGTTATATTTAAGAAAACGTCTTTTGCACCCAGTTTAAACCCGCAGCGTTTTTCGAGTACCGCCAGCAGCATGCTCATGCGGCGCGTATCAAAGCCGGTGGCGGTACGTTGGGGCGTTCCGTAAACCGAAGTGCTCACCAATGCCTGCGTCTCGATCAGCATGGGCCGCATGCCCTCCAGCGTAGCTGAAATCGTGATGCCGCTCAGGGGTTCATCGCGCTGGGAAAGTAAGATCTCTGATGGATTGGATACCTCGCGCAAGCCCTCGCCCAGCATTTCGTAGATCCCCAGCTCCGATGCCGAACCGAAGCGATTTTTAACTGCCCGCAATATGCGGTAAACATGATGCCTGTCGCCCTCAAACTGTAAAACCGTATCTACCATGTGCTCCAGTATCTTTGGGCCGGCTATCATACCGTCTTTAGTGATATGGCCGATCAGGAATACTGGTGTGCCTGATTCCTTGGCAAAGCGAAGCATTTCAGCAGTACATTCCCGCACCTGCGAAACACTCCCAGGTGTGGATTCGATATGTGCCGAATGAAGCGTTTGGATGGAGTCGATAACCACCAGGTCGGGCTCCAGTTGCTCAATTTGTTTGAATATGTTTTGGGTTGATGTTTCGGTCAGTATGAAACAACCTGCTCCAGCCCCCCGGCCCCCTGAAGGGGGAGTATCAATTGAAGATGCACCTTTTGCTCCCCCTTCAGGGGGCAGGGGGGCTAAACGCTCAGCGCGCATCTTGATCTGCCGTTCGCTTTCCTCGCCTGATACGTACAATACTTTGAGTTTGGGCATGTTCAGCGCCAGTTGCAGCATCAGGGTTGATTTACCGATGCCCGGTTCACCGCCGATCAGTACCAATGAACCGGCTACAATACCACCTCCCAGGACCCGGTTAAACTCATTATCAGGTGTTAATAACCGTTGCTCCTCATCAAAGGTTATTTCTGATACCTGTACGGGTTTGTTAGCGCGCTGCGTGGTTGTGCTGCCGCTCTTCCAATCGGGGACAGAAACGTTCGCCTTTTCTATGATCTCCTCCACAAAAGTATTCCATTGCTGACAGGATGGGCATTTACCCAGCCACTTGGGTGATTCGAAGCCACAGCTTTGGCAGAAATAAGCGATTTTGGTTTTGGCCATGATTGGATGTGCAGATTTTTAGCTATGCAAATGTGCGGATTAATTTTCAGCCGGATACAAATATACTAAAAAAATTAGTAATATAATGTTTAGGGTAATAATTTTTTCGACAAGAATGTAGTACATAACATGTTGATTTATTTAAACTAAAAATCGGGCTGTTTGTATTATATCTGTCACAGTTCCCCTGTCATGATATGAAGAAGCTTATTTATTTTTTGATAACCGGATTACTTATTTGGACTATTAAAGGCTATGCTCAGGAGCCGTTGCCCATACCTGGCTGGAAAATGAAAAAGGCAGCTGGTGCCTATGTGTTCACTCCGCCCAACCAAAGCAAATTTGTTTATACTATAATGCCTGTTCAGAAAGCCAGTGGGGGTGATATGGCCGCGTGGACAGAATCAATAGTTAAGAGCGATCTTTCACAAAAAGGATTTGTATTGGATCGCGAGGTGACTAACCGTAAGATTCAGAATATTTTTTCGTGCGCAGCAACTGCTCATGATAATGCCGGCGACAAAAGAATATTCACTTATTTTGCCTATCAGCTGGCTAATAATGATTTGAGGGTAGCCTCATTTAATAGCGCTCCCACCGGAGACAATAACTATTTGAAGCAGGCCGCCGTGCACCTTGCCGCGTTCTCCAAAAAGGAAATGGCACCAGGTGCTACGTCGAATGCAACGAGCCAAACCGAAAAGAAGCCATCAGCTGAAACGGGGCCGCCTGTCACCAGCTCAACTAAAGAAAACGGGAACATACGCGGTATCATTCTGCATAAAGAAACCAAATTATCAGGTACGCTCGTGATGCCTTACGAGGCTGCATACCTGATGCTGAATGATGGCAGCACTTTGATGTATATAGATGAAGACCCGTATACCCTCAATATCGAACAATCAAAACGAACGAGTAAAAATTGGGGAAAATGGCGGCAGTCGGGTTCGGAAATCATACTTACCTATAACAGCAGCGATGGGCGAACCAAAACCGAGCAGTGGGCCCAGGGCCGTTGGAGATGGGCTGTACGGGCTTCTGATAATGAAAAGCTTGCAGGGGCATTTACCACGATCTCCATTGGTGGCGGAATCAGCGGAGCCTTTTCCGGGGTGGCAAAAAACCTTACACTTAACAAAAGCGGGCAATTTTCTCTGAGTACTTCTGCAGCTACAAATTATAAAGATGCAAGCGGTAATAATGGCGTTTATAATAACCGCAATACGGCAGGCACGTACATTTTAAAAGGCTTTTCGATTGAATTCCATTTTAACAATGGCAAGACGGATAAACACGCCTTCTATTTTTTTGACGACGATAAGGATATGTTTGGTATCGATAAGAGCGTTTATACGCCGGATAGTAAATAAGAAAAATCTACTATAAAAAAAAATGCAGATGCTTTGATAGGGCATCTGCATTTTTTATTCCCGATGGTCACCGGTATAAATCTATAACTTGATCTCTTCGTCTTTAGATGAAAAGAAGTGGAATTCGGTGATCTGGTAAGCTGGGTTGCTTTTTACTTTGATCCACTGGCTGTATTTGAAATACCATTTCATCTGGCGGGTGATCAGGCCCTGCTTAATGTAAGCCTCGATGTATGGGTGCACTATGAGGGTAATGCTTTTTTCGTTTTGCTCAACCAGGATATAGTTGAAGTTATTCTCAATATCATCCAGCAACAAAATGGTTGGCCGTATGGTGCCGGTACCGTGACAGGTTGGACAAACCTCGCTGGTAACGATGTTCATCTCAGGGCGCACACGCTGACGGGTGATCTGTACCAGTCCGAATTTACTTGGCGGCAAAATAGTATGCTTGGCCCTGTCGTGCGACATTTCGCCCCTTAGATAATCAAATAGGTCCTTGCGATTGTTTGGCTTGTGCATGTCGATAAAATCGATCACTACAATCCCACCCATATCGCGCAGGCGCAACTGGCGGGCTATTTCTTTAGCTGCTTCCTTATTTACCTGAAAAGCATTTTCCTCCTGGTTTTCCTTACTGGCTGTACGATTGCCGCTGTTTACGTCGATGACGTGCAGGGCCTCGGTATGCTCGATCACCAGGTAAGCACCGCCCGCTAAGTTTACCGTTTTACCGAACGCGCCTTTGATCTGCTTGTCTACACCATAATGCTCAAAAATGGGCTCCTTATGTTTGTGCAGGCGAACAATATTTTCAAGGTCGGGCGATATCTGGTGCACATAGGTGCGTATCTCTTCGTAAATGGCATTGTCATTTACATAGATATGCTGAAAATCGGGATTGAGGATATCACGCAACAGGGTAGAAGTACGGTCGATTTCGCCTAATGCTTTTTTAGCAGGCTCGATCGTAGGCAAACGGGTAATAAATGTTTCCCATTTGGATATCAGGTCGAGCAGGTCGGACTGCATTTCGGCTACACCCTTACCTTCTGAAACCGTGCGAATGATCACCCCAAAATGTTTGGGTTTTATGCTCTCCACAATCTTGCGAAGGCGGTTGCGCTCGGTATTGCTCTTTATCTTTTTGGATATCGAGATGGCTTCCGAAAAAGGCACCAATACCACATACCGGCCTGCTATTGACAGGTCAGAGCTTAATCGGGGGCCTTTCGTTGAGATCGGCTCCTTAGCTATCTGTACAGGGATCAGCTGGTTTTTGGTCAACACCTCCGATATTTTACCGGACTTATTGATCTCAGCTTCCTGCTTAAAATTATCTAAAAGTTTCGATTGGTATCCACCGCTGCGCACCAGCTTGGTTAGTTTCAGCAAGCTTTGTACTTGCGGGCCAAGGTCAAGATAATGCAAAAAGGCATCCTTCTCGTACCCAACATCCACAAAAGCAGCATTTAAACCAGGCATGATCTTTTTGATCCGGCCGAGGTAAATATCACCAACAGTATAATTATTGGTGACCTGTTCTTTATGTAGTTCTACAAGTTGTTTATCCTGTAATAGCGCAATGGTAGACCCGTTCGGGGTTGAATCGATAATCAATTCTTTTATCAACTGCTACTCCATTTCTTAAAGCGGGCAAAATCAGCCGCTTATTATAAGAGGTAAAACAATAGCAAACATAATTTACTGCCGTATATAAAGCAGTAAATAAGTTGCCGTGGCAACTTATTTCTTCTTATGTCTGTTTTTTCTCAAACGTTTTTTACGTTTGTGGGTAGCCATTTTGTGTCTCTTACGTTTTTTACCGCTGGGCATAATATTAATCTTTTAAATGTGAATTTTAATTCTTTAGTTCCTTAATGTACTGATCGATCTTTTGCCCGATAATAGGGTCCGAGATCATATCCTTACATTTTTGATAAGCGTCTATGGCTTCTTTTTTCATCCCGAGCTGCTTATAACTTTCTGCAAGATAAAAATAAGGTTCCACTTCTGCCTTTTGTGCTATTACTGTTTTAAACCGGGCAACCGCTTTTTCAAACTGTCCCGATTTCATGGCGAACAAACCTAGGCTTAAATTAGCGTTCCGGTTGTTCGGGTCTTTCTTTACTACGTCAAGCAGCAGCATAATACCCTGCATCGGAGAACCTCCGTTCGGGTCGGTAATGCCGAGGCTTGTCTGGTTAACATAAGCTATACCGAGGCCTGTTTTTGCATCCAGGTTTTCCGGTTTCAACTTAACCGCGTTTTTGTATGCGTCAATCGCATTCTCAACAAAAGCCGGCTGCACCGCGGTGTCCTGCGTGGCCTTATAAGCGTCATTAAAACGACTGCCTGCGTTTGACCAATTA
>Ga0105237_10004289_pt1 | contig 16537 bp, 6 predicted proteins | sample KBSC24metaG_FD_81520 | JGI IMG/M metagenome (GOLD analysis project Ga0105237, IMG submission 81520) | Corn rhizosphere microbial communities from Kellogg Biological Station, Michigan, USA - KBS C2-4 metaG | ecosystem: Host-associated > Plants > Roots > Rhizosphere > Soil | place: Michigan, USA... | reverse complement strand
ATCTCCGATGTTCAAAAAGGATATATCTCCGCGGCGGCCGGTGACAAGGTCATCGACCTGAAAAACCGTACGGTGATGCCCGGCCTGATCGACGCCCATGTACACCTGGAGCATGAGACGAGCCCCAATGCCCAGCTCAAAGGATTTACGCAGAGCGATGCGGATATAGCCTTCCAATCCACCGTATATGCAAAGACAACCCTCATGGCGGGTTTTACCACCGTAAGGGATGTAGGCGGCAGCGGTGTCAATATCTCCCTGCGTAATGCCATTCGTCAGGGTACGGTGATAGGTCCACGCATGTACACTGCAGGGAAGATCATTTCTTCCACGGGCGGCCATGGTGATCCGACCCATGGATGGCGCAAGGGGCTGGTGGCGGATGAGGAGACGACCCTTACCGTGGCGGATGGGAAGGATGCCTGTATCAAGGCGGTGAGGCAGATGTATAAGGAGGGCGCCGACCTGATAAAGATCACCGCCAGCGGCGGCGTGTTAAGCCTGGAGAAGGATGGCACCGGTCCGCAATTTTCCGAAGAAGAGATCCGCGCCATTGTGGAGACGGCCAAGGATTATGGGATGCGGGTAGCGGCCCATGCGCATGGGGCCGAGGCGATGAAGCGGGCCATCCGGGCCGGGGTGACATCCATCGAACATGGTACGCTCATGGATGACGAGACCATCAGCCTGTTCAAACAACATGGCGTCTGGTATGTACCGACCATTATTGCGGGCAAGTCTGTGTCCGACTCCGCCAGGCTCCACCCTACTTATTTCCCGGCCGTCATTGCGGGCAAAGCGCTTAGCATCGGGCCCATGATACAAAATACGTTTGCCAAAGCCTACAAGGCGGGCGTAAAGATTGCCTTTGGCACGGATGCGGGTGTCTATGCGCATGGTAAGAACTGGATCGAATTTGTTTATATGACGGAGGCGGGCATGCCCCCGTTGGAAGCCATCAAGTGCGCCACGCTGAATGCGGCGGAGCTCATCGGGGTGAGTGATAAGGTGGGCAGCATCGAGAAGGGCAAGTTCGCGGATATTGTAGCCGTGGACGGCGATCCTACCCAGGACATCCATGTGATGGGGAATGTGAAGTTTGTCATGAAGGATGGGGTGGTGTACAAGAATGAGTAAATTGTCACGGCTATTGCCCAAATCGACATAGTTATAGCCCATTTCTACACGCCTGTAAAATCATATTGCCTTTTTAATTTAAAGAATATATCTTCACGCCGACTGAAAAAGAATGGTTTAACCAATCTGCGGTCGTGTAACCATTACACCTAACTCAAACCTATTAACTCATGTGGGGCATCTCTGAACCGAGAAAGCCGGGTCCCTGGATCGGCCTGAATCTCTATGTTTTTTTCCGACGTTGTTTTTTTCCCTGTTTTTTAGCTTTATCATTATGCTGGATGTGTGTAACCCGGTCCATGGCACAGACCAGCAACGGGTTGGCATTCCCATCGGTAAACAACTCTTTTTTGGGGGCATCTTCAGCCTCGCTGGCAGGTTCTTCCGCGGATGTAGATCTGTATACGGGAACTGCTCAGGTAAGTATTCCTATATGTCAGATGGTATCCAAGGAATTAACTATCCCTGTCTCTTTGTATTACACCGGTGCGAGAGGGATAAGAGTGCAGGATTATGCGGGGCCGGCGGGACTTGGATGGCAATTGAATGCGGGCGGAGGCATCTCCCGGGTGGTAAGAGGCTATCCCGATGAATTCCCCAACGGATACCTCGGTACAGGTCTCTGGGGACAGAAAGTGGCTAATGCCCTGTCGAATAGTACGGCTATGCCAGTGGAAGTTGCCGGCTCCGGACTGAATGTGCCGAGTGCAGATGGAGAGCCGGACCTGTTTTATGTAAAGACGCCCTTCTTTAGCTTCCAGTTCACCTTCGACGAGAATGGCCAGCCAGTTCTGCCGAATGCCAATGGTATGACCATCATTGCTACTAATTTGTATAACAACGGCGGTACCGTCCAGTTTGAAGTCATCGACGACAATGGCAATCAGTTCTATTTCGGGAGTTCAGGCAATTCCGTCGAGGTCTCGGACACCAAACTTTTTGGTACGGACTATAGCTTTATCACTACATGGTATCTGGACAAGATTGTCACATTCAATTCAAAAGACGTCATCACGTTGACCTATACCAGCCTGTCGTCCTCAGATGTAACCAATCACTACCAATCCAATACGCAGTACGATTACACCGGGCATTCCAATACCGACAATACACCCATTCTAACTACCATATACAATCCGAAGGTTATTTCCATTATCCAGGGCTCTCTGGGCGAAGTAGACCTTAATTATGCATCGGACAGGACGGACAATGGCACTACAGCTCGCTTGTCCGGCATCGTAGTGAAAGCATATAATCCCGCTACCGTTTCGAATAGCCTGACACTTAACTCCTATGGGTTCAACTACAGCTATTTTGGGAATACTCCATCGGACCCCAACACTATGCGGTTGAAACTGGATAAGATCACCGTGACTGGAAATACTCCGGCAACAGCAGCTCCGATGACTCTTGACTCATTCACTTACAATATGAGTGTCAATCTTCCTTCCAGGACTTCACTTTCGGCTGTGGATTTTTGGGGGTATTACACGGCGTCTGCCAGTAATCCTTATAATATGACCATGCCTGCCAATCTAACCTATACCATGGCCAATGTGCTTACAGGGGTAAGGAACCTGACAGGGGAAACGCTGAACCTGACCTATGAGCTCAATGATTATTACAACACGGACAGCAGTAAAAATATCCCGACGGGCGGGCTGCGTGTTCAAAAGATATCCCGCACATTGCCTACGGGAGAGAGCGTTTATAAGACCTATCAGTATACCTTTTCCAATGGTCATTCCACAGGAGAGATCCAAAGCAATTCCTACATGATCAACTTATGGTTATCATCGTGCGGCGTATATAAGACCTTGTCTGAATCTCCTTCCGAATTTTATGACCTCAACGGCAATTTTATGGGTTATACGCAGGTGAAGGTATTGGATATCAATGGCGGATATACGATCTCGACATTTACGAACTTTTCCAGCCCAAATTCCAAGGATATCCTCAATTATACATCGGGAGGTCCCATTCCGGATGTATCCTCCGCCGTAAGTTTTGCATACAAGCGGGGTATTCTGATAGACCGTGCAGTATATACATCGACGGGAAATATAATATCGGAAGACGCCACGCCACTGAATTCCTTTTTGTCACTGACCACTTTGACAAAAAAGTCATGGGCTTACCGTTGGGGTGTGCAGGCTTACAACGTCACGGGATCAGGATATCAAAATTCCTGCGCCGGCGGCGCCTCCTCCACCTATTACTCTGTAGTAGAGAATTTCCGTCCTTCAAAGACTGTTCACACGGATTATGATCAGAACAATCCTTTGGCATATGTACAGGCGACCACTACCTATGGCTATGCTGCGGACAAGAGATTGATAAATTCGATAATTATTACCGATTCGAAAGGACAGACTTATAGCCGGAGCATATATCATACGGCAGATGCCGGTATCCCTATGGTCACAACGTCCGAACAGACAGCGCTCAACTATATGGCAGGGGCGGGTATCAATCGTACCGGCGCTATCATCCATCAGTCCGAAAGCCGGAACGGGGCATTGCAGCAGACGCATTATACCTACGGCCTGACTCAATTCGGATATATCACCAGGGCCTATCTCAGCAGTGTGGATGATTATGCCAGCAGCAGCCTGGTGAAGCAGCAATTTATCAAATACGACCCGAACACATCTAATATAGCTTCTGTACAAAAGACGGGCGGCCAGCCTATGGGCTATCTATATGGCTATAATTCATCCCTTCCCACCGCCACGGTCACCAATGCCGTCAACACCTATACCGCCAGCACAAGCAATGGCAATCTGCTTGCTGTCGTGCAGATGCCGGGTTCCGGAACGGTGTCCACTACATTCACTTCTTCGGCGGCAGGGAACATCGTTGTCTATATTAATGCATCCCCGGGCAATACCTATTCAATCCATTATTCATTGACAGGTCCTTCCAACCAATCAGGGTATTTATGCGCCAGCCGGTCAAGTACTACCTGCAGCTATCCGGAGACAGTGACCTTTTCCAATATGCCGGCAGGTACGTATACGCTTAGCGCCAATCTGAATTCCGGTACGGCGACAGGTATGGGTGTAAGTTGCACCTATACCGGACTTATAGGTAATGTCGCTGTTACCAACGGCTTCTTCTACGAAGGGTTTGAAGAACCTGTAACCGCTGCTACAAGAGGCAATGCCCATACCGGCACCGGCTATTACGACGGGTATTCCAATTCGACCTATGTGGTGAACTTCTCTTTGCCTGACAGCCGGAGCTATATTCTTCAATGGTGGAGCTGGGTGAATGGAAAATGGGTGGCGCATCAACAGGCTTATACTGGTTCTGTGTCCCTTCCCGGAGTCATCGACGATGTGCGTGTCTTCCCGGCGGATGCCAAACTCTCCACATTTACCAACAATCCAATGGTAGGCAAGTCCGGGGTGATCTCACCGGATGGCAAATCCGCCACGTACGAATTCGACGGACTCGGAAGAATGAATATCACGCGCGATCAGGATGGGAATATTATTTCCAAGGCATGCTATAGCTATGCCGGGCAGCCCTTAGGCTGCGCGACGGCGACGATATATTCCAATGCGGCCAAGAGCGGGACCTATGTCCGCAATAACTGCGGCGCAGGGTATCAGCCGGGGACTGTAACCTATAATGTAGCCGCGGGGACCTATACTTCTTCGATCAGCCAGGCGGATGCCGATCAGCAGGCCGTCAACGATGTACATCAGAATGGTCAGAATTATGCCAATACCAACGGCACCTGTACATTCCTGTATTATAATACAGTTCAGAGCGGCTCCTATACCCGTAACAATTGCGGCGCAGGCTATACGGGCAGTACGGTGACCTATACGGTGGCTGCCAATACGTACTCCTCTACTATCAGTCAGGCGGATGCAAATCAAAAAGCAACCAACGACGTACAGAGCAACGGGCAGAACTATGCGAATACAAATGGAACCTGTACCACCAGTGCGGTACAGAAAGCCGGTAATCTATCGCTCACGGGTTCTTCCGCCTCCGTCAGCTTTACTTCGACCATCCCTCAAAGCATTACACTGACAATGAATGGCTGGCCGGGCTCAACCTATTCATTGAACTATTCACTGACGGGACCGTCGAACAAGAGCGGGACGTTGTGTGCGCAACGATCGACTACCAGTTGCAGCTTCCCGGAATCAGTAACCTTTACAAATATGCCTGCAGGCACCTATACGTTGACCATAACAATGGGCAGTGGTTCGGCCTCATCCAAGGGGATGGGTTATACCTACTATGGCGCGCCATAACCATGTTCTTATAAAAAACATTTCTACAGGTTTAAAAATATTTTATGTCCTTTAAACATATTTTCACAAGGGTTCTTATTTGCGTAGTCGCGCTTTATAATGGCCTTTTGTCTGGCCAGCAGACGCCTCCTCCCCCTTATTCAGGCGCACAGGTCACCAACGCTGTGCGTACATGGAATGCCAGAAAACCCATACAGTTGGAATCTGATATTGTTTCCTCCAGCAGAACAGCGCAGGAAGTGTTGCAGGTAACAAACTATACGGATGGATTGGGGAGATCTTTACAGACGGTGAGCAAGCAGACCAGCTCTTTGGGGAATGACCAGGTTACGGCAAATGTATACGATCCACTGGGACGCGAACAATGGAAATACCTTCCATTCACGTCGAATGTGGCTACAGCAGGCGATATTGTCAACGACGGCAACCTGAAGACGGACCCTTTTCAACAACAGGTAGCATTTTACAATAGTTATCTCAACGGACAGAGCGGTGAGACAAATACCGGACCATCCGGTGCGAACTGGGCATATGCTCAATTGAGCTTCGAGAACTCCCCGTTGAACAGGGTTAAGTCGTCTTATTCACCTGGCGCCAACTGGGTGGGCAGCCAGGCCGGCGGTACGCCTCATTTGAGCAGTCAGCTTGGATTGGCAAATACTCCAACAGACAACGTTCAGATATGGAATATTTCATTGACATCGGGCAGCCTGCCTTTGGATGGAGGCGCTTATACGGCCGGACAGCTTTATAAGAAAGTAATGACGGATGAGCAAGGACGCCAGACAATAGAATACAGGGATCAGTATGGTCAGATGATCCTGAAGAAGGTCCAGAATACGGCTGCGTCCGACAATGGGCTGGGAAGCGCTCATGCAGGATGGCTTTGCACCTATTATATTTACGATGACAATGGTAATTTGAGGTTTATCATTCCTCCAGCTGTTGTGAGTCTGATAGACGGCGCCTGGAGCGTGTCGCAAACACTGGCGGATGAACTGTGCTACAGGTATGAGTATGACGTACTAAACAGACTGATCACCAAAAAACTCCCCGGTACCGCATCGGGCGCTACGGGAGAAATATGGATGGTATATGATGTCCGGGACAGACTGGTAATGACACAGGATGGCAATATGCGAGCGGGTGGTCAATGGTTTTGTCATTTGTATGACAACCAGGACAGGGAAGTAATGACAGGGTTCATTAGCAGTGCCAATACCATGAGCCAGATGCAGAGTCTCGTCACCGGACAAACGGGAGGCAACGTTCTTGGTACGCTGGCTGCCGGCAATAATGTCCCTGCCGGAGTCTCCGTAGGCGCTGCCTCCTCGATCATAATTCATAATAACCCCCTTCCCAATGGGGTTGGGTTTGTTCCCCAGACCACCTCTTTTTATGACAACTATAGCTGGTTGAGCGCTTCAGGCACTACCTTGTCTTCAACATTGGATCAAACTTATACTTCGAACGCCACTTATTTTCTTACCAGCCTGAACAGTGCTCCTACCTATGCTGCCGCCATCACACAGAGCTACCTGATCCAGGGTTTCGTGACGGGTGAAATGGTGCAGATCCAGGGAAGCCCCGGCTCCTACCTATATGCCCTGAATATATACGATGACCACGGCAGGATCATACAGACCCAAAGTACGAACATCACAGGCGGGAAAGACATTGCTACCCATCAGTTTGACTGGAATGGAAAGATGCTTAGGAGCCTGGTAGCACACAATAAGGCTGGCAGCAATACGCAGCAACACCTGATATCGGGGGCATTCGCCTATGACGCGCAGGAAAGATTGCTGTCCATTACCAGGGGGCTAAGCACTACTATCAACGGCACGACCATAAACTCAAGCGTGCAGGTCATAGCCGCCAATCAATATGATGAGCTAAACAGGTTGCAGAAAAAGACGCTGGGCAACAACATCGACAGCCGGACATATGATTACAATGTTCGCGGCTGGCTGCTGGGTGTAAACAGGGCTTATGCCAAGTCGACTACCAGCAACAGCAATTATTTTGGTTTTGACCTGGGATATGATAAGGGCAATATTCTGGACAACGGATCTTCCATCGGCGCATACGGCGCACCTGTATTCAATGGTAATGTGGCGGGAACTGTCTGGAAGAGCAGGGGGGATAACCAGATACGGAAATATGATTATGGGTATGATGTGCCCGGCCGGCTGGTATCCGCTGACTTTAACCAAAAGGGCAGCTCCCAGTTCGACAAGACGGCTGGCCTGGATTTCAGTGTGAGCAATATTCAGTATGACCCCAACGGTAATCTTCTTTCGATGACACAGAAGGGATGGATCCTTGGAGGCAGTCAGTCCATCGATGACCTTCACTATCATTATATCAATGGCAATGGCAATAGCAACCGCCTGGTATATATGGAGGACAACAGTCCTTACAATGCCTCCAACCCAAATTCCATGATTGGCGATCTGCATTACAGCGGGACCAAGACGACTGCCAGCACGGACTACGGCTATGATGCCAATGGTAATATCACCAGTGATGCCAACCGCAAGATCAGCAGCATCACTTACAACAACCTAAATCTCCCCCAGCTGGTGACGATCCCCGGCAGAGGGACCATCCAGTATATTTATGATGGCGCGGGTAATAAGTTGCGGAAAGTAGCCATTGAGACGGGCATTACCGTCACTTACAACGGCTCATCCTATCTGACAGATGCGACAACGACGACTACTTATATTCATGGTTTTATATATAAAAGTCTAAGCTATTCGACTTCGGCCCTTGCATCTTTGCAATACACGGACAGGCTTCAGTTTGCGGGGCATGAGGAGGGGAGGATCAGGGCTTTGTACAACGGCACTGGCAGTACGGCGACGCTGTCAAGTTATGTATTCGACTATTTCTTGCGTGATCATCAGGGCAACGTACGTATGGTGCTCACAGACGAGCAGCAGCAGGATATATATCCCGCAGCTACTGTCGAAACTTCTACCGTAGCTACTGAACAGGTCTATTACAACATTGTCAATGATGCGGCTCATGTTATAGCCACCAGCTCATTGCCGTCATGGTGGTCTTCTGTAACGGGTAATAATTATGCAGATAATAACGGGATCAGCAATCCCGGTAACCCGAACCCGACGGCAACCAGCGCGCAATTGTATAAATTGAACGGTCAGACGGGTGACAGATATGGAATGGGCATCACCCTGAAGGTGATGGCAGGGGACCAGATATCCGTTTTTGGAAAAAGTGTTTGGCATAATTCGGGAACGACCGTCTCGCCTTTCCCGCTGTCGGGGGTAGTCAGCAGCTTCCTGACCGCAATTGCGGGATCATCTCCTGTCATGAGTGGGACCCATGGAGCCGTCACGGGTGCTATGTTAAATAGTTCGGAAGGTACGGCCGTAGCCAGCGCCATGAATGGCACTCCTGGCCAGCCTAACCCTACCGTAGCCCCCAAGGCTGCCATAAATTGGATACTCTTCAACGATCAGTTTGTGCCGGTGAGCATTGGGTCTGATCTTGTAAACAGCACGGGAGACATTGTAAAATCACATAGCATACTCAACATTGCCATGCCTGCTAACGGATACCTGTATGTATACTGTAGCAACGAGAGCAATCTGGATGTATATTTTGACAACCTGCAGGTAGTGAATACCAGGGGGCCGATACTCGAAGAAACCCATTATTACCCCTTTGGCCTGACCATGGCTGGTATCAGTGACAGGGCCTGGAATAAACTGCCCAACTATTTTAAATTCAACGGAAATGAGCTACAGGCGCAAGAGTTCAGTGATGGCACAGGTTTGGAGGAATATGATTTCAATGCAAGGACTTACGACCCGCAAATAGGACGGTTTACTCAACCTGATCCGCTGGCTCTCAGCGGTGGGCAGGAAGGACTAAGCCCATATCAGTTCGGCGCGAATAATCCAGCCACTTTTAATGATCCCAACGGCAAATGCCCCTGGTGTATCATTATAGGAGCCGTGGTTGGCGGCATTATCAATACGGCCACACACTGGGATAAGATCGTCGGAGGAGGAGGGTTTAACCTGGCTGCATTTGGTGAAGCGTTTATCATCGGCGCGGGCGCCGGAGCGCTGGCCGGGCTGACAGGCGGCGCTACTGCTACATCTCTTGGATTTTCGGGATTCTTCGGAGGCGCGATCGCCGGCGCCACGGGCAGCGCCTATGCGAGTATGTTCCAGGGAGTAGGGAATAGTATTGCCTTTGGCGACCCTTATAGCATGGATAATTTTACAAAGGACGTCTGGATGGGTGGTCTCACGGGCGGAGTGCTGAGTGGTGTAGCAGCGGTATGGCGCGGCGCTAACTTTTGGACAGGAAGGATGCCCGTTGTTTTGAGACCTTCTACCGTCAATGTAGGTATTCAGCCGGTGTCGGACATGCAGATCAATACTTCAGGCACCCTGGGTAACGGAGGAGGAGGAGCTATATCGGAAAATTCGCCTGAACTCCCGGAAAACAATCCGGAATATGAGATGCCGTACGACAAAAAGAGCTATACGCATTATCAGGATCATGTGCAGGGGCATAAGTATGACTGGAAAAGAGGTACCTGGAAAATAGACGGTGGGCAAGGCGATCTGCCACATGAATGGTATTTTAAGGACTACCGGCAGGCAGCAATCGACCTTATGCAGGACAATAATGCAGCATCATTTGTGTCCAAGGATGGATATTTGTTTAAATTTAGTTCTACCACCGGATATTTTGGCATCGCCTATCCTCCGGAGAATGGTATAAGCAGGATCATAACCTTCTTCAAACCTGCGAATGGGATAGATTATTGGTTAAAACAAATTCAATTGTATGGCAAGTAATGATGAGCCTGATTTTCTCGAGACATTCCGCCGGCGGTGTTCCGCCTATGGACTGGAACCCGCATGGAGTACTCCGGATAAGCTCGCGTCAAAGTGGTCCGAAATGGTCAGTGACCTCACGGATGGAGGATATGCGTATACCATTTTTGAATTGGATGATCAGCTGCATGTGCGGAAGATCATCGAAGATCTGCTACAGGATGAAGTGCTGAAGAGGTCCAGTTCCCATGGCATTTTTGAGCACAGCATTTTGGAGGCTGACAGGCAATTAAAGGCTTTTTTTATCCCCGGCTTTAAGCGTCCCAATACTCAGTACTGGTGGGAACAGGGATTGCTAAAAGAGGCAGGACCCCAATATGTGGAAAATGCGGGGGTCTTCTATGGGGTAGCTGTCAAAAATTGTGAACATGGGTAAATCTAACATAACGGGGGGCCGTCGTCTGATGTTACTGACAATAGCGCTGTGCTTTGGTCTGTTTTCGGCTCATGCACAGCGGGGCAGCAATGATGCAGGAATGCTCGATGTGCCTTTTGAATTTGTCGGGAGTATACAGAAAAAAGTAATGGATCTCAATCAGAGGCTGACACAGCAGACGGAAAAATACCTGAAACGTATGGAAAAGCGGGAAAACAGGCTGCGAAAAAAACTTTCCAGGACTGATCCGGAAATGGCCAAACGCTTGCCTGTGGGAAGTTCCGGGTATGACTCCCTGGCCAGGAAACTGGCAACTGATACGGGCAGCGCTAAACTGCGTCCCACCGGAACATACCAGCCTTTTGTTGACTCTCTTAGATGTTCGCTCCTGTTCTTACAGGCCAAGGCGGGTTCCAATGATCCGAAAATTCAGGCCGCATTGAGCCAGATTCAAGAACTACAGGCAAAAATGCAGGATGCGGATCAGATCCGGCAATATGTCCGTGAAAGGAAGGAGCAGATCCGACAGGCATTGGGGCAATACATACATTCTGTGCCGGGTATCAGTGATGCCTACCAGGATCTGAATAAAGACCTGTATTATTATTCGCAGCAGGTGCAGGAATATCGTGAGCTTTTGAATGATCCCGATAAGCTGACAAAGAAGGCAATGTCCCTGCTGGCGAGGCTACCGGCTTTTCAGGAATTTATGAAAAACAATTCCCAACTGGCAAGTCTTTTTGGCCTGCCCGGAAGCTCGGGCTCAGCGGCAAACCTGGCCGGCCTGCAGACACGGGATCAGATCAGTCAGATGGTACAGTCGCAAGTGTCAGCGGGCGGGTCAGGTGGCTTATCAGCTTTACAATCCAATATACAGTCCGCTCAATCAAAAATGGAAGGATATGTAGATAAGCTGGATCGCTATGGCAGCGGCGGCGGAGATGTGGACATGCCCAACTTTACTCCTGATCATGAAAAGACCAAAACTTTTTGGCGGCGACTGGAATTTGGCGCTAATGTTCAGACAACAAAAAGCAGCTATTATTATCCTGCCCTGGCGGATATTGGTTTGTCAATGGGGTATAAACTGGGGTCTTCCATGACAACAGGAGTGGGAGCTTCATTTAAGGCGGGTCTGGGCAGTGGTTGGGATCAAATTTCTTTTACAGGGAGGGGGCTTGGGCTGCGTTCTTTTATCGATGCGAAAATGAAAGGTACCTTTTATATCAGCGGAGGATGGGAGTACAATTATACCACCCCATTCCAGAATGTCCAACAGATAAAAGGTTTGCGTTATTGGTCGACCTCCGGCCTGATCGGGGTCAGTAAGATCGTGTCCATAAAGGCAAGGGCATTCAAAAAGACAAAGGTCTCGCTGTTATGGGATTTTCTTAGTTATAGCCAGCAACCAAGGACGCAGCCATTGCTTTTCAGGGTTGGCTATGGATTTTGATAGATCACCCCTTCCACTTCCTCAGCTGCTGCAGCAGCGCTCGCATGTCCTTGGGCAGCGGCGCCTCCAGCGTATGAAATTCACCCTGCTGGTCCTGGAAATGCAATAGCTGAGAATGCAACGCCAGCCGGTGGAGGATAGGATGCTCCTGCTCTTCGTTCTTGCTGAGCTTATAGTTGCGTTTGATGGAGGAGATAAAGACGGGGCGGCCGTCCCCATACGTCTCGTCACAGACGATAGGATGACCCAGGGCCTGCATGTGGACGCGGATCTGGTGGGTTCGGCCGGTGTGGATGCGGAATTGCACCAGGGAGTAAAGCCCCAGATCTTCCAATACTTCATAGTCGGTGAGGGAAGCCTTGCCTTTTTTGTTGATGACCATCACAGCTGGTTTTGTAGGGTGCTCCATGATGGGTTGATCCAGGCTGCCCTTGGGCTGCGCCAGGCTGCCTTGTACAAGGCCGGTGTAGATCTTTTCTACGGTGCGTTCTTCGAATACTTTCGATAGATACTGATGGGTGGCTTCGTCCTTTGCAAAGACGATGACCCCGCTGGTCTCGCGGTCCAGGCGATGGACGGTAAAGATATTGCCGTATTTTTCTCTTAGCCAGCTTTTGAGGGAAGGGTCTTTTCCTTCCCGGTCGGGGATGCTGAGCAGTCCGGCAGGTTTATTGAGGGCAATAAAATGATCGTTCTCGTATATGATCTCGGGCTTGATATGCATGGGATGACGGGATTAATGGGGGTTACGGCGGCCAGAAGGTTTGGGGGGCCTCGGCGAACGGGGGGCCGTTGACCTGGCGCCCGAGGGCTTGACGGATGCCTGTTGTGATTTGGCTTTTGACTTTATATACGATCCGCCGGACTTACGGCCACGGAGACCGCCATTGGGTGCCGGAGGCCTTTTGTCCTCCCTGGCGGGCTTTGCGGCGCCTCTGGAGGGACCTGTCGCGGACGGGCGGGGTTTCTTGAACTTTTTAGGCGGTGCCTGCCGGGCCGGTGCTGGCGTTTCGATGTCTTCGCCTTCGTCCACCTTTGTCTTCGGTGCGGCCAGCGACCCTCTGAAAGAGGAGTTCAGATATTTTAAGATGCGTATCTCTTTTTCGGTGAGCATCCGCCAATGTCCACGTTGTACATTCTTCTTGGTCAGCCCTGCGTACATCACCCTGTCCAGTCCTCTTACATCATATCCCAGGTGTTCGAAGATGCGACGTACAATACGATTGCGCCCGCTGTGTATCTCCAGACCTATCTGTGTTTTATCCTTCGAGTCTGCATAGGCCAGCACATCCACATAGGCTATCCCGTCCTCGAGCTTGACGCCGCCGGCAATTGTGTCAAAGTCCGCCTTGGTCAGCGGTTTGTCCAGGGCGACGTGATATATCTTTTTTATTTCGTGTTTTGGGTGCGCCAGCTTTTGCGCCAGATCGCCGTCATTGGTCAGCAACAGCACGCCGGAGGTATTGCGATCCAGGCGACCGACGGGAAAGACCCTTTCGGGTGTGGCCTGACGGATGAGGTCGAGCACGGTCTTACGCCCTTGCGGATCGTCGGTGGTAGTGATATAGTCCTTCGGCTTGTTCAGCAGTATATAGACAAAGTTGCGGGATATGGTGACCTTTTTGCCGTTGACCTTGACCAGGTCATCCGGTGAGACCTTGGTGCCGGGCTCGGTGACGAGCTGGCCATTGACCTGTACCTTCCCCAGACGGATGAGGTCGGCGGCGTCACGACGGGAACAGATGCCGCCGTGCGCGATGTATTTGTTCAGGGGCAGCGCGTTGGGGTCAGTAGACGAGACGGGGGATTTTGATGCTGGGGGACCGGCGGGGGCTTTTGATCCCGGGACTCCGGCTGGCGGAGTGGCGACTTTTGCCTGACCAGCGGATCGGAGGATCTTTGCTGGCTTGCCGGCCGCCGGCATGGGGCCGTTGGCGGGTGATGCTGCCGCGCGAGCCTTTCTTTTCTCTTCGAAATGACGCTCGATGGCTTCTTTTCTTTCTTTCTTGGCGGCCTTCTTTTCCTGGCGAAAGCCCTCTTTAATAGCAGCGTTGCTCTTTTTGTTATAGAACTTGTTGAAGTTATCCGTTTTTCGCTTCATGCGTTGGGGGATTTGCTGTTTTACAACAGTAATTTGATAATTGGCAAAGGTACTAAAAATTTAGCGAAACGCATAATCAGGGCAATTTCCACGCATGTCGAATAAAAATATTAGTCTACTATTTGAGTAGGGTATATCTTTGCATCCGGAAAACACTATTGAGTCACTAAAAGCACTGTTATGAAGAAGCTGCTAACCGGATGCATGCCGGCAAAGCATAGGTATCTATTCGCCGGACTAATGCTAATTCTATTTTCTTTCTCTTCTCAAGCACAAACATTCAAAGCCACAGGTGTAGTTACAGGAAAGCCAGACAGTCTGCCCTTGCAGGGTGTTACTGTAGCCGTAAAAGGCGGACATAAGGCCACGCAGACAGACGCCTCGGGCAAATTCGAAATAACTGTTTCGCCCGGAGACATACTTTTGATCAGCTTCATCGGCTATCAGCCGCTGGAGATACCCGCCGATGCAACGACTCCTCTTACCATAACACTGGAGCAGGCCAGGGGCGCATTGAATGAAGTGGTAGTAACGGCCCTGGGTATCACACGCCAAAAAAAATCTATAGGCTATGCCGTACAGGAACTGAAGTCGAAAGACATCTCCGAGACGGCGGAACCCAATCTGGTCAATGCCCTCGAAGGCAAGGTGGCCGGCGTCCGTGTGACGAACAGCCAGGGTGATATGGGTTCTTCCCGCATCGTCATAAGAGGGGAGACCTCTATCTCGGGAAATAACCAGCCGTTGTTCGTCGTCAACGGCTTCCCCGTAGACAATTCCCAGTTAGGGGCGGGCGGTTCCCGCGACTTCGCCAATGCCATTTCGGATATCAATGCCAACGATATCGAGTCCATCAGTTTTTTAAAGGGGCCAAATGCGGCTGCACTTTACGGATCGCGCGCGGCACAGGGAGTTGTCCTGATAAAGACGAGGAGCGGAAGAAAGAAAAAGGGCGTGGGTATTTCTCTCAATTCCAATACGACCTGGGAAAACCTGCTGACCCTTCCCAAATATCAGAATGTCTTTGGCCAGGGCGCCAATGGAGAGTTCAGCTATAAGGACGGCGCCGGCGGAGGCGTCAATGACAACGTGGACGAGAGCTGGGGGCCTAAAATGGATGGTCAGATGATCCCGCAGTTCTTCGACGGCACGCCGCAGCCTTTCGTACCCCATCCTGACAATGTAAAAAGTTACTTCAAGACGGGTGTCAGCTACAACAATGGCGTGGCCATAGGCGATGCCGGAGATAAATACGACTACAGGTTTTCGGTCAATACCCAAAAGATGTTCGGTGTGATCCCCAACAGTGACCTGGGCCGCAACACTTTCACCTTGAACACTACCCTTAAGCTGGACCCTAAGCTTACGCTGACTGCCAATGCCAATTATGTGCAGACCAGCGCCGGCAACCTGCCGGGAGCAGGCGGCAAAAGGTCCACCAGCACGATGCTGCAATTCATCTGGATGGGAAGACAGGTGGATATGAACAAGCTGCGGGATCATTACTATAGCACCGGCAGCCCTCTGAACTGGAACAATGCCTACTACAGCAATCCTTTCTTTGTGGCCAATCAGAACACCGTGGGTCAGCGCCGTGACAGGCTCATCGGCAATGTCGGATTGAGCTATAAGATCACACCGGAGCTGACGGCCAATCTAAAGTCTGGTACGGATTATTATACCGACAGACGCAAGCTGCGGATAGCTTATGGGACCAGCGGCACACCCTTCGGTAGCTATGAAGAGGATGCCTACACGGTGAATGAGAACAATACGGAATTCACCCTCAATTATAATAAGAAGCTGAACAGCGACTATAGCCTGGAAGTACTGGCCGGGACCAATATACGTACCAAAACCTATGAGGAGAATGATCAAAAGGCTCCGCGGCTGGCGGTAGCGGGCGTGTATACGCTGACCAATTCCCGTGATCCCCTGGTGTCCTCCAATAATTATTATAACCTGAAAACATATAGTGTATTTGGGTCGGCACAGGTGGGCTTTCGTAACTATGCCTTTTTAAATTTTACGGCCCGGAATGACTGGAGCTCCACACTACCACAAAGCAACCTCTCTTACTTCTATCCATCGGTGAATGGGTCATTGGTCCTTTCGGATGCCTTTGACATAAAGAGCGATGTGCTTAGCTTTGCCAAGGTGCGGGGTGGCTGGTCCAAGGTGGGAAATGACGCGACGCCCTATCAGCTGATCAATTATTACCCGTTCATAACTCCGCCTTTTGGGAGCAATCCGATGCTGACGGCTGCATCTCTGTATCTGAACGCCAATCTGAAGCCGGAGACGACTACT
>Ga0105237_10004288_pt1 | contig 16543 bp, 34 predicted proteins | sample KBSC24metaG_FD_81520 | JGI IMG/M metagenome (GOLD analysis project Ga0105237, IMG submission 81520) | Corn rhizosphere microbial communities from Kellogg Biological Station, Michigan, USA - KBS C2-4 metaG | ecosystem: Host-associated > Plants > Roots > Rhizosphere > Soil | place: Michigan, USA... | reverse complement strand
TTCCTTAATTATCCTCTCTGCTATTATAGCATCTGCCCCCTTAAATTCTGGTATCATATCCCCTGTCTTATCAACAGGAATTACTTTCCCCAAATCTACTTTTTTACTCGGCCGAGTATCTCCACCTACACTCACCTCCATATCACTCGGAGCTATCACTATACAACCCAACTTCTCCAATACCTCCCTATTCTTCTCTATTACCTCCTCATCACTCATCCCATCCAAAACCCCTACATCAAACAACAACTCCCCATCTCTCCCCTTCTTATCCCTATAATACATCTCTATCACCTTCCTGTCATCCATCACACTCTTACCCTCCATATATTCCCCCACCTTCTCCCACAACTGACCCAATAACTTATCTACCTCATCCCATTTCTCATACTTAACCCCTATCACCCCCGTATCCAACTTAACTCTATTCGTTCCATCCAATACCTTCATTACCCCCTTCAACTGAAACCCTACTTTTATCTCCGTCATCTCCAACTCCGCCTCATTCACCCCTTCCATATCATACCCATACACATCATACAAATAATACCTGAACGCCTTTATCACCCCCTCCAACTCTGCCCCCACCGGCACCTTCCTCGTCCTACTAACCCCATCCGCAAATACCTTACCTCCCACATCTTCATTATCGTCTATGTAACTAACAGTCAGACCTTTAAGCCCTCCCTGATTGATCTTTATGCCATTTATCCTTTTCATATTTAATAGTTTTAATTTATATCAACAAATGTAAATTGTTATTTTATACAAAACAAATAATTTCTAAAAATAAAAAATTTTTATTCCCCACTACACACCCCTTAATAAAGACCTAAACAGACTAGCTGGGGAGATAGTCACCCTTGTTTTCGTTTTCCGTTTTTACTCTGCCTGTACAGGGGGCATAAGTCTGCAGTGGCAATTACAAAAAGGATTGTTAAATCTATCACATATCTGTTGTATAGATAATCTGTTATATGGTTTATTATAATCTAATTTGATAGCATAATAATACAGTATGCTGCATCGCTATAAATCAATTTAATAATTAATGCTTATATAGGTGTTAAACACAAAAGCCTAACCAGTTGGTTAAGCCATGTGCGAAGAGAGAGAGTAAAAGCAATAGTTGCCTATCGACATTTTGACAAACATAATAATAATATATACATATACAAGAGATTATTCTGTTATTATTTAATTAACCAAATTATATTTGGCGGTGTAATACAGTGCGCTGTTATATACTCCTTATATATATATATACTAAATGTACATATAATTATAACGTGTACATAAAACAGCAATTAATGAACATATCATTTAGTTGTTATCAGCAGATTACCATCACTCCTTACAATAGATACATATTTAGGATGTGGATAGATTATATCTCCTTCCAGCCTTATATGACCCTCTATCTGCAATCTCTGTAATGTCTTCTTATAATAATCCGCTGACATTTTAAATTTATTCATTATACGTTTACGGGTTTCGCTCCGCACAACTAATCCTTCCGGCTCCAACAAAGTTAATAATTCAACCAATATCTTATACTTTATATTAAGATCCAGCTTATTCGGGCCAATCAACATCAAAACACCCAAACTCAAAAACTTATCCTTATCTAATTTCATTACCCTCATAATATCCAATATTAACAATAGTTTAAATCAATATCATACTATACTAATTACAGCTACTGTCATTAAATGACAACACTGTTTTCGTTGATAAATATATTAACATTTGTATAAATATACAACAAAACGATAAAATTGTTTCAGACTATGGGTATTACGGAATAATATTCTGTAGTATTGTTTGTTAGCGATATAATATTTTGTTATTATGTTTTTGTCGGGTTTTAGAATAGGGACAATGGAAGTCCCGAAAAAAATGTTGGATGTACTTGTTTTGTATAAAAACAACCCAAAAATAAAGGTGTAGGTAAAAGTGTACAATATTGGTATTATGTGGTTGTTCCGATAAGGGGAAGGATCAAATATATATCACTAAAAGGACAGCATTAGTTGAATATGTATTTATTACATTGGGGAGTAAATATGTACCCTTTGTAATTGTATTGGTTAGGTTTTAGTTCTGCTTTGGTTGTGATCTTAATACATTCTGTAGAATGTCTAAGTATAACAGCTTTGGATTCCAGGACTTTTTGTTTAATTATATTATGAGTTGATGTTGCAGAAAGATTAATAATGCAGCCTAATTTCTTTAAAGATATTTTAAGGAACATTTCACGGGTAATATCGGTAGGGTCATAATTATTATTGTCAAAGAATTTCTTTGCAGATTTATATCTTTGACAAGCACCTTTACCTTTAGGATCAATTTTGTCTGTTGCCTTATTCTTTAAGAAATTAAACTGTCTATTTTTTAGCTTTAACAGTTCATAACGTAAATTATTTAATAGTGTGGTTATGTTACCATTTGAGGGTATTTTAATAAGTTGTTGTAATGCTATACCATATTTTAATCTAAGCTTATCTAAAGAGATAAAAGAGAGGTGATTGTTGTTTAAAGTACACCAATTATTATCTAAATAGAATTTAATGTATTTACGGATAGAGTTACGGGATAATCCTGATTTTTGTGATAATATGCTAATGTTATAATTATATATAACGCTATTGGAATGAATTGCTTTAAGTTTTAGATATACGGCATAGTGTCTCAATATATTTGAGTCGCTGAATATCTGTATTAGCTTAATAGATGTTTTCATTAATAGATATTAATATTACTCGGCGCGATAAAAACAAAGCCCCGACAATTTTTTAAGTTGCGAGGGCTTAACAAATGAGTAACAAAGGGCTTTGAAGGCTATTACGCCTTTTTATCAATTTCTTTACTATATACTACAATATGTTAAACCCTGCCTAGCAAAGATACTGTTATTACAGAACATAAAGCAAGTTCGGACCCAACTATTTTATAATTATTTTATTATTGTTGTATAAAAATACAATTATTGACTATATTTGTGTGTGAATTTTATTCTTAAATAACAGCAATAACAAACAAAATGAAAAATAATAGATTTGATTTACAGTAACTTACAATCAAATTTGATTTTAGGTATTGACTTTTCAAAAATAGGTCGTATCTTCGTATCGGAATTAAAACAAATATGATTTTTAAATGGATCAAATAATTAAACAACTCGCAAAAAAGCATGGGTGGAAATACTTAGAGTATCAGGCCAACATTAGCATGATTTCATTTATCAAAATAAGCAGCCAAAGCGATCAAATGAGAATAAACATATATCTTACTACTATGACGGTTGCAACGGCCTTAAATCATCCAAAACAAGGCAGAACACAATTATATCGGAAACGATGTACATTAGAGGATATAGAAAAGATATTTAAAAATCCTCGGCAGCATACAAACAAAGGATACCATACCAAATAAAATGTTAAACTAAACAAGTAGCAAAATGGAAACCAAAACACCACAACAATTTACTTCGATTGCACAATCTATTCAAAGATTAATGTATTCATTTAATTGGTTTACATCGCGTAATCAAGGTCACTTTGATATAGACCGTTTAGGTGAGGTTATACGCATTAAAAACAAGTTTGCAGATGCCAATATACCTCACCAGGTAAAAGTATCCCTATCAATAAAAGGTACATGGAATAACGGAATTTACACACAGTATAATAATAAATAATCACTAATACACCACACACAATGAAAACAGATAAATATAAAACAGCGGTTAAGTTTTTAGTTAATGGCAATGATATTTTTGCATTCTTTCCGCGCGAAAGCTATGATGATTTTCATACAAATCTATTTACAGCATATTCACATGTTGGACAACATTCATCTTGCTTGGTTCAGTACGCTGATGAATCGCGCCCAGCAACAGCAGAAGAGCGTAAGCCATTAATTAAAGAATTGGAAAGCATTGGTTATAATCTTGAAATATTAAACTAAATAATTAAACCACTAAACACATACACCACATGAAAATTACAGAAATTAACGAAGTAATAGAATTAGCCAACATTAATAATCACAAACAAGATTTGTTTTTAAATATGTGCAACAGTATTTTGTCAATTTATGGCAATATTATTAACAGGAAATTTCCAACGCTAACCAACATTGATGCATTTGAATTATTGATTAAAAAAGAAGGTTCACCAATTTTTAGATTGTTTTCAAAATGCTACCATATTATTTATCACATAGGGTCTCCTAATTCCTTGCCACAATTTTTAAATAGAGTTGCAACAAAGATGAAAAAACAGACGCAACCCGGATATAGGGATACAGGGGAATTTTTAGGGGTATGTAGTTTTCGCTGGGATTGGAAAGGATATACTCTTAATCCGCAAGAATTACAGGCATTAAAAATATACTTAAATACTGGGAGTAATTCCAATCAAACAATAACAAAATTTAAGGATGTAACAATCAGCGGTAAATTAAAAAAGTCTGGTGTTTTTGCACCATGGTCAACCGAGGGTAATTTGGTTAATAAATTTTCTATCACTCTTGTAAATAGCAATAATTCTACAACCTATTTTGATTATTATACTTCTATTATTGATTTTAAAGCCGGCAAAACAGAATTAACATCATCAGATTTATTAAATGCCTTAGCTTGTTTTTTGAGTGACGCGACAAGTGGAGATATGAATTTCCAAGATTTTTGTGATGAATTTGGGTATGATACAGACAGTATAAAGGCTGAAAAAACACACAAAGAATGTATTGAGTCAAAAATAAAAGCCGAAGAAGTTTTTGATAATATATACGATGCATTGAATGATTTGAATGAAGCTGAAAATATGTAATTAACGGTAACCGAACACTAAAAACCATACACCATGAAAAACTTATTTGTACCATATGAATTAGCTGTAATTGCTAAAGAAAAAGGATTTAATGAACCTTGTTTAGCAAGATTTATTGATGATGGAAATAAATCACTTGAAATATGGGATTGGGATATACCATTACGCAATTCAACAAATGAAGAGGAGGATACTTTATGTACAGCACCATTATATCAACAAATAGTTGACTGGCTTAGAGAAAAACATAGTATTTGGATTACTATTTATAATCAATACAAAGATGAAAATGCTGGTAAATGCTATGGATATAAGGTGCAAATGAAAGATACTTGTAAAAGCAATGTTGCTCAATCAGATAATTACTATAAAGCTCTAAACAAAGCAATTGAAGAAGCCTTTAAACTGATATAACCCATGAACAACCTAATAAAATTAACGCTATTGATCTGCTGCATATTTGCCGCGGGAATAATAACAGGAGTATTAATAAGCTAAAAACTACAAACAATGGGAATGTACACAGAATTAATCTTTGGGGCGAGATTAAAAGAAAACACGCCACAAGAAGTTGTAGACACTTTAAGATTTATGGTAGGTGATATTGAAGAAAAACCAGATAACTTTCAATTACCAAACGGCAGGTGTAATTTTTTATTCCAGAGTGGTAGCTATTATTTTGCCGTAAATAGAGCTATTAGTAAAATGTGGTTCGATGACATTGCAAAGGTTTGGTGTATTTCTACTCGATCCAACATTAAAAACTATGAGAGTGAAATAGAGACCTTTTTGGAATGGATTAAACCATTTATAGATCAGGGTAGTGGGAATAGAGAAATGTATGCCATAGTAATTTACGAAGGTTCAGACGAACCAACAATTTATTATCTACGTGAAAAAGATGCGCCAGAAGAAATACCTTATTAATTCCCATAGTAAAAAGTTGTAAATGCAAAGGATGCAATCGACATTCTGAGGTATTGTGAGATAGCAAAGATGTTGAAAATTTACAGCGCGGCTAGGTTTTTATGTGGTGTAGATCTAGCCGCCCCCGAAAGGGGTTAGTATACACCTGTAATAGTTAAAATGGAAAGAAATGTACACGCAACTCCCATGGTTTAAAATGGAAATGGATAACTCAAGAATAGCAATATATCATCATATTGGTAATGAGCTTGAATATATTTGCCGAATTACCAGAAATGATTTATTGGGTAACGAACAAGACTACAAAGCTAATGCAGCATTAATTTGCGCAGCGCCGGATCTTTTAGAGGCTTGTAAAGAGTTTGTAAAGAAAGTTGAGTGTGGAGAGGCAAAAAGCACAAAAAGCTATAATCAAATGAAAAAAGCAATTTTAAAAGCCGAAACGATATGAACGAAATAGAAGAAATTCCACCAGAAAAATACATAGCAGAATATATGCGAGGCTGTAAACAAGATTTTGCAGGTTTTAGACGTGAAGACTTAAAAGACAATTTACCTGGATTTTTACGGAATTTAATTTTAAGCATGATGATAGATTATAAAGATCAAACTCCAATAAGAAATCGAGGGAAAGATTTAATAAAAGTTAAAATAGAGCCACATTTTGCTGGTGAATACCGATTGGAATATGATGGGAAATACGTTACATTGTTTGGAAGAGATAAAGGGTATGTATGTTTTAAATTCAACGAGAATGATCCAGATGAATATGATGAAATGGTTTTAGTGCCATGCCTTACCGAAATAAGAAATGCACAACCTGTTATTCGAGAAGTTACAACAACACATATAGTTATTGATCTGCAATTAATAAAACATGACTAAACAATTCATCCTCGTAGCAATAAAAGGCGAACATCACCAGCCTATTCTAGGCCCTGCAATAGCTGAAATAATCCAAACAGCAAAGACGCGGTTAAAGTCTAACTATAAAGGATGGATTTTACAGGTCAGGACGATTCAGGGATATAAAGCGAAACCGATTCTGACATCTGATAGGATTCGGACAAAATATAAAACAAAACAGAAATAAGAATATTTAATGAAAAAGAAACGTAAAAGAAAAAAGCCTGAACCAATATACAGAACAAACAATTTACTTTTAATTGAATCAAAATTGGCTCTTTGCGGCAAACATTGTTCGATAGATCAACAAATTAATATAACAAAGCAATTTACTTAACCTTGCGCCACATGGCAGATGAAGAAAAGAAACGAGGAGGCAGCCGCCCAAATTCAGGACGGCACCGAGTGAAAGATCCTAAAAGAAAGATCATACTTTACTTTAGAGAGAGTAAAATATTGAATAGAGGGGGAGAGGATAAGATGAAAGCAAAGATTTATTCCCTCATTGAAGGTGAGGGCGAAGAGTAAAAAGCAATAGTTCTTAAATTTACTGAACAGGTATTAAGCCCGAATAAAGTACTGCAATGTGAAATTCTCGTTCTCAATAGGAGAAGATGTAAGCGCATGGAGGGGAAAGGTTTTAATCCAATTGTCTAAAGGCCTGTATAGACGTTAAGCAATAGCAGCTAGTTACTGGCATTGTTTATCTTTGAAATAAAATGATATGTTAGTTATGTAATCTGAATTGACAGATACCAATGGGATTAACGACATAAAAATATAATCTTAGAATAGTTGTGTAACGAGATTACTCGTACCTAATTGCAGGGATCAACCTTTTAAGATGAATAAACTTCCTGCCATTCAAGATGTGGCTTTCGATAGCAGCAGGAAGCGCAACAATACGTTTAACGCAGAAAGGAGGTATATTATGAAAAAATAATTTAATATATAAATTGAATTTTTAAATTGCAAAGGATCGGGTACTGCAAATAAATAAAAAGGGTTTACTACTTTAAAATTGCTGGGCTATTTTCGGTTCGATTCCGAACGATCCGCATTTATGGGGTTACTTAATTTGATTATGCCTTAAAAATTTAACCTTAAAAAACTAAAAACTATGAAACAAGAACCTTATAAAATAGAAAAGAATATTCCAAAAACTAGAGGCAAAGGAAATAAAACTTATCCTTTTGATGAAATGGAAGTTGGCGACAGCTTCTTGATAAATGTTCCAGCAGATAGAAAATTAAATACAATGCAAGCACAAACTTTATCAGCTGCACTTTCATATGCTTCTCATGACGGCAATGGTAAAAAATTCACAACTAGAAGACAGAGTGATACAAGTTTCAGAATATGGAGGGTTAAATAATGAAACTATTCAACGCCCTTATCTACATTATTACTATAGTGCTATTTCTGTTAGCTGTTTATCTAATTATTAAATAAAATATATACACATGGAAACAGTACAAGTATCAAAAGAATTAATGAAAAAGCTACACAATTTTATTGGGTGTGCTTCTCAGGATAGAAGTAGACTTTTAAAAGAAATCGACTCCGAATTACCTGAACTCTTTAAACAGAAGTTTGAAGTAGGGAAGTGGTATAAAAGTTCAACAATTTTTAATGCGTATTTTATTTACAGAATCGATAGCCTATCAAATACCATTATTTCTTACAACAATTCATTGGAAAATAATACTATTTCAATGGGAAGTTTTGGCGTTAATTCTATTTGGGCGCTAAACTCTATCCCCGCTACTGACAAAGAAGTCGAAAACCATTTAATTAAACTGGCAGAAAAGAAAGGGTTTAAAGAAAATACAAAATGTTCTTGTTATTGGGCAGATAAAGATATTACGCATTCAAATATAGCAGGAAGATTCATTTATGATAAAGAAAAAGATATTTTATGTATTGGTCATAACAGTGTTTACATGAAAGGCGATTGGGCAACCATCATCGAAGAAAAACCAGTAGAATACACTCTTGAAGAAATATCAGAGCTTCTTAAAGACAAGCTAAACGGACGTAAGCTAAAGATCAAAAACTTCGTTACGTGCGATTCTAATGAATTACTTTCTAATATTTAAGTCATGACAATAGAATCTTATATCGGGAATATTCCGACCGAAGAATTTGAAACAATAAAGTCTAATTGGGCCGCTGATAAATATAATATGCGGATGATTTATATTCAGCGTATATTTAATTACAATAAATTCATCGGAATAGAAGACAAACAACTTAAGCGTAACTCTTATTACTTTAATGATACATTTGATTATTTGTACGGATTAAATTTCTATGAGTTAGAAGACCTAGATCAAACAAGTCATGGATTATCTGAAACATACAGTAGGATTGTTCAAAAACAAGGAAATTAAACTGGGATACACCAATAAGATAAAACTAAAAAACAGATGAAAACAAACTTTTATTTAAAATTATCAATTCAAATCGTTTTGATTTTTACAGCCTTAATTTTCGCTTCTTTTATAGGTGATTATTTGCACGAATTTTTAGGCGATACATATTGTATGCTTAAAGATTGTCATTCAGGTATGATGGGTGAATCACACGTTACTCCTGAATGGCATTGGGGATATAGACATTGGTTGTTGTTCTTTATGGGAGCATCTTTATTTATATCTCAATTCGTAAGAATCTGCAATTTAATTAGCGACGAACGTCTTTAACCCTTAAAAATAACAAACAATGGAAGAAACACAGAAGAAAAAACTACTAAAAGATTTGGAAGATAAAAGAGGGTATTTATTATGGAAGGTTAATTCTAATTTTTCAAATCGATATTCCCTGTCTTACGGAAGCGAAAAAGATCGAGATATGGCTATAAATTCCATTGAAGAAAACTACTTAAAACAAAAGAAAATAATTGAACAAGAACCAATAACCCAACCACCAATGAAAAACAAAGGATTTATAATACCAACATGGGTACAACTAATAGCTGGAGCAGTTATGGTCAGTACAGGAGTAATTTACAGGTATTACGATGGTCAAACGTGGCTTTACTGGACTTCTTTAGGAATCTTCCTGCTCTGGGCTACTTACTTTATTTACAGGATTGTTGTTAGTAGGATAGGAGGTAAAAATGGATAGTAAATACTGTAATTGTGGCGGAGCAGACATTGATGAGTATAATCAAAGTTGGTGCAGTAACTGTAAAATGCCGTTTTCTGATGAAACAAAGGAACTTGTGCATAAAGCTATGCAAATGGGAGCATCCCTAGTAAAGGATTATTTACAAAATAGCTGGAACACTCCCGATGATAAACCAGCTAAATCAGAGTACAATTTTTCTAAAGAAGTTTTATTATACCACATTGAAAAAAAACTTTATTACATAGGATGGTACGATTACAATACAGGACATTGGGAGCATACTGCAGATGACAATTTTCAATTTGTAAGCGGATTTGTGTGGACTGAATTACCTTCATATAAAACGCTGGAAGCAAAGGAAGGAGAAGTAGATGGTAAATAAAATGCAAATGCCTTTTTTAATTCAGGGCGATAATTTTATGAAAGGTTTTGAGTGTGGTCAAATGTGGACTAAAATGGAGGCAGGGTTTAATTTCAAAGACTATATTTTTCATGCTGAAAATGATGCACAGGTAAGAATGATGCTAAAGCGATTTGGGTATTCATTCGTTATTAAAAACGAACATGCAGAATGGAGTTACTTAACTGCTGAAATCAATAATTAACTCCCCCAGTAAAGAAGTAATAGTAACCTAATTTAAAATAAATAAAGATGAAAACATGCGATAACTGCGGAAGTAAAGTTTTGAGTTTAGGATGCGTGAATTGTGATGAGCAAAACTACATAGACGAACAAAATGAAGCCTTACGAAAAGATGATTTATTAAGTACTATGGAACTTTTAAAAAGTGGATATGCCGGGTGTAATCCGAATGGAAACATTGTTGATCGCAGAGAGTTTCCTAACGCTGTTCCGATGCAAGAAAACCTAATGTTTAATACTCCAAAACCTAAAGAATTATGAAGTCAATATTTAAGCAGAAATTATTTTCGGATGCAGTAAAACAAAAGATGTTTTCAATAATGGCAACGGAGAAAAGACGAATAGGTGTAAGAGAATTTGCTGAAAATATAGGTATTTCGGCAGCTACATTAAGCAGGGTTGAAAATGGCAAAATGCCGGATATTGAAACATTTTTTAAACTCTGTTTTTGGATGAAAAGAAGTAGTAACGAATTTTATAATCACTAACCCATGAACCAACTACTATCAATCAGTATAACCTTTATTCTATGGCAGGCGTACGCAAACTACGAAGGTAAAATAGAGGGCAATTTCTATCGTTTACTCAATGGTCGAACAACAAAAAATTTGCACGGATTATATTTAATTAACCGATCAATCGTCTACACAATAATAATTTCTTTTGATCTGTTTTTTTGTTGGGACTCAGAAATGTGGATGGTATGTAAATGGGCTCAAACGGTATTCATTTTAAGTATATATCCCGCGGTGTTCAATTTTTGGCACAACGGAGCTTATTTCAGCACTCAAAATGATTTGCTTCCAACACTGTATGTAAAACGCTGGAAAGCAGATTCGGACACATCAGAAGCAAAGCATAACACACCATGGAAACAAAGACTTGAAGATTTTATTCTCGGTTGTGTATTCTTTGTAGGAAGTATTATTAATGTTTTAATAAATAGGTAAAATGAAATTTATGACAAGAAAACAGTTATACGATGTCTGTATAAAACATGAGTATATTTTAGTTCGCGATCCAATTTCCTTGCAAACTCATGCTATTAATTGTAAGGTAGCTAAATTGGGTGGATTAAAGGAAAAGGTGATAAGGTGTCCCGATGCAGAAACAAATTATTCCAGCTTCATACCGTGCAACTTTATGGAATACATCAGTAATAAAACAGCTTTTCACGCCAAATAACACTGAAAATATTTCGGGTTATTTTAGAAGAAATAAACGGATACGATGCTTCAGACATAATAGATCAAAACCTGGCCGAAGACTGCGAAACAAGCAGAGAATTTGAGCGCATTCAGGAAATTGTAAAAAAGTATCTGTAACAAAACAAACACTAACTCTTAACAACCCCTATTACCCAAACAAACCTTATTTAATTAGAAAATGAAAGTACAGCACGAGATAAATAGAGAGAAAACAACTACGACTTGGTTAACTCCGCCCGATATCATTGAAAGTTTAGGGGAGTTTGATTTAGATCCTTGTACGCCAATTGAAATGCCTTGGAAAACTGCAAAACATCGCTTTACAGAGATTCAGGACGGACTGAAACAAGATTGGTTTGGCAGAGTATGGTTAAACCCTCCTTATGGTGTAGGAATGAATTTATGGATGAAAAAGATGGCAGAGCATAATAACGGGATATCACTTTTATTTAACCGGACAGAAACTGATTTATTTCATAAATACATTTTTAACGGAGCTTCAGCAATTTTATTTAAGAAAGGCAGAATACACTTTTTGAATAACGATGGAATAAAAGTAGGTAATGGTTCGGGGTGCGGATCTGTATTCATTGCTTACGGTGAACAAAATGCTTACAAACTTCTTAATTCAGGAATTGAAGGAAAATTTATAAATCTTATTTAACCATGGAAAAAGAACCACTATACCGTTTAGTTACAATAACCGATAAATTCGATTTTTCACTATTGGAGGATGAAGAAACATATTTTTGTTATTCAGAAGTAGGAAACAAATGCATAGCGACAGGCAAAATGATAAAAAAGAACTGGCCTTCATTTAATCCGATTTATTTACCCCACCAAGAGGAAAAGAAGCCCGAATACGGACATACAAAAGATGAAATGCGAAGTATGCTCGAAGATGTGGTAACCGTCCTTGACTTATCAGATTAAATAGTTGAAAAACATGGGCCATTAGGAACACCTCCGGCAGAATTAGTAAGGCTTGTTTTAGAAGAAAAGGATTTGAAAATAGCTGCTTTACAACGTGGATTTAAAGATGTTTCTGTTTCGGAGGAAAAGAAGGTAAGCGAAGAGCTGATTTCAAAAGCTGAAAAGTTTGACGAAATAGAAGAAATAGTTTCTCAGGCTTACGAGGAAGATTCTGACGCTGATTTAGTAACTATAGGCGAAGCAGTTGCTTCTTACCTTGGATATTTATAAAACTAAAACATGAAAAAGTTAACCGAAAAAGAGATTAACGATTTAGCTTATCAAAAAGCAGGATCAACAAGTTGGTGCGATTCATTTTCCTATTCGGAAGGAATGAAAGATTTGCAAAAAATATTATTTGGTTCTGCCTCTCCCCCTATAGAGGTAAGCAAGGAAGAAAAACCAATGAATATACATGAGCGCAGAGATGCTGAAAAATCAAAAGGGCATATATGCAACCATTGTAAGGCAAAAATTAAAGGATGGGTATCTGACGATATACCGAACACAACTTTGTCGTGTTTTTGCGATAGCTGTAAACAGTATAGTAGATATAAATATTGGGGCAATGAAGAAAAGAAAAGTTTATCCTCAATAACGGATGAAGATGCTATTGAAGTGGCGAAAATGTTATTAAGTAACCCATCAGATGAATACGATATTAAACCAGAGGAAATTTGGGCAGAAATCGAAACAAGGCACGAAGACTGTATAAGCGTGAATGTTATAGTTCATCAAATAGACGGAATTGCAGTAATTGGATTTAATGGAGATTTACAACTTACAGATGATGAAGGAAGGTCGATTTCAATTTTTACCTTAAAGGCGTACCAATACTTACAATCCCGTAATTACATTTTACCAACCTACTACTAACTATTATTAAAGATGAAAACAGAAAAAGAAATTTTAAATAGCTGGATTAACAATTTTAGTGAGTCAATTGCCGCAAATGAAGGCTGTATTTTAAATGCTATGATTGAATACAAAAACCAATTTGTTCCATTAAGAGAGCTTTCTTTGCTGATGTTATCAAAAGAGATTGCCGACACCATTCAAGCTATTCCGTCTGTCAAGTCCTATAACTACGATGCTTTAGTTAGCACAATTGAAGATGTTTTAAAGAAAAATCAACTTACTCCTTCCCCTCCATTAAGAGAGATGTCTGATAAGGAGATAGAAAAAGAAGCAATAAAATTTGCTCATAAAGTAATGGGCGACAGAAATAAATCACAACTGTCTTTTGATGAATTTACTTTTCAGCTTGAGTTGATTATAAAAAATGCAGGTGATTTCTATAAATGGATGCGAGAAGAAATAAATCGTAATTTATAAAGAAGAAAGAATATAAATTACTTTAGACATTAACGATGTACAGAACAACTATACATATTACATCTTTCGGGCTTATTTATGGAAGCCCCAAGCAAAGAGATATTTTGAGCAGCATTAAAATCTGCATCAACTTTATCTACCTTACAATTTGTATTAACGCACTGAAAAACTTTATTTGTTCGTTTTCCTATATGCTTGCATTCACTACACGTTTGAGATGTGAAACGGGGGTCAATAACAACCAGTTTAACGCCAGCAAGTTCGCTTTTGTAAGTAATGAAAGCTCTAAGTTGAGAAAAATTCCATCTGCCAAGCTTTGTTTTAAAAGTTTTATTTCGCTTTTGAGAGTTAAACCTTATTCCGGTCAAATCTTCAATGGAAACACCTTTGCTTTGATCTTTGGCGGCACTTACAATAGATTTACTAATAGTGTGGTTTATTATTGTTGCCGTAGTTTTTTCTCTGCCACTAAGCCGTTTCAGCAATCTTTTAGAACTGCGTGTGCCTTTGCATTGAATAGAACTACGAACTTTTATTTTTTTACTTCTATAATTATTAAGCCATTCTGCCGAATGCTTTTTACCGTCAGAAGTTACAGCAATATCTGTAAGACCAAAGTCGACTCCTATAAAATCGGAAACTTCATTAATCTTTTCTGTCGGCACCTCAATTGCTTGAGCCAGGTAAAATTTACCTTTTTTAAAAACAAGATGAGTTTCCCCTTTAATATGAGGCAAATATTTTTCATTATGACAAACAAAAGGAATGTTAACTCGTCCACCGATAGCCCATATAGAAACACTCACTTTATTGTATGTCAATATTCTGGAATCGTAAGAAATAGAAGAAAGGGGTTTAAATTTTCGAACTTTCTTTTTGTCAATTTTATAAGAGTCATTTACGCTAGCTATGTTTCTTACAATTATTTGGGCGGAAAGATTAAATTTTTCTCTAGCAGTGTAGTAACATTCTTTATGCAACTTGAACTGATTAAATACTTTTTTGCTGAATGCAATCGAGGAAATAAAATTACGGGATTTATTTGATTCTATTAACGTTTCCTTTAATAAATCAAACTGTTCAACAGTCGGTAATAGTTTTATTTTTAACGTTAAAATCATCAAGTAAAAATACAAAAAAATAACCAAACAAAATGAAAACAGAAAAAGAATTATGGGCAATTGCAGATATGGATTCTGACGATTTTGCCAGTTCAACACAAAACTATTTCCAAGGAATTAAAAAAGGCATTCAGCTTGCCGATCAGTTCACTCCTAAAGAGGAAGAGCGACAGATTGATGACAAAGAAATTTACAATTATCTTAAAAAGTTTGCAGACGACATGGAGAAATCGAAATCAACGCTTCAAGACGAAAAAATAAGGCGGTTTTATACTGAAATATTTATGAATAGATATTTTGCTCCCTCTTTAAAACAAACAGATAACAAAGAAGAAAATGGAAAATAAAACACGAGAAAAAATAAATAATAAACTTTGGTCGTTAATTGACGCATCAAATCAAGTGCCATCTAAAACTAAAGATTTTATTGATGAATTTATTTCAGAACTCTCCAATCTTGAAACAGTAGTTCCTGATAAAGTAGAAGAAGGATTAGAGTTTGAAATTTTTACTAATTGGGCAGCTAAAAAGGGTTATATTTTTCACGCAGGAATGTGGTTTATTGGTTCAGAGGATGACGATGCTACATTTTTGACTTCCGAACTATTCACCCTTTGGAAAGAAGAAAAGAAATGAAATTCATACCCTTTAACCCTAATAATTTCCGCCCAAATCCAAAACCTGAACCGACTCCTAAAAAGAAGCCTAAGGCGATAAAAGAAATGTCTAAGAAACGTGCGAAAGACTCCAAGGAATATACTACTCTGCGCGAATTATTTTTAAAAGACAAAATATGTCAAGTTAACCAGGATGCTCGCGCAGAAGAAGTCCATCATATATACAGTGGCAAAGATCGTAATACTCATTACCTTGACGTAAATACATGGTTAGCCGTTTGTAGAGAATGTCATAGGTACATTCATGCCAACCCAATTTGGGCTCGTGAGAATGGTTATTTAAAATAACTTTTGTATATTTGTACAAAACAAAGTTTTTAGTTGTTCTATTGTTGAAATAAACAATTGTTCTCGGTGCTTAGCACTATGGCGCTACTTAAAGGCGCCTTTTTAATATCTTTAAATCAAAGTAAAATGAAAACAACAATTATCGTTTTATTGCTTGCATTATCTGCTTGCAGTAAAAAAGAGGACGCAAAACCTAAGTCATTAGCTCCCGCCGCATGGGCAGGAAATCTATACTGTACATACTTCTATAACCCAGCTACAAATGATACGTTTTGTCATGTAGTTCTAAATAGAAAGCAGTTCGATTCTTTAAATTTTCCTTATGGGTTGCATTTATGGTGCAATACTGCTAATGGAACCGAATATGTCGGAGTAGAAATCAATGATCCAAATGAATGTAAATAAAACTAAATACCATGAGTGATACAACAGACTACTTAGATGTTTTTATATGGAATGATTTTGATAAGTTTTACAATGGATATTATAAAGGAGAAAT
>Ga0105237_10004287_pt1 | contig 16547 bp, 10 predicted proteins | sample KBSC24metaG_FD_81520 | JGI IMG/M metagenome (GOLD analysis project Ga0105237, IMG submission 81520) | Corn rhizosphere microbial communities from Kellogg Biological Station, Michigan, USA - KBS C2-4 metaG | ecosystem: Host-associated > Plants > Roots > Rhizosphere > Soil | place: Michigan, USA... | reverse complement strand
TCCTCAGGATGTGCTGCTGCATAGTCATGGTTATTTTTTACGGTCATTTTATCCAGCGGAAGCCATGAATTTTTATGCTCACCTAAATGACCGATAAGGGGAATATGGTTAACAGCAAGGAAATTAAATATGGTATCGAATTTCGGATCATCAACAAAAACCAATTGACCTTTTTTATCCCTCAACTGCATACCCACATTCTTCCATACTTTAACAGCAACAGCACCTTTGGCAAATGAATTTTTCAAATAGGCAATTACTTCACTTTGCCAGCCAGGTTCATTGTAGTTTTTTAAAGAGAAGGTAGTTGCATAGGCAAGCCGACCGGGATGAGCATTGATCAGGTTGATGGCAAAATCCTGCTGGTCTTCAATGGGGTCACCGGGTGAGCTATATACATTGATAGTCAGTAGCCTGAAATTGTCTGCCTCCGCCTGGTTAATAAATGCCGTATCTATATCCTCTGTTAGGTGCACATGCGAGTCGACTTTCTTAACCCTGGTAAAATCGTTGATGGCATAGTACTGCTCAGCTGAAACAACTTTTGTAGGTCGAAGATCTTTTTTATGCTGATAATTTCGCGACGATATTAAAATTACCGGTAAACTTAAAAGAGCGAGCCCTATGAGTATTTTAAGCTTTGATATACCTTTTATCATATGTTATGCTTGTTTATTCTATATCTTGATAAATACCTTTTTCCTGTACATATACCAGCATAAATACCACTCTAATAAGAAGGTTAGTACCGATGCAATCACCCCGATCAATAGTACCGGCAGATGGGCGGGCGTTAGGAGACCCGCCGCTATCTTATTAACATACTCGTTAATTCCGCCGGAAACAATTTCAATAAATAGGTAAATGAATAATGAGTTCATGCCAACTACAGTAACTATCCATGCGTATTTGGTATGACCTTTAATATCATTCCACCAGTATAAAAATGCAAGCGCCATAGTGCACCATCCACCCGATACCAGTACAAATGAACTTGTGGCAATTCTTTTGATAATTGGAGTAATGGTAGCCCCTTCGATGTATCCTGCAACCAGCAAGATTATTCCGGCAAGCACTAACCACTTTAGTTTTATATCGGCAGGCTTATTGGATAACAAAAGCGAACCTGCCATCATTCCCCAAATAGTGTGACATGCGGTCGGAATAAAGTTGATGGTAACCCAGCCGCCTTTGCTGATCTTGCGCACCAATAAAAGATCGATATAGTTCCCGAAGTTGTGCTGATCGGTAAATGCCTGATTGAAGCCGCTTACATTGGTAAAGCGGTATAGAATTTCGGTTAAAACCAGCAAAAAAAGACTAAAAATGACCTGGTTTTTAAATGACCACCTGAACACAAGGAAGGCTATCAATGTTGTAAATGCAAGCTGGGCCAAAACATTCCATAACTCAAAGTTCAAGCCGTCGGGCTTTATTGCCCTTGTCCATACGCCCCAAAACAACAAAAGGGCAGACCGTTTCAATGTTTTTATAAAAGATTGCCTCCACGGCACATTCTGCTCCTGCTGCCTGTGCAATGAATAGGCCATTGCCGCACCGGCAATGAACATAAATCCCGGCTGAATAAGGTCCCAAAAATGCAGCCCATTCCAGGGATGATGAAAAAACTGTTGTACAACTACATTATACCCTGTTCCGGCGGTAGTGGCGTCTAATTTTTCATATAGCTCGGTACTCTCCAATATCAGCAAAATCATAATGAACCCACGCATAAAATCGAGGGATAGCAACCGTTGCCGGGGCTCAACAAGATGTGCCGGTTCAGACATGATTGTTTTTTAGATTTTGATAAATATTTTCCGTTTGTACAAAAAGTAGCATATATACCACATCATCCCCGACACAATAATGATTGTCGCCGCAGTAATGGCATCGGGGCTTACCCAGCCAAACAGCCGGTTTGTAACCGGTTGGGCAAGACTGATCAGCACACGCCTCCCCCCTGAATGCCAGAACAGGTAGATAAATAGTGGATTCATGCCAACAATTGCAAAAAAAGCAGCGCACCTTTTGAAATTGAGCACATCGATCAGCAGGTAAGAAACAGCAAGACCAACAAAAGCATACCCCCCACTCAGTATGATGAATGAGCTTGTGCATATACGCTTGATAACCGGAATATACATCCCAAGCGCGTACCCGGCTACGATGCCCGCAATACCCACGATAAGCAGTATGCTTACTTTCTTTTTGGGCGTATAATTTCTCATTAATATCGTCCCTGCGATTACTCCCCAAATGGTGTGCGCCGTTGTGGGGATTGCGTTAAATGCAACCCATCTGTCTTCACTCAACCCTCCCGTTAGGAAAATATCGAACCATGAGCCAAAATTATGATCTGCAGTAAAGGGCTGACTAAAGCCTTGAGCAGGCCACACCCGGTAGATCACGTCGGTTAAAACAATTAATATAACTGAAATCAACACCTGCCATTTTATTGCTTTGCGCATTACTAAAAAGGCAATAAGGTAGGTAACCGATAGTTGAGCCAGTACATTGGTAAACGAAGATTTGGTTTCTGAAGATACCAGCCAGCCAAGAAAGAGTAATAACAGCGAACGTTTCAAAACACCTTGTAACGACTTGTTCCAGCTTTCGCCCCTGGCCCATTTTCTTGAAAAAGAAAAAGGCATAGCCACACCCACAATAAACATGAAAAATGGTTGAATAAGATCCCATGCAGTAAGCCCTTGCCAATTGGCATGATCCATTTGCCTGCCGATCGCCGCGACGATCGGATCACTGCTGGCCGAATTAAACAATTGACCATATCCTGACACCAACAAAAACATGGTTAACCCACGAAAGAAATCGATGGAGAGGATGCGTTCCTGATCAGGGTTCTGTTTTTCCGGGCTAATCATTTTTGCTGATCTTCTTTTTTAAAACAGACTTAATAACCGGTAACATTTGCTCAGAAAATCTTAGCATACCTACATCGTTGGGATGTACGCCATCTGCTGTGCCCTCATGGTCATATCCAATTAAGCCATCTCCGGTTTTATAATATAATCCCTTAATTCCCGATTGTTTAAGCTGATCAAACGCCCTCTTTAATTCCTTTCTTTTATCATCAATCTTAGCCAGGCCATCTTTATTAAAATAGCCATCCTCATAATAATATCCTTCCACCAGCAAAACCGGGACCGATGGTCTTTTCTCTTTTAAAAGCCTTACTACCTTTATGGCGCTGTCACAAATAATTTCCTTTTTTGAGTTTGGGGCACAATCTATAATATACAAAGAAGCGTCAACTTCGCTCATTGCCGACGCTACCGACAAGTCAAATTTTCCCTCACCGCTAAATCCAAAATTGATAAATGGAATATCTAATTTTCGCGATAGAATATTAGTAAAGGCCATCCCGGGTCGCGAGGCCGCTGCCCCCTGGGCAATGCTGCTGCCATAGTAGATAACTGGTTTCTTTTCGACGAGATATTTTTCAACCGGTTTTGAAATTTCTGCAGTGGCATTTATTCCGATGGAAAGAGAATCAACACCATTGTATAATGGGAGGTTTAATAAATATTCTTTGTATCCCCCATCTCCGTTACGCAGTAGTATAAATTCGTTCATTCTCTTTTTGGGCTTGCCGGTATTTACATACTGCCAGCCTCCGCCTGTGTTGCAATATAAATCAACGCCATCAGTGCCGATAGATCCGGCTTCATTTGATACCGGGTCAATCTCTCTTAAAGACCATCGAACTGCTATACGTGTTGCATTGGTCCGGAACCGGATAGCGATACCTGCGGAGCTTAAACTCTCCTCCCATACCTGGTCTCTCAGAGTGCCTTTATATCGTTGTGGAAAGCGACGATAAGTTTCTTCATTATGAAACCTGCCTATTACCGTAAACTGACGGGCATCATAGAAAGCCAGCGAATCGGCAGCGATATGGTTTCCAGGCAAGCCCCATGCATCAGACCCAAAAGAGGCCATTAGTAAGATCGGTAATATGATTTTCAAACAAACGAGGTCTATCCTTTTCATATTTTGCCGGGCTCCTTTAGGTACCAATTTTTATATCTGATTAAAGCCTCCACAAAATAGTAATCTGCGTAGGTTAATGGCACATCTACTTCAGATTTAAAAGGTAAGGCCCCAACGCTATGTTTAAGTAAAAAGCCACCGTTTGTACCCAGCTTAGCCAGGTAAGCAGGTGAGGAAAGCACCTGGATTATTTTCTCCGCCGTAGCAATATACTGGATCCGGCTCTGTCCTTTTGTGTACTTCCCTAACTCCAGAAAAGCAGAAGCCATTACTGCCGCTGCGGAAGCATCGCGGTAAGTGTTAGGGATTCCCGGTGCATCAAAGTCCCAATAAGGAATCTTGTCAGACGGGAGACGTGGATGATCCAGTATAAATTTAGCGATGTGCGCGGCCTGAGATAAGTAGCGGGTATTTTTAGTAAACCGGTACATCATGGTATATCCATATAGTCCCCACGCCTGTCCCCTGCTCCATGCCGATGAATCGGCTGCGCCCTGCCTGGTAATTCTACGCATTACCTTGCCCGTCGATAAGTCATAGTCAACTAAATGGAAGGAGCTGTAATCAGGCCGGAAATGGTTCTTTAAAGTCGTGTTTGCATGATTTACGGCAATATCGCCAAATTGCTTAGCTCCGCCATTTTTGCTGCTCCATTCCAGCAATTCCAGGTTCATTAAATTATCAATAATCACAGGGCATCGGTACATTGCTGAAGAGTCCCATGACTGAATAGATCTGATAGAAGGATGATACCGCGATGCCAAAGATTTCGCAGCAGTCAGTACGGTTTGTTTATACTCCTGTCGCCCGGTGACACGATAAGCATTACCGAAACTGCAAAATATCTTAAACCCGAGATCGTGATTGCTGGAATCAGTTGCCTCGTGCTTTATGATTGCCATCCGCGTCTCTGCTTCCCGCTTTATTGCCGCATCAGACGAATACTCATATAAATACCACAGCGTACCCGGGTAAAATCCACTGCACCACCAGTCCGAATCGCTTGTGGCCAAAGTATCTGCCTTCGCGTCATAAGTTTTAGGCATTTTACCAGCAGGTAAAATACGCATCAGCGACTTGTATTGCTTTACTGAAAATTCCAGGTCCTCAGCCACCAGCCTCCGCATCGATTCCCGGGATGGTCTTTTTTGTGCAAACAGCACAGAACAAAGCGATATTAATATTCCGGATAATATAAGTTTCTTCATTCCATCGTTTTGCCAAACCATTTAAAATTAATAAGTAGCCACATACCACAAAAAGCTCCTAATATCCTGGGTTTTGTGTAAGCTGTGGATCCACTTGGATATCATTTGTCGGAATAGGCCATAAATAATCATCATCAGTAAAATTGATTTGATAATCAGGGAGACTTTCTTGCTTCAAGATATGCTTTCTTATAAGATCAAACCAGCGATCTATTTCAAAACACAGTTCGTAATCTCTTTCCATGATCACTTTGTTATCAAATTCTGCCATAGTGAGGCTGGTTGTAGCCAAAGGGTCCTCCGCATTTATCACGTGGCCATTTGCCCGGTCTATCACCCGGTTAATTGCATCAACAGCCTTTTGTGAGGGGGCACCTTTCGCCATATTGTCGGCTTCAGCAAAAATCAATAATACATCGGCAAATCGTATAACTGGCATATTTACCACAGAGCGGCCGGCAGCAAAATCTGACGGTGAGTCATATTGAAACTTTTTAACACCCGGCCAATAATCGCCGAGATCGTAATAAAGAACTCCATCTAATGTTGTTTCTATAAAAGCATCCTTTCTTGGCTGTTTTGGATAGGCTTGCTCCCACGTAGGTTCGGCGCAAATATCTCCAAAACCCCTCATATCAGACCATATACGCGGATCGGGGCCCTGACTCTGAGCGTTCGAGTTCATACTCCACATCATCTCCGGGCCGTATTGATTAGCAACAGTGAATAATTGAGATATATCCGGCACAAGGGAATAATTTGCACTATCAATCACCTCGCCGGCCATCTCAGCTGCTTTCGCGTAGTTTTCCGGTGCATTTAACGGAAAAGTAGCCATAGTAAGATAGGCTTTGGCTAACAATCCCTTAGCCGCATCCCTGGTTGGCAATCCTCGCATATCTGCTGAGCGTGTTGCCGGAAGTTTAGCTATAGCTTCAGTAAAATCACTTATAATCTGACCATACACCTGTTGAATAGTGGCGCGTGACATTTTCACAGTAACCGGATCGGGCGTATCTTCGGTAATCAGGGGAACGCCACCGAATATTCTTACCAGCATGAAATAATTGTAAGCTCTCAGGAATTTACCCTGGCCCATTAAATCATCTATTTCGCTTTGGTCTACATTTTTCAATCCCTTTTTCAGGGCTTTTATAGCGGTATTTATATTTAAAAGAGCGGAATAATGGGCGGTCCACAACTCGGCGCCGTAGTTTTCCGTTATATTCAAATCGCCCCTTACGATCTGATCATCCTGGTTAAAATCATCCATATACGCCGAGTAACCCTGGTTGCGGCTCCATAACAAGCTCATAGAAGCAGTGTAAGCGGACTGTATCTGGGTTGTGGTAGTGTAAAAATTATTGGGAGTAATAACGCTTTTAGGTTCTTCCTGCAACTTTTTGCAAGACGATAAGAGCATAAGAGTTGCTACCAACTGGCAGCCAAACTTCTTAGTAAATAAATTTAAAGTTCTCATTTTTATAGCTATTTATAATGAAACATTTAATCCGACGTTGAATATTTTGGATTGCGGGTAGGTACCAAAATCAGACCCGAACTGGGCATCATTACCAGTGTATGAACTTACTTCCGGATCGCTGCCTTTATATTTTGTGATCGTGATTAAATTGGTGGCACTTACATAAACCCGAAGATTATTTACATGAAACCGTTGTGATACCGCTGCAGGCAGGTTATAGCCTAAAGTGATATTTTTTAAGCGCGCATACGAGCCATCTTCAACCCATCGGGAAGTTCTGTTGGCGGCACTGCCGGGTATTTTTACTTTACTAACCAAGCCTGAAGAAGCCCTTGTAGCCTGGTCAATTATTGCAGGAATAGAGGAGTTCTGATTTTCAGGCGACCATCTGTTCAAAAGATCGGCGCTGGTGCCACCCGGCGATTCCAGGCCAATTCTGGATATGTCAAATATGCTATTGCCCTTTGATCCTTGTATCAAAAAGCTGAGATCGAAATTTGAATACGCAAACTTATTCGTCCATCCGAAAATAAATTTCGGGGTAGAGTTACCAATCACTTTTTCGTCCAGTGAATTGATGACACCATCGCCATTTACATCGTCATAATGTGGGTCTCCGGGCAACTGTCCATATTTAGCCGCGTCTGCAGCTTCGCTTGTCTTCCAAACTCCCTTATATCCATATCCGATCATTTCGCCATATGGCTGGCCCTTTACCAGGTACATAAATGTACTACCAACGCTCTGTCCGCCGAAACCACCTGATGCAAAACCAATACGGTTCACGCCACCAATGTCTATCACCTTAGCCCTGTTTGCAGAAAAAGTCAGACCCGTGTTCCATGAAAATTTCCCTACCAATGGATTTCCTGAAATCGAAAGCTCAATCCCCCGGTTGCGGATGGAACCAACATTGTCGAGAATAGAGGATAATCCCGAGTAGGTTGGAAGAACTCTCGGAAGCAACAAGTCTGTGGTAAGTTTATTATAATAGTCAAACGTGAATTCTAATCGTCCATTGAATATCGACATGTCTAAGCCGGCATCAGTTTGGGCTGTTTTCTCCCATTTAAGCTTGGGGTTTGAGGTAGACGTAATGGAATAACCCAGGTTTGTTACATCAGTTCCGAAATATGGGTAGTTGAAGCCAGAACTTATATGTGCCAAAGTCTGATATGGATTAATGGCCTGGTTACCGGTAACGCCGTAGCTCACTCTGAATTTCAAATCAGAAAAGACATGGAGATTTTTAATAAACTGCTCTTCGGACGCTCTCCAGGCTACTGATCCCGAAGGGAAGTAACCCCATTTATTATCGCTCCCAAAAACAGATGAACCATCGGCCCTTACACTGGCGGTAAAGAGATATTTATTGTCAAAGATGTAGTTTACCCGACCGAGATATGAGTTGATAACCCTTTCTGATGAGTTCGAGGCAGTTGTGACAGTATTTGCACCGCCCACATCAAAAACCCCCGTTTGCTGCACCGCAAAATCGCTGGCATTGATCGCCGAATTAAAATCTTTGGTGTATTTCTGCTCGGCAACGGCAGTAATAGTAAAGTGGCTTTTGTTTATTGTTTTATCATAGGTAAGTATATTGGAATTCTGAAAATAGGTATTGTTGTCAGTAAAAATATTACCGCTTCCATTCTTCGCTAACCCGGTAAATGTTTTGTTGTTGTAAAAGTTGTAGTCGTCTATATTAGTTAAGATAGCACCACCGGTAACTTTCAGCGTTAAGCCTTCCAGCAGCTTAAATTCCAGGTAGGCATTAATATTGTTATGTATTATACCATTATTAATTATAGGCTCCTTTGCGCTGGCCACAGGGTTCCAAAGCGTTGGGTTGGCGTATCGTAACGCCGCCGCGCTGTAGTTTCCTATTGAGTCATATACAGGTATAGTTGGTGAGAACCTGGGCGCTGCTAATACCGGATTTGCCGGATAATTAATGCTTCCGCCAAATAAGGCCGAATTTGATTTTTCTTTGGAAGTTGACAAGTTCGCTCCGAAACTAACCCATTTAGCGATTTCCCCTTTAAAGTTTGCGCGTATAGAATAACGGTCATAAGCAGAGTTGATGAGAATACCTTGCTGATTTAAATAAGCGCCCGACACTAAGTAACTAACCTTCTCGCTGCCACCGCTAACAGATATTTGGTGATTTTGAGTATATGCTGTTCTGTACACCTGGTCAACCCAGTCTGTCCCGCCATTTTTTTGAAATGCCTGGATTTCCGAATCAGAAAAAATTGGCTGAGGCTGTGCCCCGTTACCATTTTGCGCTAAACGCACTTTATTTATTTCCCTGGCGTAATCAGCTGCATCTAACAGTTTGGGCTTGTTATTGAGGTTGGCAACGCTACCGTCAAACGTGTAATTAACAGTTGCTTTTCCGGGTTTGCCCAGTTTAGTTGTCACCAATATAACACCGTTGGCGCCCTGCGACCCATATATCGCCGTAGCAGAAGCGTCTTTTAGAATTTCAATAGACGAAATATCATTAGGATTTAATGAGTTAAGATTCCCACCCTGCAATCCATCAATAACAATAAGAGCGCTGTTATCCCCATTTATAGAGTTTGATCCACGGATACGGATTACGGTACTACCACCCGGAGATCCGTCTGTATTCTGTACGGATACACCTGATGCACGTCCTTGCAAAGCCTGGTCAACCCGCTGTGTCGGAAGTAATTTCAAATCTTCACCCTTTACACGGCTGACTGACCCGGTCAGGTCACTTTTTTTCTGCGTGCCATAGCCTATTACCAATACCTCGCCTAACTGAGATGTTAGTGATTTTAGGGTAATTACATATTGATTTTTAGAACCAACCGTAAGCTGACTTTTCTCATAACTAACAGCCGAGAAAACCAGCACCGAACCAGGAGCCGCAGATATGGAAAACCTGCCAGCCGAATCAGTTTTGGTAGCCAGTGTCCCATCTTTTAGCGTAACGGTTACAAATGGCACGCCATTCCCGTTTTCATCTTTTACAATTCCGGAAACCGGTTTCGTTTGTGCAAACAGTAATATCGGCAGCATAACGAGCAATATGCTTGTTATGACTTTCCATCTCAAAATGTCTTTTTTTAATGGAGGGTAAGTAAAGTGTTGCATGGTCAAAAGTTTTACAATTGAGTATTAGGGTTGATTTGAGTATAGTTTATTGGCTATTGCTTTCTTCATTCAAAATTTTTATTGTTTAACGCGATTGGACTGCACCCATTCCGACACTTTTCTGTTCATTGCCAATTCATACCAATACATCCAGTCGGTATTGTAAGTACTGCTTGCCAGGTGTTCATGAAGGTTTGAGTCTAACTTGTAGCCGGGCGGTCTCGCCATGATGCGCGTTCTCCCAAACACATTCTCCAGTCGCGACCGGATCACCGGAAATTGTTTTTCATAAGCATCGATTTTGCCTAACAGCAGGTTTTTATCATTTGCAGTCGTGGCCTCATCGTATTGCTTAAGCAGGATCAATAACTTTGATGAATAGGCTTGCAGCTCATTGACCTGCGCGAATACTTCAAGGTTATACTTGTTTCTTCTTGCAAGTATCAAAGCTTCGGCTATCCGTTTTTTTACGGTATCGTACATGGAGACCGCTTCGGCGGCGTGTTTTAGCCGGTCATTATATAACACGCTCCACTGCCCGCTTTTAGACCTATCCGGCATATCCACAAGCTTAAACGACTTGTGATAATTCTCCCTGTCGCCATTAACTATAAAGGCTGTGTCCCAAACACTTACCGCTCTTTCTAAAATATTCTCAAACTCATACCGTTCGCCCGCCAGTTTGGGTGAATAAAACCGGTGCCTGAAGGTGGCATGAACAACTTTCTCACTATAATCTTTATCATTCCAGCTAAACCAGGCAAAGTCATGCAGGCCGCGCCAAGTGGTTTCGAAGTGAGGTGAACTATCGTCCCATACGGTGCATAATATCCCTTTTAGTTTTTTGCTGGCAGTAAGGTGGCAAAAATCTTTAATTGCCTGAAAGTTTGATTGATTGCGCTGCAACATGGCATAGGACATTTGTGCCGATGTTGCCGCCATTACATCCAGGTTGTGCGATTTATACCAGTCCAGTGCCAATACGTTACCCCGGGAGGCCGGCGCCTCATAATTCCAGCGCATGTAAATGCAGTCTCTTGGGAAAAGAGGGATGTTTTTATCCAGGATGCTTTTATTTTTGTCCCAAAGCTCATTTACCTGCTTAGTGCTCAAAGTAGAATCCCAGGTTGTTTGGTACAGGTTGCCCAATTTGAACACCATATCGTCCCAAAAAATAGGGATCCGGTGATGCCCCATAGCAAAATCTGTCACTTTTTTCAACCAGTACATTTGCAGTTCCAGCGGGCTTTTGCCTGAAGCTTTAGATAATTCCGATTTACCTAAGGCGCCAACCTCATCACCGCCCACATGCAGGTATTTACCATATGGCGTAGCTTTTATGGCATCTTCGTACATCGAAAATTGGAGATCGTAAGTTTTTGGGTTAAGTGGATCAAATACCCAGTCAGAAGCGGAGTTGTCGCGCAAATCTTTATAAGCATCATGTTTCAAGATAAAAGATGCATGCCCCAACCCCTGAACAAGAGGGCTTATTTCAATAAAACGATCTTTTGCATACTTACTTAGTGCGACAAATTCTTCGATGGAGATTGCATCGGCTGCGCCAACCTCCTTTGCCTTCTTGTACTTTAGCTTATCTTCAAATTCAAAAATGATATTGTTTACCTTGATAGCTGCTAAACGATCTATGGTTTTATAGTAGTAGCTGTGCACATCCATGTGGTTTTTCAGGTCGATATGTACAGCTCTGACAGATATGGCCGGATAGTCCGTTATCCTGCAAGCCGGGATCGGGACATTTTGATCGCGTGCATCCTCCAGCAATTGATTTAGAGTCTGCATGCCGTAAAATAGCCCGCTTTTGCCTTTTGCTTCAATTACAACCCGTTTGTTTCTTACTGAAAGGATGTAGCCTTCGTCTGATGGCAGTGCCAGTTCTTTTTTAAGTATCAGCGAAAGCGACCCTTTTTCCCCGATAGTTAAGTGCGGAAGTTTTTTTAACAGACCCGGAATGACCAAATCCGTACCCGTGTTATTAAAACAAATGCCATGGATGTCGGTAGATGACAACCCGTCCTCATTTATTAGTTGGACATTTTGAGGGCGGGGCAAAAGCTTAAAATAATGATCGAAAGTGCCGATATCCTGCGCGACGCATACGGAACACAACAATACTGACAATGTCAATAACATGATGTGGCGGATGTGTTTTACTTTTTGGATCATCTCACTTACGTTCCTAATTCTTATTCAGAAAATATTAAGCTTCATAATTTGCAGTCACTGTATAGTGAGACGCATCATTTGATAGCAATGAAGCAGATTGCGTTTCCAGAAACAAATCGCAGCTTTGATGCGACGATAGAATAGTGGCCGGATACAAATTGCTTATTGGTTCTTCAAGGCAATTTTTAACCGCTTTTGCTTTTCGCAGATCCGGGACAGAGCAAATAATATGTTTGGATTTCATGATTTGGCGGACTGACATACTGATAGCCTGCGTTGGCACTTCATCCAGGGATGAGAACCAACCTTCATTCATTTGTTGCTGTTTACAATCCTCGTCCAGTTGCTCAATAATGATATAGGGGGCGTTGGTTTCAAAATCGGCCGGAGGGTCATTGAATGCTAAATGACAGTTTTCACCGATACCAATTAAGGCAACATCTATCGGATGCTGACCAATAAGCTTGTTCAAACGGTCGCATTCTTCTTTTGGATCTACTTCACCGTCAATCAGGTATGCAGCTTTCAACGGAGGTAATTTATCGAGGAACAGTTCTGTCAAATATTTCCGGAAGCTTGCTTTATGTGAAATTGGAATGTTGATATACTCATCTAAATGAAACATAACCACCTTATCCCATGCTATTCCAGGAGCCTTTATCAGTTGCTTTAATGTCTCGAATTGACTTGTGCCTGTTGCCAGGATGATGTTGGCTGTGCCATTCCCGGCTATAGCTTCCCGGATGTGTTGTGCCGCTGCATCGCCCGCTATAACGCCCAAATCCTGTGCATTTTTTTTGATGTAAACTCTCATAAAGGTGATTCGTATTTTTATTTATAACCTATTTTACATAACCCTTCCCGTAGCCTGGTTTTTAACCTGCTTTACTGGTGATGATATTAATTCTGTTTTAGTTACCCCACATTCCGATTGGTTTACGAAATGTCGAAAGGCTTATTAGACTGCCATGCCCCGCGCGTAAAATCCGGAACCTCTACCGGTTTTGAGCCATTTGCTACAGACCACTCGCTCAAAGGAGCTATCGAACTCCAAACAGCAGCGTCGTAAACATCATGATCCAGCGGAAGGCCGTTGCGCAAACAATCAATCAACCGCCAGTCTGTTAAAAAATCCATTCCGCCATGCCCGCCAACTTTTTTGGCCAATTCAGTTACTTTGGAGATGGATGGAAGTGTGTATTTCGCCTCCAGTTCAGCATAAACTTCCGGCGAAACCCAACCTTCATGACTGGTAGAGATTTTGGCCGGTCCTGCATCGCACTGAATAGTTGCTTTGGTGCCGCTAATGAGATACCTGGACGACTTAGGCCGCGGCGAAGAAGTATCATGCTGCAGCATAATTGTCCTTCCCTTGTTCGTGCGTATGATAGACGTATTCATATTACCCCTGAAATGCTTATCGAGGTATTTAGTATATGCAGGGTCTTTGGCTGCCAGTTCAACGGCTATATTATGTAAAGTAAAATCATTGGTACTTACCGAGGTTAGGAAATCCAATTTATCACCGCAATTGACATTCATGATCTGGCATATTGGGCCCAATCCATGCGTTGGATAGAGGTTACCGTTTCGGTGGGCGTTCTCGTCCAGCCGCCATAACCCGGGGCGTTGCACCGGGTCAAAAAGTGACCTTCCGATACTGTGAATATAAGCGCCTTCACCATGAAGTACTTCTCCGAAAAAGCACTGGCGTGCCATGTTAAGCGTCAGCAACTCAAAAAAATCGTAGCATTCGTTTTCTAACATTACGCAATGCAGCTTAGTTTTTTCTGATGTTTCCACCATTTGCCAGCATTCGTCGATAGTTTGCGCTGCCGGAACTTCAACAGCAACGTGTTTACCATGTTCCATGGCGTAAATAGCCATTTGCGCATGCCAGTTCCACGGAGTGCAGATGTAAACCAGGTCAATATCGCTGCGCTCGCATAACTTTTTCCATTCGTGATCGGTACCCGAATATAACGCGGGATTATTTGAAGTTCCCTTAAGGGTTTCTTTTGCCAATTCCACCTGCTTCGGCCTAGTGTCGCACAGTGCCCTTACCTCTACCCCTTCTATATTAAGAATACGCGGCACAGCTTCCGATCCCCTGCTTCCTAACCCTATATATCCAATCCTCACTTTATCAATTTTGGGGGCAGCATAACCGTGCATGTTAAAACCCTGGCTACTTTTAATTGCGTTAAAAGGTTTACTATTGACATCGTCGGCAACTGCTAATCGGGGCAACGCTGCACCCACCAATGCAGTGGCAGCAATGCCGGAATACTTTATAAAATCTCTTCGGTTATTTTTCATGTATTAGCTATATATTATAGTTGAAAAGCTTTAAAATAGTGGATACTTCTATTAACCTAATGCCGTTTTCATAATCCCGAAAAACAGCTGCTTGTTAGTTTTATAATTATCAGTTCCTGTGTTATTTAATACTGTCTTAACACATGCCTGAAGTAAAACTAACAAAAAGCGAGTCACGTGGAGAGGGTTTGGCCGAATAAATCAGCGAGAACGTTATCGAAAATAACATATCCCGTTGCTAGTCATTATCAGGCTGCTAAATACTATAATATTACTGATAGCTTTTACAAGTACAGCTCATTTTCTCGGCTGTTTCATTGAGTGAAGTATTTGCTCTTATTTTTTTGGACAAGCTAATTCGTTTGCGGGTCGCCATTCATATTTTCCATGCGTTCCCTCTCTTGCTCCCTAAAACCAAAAACCCCATAAATTTTTCATTTACAGGGACTTAAATAATTAATCAGTGGAGCCGGAGGGAACGTGAAAAATAACGTAACAGGCTCACTCTCAATATCAATATTTTTGGCCTTAGGCACTGCTCACTAAGTGCTCACCAATAACGACTAATCGACCTTAATTATGCTACTTGGTATATATGATAAAGGTAACATTATTCCCGCATTGAACAAAACGTTCGAGATCGAATGATTTTTGAGTTTCTAATTGGATGGGACCCGAAACGATTCCTACAATATTCTTATGATCAATATTTTACAAGTTTGCAAATTCTTCAATTCCCGAATTTTAATTTGCAATATTTTGATTCCAAATGACTTGCTATAAAATTAACAAATAATTTAAAAAATAACAATTTGTAAGTACTGAACCAAGTGAAGTATTTAGAGTCCAGGTGCCCGATAAGCCACCCGTTTTTGACCCGGTCAAAACATGACTTGCTTCAAACAATTAAAAAAACTGGGTTTGATTGCTCCATGGGCTACCAAATCGGACAGGCTTTTTAATCAGGTCTTGTCCGATTTTTTTTGCTCCTAATTGGCTTCTAACAAGAAGATTGACTGATCTGCTTCCTTCACGTGACCGGTTCGCTAAGTCATCCGGTCAATACACGACAGTTCCTGATATATCGAACCAATAATAGATCGTTTAATGGCTGTATCGCTCTGTTAGAACCATTGATCCACATACTTTTTGAAATTCTCTTTATATTGAGGACTGATAGGTATTGTAGTTTTACCAATTCTTATCATATTGGTTGTAATGGAATCAATTTTATCCAGAGATACGATAAATGACCGATGTATTCTTATAAAAGAGTGTGAAGGCAACTTCTCTTCAAGGTTTTTCATCGTAATCAACGATTTAATAAATCCATTGATGTTAGTCAAATAAATCTTAACATAATCCTTAAACCCTTCAATATAGAGTATGTTTTTTAAGTAAATCTTAATCAATTCATATTCCACCCTTAGAAAGAGAAAATCATCAGCTGTATAGTTAGTATCTTTTATCTTTTTACTGGTATCCTCAATAATAACTTTAGCCTTAAACGCCGCCCTTGCAAAGTCTTCATATTCCACAGGTTTTAGAAGATAATCAATCGCATTTACTTTATAACCATCGATTGCATATCGTTCATAACCAGAAATGAAAATTATGTACGGTCTGGGATTTCTTTTTTGACTGTTAATAATCTGAGCTAGTTCAATACCATTCAAACCAGGCATATTAACATCAAGGAAAACAAGTTGCAGGTCGTTGCTTCCCAGTGCACTCAGTGCATTCAATGGGTTATTGTAATAGGATAAAAGATTCAGGAATGGAGTTTTATTAATAAAATCACAAGTTAAAGACATCGCCATTTCATCATCATCTACAACAATACAGTTTATCAGCATAAAAAATTAGTATATTAAATATTCGCCTGGTTCACACCGGCTTATGGAATATTTTCCACCACAAAACTGTCATAAAGACAAGTAAAATTCCTTAAATGTAAAAAAATATTCTGTCAGTTAAAAGTAAAAGAATCTCATTGTTTGTTTTACAATACAATAACAGAGGAGATGAAAGGTAGAGGAGGAAAACCTCATCGATTGTCATTATTAATTTATCGGTTTAATACTCCAATTGGTCGGTTCATTATAGTCTTTTACCTGTGAAACTTAAAAATTAATTGAACTACAGATTTCTCAAAATAGTTTCGTTATTATTCTACTGGATATAAGCGTTTTATTTTAAGCCATCTTAAC
>Ga0105237_10004283_pt1 | contig 16553 bp, 10 predicted proteins | sample KBSC24metaG_FD_81520 | JGI IMG/M metagenome (GOLD analysis project Ga0105237, IMG submission 81520) | Corn rhizosphere microbial communities from Kellogg Biological Station, Michigan, USA - KBS C2-4 metaG | ecosystem: Host-associated > Plants > Roots > Rhizosphere > Soil | place: Michigan, USA... | reverse complement strand
GGAATATGTTACCACGATGCACCAAATTTAAGCCCTATAACACTTACGGTTAAAAGCAGTAAACCAGAAAGATAAAGTGCATGGCGCCAATCCGTATAGAGTTGTAGCAAACGTGAAGCAAAGCCACAAAAAATGCTGATGATTCCAATAAAAAATGCAGTTATAAAAAGCAGGTAAACAAAATGTCCCGCACCAATGGCAGGGTCTGCAGTTTTAAAGCCTAAGGTAAGACCAAGGGTTAAAGTAACGCTTGCAAGAACAAGCTGAATAAACCTGGGAGTATTTTTCATTTCATCCATTATAAAACAACAAAACGTATTGCTGCGAAGATAGTTTATCCTATAAAGGAGAAGGTTAAAAAGCGTATAAAATGGAAACAGAACATAGATATGCAACTGCCTGATAACGCTTTTTATTTTGTATCAATGAAAGATTTATGTGGCCGCTTAATAACCTTATTGAAAATATGCGAAGATTCTTCGAATGGTTTAATTCCGTTTTAAATTTAATTTAAGTGGCGTTAATGCAAGTCTAATTCCGTTTTAAGCCATTGCAAATAAAATCGTTGCAAATTTACATCACAAACAGTAATTGAACTTAATACGATTGACAAGCCCTGTCTTTTAATACGACAAGTAATAAATCGAGCTACTGTTTACCATTATTCTGTGTTTTTTATTAGCATTCATATTTCAAAAATTAAAACCAAAAGAATGAAACCAATCAGACTCTTCATTATCACCATCACGGCCACAGTATTAACATCCATTTCCGCCGTGCATGCCCAGGAGACAGCAACAGCCACGGCCACCGCTACCATTGTAACCCCCATTAGTATCACCAAGACTGTTGATATGAATTTTGGGAACGTAGCCGTTCAATCCACCACCGCAGGAACAGTTGTATTAACACCAGCGGGCGTACGTTCTGCAACAGGCGGCGTAACCCTTCCAGCAACAGCAGGAACAGTTACCGCTGCTACCTTTACAGTAGAAGGGGAAGGTAGTTACACTTATTCTATTACTTTGCCATCTTCTGCACTTACCATCACAGATGGTACAAACACAATGACTGTAGGCACTTTTACCAGTACTCCTTCAGCTACCGGAACACTTAGTTCAGGAACCCAGACTTTAAAAGTAGGGGCAACTTTAAACGTAGGCGCAGCGCAACATTCAGGAGTTTATACCTCAACAACACCATTTGATGTAACAGTCAATTATAACTAAAAATGATTTTTTGAAAGAACGGTGCAACGGGCACCGTTCTTCACTTCCCAATTACATCGGGTAAATATTACCTGGAAAAACACACCTAATCAATATTCTAGCCATGTATAAAATACCTTTGTCAAATCCGATATTTATTCTTCTAAAAAGTCACCGGTTCTTTAACTTGTTTTTAATAGCTGTTTTAATCCTCGGTGCGCACAGTCAAACATATGCACAGGGAAATTTACTTGTTACTCCACGGAGAGTAGTTTTTGATGGGCAGAAAAGTACACAGGAACTTAATCTTGCCAATACAGGAAAAGATACTGCCAGGTACCTTATCTCCATGATAGAAATAAGAATGAAGGAAGATGGCACTTTTGAAAAAATTACGCAGCCAGACTCCGGGCAGCAATTTGCCAGCACCTATCTCCGCTATTTTCCACGAAGTGTAACACTTGCACCAGGCGAGGCCCAGGCTGTAAAAGTACAGTTAACACGGGTTGGAAAACTGGCGCCGGGAGAATACCGTTCTCATTTATATTTCAGGGCAGTACCGGTTGAAAAACCATTGGGCCAGGAAGAAGGGACAAAAGATTCTTCCAATTTATCTGTTCACTTAACACCAGTCTTTGGCCTAAGCATACCTGCGCTCATTCGCATTGGCACACCTGATACTGAAGTAAAGATTGAAGACATATCCCTTAACCTGCAGGACGAAGGAATACCCAGTCTTCAAATGGCGTTTAAGCGAACCGGCAACATGTCTGCCTATGGGGACCTTACAGTTGATTTTATTTCTGACAAGGGTAAGTCAACAAGGGTTGGCAACATCAAAGGTATCGCTGTATACACGCCAACAAAAAGCCGGCAGTTTCGTGTAAATCTTGATAAACTTAAGGATGCAAGTTATCATGAAGGGAAATTACATATTGTTTATTCAGCTCCGGCAGAAGCAAAATCATCCAAAATTGCCGAAACAGAATTTGTGTTGAAATAAAGAAGTTACAGTTGCGCATTGCCTGTAACTCCACCTTGTTTAAAACCCAATATCTGATGAAAAGAAAGCTACTCTTCCATGTTGCTGTTATCACTGCCGTCTTATGCTTTGTTTCCTTGCAATTGTTTTGCCAGACAAGCTGGACAGGTATTACAAGCAACAATTGGAGAACGTCCGGCAACTGGACAGCAGGAGTTCCTACCTCTTCAACAGATGCGGTTATCGGTGATGCAAATTTTACAGGCTCTTTTCAACCAGTTATTAGTTCCAACGCATCCTGTAAGTCTCTCGTTATTGGAAGCACAGGTGCACCTATTCTCACACTTAACAAATCCCTTACCGTTTCCGGTAACCTTACGCTTAACACCGGAAGCACTATCACGCAAAAAAATGTTTCACTTACTGTAAAAGGCAACTGGAGCAATTCAGGAACTTATACTGCAACAAGTACCAATTCAAGAGTGAATTTTTCAGGAAGCAGCCAGTCGATCAGCGGCACCAGCACAACCTCTTTCAGAAAGCTTACCATCAATGCAGGCTGTGTAGTAACCATGAATGTGAACATTGCTGTAGTTGGTACATTTACTGTAAACGGAACATTCATTCCACTTGAAAATGCAACTGCTTACCAGGTTTCAGGCGCAGGAAGTTTAAGTCTTGGAGCAGGAGCTGTTCTAAAAGTGAATGCAGCCACCTTCACAGGCAACTATGGTCTTACCGGTTCCATTACACTTGCTGCAGGCAGCATTGTAGAATATAATGCAACTCTGGTAAATCAAACCATTAAAGAAAACATAACTTACTCCACGCTAAAAATAAGTGGCAGCGGAACAAAAACACTTGCAGGAAATTTAAATGCACTGAATTCCACTACGGCAACCACAGGGAATATTGACGTAAGTGCAGCAACCCTCGACCTTTCAACATATACAGCAAACAGGGGTACAACCGTTGCAGGCGGCACTTTAAATGTTGCGAACGGAGCAACCCTGAAAATAGGAGGCACCAACAGCTTTCCTTCAAATTATAACACAAGATCGCTTTCATTAACAGGAACCGTGGAGTATAGCGGTACGAATCAAACTGTTTCAGCCCAAACTTATGGCAACCTTGTCTTGTCAAGCACAAGTGGTGCAACCATCAAAACAATGCCTTCCGCTGATTTTACTGTTGCAGGAAACCTGGGCAGCAATGTTACGGCAGGTTCTCTCAGTTTTACAGCAGCATCTAATATTACAGTAAGCGGTAATATTAGCATAGGAAGTTCGACTACTTTTAATGGCAGCAGTTATACAACCAATGTAGCAGGCAACTGGATAAATAACGGCACTTTTAGCGGCAGCACCGGCAATGTTAATATGACCGGCGAAGGTACATCCATCAGCGGAACAGGTACGCAAAATTTTAACAACCTTTCATTTGGTGCATCTAACATAACAGCATCCTCTACAAGCCTCGCCATAGCAGGAAACCTGTCTACCATCGGTCCGGGTTCATTCACCCATAATACAGGCGGCACACTCACTATGAGCGGCACCACAAAAACAATAACAGGCGTGGGTATTACACTGGATAATCTTACTATTTCAGGCTCCGCTACCATAACAAACCTTACTTTAACAGGTAATCTTTCTGTGAGCGGCACCTTAACAGGCTCTGGCGGAATTATTATTCTGAATGGAACAGGTAAAAGTATTTCCGGCGCAGGTAGCATTAGTTTTAGCTCTTTATCAGTAACAAGTACCATTACAACTGCTTCAAATTTTTCTGTAAGTACGGCGCTTGATGTAAGCGGTAGCCTGACTGCTTCTGCAGGAACTGCAACCTTTACAGGCAGCAGCACTTTAAACGGAACGGCAAACCTGTTTAATGTTACACTCAACGGAACTTCGCTTCAATTATCAACCAATGCTATACTCGGTATTGCCGGTACTTATTCGGTAACAAGCGGCACGCTTAATGTAAGCTCCACAACCCCTAACACAGTAAATTATAACGGAACAGGTGCCCAAACAATTTTGGGAAGCAATTATCATCATCTCATTTTATCTAATGGCAATACAAAAACAGCAGGGGGTAATATTACGGTGAATGGAGATATCACTATCAATGCTTCCACTACTTTTAACGCCTCACTCTATACGCACACTGTAAAAGGAAATTGGATTAACAGCGGCACCTTTTCAGCAGGCAGCAGCACCATAGCATTTTCTGGTACAAGCGATGTATCTATCAGTGGCGCAAGTACCTTCAATTCATTAACCATCAATAAATCATCTTCTGTAAATACAGTAAGCATCCTGAATGACATTGCTGCTTCAACCGTTAATATGACCAATGGCATATTAAATACCGGTAGCAGCAATACGCTTACTATTTCAAACACACGAACAGGGAATGGTATTATTCTTGGAAATATAAAACGCACACACGCTTTCGTTACCGGTATTTCTTATGCTTTTGAAGGGCCTGACAATACGATTACTTTCACAGGAGTGAATACCATCAGTTCCATTACTGTTTCTGTAACAACCGGAACTGTAACTGATTTTCCGCGTGGAGGTTCCATTAACCGTGTTTATAACATCAGTGTAACAGGTAGCCTTTTGTTATCTGTTGCTACGCTTCGTTTGCATTATGAAGATGCAGAACTTAACGGCAACACGGAGTCTGCCATGGGGTTATGGAATAATAATGGTTCAGGGTGGGCAGTGTCAGGAAAAACAGCCAACAGCACTACTGCCAATTATGTGGAACAAAGTAACCTAACCAGCATCTCAAACCGCTGGACCATTTCTGATAATGCCAATGTTGTAAGATGGAACGGCTCTGTGAGCAGCGATTGGTTTACGGCGGCCAACTGGACTACGACACAAGGCAGCCCTGCTATTCCGCCGGGCGCCGGTGATATTGTTGAGATAGGCACGGCAGCTTTTACTTATCAGCCGTCTATTAATAACAGCACCACTGTAAAAAGCATTGTGTTTGGCAGTGTGCAGGCTGCAACTCTTAGCTTAACGACAGGCGGTTCATTAACCTCGCAGGGCAATATTACAGGAAGCTGGGCAGGCAATGTAACTCATGTTATTAATGTAAATAACCAGGTGTTGACAGTAACCGGTGAGATGGTTTTGAGTGATGGCACCAACGGACATATTATTAACCTGAATATAGGGGCGGGCACTGCAGCCATTGCCGGTTCATTAACGGAAACCGGCGGGGCAAATATCACTTTTACAGGTTCCGGCTTTCTTAATATCGGCAATAATTTTAATTACAGCAGCGGCACTTTTACCGCTGCTACCAGCACCGTAACATACAATGGTACAGGTGTTCAAACCGTGGCCGGTTTAAGCTATAATGAGCTGAAGATTGCTAAAGCTGGTGGCATTGCTGCTATCAACAGTTCTGCCTATGTCGGTGGCAACCTGACTGTCTCAGCAGGAGAGCTGGATATAAATTCGCCCACAACTATTGCCGGTAATGTAACCATTGCCGCAGGAGCAACCATTAATGGAGATGGGATAACCACTTCTGTTGGCGGTAACTGGAACAACAACGGCAGCTTTATTTCTTTAAGCGGCACAATTGTTTTAAACGGAACAGGTAGCCAAACCGTTTCATCCACTACGTTTAATAATCTTACCGTCAATAAATCGTCTGGTAATGCAACATTTACAGGAAATATTACTGTCAATGGTAATCTGTCTGCTATAGCAGGCACACTTGATTTGTCAACATTTACCGGGAACAGAAGTTCTTTAGGCGGAACCTTAACTGTGTCGGATGGCGTAACGCTTTTAGTGGGAGGGGTAAACAATTTCCCTGTAAACTATGCCTCTTATACTTTAGGCACTAACAGCACAGTAAATTACAACGGAAGCATTGCACAAACAGTTGCAGGCGTTACCTACGGCAATATTACTTTTTCTAACGGCGGCAGTGCTTTCAAAACACTGGGTGGCGCCACAACGGTGAAAGGCGATATTCTTATCAACAGCGGCGCTTCCTTTGGCGCAAGTACCTATACGCTTAACCTGAACGGCAACTGGAACAACAGTGGTTCTTTTACATCTTCAACAGGTACCGTTATTTTAAATGGAAGCAGTAAAACAATATCGGGCAATACCACTTTTAATAAAGTAACCGTCTATGGCAGTTACGTTGCAAACGGCAGCGACCTTACATTTAACGGCTTACTGCTTGTTGCTACAGGCGGGTCGTTTGATGCGGGTACCGGCACCGCAACAGTAAACGGAGACCTCACCAACAATGGCTCATTAACAAGCTATGGCACTACCACATTTACAGGAACAAGCGTACAAACCATACGATTTATCAATGCGGTAGTATCCAACTCTCATGGAGTGATCAATTTTAATGGCACTGTTTCTCCCGTTTTAAATTCTACCAGCACGCCAACATTTGCAACACTTAATATTAACAACACAGCAGGTATTAATGCAAGTGTTGGATGGTTAGTACTTGTAGCATTCAATATTAGTTCAGGGGCCACTTTTAATGGTGGCGCTTCCACACATACTATTTATGGCAGCTTCACTAATAATGGCACAGTAACCAGTAGTGGTGCTATTAATTTTACGCCTTCTGCTGCGCAAACAATTAAACTTGCCGGCACTGGTTTTTCAAGCACAGGTACTGTTACTTTTGGCGGAAGCGGTGCAATGGCTGTTTCAGGTACGCCCACCAGCTTAAACAATGTAACCATCAGTAATACAGCCGGAGTTACGCCTGCCGCAGGATGGACCATTAACGGAAATTTTTTGATAAGCAATAACGGCGTGTTTAATGCAGGAAATAATTCATTTACCGTAGCAGGTGATTTTGAAAGCAATGGCACATTGAACGACGGTACGTCTACTTTTACCCTCAGTTCTGCAGCGGGCCAGCTTTCAGGAAGTCCCGCACCAACCTTCTATGACCTTATCATTACAGGAAACATTACTGCCAATGCTGATTTTAATGTTGAACATAATTTCACCAACAATAACACTATTGACGCCTCCATTGGTGCGCTTGTAATGACAGGTAGTTTAGCAGGCACCATCACCGGTTCTGCATCTTCTTATGCGCTTGCACAGATTACTGTCAACAAAACCAGCGGTGCAATAATTTCGCTTGGAAAAAATATAACAGGTGTTCTTGAAATGGATATTTCCGGCGGCACTTTGGATATGTCAACCAACACCGTTACGCAGGACGCATCCGGTGGCATTTTATCCATTGATGACAATGCGTCGCTTGTTATCAGAGGCACAAACAGTCTTCCAGTGTTTACTACTTATGCCATTGATACGTTAAGCACCGTCGAATATGCAGGAACAACACAGGCTGTTTCTTCTTCCACTTCTTACGGCAACCTTACCATTTCATCAACGGGTACTAAAACAGCATCTGCAGCTTTAAATATTCTCAATAATTTCTCCCTGACCAACGGCACTTTTGTTGCGGGTAATTATACAGATACCCTTGGTGGAAACTGGAACATGGCCAGCGGTACATTTACCAACACAGGTAATACTATTTTACTTACAGGAACAGGGACACAAAACATTTCATCAACAGGTTCATTTAACAACCTTACGTTAAATAAACCTTCAGGCTTTGTAACACTTTCTTCAAACATCACCGTTGGCGCAATATTGAAATTTACTTTGGGCAAAGTGCAGACAGGCAATTATGTAGTGATAATACCATCTACCGGGTCAGTCTCCGGCGCTTCCCAAACAACCGGGTGGGTGTTTGGAAAAATACAGAAGAACATTGCAACCGGCTCAAACGTTACAAGAACTTTTGAATTAGGAGACAGCTCTTATTACATGCCGTCATCAGTTGTTTTTGCAAGCGTTACCACAGCAGGAAATTTAACTGGTGGTATAGTTAACACAGATCATCCAAACCTGTCTGTATCTGGCATCAATACAGCCAGAAGTGTTAATTGTTACTGGCCTTTTTCAAACGGTGGAACTGTTTTTACAACAGTTTCCGTTACTGTTAACTGGGTAGCCTCAAAACTGGATGCAGGTGCTGTGACCTCTAATTTTAAAGTGGGTAATTATAACGGCTCAACCTGGTCATTGCCATCTGTGGCATCACCCTTATCTACATCCATACAGGCAACAGGATTGATTATTATTGGTGATATCGCCGTAGGTGAATTGTCCACTGCATTTACCTGGACAGGCGCTGTGAGTAATAACTGGCACACAGCAGGTAACTGGTCATCCGGCAGCATCCCTTTAGCTACGTCTAACGTTATCATACCTGCCGGGCTGTCCGTTTATCCAACAATCAGTACGGGCACAGCAACGGCAAATGATCTTACCATCCAGTCCGGAGCATCAATAACAGTCAGCAGTGTTACCCTGCAAATCAGCGGCAACGTTGTTAATAACGGAACATTTACACATAACAGCAGTACAATTCTTTTTGCAGGCAATACGCAAACGCTCAGCGGTTCGTCGCAAGCTGTTTACAACAACATTACTGTTGCTTCAGGCAGCAGTACTACTTTCAGTACCACGGGGCAATCGTTGCAAGGTATATTGTTGAGCAACGGCACACTCAATGCAAATGGCAACCTCACTTTATTATCTACCGCAACCCAAACAGCACTTGTTGACGGGAGTGGGGCAGGAGAAGTGACCGGTAATATTACCATGCAGCGCTATCTTGCTTCAGGATATGGGTATAAATATTTAAGCTCTCCATTCCAGGCAGCTACTGTTAATGAACTGGCAGATGATATCAACCTGTCGTCTTCCTTCCCTTCACTATATCGTTATGACGAAAACCAGTCTGTTTCAGGTTGGGTTAGTTATACCAATACATCAGGCCTGCTGAACCCTCTGCAGGGCTATGCAGCAAACTTCGGTTCCTCTGCTGTCGCAAAAACAGTGAACATTACCGGTGTTGTAAATAACCATACAATAGCCGCAACACTATATAATCATAACAAGACATTTACCCTTGGTTTTAACCTGGTGGGCAACCCTTACCCTTCTCCTGTAGACTGGGATGCAGCAGCCGGATGGAGCAGGACCAATATTGACAATGCAATTTATTTCTTTAACGCAGGCACTACCAACCAATACAAGGGTACTTACAGCAGTTACATCAATGGTATTTCAAGCGATGGAACAGCGGGCAATATCATTGCAGCCATGCAGGGCTTTTTTGTTCATGTATCCAACGGAAGTTATCCTGTTACTGCCGGCCTTTCCGTTAACAACGGTGCAAGAGTTAATAATTCTTCGGCTCATTTTTACAGGCATTCCAATATGCGTGGTGGCGAAGACCCCATTGTTCGTATAAAAGCAGGGTTTGCATCAGAAGGTATTCCTTCTGATCCTGTTGTTGTTTATTTCGACAATATAGCTTCTACCGGCTTTGACAGAGATTTAGATGCCCTTAAGCTCATGAATACCAACCCGCAGGTGCCAAGCCTGTATGCGGTTTCATCAAAGGCCGACAAGCTTTCTATTAATGCATTGCCGGTACCTGACAGCAGCACCGTTGTTCCATTGAGCCTTGTTACGGAAAGAGCCGGTTGGGTAACTTTCAATACGTATGAAATAGAACGCGTTCCGGCTGCACTGCATATTTATTTTGTTGATGCTAAAACAGGAATGATGCAGGATGTACGCCAAAAACCCGAATACAGTCTGCAGCTTGAAAAGGATAAATATGAAAACAGGTTCTCTTTAATCTTCAGCAGAAAAGATTTAATGAGTAAACCACCGGCTCCGCCTGTAGTAAACCCGGGAAACACTACGGGGCCACAGGGAGACATCATTTTTAATGCTTACAGTACTGGAGAAAAAATAACCGCACTGTTTCAACTGCCAACCGGTGAAAAAGGAAGCCTTGTAATTACCGATATGCAGGGGCGGCCTGTTGTAAAGAGAGATTTAAGTGGTGCAGGTAAATATCAAACCGGGCCTGAATTTATTAGCGGGGTTTATATCGTAAGCTTCTATTCACAGAAAAAAACATTTTCAAAAAAATTATTTATAGGAGGAAACTGATGAGCAAGTTCAATTTTACATTCAATCGTAAAACCTGTATTACTGTGGTGTGTGTACTTGGCTTTCTTTTCCTCAGTCATAGCAGGCTCAGCGCGCAGGAAGAACCGCCACGTCCTATTTCCATTTATGTAAACCCGGCACAGGGATTGGTTTTTGGCGCTTTCTTCCAGGGTAATTCAGGAGGCAATGTTATCATCTACCCGGATGGTTCGAGGTCGGTTACAGGTGATCTTGTACAAGCCAACCTGGGTATTCCTTTTTCTCCCGCCATTTTTGAAGTGGATGCCAACCCGGGAACTGTCATTTCAATCCTTAACGGTCCCGACGCAGTTCTTACCGGCAGCAACGGGGGAACGATGACACTTCATATTGGTAATGCAAGCACGGGACCTTCTTTTGTCACAACAGCGGTACCACCCAGCAGAACACAGGTAAGAATCGGGGGAACATTAACGGCGGGCAACAAGCTTGCTAATCCTTCGGGGGTGTACAGTGGTACATTCTCGGTCACCTTTATACAGGAGTGAGTCTATAAAACAATATGACAGTTAAACCAGCATACATCATTCAATATCCTACACATACCTTGTTGCGTGTAGCGATGTTTGTTTGCCTGTTGCTGTTACTTTTATTACCTGCAAACAGTTATGCAAACAAAGAAGATGAAGCTGGTTTTGATGAGATAGCAGTTATGGTAAGCATACAGGGTGTAGGCACTGCTGAATTGCCTGCTATCATCCGCAATGAAACAGGTTACTTGTGTGTAAATGCCTTGTTTGATTATTTAAGGATTAAGAACACGCTTTCCACCGGGCTGGATTCTATAACCGGCGCTTTCATCGATCCAAAAGCATTTTTTCTGATTGATAAGGTACATAACAACATTCTTTTTGAAGGTAAAAAATACCAACTGAAAGAAAGTGATATGATACGTACGGAAATGGGATTGTATTTGCAGGCCGGTTACCTGGGTGAAATTTTTGGCCTTGAATGTCGTTTTAATTTCAGGAGCCTTTCATTCACTATTGTAAGCAAAGCAGAATTACCGATAATGCGGGAAATGCGCCAGGAAGCGATGCGCAGCAACATGCGGCAGCTTAAAGGAGAAGTAAAGGCGGACACAACAATATTGCGCAGGTACCCTCTTTTCCGTTTTGGTATGGCTGACTGGTCAGTCATTAGTACAATAGACGGACAAGGTACAAAAGACACAAGGCTTAACCTGGCGCTTGGCACCGTACTGGCTGGCGGTGAAATGAACATGGCCATCAATTACAGCAATAACATACCTTTTTCAGAAAGGCAGCAATATTACCAGTGGCGGCGGGTAAATAACGAAAGCGCAGGCCTGCGGCAGGTAATGGCTGGAAAAATCATTCCGCAATCTGTTTCCTCTATCTATTTTCCTGTTGTAGGGGTACAGTTTACCAATACGCCTACCACTTACAGGCGGTCTTTTGGTACATACCTGTTAAGTGACAGGACAGAGCCGGGATGGACTGTAGAGCTATATGTAAACAATGTATTGGTTGATTATGTAAAGGCGGATGCTTCCGGCTTCTTTACTTTCGAGGTACCGCTTGTGTATGGCAACTCTTCCGTAAAGCTAAGGCATTATGGCCCCTGGGGAGAGGAACGCTTTACAGAGCAAAATATAAGTATCCCCTTTAATTTCATGCCACTTCACCAGTTGGAATATACTGTTAGTGCCGGCATAGTGGAAGATAGCCTGGGCAGCAGGTTTTCGAGAGCTAATGCTAATTACGGGCTCACCAAACACATCACCATTGGTGCTGGTGCTGAATACCTTTCTTCTGTAACATCAGGCAAAAGCATGCCTTTTGTAAACGCGTCTGTAAGGATTGCCGCAAACCTGCTTTTTTATGGCGAGTACACTTACAATGTAAGAGCAAAAGGCATATTAAATTACCGCCTTCCATCAAATCTGCAATTTGAGTTGAATTATACCAGGTATAAAAAAGGGCAGACGGCTATTAATAACACTTACCTGGAAGAACGCAAGGCGGTAATTTCTTATCCTTTCCGCAGCAGCAGGTTCTCTGCTTTTTCCCGCCTTACACTTTACCAGATAGTTTTGCCCTCTGTAAAATATTCCAATAAATACACAACTGTAGAAGGATTGTTTTCCGCCGTTGCATTCGGGGTAAACGCCAATATTACTACTTACGCTTTATACACAAGTTCGGCCAGCCCTTATGTTTACAGTAACTTCTCCGTGTCTTTCAGGTTGCCTTCAAAGCTTATCGTTACACCACAGGCTCAGTACGAATATAGCCAGCATAATCTCATCAGCATAAAAGGAGAAGTTGGGAAATATCTTTCAGCAAAAGGCTTCCTGAATATGTTTTATGAAAAGAACTTTAAAAGCAATGTGCAGAATATTGGTGTGGGGTTACGTTTTGATCTTTCATTTGCGCAGGTTGGCTTTTCTGCAAGGCGAAGCAACCATGTAAATTCAACCATACAATCAGCTTCGGGAAGCTTGCTTTATGATGATAAAACAAAGCATGTTGATTTTAACAACAGAACGAGTGTAGGCAGAGGTGGAATTGCGTTGATTGCTTTTCTTGATTTAAACGGCAACAATGTAAAAGATGAAGATGAACCAAGAGTGCCCGGCCTTAATGTTGAAATTAACGCGGGCCGCATACGGTACGATAAAGCAGATACGCTTATTCGCATCTTTGACCTTGAAGCATATACAAATTATATCATTAAATTAAAGCCCGACTTTGACAATATTACATGGCAGGTGCAACATCGCACCATTGGCATTATCGCGGACCCCAACCAGTTTAAAATTATTGAAGTGCCTGTCCATGTCCAGGGAGAAGTGTCGGGAACAGTCCTCATTAGTGAGAAAGGTGAGCAAAAAGGGCTTGGACGCATTATCGTTAATTTCATCCGTAACGATGGCACTTCTGCCGGGCAGACCCTTACAGAATCTGATGGGTTCTTTAGTTTTACAGGCCTTAAGCCGGGTACCTATACAGCCAGGATAGACGCCGCTCAATTACGTAGTTTGGGCATGACAGCCGCGCCGGAACAATGGCCTTTTACTATTGAAAAATCAAAGGATGGAACAGTAGCTGACAACCTTCGCTTTGTACTTCAATTGAAGCCAACTGCATTGCCTGCAGCGGCAGTTGACAATTGATTTTTCGAGTGCATAAAAATAAGAATACAGGAGCCCTGCCATTTTCTCAATCCTTGTTTAAATAAAAGATGTAAAAAATAGGAAAGCAAAAAAATAATTTATTATCACAAATGATACTTCTGTTAAAACTTAAATTATCAATATTTTACAGATGTGTTTTAAATCAGGGAAATAGATCTATATAAATTTCTTCTATCTTTACTCCAATGAAAAAGCTGGCGCTCATATTGCTCACTTTTATCTACATGCTTTCCGTGATTGGAATAGGTGTAAGCCAGTTTTTTTGCTGCGGCAAATTACAGCAGGTAAACTTTTCATTGAAGGTTGATGAATTCAAGACCTGTAAAAAGGATACCAAAGACGATGGCTGCTGCAAAACAGTACACAAGTTTTTTAAAGTAGCAGATTCGCATACCTTTTCAGATGTTTCAATCTCTTTTGCGAAAGATTTTCCAATACTGGATAGGCATTCCCTTTCGTTCGATTTTACTTCTCCTGCAGTACAGCAATCAGTTGCCTCCAGCAATAATATAAATGCGCCACCGCGGCCGTCTTCTCAGCCGATTTATATTCTTAACTGCTCCTACAGAATTTGATACCCTTCTATCTCTTTAGTGATACATTCTTACGTATCAACGGTACAGCCACAGGATGCCGCTTCTTATTTCCATTTTTTCATTAACAGCCCGGCTTTGTTCTATTAATACACTTAGGTCTGTAAGATTAATACCCAATCAAAGTCAGATGCTACGTCACTGCCATACGTGACATTAGATAGTCGTTGCGAGTGACAATGCAAAGTGCAACCAGCATGGAAATCTATATGCCGGCAAATACCTGAACGCTGTAACTGATGAAGTAATCATACTGTTCATTTTATCATAATTAAATCAACATCAAAAATGAAAATTTTAATAATTATCGCTGCCATCTTTTTATTGATTGGTAACACCCTGCAAGCCCAGGTGACCGGGAACCCGAAAGGCGGCATTATAGACTCAAAAGGCAATATCTACATGGGAGGCACAAAGCTTGGCTTTATTACCAAAGACAGCCTGATAAAAAATGCCAAAGGAGAAAAAATAGCCTTTCTTAAATCCAACGGCACACTAGAAGATGCGAATGGAAAAAGCCTGGGCAGATGGGGCAAGGACGGCAAGACCTTTTATGATGAAAAAGGCATTGTTGTGCTACAGATAAAAGACAATGCTGACACTGAAACCTGCGACATTCTGGATGCAAGCGGCAAAAAAATAGGCAATGTCCATGACAGTTATAAGGGCGTAGCCTGCGCGCTACATTGCTTCTCTTACCAGATGGATCCAAAAACACACCGGAAACAAAAAAACAAATAATTCCACCCAACATATTTTTTATCACTTAAACAAAATCAAATGAAATCAGTAAAACTGTTAATTGTAGGCATGGTCGCTTTTGCAGGCTCTGTATTCGCTCAAAGTTCCAAAACCGAAACAATTAAAGTGTTAGGCAACTGTGGTACCTGTAAAAAACATATTGAAAAAGCTGCACTCACCGATGGCGTTTCAAAAGCGGTATGGGACACAAAGACAAAAGTCCTTACCGTCTCTTATGACCCGGCAAAAATCAGCAATGATGCCATTCAGAAAAATGTGGCTGCCGTAGGGTATGATACAGAAAAATACAAAGGCGACGATAAGGCATATGACAAGCTGGATGATTGCTGTCAATATGAGCGGAAGAAAAATTAAAACAACAAGCACATTAACCACTTAAAACAAATAAACATGAAAAAAGCAATCGTCATCACATTAGCCGCATTCATTGCCGTTGTATTTGCAGCATGCAGCGGAGGAACAACCAAGGAACAAATGAAAGATACGACAGCAGCCATGCCTGCCGACAGCTCTGCCGGTAAGATGATGGCCGCTGTAAAATACACCTGTACCATGCACCCGGAAGTCATTAGCGACACGCCAGGTAAGTGTCCCAAATGCGGGATGGATTTGGTGAAGAAAGAAGATTCAAAAGATAGTGCTATGAAGATGGGCAAGGATACCATGAAGCATTAAGCAACACAATTAAAAACTATGGTTCAAAAACTCATAGAACTTTCGCTCCGCAACAGGTACATCGTGCTGGTAACAGCCGTTGGCCTGTTTGCATGGGGCATCTTCGCGGTAAAGAAGAATCCCATTGATGCCATTCCCGACCTTTCCGAAAACCAGGTGATTGTTTTTACGGAATGGATGGGACGCAGTCCGCAAGTGATAGAGGACCAGGTGACCTATCCATTGGTAAGCAACCTGCAGGGTGTGCCCAAAGTAAAGAATATACGCGGCTCATCCATGTTCGGGATGAGCTTCGTGTATATCGTTTTTGAAGATGATGTCGATATCTACTGGGCAAGAACAAGGGTGCTGGAAAGACTCAATTATGCGCAGCGATTATTACCGCAGGATGTGACACCAACACTTGGCCCAGATGGTACCGGTGTGGGGCATGTGTTCTGGTATACACTGGATGCCAAACAGATGGATCTTGGCGAACAAAGGGCATTACAGGACTGGTATGTAAAATTCGCACTGCAAACAGTGCCCGGTGTTGCTGAAGTGGCATCCTTCGGCGGTTTTGAAAAGCAGTACCAGTTGGCTGTTGACCCGGTAAAGCTCCAGTACTACAATGTATCGCTCATGGATGTGATGAACAAAGTGAAGGCCAATAATAACGATGTGGGTGGAAGAAAATTTGAGATGAGTGATATGGCTTACATTATACGTGGGCTTGGCTATGTTAAGAATAAGGAAGATATAGAAAACATTGCGCTTGCCAATTACAATGGCATACCCGTTCGTGTGAAAGATATCGGAACCGTACAGATGGGTGGTGATTTAAGGCTGGGCATTTTTGATGAAAACGGCGAAGGTGAAGTGGTGGGCGGTATCGTAGTGATGCGTTATGGAGAAAATGCCGATAAAGTAATTAATGCAGTCAAAACAAAAATGAAAGAGGTAGAAAAGGGCCTGCCGGAAGGCGTGCACTTTAAAACGGCTTATGACCGGAGCGAACTCATTGAAGCCGCTATAGCAAACATCAAAGGCAAGCTGGGAGAAGAAATGCTGGTGGTATCGCTTATC
>Ga0105237_10004280_pt1 | contig 16578 bp, 10 predicted proteins | sample KBSC24metaG_FD_81520 | JGI IMG/M metagenome (GOLD analysis project Ga0105237, IMG submission 81520) | Corn rhizosphere microbial communities from Kellogg Biological Station, Michigan, USA - KBS C2-4 metaG | ecosystem: Host-associated > Plants > Roots > Rhizosphere > Soil | place: Michigan, USA... | reverse complement strand
TTCATCATCCGCGCGTCCTCATCGACGCGGTCGACCGGCGTGTACTCGTCATAATAAGCGACGCCGTACAGGATGGTATCCGGCACCTGCGCCTGCGCCACTGCCGGCAGCGCCACCATAGCCAATGCTAGTGTGCTGACGAGCCCCTGCATGATCTTGCCTTCCATCGCCAATACCCCCCCACCCGGATCGTTTTCAAGCTATCGAAGCGTCGTGCGCGAAACTCTTCGCCGTCTGGTCTGATGCTGAGCACCAGGGTCATAGCAGTGCCAATTCACGTCGCCGATCACAACCGAATGTGACCACCAGCAGTTTGAGGACGCAGGCGCAGAAACGGTCATGTCGATCCTTGGGCCAGTTAGAGTGATTGGTCACGCCGCCGGTAACGGCGTTCAGGCAAAACCAGGTTCGCAGTTGCGGTGATCTGTAAGTTCGCGCGTGAAATGGCGGATCATTCCGCCGGTGCGACAGTCCACACGCTCGGTGAGGCTGCCTTTCGCGCTACGGGCACTGCGATCACCGACTTCGGAGCGTCCGGGTGCCCGAACACATAGCCCTTCAGGCGGTCGCACCCGATGATCTGCAGCGTTTCCTGTTGGGCACGGTTCTGCTACTTCGTTCATGTGCAAGCCCTAACGCCCTCGGCCCACGCGACCTGCGATCTGATTTTCGAGAAACGCTCATCGCGCGCTTGCGATCGTCACACCCGAAACGCGAACGCTGCCTACCGCAGCATTGAGCTGCAAACCGCTTGCCGTCATTGGCGCCGTGATGAGCGTGGACATCGTCGCGGCGCCATCGTTCAGGAAGACCTCGACGGAGCCGGAGTCAATGAACAGGCTGACGGTGGCCGTACCGCTTGAAAAGTCGCAAGCGACGCTTCGATCCTGGCGCCAAGCGGCGCTGTCCGGCGCGTTCGGTCCGCTGAAGTGGCGGTTGGTGACGGCCTTGTTGTTTCGAAGATCAAAACCGATCTGCGTGAAGAAACCGTCTCCGCCCCTCACCGACAGCCAAAGCCCCGACGGCCATGTGGTACCAACGCGGGTCAGGGTTAGATCGATCCTGGCGGCAGCCGCTTCGGCACCCGTAGGCCAGACATAGTCCGTGCCCTCCGCGATTGTCTGGTCGGTTCCGGCAACGGATCTGTCGAAGACGCCGTTCTGCGCCCCCAGCGGGGTGCTGAGCAGGCTCGGTACGCTGCCCACGCGCTGCAGGCGCAAACGCCGAACGATGCTGAGCTGCCCGCGATAGCCTCCGGCAGGCTGCAACTGGTTGGCATATGCCCAGTTGTTCATCCAGGCGATCGAGAAGGCGGACGCCAGCGGATCCGGCGCATCCGGATCGGTCCACACCACCGCCGCATAGAAATCCGCGCCGCCATCGAGCCACTGGCCTTCGGGTTGCGTCGCCGTGAAGGTGATGCCGTCGAATTCACCGACCCAGTAATAGGTCCCGCCGGTGAACCCCCGCGCGGTGCCGTCGCCGCCAACCAACAAGACCCACTTGTCCGCGGATGTCGTTCCATCGGCATCGTACAGATGCAGCTTGAAGAGGTGCGAGCATTCCATGACGCTGCCTACAAGACTGGACAAAAATCCGCTCGCATAGGTCCATTGTTTCAAATTCGGTGAGGTGTAGATCCCGATCTTTCCTTCCTCGGAAAGCGTCATGACCCAGCGATTTGTGGGCGCGTGCCAGAACACCGTAGGGTCCCGGAAGGGCTTGTGGCCTGGAAAGTTGGGCAGAACGATGCCGTGGAATGTGAAGGTCGCGCCCCCGTCGAGCGAATACCACAAGGCGCAGGATTGGTTCTGCCCCCCCGCATCGTCGGCAGGCATCGTCAGTAGCGCGATCAGCGCGCCGGCGCCAAAGCCGGCGGTGTTGTTCGTGTCGACGATGGTGCTGCCGCTCCACACATCCCCGAACGACGTCGTCCGCCGCGGAATGGCGATGCCTTGATCGTGCCAGGTGACAAGATCCGTCGACGTCCAGCGACGCCACTCCGTACCGCCTGTCAGATAGGTGGGATTGTATAGCGCCCAAAGGGTCCAGCTCTTGCCGATCTTCACCGGCCGTTGGGGATCGTTGATCCAGCCGCCCGCCGGTGCAGCGATATGGTATCGTGGCCGAGCGCTAACGGGGGCCGGCGTTGGCGTGGGCGTTGGGAGCGGTGCAGGCGGTGCCGCCCCCGTGTCGGACGCCACAACGCTGCCCGCTGCGGAGGATTGTCCGCACGCTGCCACCGTCGGCAGCGCCATGATCATGGTGAGCGTCGACCTGCGAGAATACAATGTGTGGATCGTCATTGCCTTGGCTCCTATCCAAACTTGCGGGAACAGCGCCGTCAGCATCGACGTTGCGACACTGCGAGCGCTTTGCCTGCTGCCCAGTGGCTTGGGCGCGTGAAAAGGCGGGCGTCGGCGATGCGCCGTAGCCGTGCCGACGTGCTATAAAGTGCATCTAAAGCATTTGCCGTCCGGCGCATCGGGCTGCGCCGGACGGCAGGAGACGACTACATCTTGAACCGCACGCCGAGACTGAAATACCGGCCCTCGACGCGCAGATCGCGACCAAAATACTGCGTTTCGTTATAGTATCGATAGTTTTTGAAAGGCTGCGCCAGGAGGTTGCTGACGTTCGCCACCACGGTGATGTTCGTGACCGGCTCATAGCTCGCCGAGAAGTCCAGCCGTGAGACGGGCCGAACCAGCTCGCCGGCATATTGGACTTCATTGATGTTGCGGTTGTAGCTGGTGGTGTATCCCGAGCGCCAGTTATACGAGAGCCGAGCCGAGATCTTGCCCTTCTCGTAGAAGCCGGTGAGGTTGTACGCCCATTTTGACAGGCCTGTAATCTGAACCTGGGGACTACCTACGCCAAGCGCCTGCGGAAGCTGGTTGGTACCGTCCAGATAGGTGCCGTTTGCCTGCACGCCCAGGCCTGAAAGCACGCCAGGCAGGAAGTCGAAGAAGGTCTGCACGGAAGCCTCCACGCCCTTGATGCGGCCGTCACCTGCATTCTCCGGCCGGTTCAGCTGGACTCGGCCATAGATCGGATCGTTCACCACCTGCGTGTAGTTGCCGATAAAGCCGTTAAGATCGCGGTAGAAAACGGCAACCGATGCCGAGCCGTTCTTGGCAAAATACCACTCCAGCGTGGCATCGTAGTTCTTCGACGTCAGCGGCCGCAGGTTGGGGTTGCCGCCCGAACCGCTCGCGTCGAACTGCGGCGGCGAGCCATCCGGACCCGGGCTGTTGGCAGTGATGTTGAGAGACGGATTGAGCTGGCCGAAGCCCGGCCGCGTCCGCGTCTGCGTGTACCCCAGGCGCACCTGCCACTGCCGCGAGAAGCGGATGCGGGCAATGGCCGACGGCAGGATGTCGACGTAGTTCTGCTTGGTCGTCGTCGGCACGATGGCCGTGCTTCCGTTGGCACCTTGCACGCGGCTGAACCCTCTATAAGCGCCGTCGGTGTTGACGACACGCGCGCCGGCGGTGCCATCGATGTCGATGCCGCCGATGCTGAAGGCGAACTTGCCCTGGCCATAAAACGCATAGCTCGCTTCACTGGCGGTAAAGCCGCCCAGCGGATCCACCGGGATCGCTGCCGTTGCGTATTTGGTCACCGCGTCGCGGATGCCGCCATCGTTCGGGAACAGCAGCGTTGCCTTCTGGACCGATGCATAGGCCAACTGGCGCAGCGCCTCGCTGTTCGCGATGATCGCGTCACGATTGGGCGCAAGCCAAGTCCGGAAACGCTGCGGATCGCTGCGGAAGCCCTCGTCAATCTGCTCCAGCGCGCCCGTGGGTAGCGAGGCCAAGGGAATGTTGAGACCCGCAGTGTAGGCATAACGCGTGTTGTTCTGGGACGATGCATTGCGATCGCTTGCCCGCACGCCGAACTGCAGGTGCGGCAGGAAACCCCAGTCGGTCTCAAGATCGAGGTCGAGGCGACCCTGGACGCCATCGCCCTTGGCAACGAATTCGCGCTGATTGATGCCGCGCCACCGCGCGTTGTTAGGGTTGGTGATGTCGTATCCGCCTAGGTCGAACACGGCCGATCCGCGGGCATCCCAGTCGACGTTGATGGTCGGAGCGGTGGCGAGCTGGGAGTCGATCGCGATTTCCAGCGCCTTGTAGCGGCTGTTCGTATAAGCGAAGTCACCCGACAGCGTGGCCCGGCCGGTGGTCCACTTGAAGCCCACGGCGCCCTGATAGGTATCGGTCCGATCGTCCTGCGCTACACGGGAGAATTCGGGCACGTACCCGCCCGTCTTGGTGAAGCTGGCCGCCTTGCCTGGCTCACCTGGCACCAGAACGACGTTGCTGAGCGTCGGCGCTACGCCGTTCAAATCTCGCCGCTCGAAGTTAACGTTGAAGGAATCGCGAAGCACGTTGCCGCGATAGGCCTGCCAAAGACCTTCGGCATAGACTTCCAGGTCAGCGGACGGTCGCCACTGCAGCGTGCCATTGATGGCAGGACGGTGCCGGACACCCTTTTCGTAGAAATTGCCGGCGTTCGCGGGGAAATTGAAGTTGCCAACACCGGGGGTAGTTACCTTGATGTCGTCGGCGGGATCGTCAACGCCGAATCCACGCGGCGTGATCACTGCGGAATCCGCATAGCGATCCGCATTGCGGTAGGTGGTTCGCACATAGCTGAAGTTCACCAGTGCGCCGATTTCACCGATCGGAGTGTCCCAGCGCTTGGTCAGCAGCAGGTTGCCAGCCGGGTCGAACTTCTTCGACTGATCGTTGTACGATCCACGGATTTCGCCTGCAATCTCCGTATCCTTCACGTCGAACGGGCGGCGCGAACGCAGGTTGACCAGTCCGGCGAGGCCGGGCTCGAGAAGGTCCGCTGTCCCCGACTTGTACACCTCGATGCCAGCAGCCACGCCAGCCGGGAAATCCTGAAGGTGCAGCACGCGATCTTCCGCCGAGAAGAACTCGCGCCCGTTGAAGGTGGTGGCGACGTCCGGCAGGCCGCGCACCAGGATGACGCCCGCTTCATCGTTGTAGCGCGTCACGGTCACGCCAACCACGCGCGAGATCGCTTCGGCCGCGTTATTGTCGGGCAGCTTGCCGATATCGTCGGATACGATCGCGTCGACGATGGAATCCGAGTTTCGCTTGAGCGCCTGCGCAGATCCGAGCGCGGCACGGTAGCCGGTCACGACGATCTCCTTTTCGCCGCCGGCGTCCTGGGCCGGATCAGCCTGGGCCTGCGCCGCGCTGTCGGGCCGCGGGTCGCTGGACGCTTGCGCCCAAGCGGACGACGCGATGATCATTGGAAGAAGCGCTGTGGACGCCAAAAGGACGTGGAAAGACCTCGTCATAAAATCCCCTCTTTTATCACGCTAGTTTTTTTAAATGTGGTGAGTCAGGGCCCGCGGGCCCGATCGGTTAACCCGGTGCTGTCAAGGCGACTGCCCTAGGAGCGAAAAGTGTACTCACTGAGCCGCAGCCTTCACTGCGCCCTGCTTCATGGCCCACGCAGTTAGCTTCACCTTCGCATGACCGCCGCGTGCCGAAGCACTCCAGCGAAGCGCGCCGCCACCGCGGAAGAACCGATCGGTAATCGTTCGCTCGCCGTTGTTGATGAAGACCTCCAAGATGGATTCATCCGCCAGGATGCGCAGCTTCACGGTGCGAGACTTCAGATCGACCGGCGCCACATGCCGGCTGGCGAACCCATCGTGGAAGTGCGGGCCCGAACGGGTACGATCGACAAACACCTCGTCCACGGTCGGGTTGACGCCGATGACCGTCTGATAGCCTTCGCCATCCGTGAGGGTGATCGCCACCTGCTCGGACGATCCGCCGTCGATCGCGAACTCCAGATCCGCCGATCCGCCCTGCACCGGCAGCGGCGTCGGCATCTCCCCCAGCGTCGCGGCGAAATCCTGCCGGGCACCGTGCAGCGATGCGACTTCGCGCACCGGCATTTGCCCGATGCGATAGCCGGCCGCCGACTTGCTGAGAGTGACCTGCCGCGGCACGGTCATCAGCCCGCGTGACGGCCAGGTCGGTATCGTCTCGGCGTAGCGCCAGTCGTTCGCCCAGCCGATCCAGATGCGGCGGGGATCGTCCTTGGGCAGATCATTCCACGACACAGCGGCGTAGAAATCCGCGCCATAGTCCATCCACTGCGCATCGCCGGGCCAGCCCGGCACCGGCGTGAACTTCGTCCCATCGAAGTCGCCGACGAAATACTGGCCACCCGATCCGCCGCCGACGGCGTTGTCGCCCAGGTTGATGCCGAGCACCCAGCGCTTTTCGCCGGCCGCCCCGCCTTCCACGGGCAGTTCGAACAGATCCGGGCATTCCCAGTTCTTGCCGCGACCACCCGCGGGCCCGAAGCTGCTGGCGAACGTCCACTGCTTAAGGTTCGGCGAGGTGAAGATCACCGCGCGGTTCTCCAGCGCCATGACCGCAACCATCACCCAACGCTTCGTGCCCGCATGCCAGAACACCTTCGGATCACGGAATTCCGGCGATCCTACGCTCAGAACCTCGCCGTGCACGGTCCAGGTCCGCCCACGATCATTGCTATAGGCGACATACTGCGACTGCAGCTTCGCCTTGGGGTTGTGCCCCGTATAGATGGCGATCAGCGGCGGCTTGCCGTTCCGGCCGAACCCGCTCGTGTTGTTCCAGTCGACGACGGCACTGCCGGAGAACGCCATCACGTCGGCGGTCTCCGGAATGGCGATGGGCAGTTCCTGCCAGTGCACCAGATCGCGGCTGACGGCGTGGCCCCAGGTCATGTGCCCCCAGCGGTCGCCATGCGGGTTGTACTGGAAGAACAGATGATATTCGCCGTCATAGTAAACGAGCCCGTTGGGGTCGTTCATCCAGTTCGCCGCCGGTGCGAAGTGGTAGCTGGGCCGCGGGTCCGCGCGCTGGGCGGACGCGGCGGTGGCGAGGACGGCGCTGCCGGCGAGCAGCAGAGCGAACTTCTTCATGCCGCGGCTCCGCGCAGATCCATGTCTTCCAGGGCAACGCCATTGGTTTCCGGCATCACCTTCCACGCCCAGAGGAACTGGAGCAGCATCATCCCGCCGAAGAAGGCGAAGACCCAACCGCCCACGGCATCGGCGACCACCGGGAACAGCCAGGTGATGATCGCCGCCATTACCCAGTGCGTGGTCGATCCCAGCGCCTGCCCCTTGCCGCGCACCGAGCTTGGGAACACCTCGGAGATGAACACCCAGATCACGGCGCCTTGGCTGACCGCGAACGCGGCGATGAACGCAAGGAGCCCAGCCAGGATCAACGTGCCGTTCGGTGCTGCACGCTCCAGCTGCCAACCCACAAGCAGCAGGGCCGCGGCACAGACGATCGATCCGACGAACAGCAACGGCTTGCGGCCGAAGCGGTCGATCAGGAACAGCGCCAGCGCCGTGAACAGCAGGTTGGTCCCGCCGACCGCCACCGACTGGAGCAGCGCGCTATCCGCGCCGGCGCCCGCTAGCTCGAAGATCCGCGGGGCGTAGTAGAGGAGCGCGTTGATGCCCGACAGCTGGTTGAACATCGCGATGGCGATAGCGCAGGCGACCGGCAGGCTATGCGACGCCTGGAACAGGCTCGGCGCACCCTTGGCTGCCTCGCGCCGGTCTGCCGCTTCGATGCGGAGCAGTTCGGCGCCGGGATCGCTGAATCCAAGCTGTGTCATCGCGGCCACCGCCCGGGTGCGATGTCCGCGCACCGCCAGCCATCGCGGGCTTTCCGGAAGGACGAAGGTCACGAGCAGAAACAAGATTGACGGAACCGCGACGATGCCGAACATCCAGCGCCATGCCGTTTCGGGTGGGAGCACCTGCGCGATGATATAGTTGGACAGAAATGCGATCAGGATGCCCAGCACGATGTTGAGCTGATTCATTGCCACCAGTCGCCCGCGGAACCGCGCCGGTGAAACCTCTGCGATATAGATCGGCGTTACGACGGAGGCAGCGCCGATCGCAATGCCACCCAGGAAGCGGAAAGCGATCAACAGAAACCAGTCATGCGCAAGCGCGGTGCCGAGCGACGACACGACATAGGCTATCGCGACCGAGAGCATGATCGCCTTTCGGCCATAGCGATCCGCCGGAGCGCCCGCGATTAGCGACCCCAGGACGGTGCCGATCAGTGCAGAGGCGACGGTAAAGCCGAGTGACGCCGGGGTCAGCGCGAATTGGGCCTGCAAGGCGTTGGTTGCGCCGGAAATCACCGCGGTATCGAAGCCGAACAGCAGGCCGCCGAGTGCGGCTCCTGCGGCACTCATGATGATCGCCGGCGTCGCCCGGGCATCATCAACGATGCCGGCGTCGCCTGGATGTACAACGTTATGCATGGACGGCTTCCGCTGTGATGGAGGGTGTTTCGGTGATGGCCCAGTGCATGGGCCACTGGCGCGTCGCGGTGCGATAGGCGAGCGCCAGCGCGCCGGTGAGGCCTGCCGACGCGCCCGCTGTCGGTGCGGCGACATAGTCCGCCATGTCGATCGAGCGCATGCTCGCATCGTAGTCGGCGAGTTTCTCGCGCAGTGCACGGCGCACCCGGTCGAACATCGCCGGTTGCATGACGCCGCCGCCGATGATGATGCGGTCGGGGCGCACGGTGTAGGTGAGCGTAGCGCAAAGCCCGGCAAGGTAATCCGCCTCGATGTCCCAAGCCTGGTGATCTGCCGGCAGCGTCTCCGCCGGCACACCCCACCGGGCTTGCATGGCCGGGCCGCATGCCAAGCCTTCCAGGCAGTCGCCGTGATAGGGGCAGATGCCGGCAAATCGGTCGTCGCCGGGGGCGCGGGGAAGCTTGATGTGCCCGGTTTCGGGATGATTTGCGCCACCGTGCGGGGCCCCGTTGATCAGCAGCCCGACACCTACCCCGGTGCCGACCGTCACATAGCAGAACGTGTCGATACCCTGGCCGCTGCCGAACAGTCGCTCACCTACCGCCGCGCAGTTCACGTCGGTGTCGAGTGCCGTGGGGGCAGCAACCGTATGGCGAAAGTGCGTGAGCAGATTGACATTCTGCCAACCCGCCTTGGGTGTGGAGGTTATGCAGCCATAATCCGCCGCGACCGGATTCAACGAAAGCGGGCCGAAGCTGCCGATGGAGAACGCCGAGAGGGCGCCAAACTGTGCGGAGGCTTCTTCGAAGAATGCACTGGCCGCGCCGAGCGTCTTGTCAGGCGTAGTGGTCGGTATGCGCGTCTGCTTGAGAACCGTGCCGTCACGATCGGAAACGGCGCAAAGAAACTTGGTTCCACCCGCTTCAATGGCGCCGAGGAGCAATGGCTCAACCACGGAAGCTTACCCGTACGCGCGCGCGCAAGGACAGTACAACACGAACGGACAATGTTTCCTCCCCACCTCAACAGCCGCGCCTTCGCGATCCGGCACTAAATCTACTATTGAGATTTAGTCTGTCAAGCAGGGTTGGCCGCCCGTCGGTGCGACAGGCCTAATCCCCTCTGCAAGGGGCGATGTCAGCCTTTCTTAAAGAGGCTGGCCAGGTCGGGGGTGAAGCTCGCGTGAAGCGGAAGCAGCCCTGCACCGACGGCTGCAGCGGCCCCGCCCAAAGTCCCCTTACGAATCTCTGGAGCAAAGAAGTCCGGGGGGGCATCGGTGCTAAAATGGCTTCGCAACCCGTCAGCGACGTCATCCAGGATCAAGCGATCAAGCGGGCCATCGATGATGACGGCTTCGAGGTCGAGCAGACTGCTCGCGCTCGTTACCGCAAAGGCCAGCGCCTCGACGCACCGCCTCGTCCAAGCGGAACGCGCTTGGGCAGGCGCGTCCTGATCAAGCGCGTAGAGCGAGGCATGGTGGATCAGGTAATCGCTCTTGCCCGCTGAGCAGACGGGCATCGATGCAAGCGCTCCGGCGTTCCCGTGCCGGCCTTGATGCACGCGCCCGCCCAGCACCAGGCCCCCACCGACGAACGTGCCAATGTTGACTGCAAGAAAATCCTGAAGATCGATGCCGGCCCCGCAGAGCAACTGTGCAAGGGCGGCGGCATTGCCATCATTCTCGAAGAATGCCGGCCAAGCAAACCCGGCCTGAAGCCGATTGGCGACATCTGCGCCACGCCACTCCTCGGCCTGATCCATCGAGATGCCTAGCTCATCGCGCCACTCGCCCAGAAACCACGGCATCGCCACGCCAATGCCCAGTAAGGCATCGGCATTCAGCAGATTGTTCGACGCGAGATGCTCGTCGATGAAACTTTCAACGTGCCGACGCACGGTATCGATGGATGGGAAGCTGCCCGCATGGCGGCAGGTCGCCTTCCGATCTCCATCATAGTCCAGCAGTACGATCGTCGTGTCGCTGCGTCCAACCTCGACGCCGACCGTATACCCCCGCTTGCCGTTGATCCGATAGATTGTCGCCGGCTGCCCCATGCCGCCGGTTCGTTTGGCTGCCTGGAACAGCAGGCCTTCCTCTTCCAGTTCATCGACGATCCGCACGACCGCCTGCGGAGACAGCGCGGTAACCCGCGATAGTTCGGCTTTCGAAGCACCATTCATGCGTCGCACCGCGGACAGGATCAGGCGTTCGTTGTACCGCCGCATGCCGCCAGCGTTCGTGCCTCTACGCATCATATGCAGACTGCATCCTCCTCGCCCAATCTCTAGAGCGCCACCTTAGGGTACGCCCTTCCGCCGGCGACACGCTTAAAAAGCGGCGCTGCCAGTCCGGTTAGCGCCGCAGGAAGCCACCTAGCATTCTCGTGAAGGGTCATGGGCCGGGTATATCCCGGTGTCGAGTGCCGGAGTACACTCGACCGAAGCGCTAGATATGGTCTTATTGAGGCGAAGCTCAGCCGTTCCGCCCCATTCTCAAAAAAATGAACTGCCGAAATCTTAAGGCGAGGTTTGAACGCGGACCGACCGCTTTTTGCGTACAAGCCGCCATTCCCACGTCCTTCGCTAAACGACGAAATTTGGTCGGCAGCTGCCGGTGCCAAATACCGCACTGGTGGGAGAGTCGCTAGGCTTCGGAATACCTTGATCAGTTCGACAGCGGAACATGGCTCGCCCCCACCCGTTGCCCTAAAGTCGGCAGATCTTTGACGGGGACCGTTCCCCATGTCGTCAGCGCGACCCAATGCGTGTCGTGGCCAGACGCGATGGCCGAGGAACCGCAAGTATCGGGCGATAGCCATCTGCCCGTCATCCCCGGCACGGCCGCGGATGCGTCGGCGCCAATCGCGGCGCCGCCTGTCGAAATTGAAAGGACAAATAATGATCAAATGGGCCATCATCTTCGCCGTCATTGCGGCCGTGCTCGGCGTGCTGGGCTTTGGCGGACTCGCAGGCGCCGCCTGGGGCATCGCCAAGGTCCTCTTCTGGATTGCCGTCCTCGTCGCTGTGGTGCTCTTTGTACTCGGCTTCACCGTCTACAAGAAGGTGACCTGACGGCGCTGCCATCGCGTCAGGCTGCTGCGAGCACCATCGCCGCCGTCCCGACGACGAGCACGACAAGGACTGCGCCCATGCGCGCATAATCGGTGAAGCGGTAACCGCCGGGCCCCATCACGAGCAGGTTATTCTGGTGGCCGATGGGTGTGAGGAAATCGGCCGAGGTGCCGATCAGCACCGCCAGTAGCGCCGCGTCCGGTCCGATGCCCAGCACCCGCGCAGCATCGATCGCGAGCGGACCCATGATGATCGCGGTCGCAACGTTGTTGAGGAAGATCGACAACAAGAGCGTCATGCTGCAGAGCGCGGCGATTACCACTACGGGTGGTAGGCCGGCGAGCGTAGCACCCAGCCATTCGGCGGCGATGGCGGCGGCGCCGCTCGTCTCGAAGCTGTGGCCGACGGGTATCATTGCCGCGAGCAGCACGATCACGCTCCAGTCGATCGCTTGGTACACTTCGTCCGCTCCCATCAGCCGTGTCGCGACCAATGCAACGGCAGCAGCCAGGAAGGCGAGCGCCGGTGGCGATCCGAAGCCCACAATCGAGACGATGGCAGCGATGAAAATCATCAGGATCGGCGCCGCCTGCCGTCGGGCGACGGGCAGGCGATCGACCCGGTCGATCTCGAGCAGTCGCGCAGTTCCGACGAAGCGCGCAAGATCCACCGGGCGGCCGCGCACGAACAGTTGATCGCCCGCCTCGATCCGGAGCGAAGCGAGCGGCGCGCGCCGCCGCGCAGCGCGCGGCCCCACGGCGACAACGGTAAGCGTGTCGTTGCTGCGGATCCGGATCGCCTCGTGACTGAGGCCGATGAGGAACGAACCATGGGCGACGACGACACGCGCTGTAACGCTGTCGCCCTCCGCTTCCTCGATGTCGGACCGTAGCCCGGTGGCCTCCGCAGCGATCCATTGCTGGCGGCGCGACACCACCAGCAGGCGGTCTCCGGCCTCCAGACCGGTTTCCAGCCGGATCCGATGCCCCTCCCGGAAGACGGCAAGCAGCCGTACCGCTGCCGTCCGTAGGCGCGGAAGCAGACCGGCGAGCGACACGGCAGCCGGTACGGTCAGCTCATAGACCCGCCAGGGCGGCCGCACCGGTCGGTCCATCCCCTGCCGCACCGGCAGCAGCCGCCAACCGACCAGCACGAGGTACAGCAGCCCCACCGCCGACACCGCCACCCCTACCGGCGCCATCTGGAAGAAGCCGAAGCCCGTGCCCAGCTCCTTGGCGCGCACCGAGGACAGGATGAGGTTGGCGGGCGTCCCGATCAGCGTCGTCATGCCGCCCAGGATGGTGGCGAAGGCAAGCGGCATCAGCGTCGCGGCAGGCGGCCGCTTCGCCTCCCTCGCCACCTGCGCGGCGATCGGCATGGTGACGACCAGCGCGGCGATGTTGTTCATGAAGGCGGAAAGGAACGCGCCCAACACCAGTAACACCGCGAGCCGGACGGTAAAGCCTGCGCGCGCCGGCATCAGCACACGCGATACGCTGGCAGCGACGCCGGACAGCTCGATCGCGCGACCGATCACCAGCACCGCCGCGACCGCGATCACGGCCGGATCGGCAAAGCCGGCAAAGGCCTCTGCCGGTGGTGTAAGGCCGAGCAGCACGCAGGCCAGCAACGCCAGCAGCGCCACCAGATCGTGCCGGACGCGCTCGGATACGAACAATACGAGCGCGCCCAGCAAGACGGCAGCACTGAGGATCGCCGGGGTCACTCGCGACCCGCCTGCCCAAGCGGGGCACAGGCACGATGGACCGATCTGCGGCGCGGGGGCGTTTGCAAGGACATGACTGTTTCAAACCTTCGGTTTCGCTGCATGGTTGCAGCCCCGCTTCTCCTGTCCGTTGCACCTCCCGCCGCCGCAGCTGCCGTTCGCCAGGGTGCCGCTGTTCTCAAGTCCGCGGGGCAGGCGCAGGCTGCGCTCCGGTCGCTCGCAACCGAGCCCGAGCTTCAGCGCTTCTATGATCGGGCACAGTGGCGCCTCGTCTGGACCGACGCGGCCGCGCGCGCCCTCGAAGATGCGATCGCGCACCGTGCCGATCATGGGCTGGATCGGCTGTCCTTTCCGTCCTCTATCGAGCCTGCCGCAAGTCCCGAGGCGCTGGATGTCGCGCGCACGCGCGCCGCGCTCCGCTATGCCCGCGCGCTGGCCATGGGCGTGGTGGATCCGGCAACGCTGCACGCCGTCTATACGCTGCCCCGCCCCGACGTCGACATCGTCGCAGGGCTCGGTACCGCACTCGACCGCGGCGACCTGCCCGCCTGGCTTGCCGGCCTCGCCCCGCAGGAAGCAGACTATCGCCGCCTTTCCGAGGCCTATCGCGCCGCGGTGGCCGAGCAGCGCCTCGGCAACGGCTCCGCCCCCCCAATCGCAGCGAACGGCCTGATCCGCCCCGGCGACCGCGACGATCGCGTTCCGGCGATCGCCAAGCAGCTCGCGGCGGAAGGCTATCTGCTGGACTTCGGTACGACTTCGGCCCCTGCCCCCGCCCCGTCGCACCTATATACCAGCGACATCGCCGATGCGGTGCGGGCGCTGCAGCGCGACTATGGCCTTGCCGAGGACGGGGTCGTCGGTCCGCGCACGATCGAAGTGCTCACCCTGAGCCCCGCCGACCGCGCCCGGGCGCTCGCCGTAGCGCTCGAGCGGCTGCGGTGGCTGGCCCGCAATCCACTGGCGACGCGCATCGACGTCAACATCGCCGCCGCGCGCCTCACTTACTATCGCGACGGCGTGCCGGTCGACACCCGCAAGGTCATCGTCGGAAAGCCGGGCCGGGAAACGCCGCTCCTGTCGTCCCCCATCTATCGCCTGGTCGCCAACCCGACCTGGACAATCCCCAAGTCGATCGAGAATACCGAACTGGCGCATGTCGGCCCCGACTATCTCGCCAGCCACAACATGGTGCGCCGGGGCGGCTATATCGTCCAGCAGCCGGGACCGGACAACGCGCTGGGCCTGGTCAAGTTCGACATGGTCAACGACCAGGCGATCTACCTCCACGACACCAGTGCGCCGGGTCTGTTCGAGCGCAGCCAGCGGCATCTCAGCCATGGCTGCGTGCGCGTGGAGGACGCGCTGGGCTTCGCGCAACTGCTCGCCGAGGACGAAGGGGTGGCCGATCGCTGGCAGGCAGCCAGCATAGGCGGTGACCAGACCTTCGTGGCCCTTCCGGTACGCATCCCGGTTCGGCTGCTCTACCAGAATGCCTTTGTCGACGAGATCGGCCGGGTAACGGTCCGCACCGATCCCTATGACTGGAACGGCCCGGTGGCGCGGGCGCTCGGCTTCGTCAACGGTGCGCACACCAGAACGCAGGCCGACGCCATCGACATCGGCCCCTGACTTAATGCTCGGCGTCCGCCGCGCCGGTCAGCTTCCACCGGCGGAGCAGCGGCGGCATCGTAAGGCCCTGGGCGAAGATCGAGAAGGCGACGACACCGAAGGTGACCACGACGATCGCGCCGCGCTCAGCGACGTTCTCCGGAACCGCCAGCGCCAGCGCCAGCCCCACCGCCCCGCGCAGCCCGCCCCAGACAAGGACGTGCTGGTAGGTAGCCGGCAGCCGCAGCCGAGTGCGGGCGAACAGCGCCGCCAGCGGATAGACCGCCGCCGCGCGGCCGAGCAGCGTCAGCAGGATCCCGGCGACCAGCGCGCCGCTCACCAGCGCGATCGGCTGATGCGCTTCGTGGCTGCCGATCAGCAGGAACAGGCAGGAATTGGCGAGGAAGGCGGCGTAGGCCCAGAAATCCTGGACATGCTGGCGCCCGGCAACCGAGATCGAGCCGCGCGGGCCGATCGCGCCGACGATGATCCCGGCAGCGAGCGCGGCGAACACGCCTGAGGCATGGACATGCTCCGCCAGCAGGAAGCTCGCCCAGGCGATGACGGTGGTCAGCGTCACCTCGACAAGATGGTCCTCGGTCCGCCCCGCGACGGTCAGCACCACGAAGGCGATCGCGCCGCCGATCGCCACGCCGCCGAGCACCGTCCAGAGCAGCGATGTCGCGACGCTACCGACGCTGAGCCCGCCGCCCTCGGCGACCGCGATCAGGATCGCGAAGCCCACGGCGGCGACGCCGTCGTTGAGCAGGCTTTCCGATTCCACCACCATGCTCAGACGTGGTTCGGCCTTCATCTCCTTGAAGGCGGCGATCACCGATACCGGGTCAGTCGCCGCGATCAGCACGCCGAAGAAGGCTGCGCCCAGCCAGCTCCAGCCCAGCAGCCAGTGCATGCCGGTGGTGACCAGCAGCGCGGAAATAGCGACGCCAAGGAACGCCAGCACAATGGTGAGCGGCAGCTCCTCGCGGAACCGCTGCCAACGCAGCTGCAACGCCGCCTCGAAGATCAGCGGCGGCAAGAAAACATTGAAGATCAGCTCGCGCGACAGCGGCAGGTTGGCGCCCACCGGCAGGAACGCGAGCGCGATCCCGGCCAGCACCAGCCCGGCCGTATAGGGCAGCCCGATCCGCCGCGAGATCATCGCCACCAGCGACGCGACGATCAGCAACGTGCCGAGTTCGGGAAGGCCGATTTCGTTCAACGCGGGCACTCCTGAAGCGACTGGGCGGGTGAAAATCCCTAGGGCAGAACCGGTGCCGAGACGAGCGCAAAGCGCTGCCCGGCAGGCGGGGCTGCGCTTGGGGCGAGACCGGCACGGCGCAATTGCTCGGCAATGGCGAGCGCACGTCGCTGCGTGAGGTTGGGTTTCACTGGCGCGGTGCCCTTGGGCAGACCCGGCACGCCGAGCGCACCGATGTTCCAGCGCCTCGCCGCCCAGATCGACGCAGCGACAGCCTCGGCCGCCCGCGCGTCGAGGCTATCGACATTGTCCGCGAAGCTGATCTCCGGCAGCGGACCCTGGGGCGGGACGATCGCCACCGTCCAGTCGCCTGCGCGCTGCGCCGCCCGCGTCTCGAGCATGCGATAGGCTTCGATCCCCGCCCCCGGCAGCGGCGTCGCGGCAGCGGTGGCGCGGTGATGGTCGCGGTCGACGGTCACGTCGTCGGGCTTCAAGCCGGCGATCAGCGCCACCATCTGCGCGATTTCGGTCGCGCGCTGCGTCTCCTGGTTCGACGCATCCCCTGCCCGCCGCAGTTCCTCGCGCTGTGCCGCCAGCGCGTCGGCGCCTGCGCCGAGCAGCACCTGGT